>Ga0181596_10000218_pt1 | contig 58814 bp, 58 predicted proteins | sample 041ome_6_FD_148655 | JGI IMG/M metagenome (GOLD analysis project Ga0181596, IMG submission 148655) | Coastal salt marsh microbial communities from the Groves Creek Marsh, Skidaway Island, Georgia - 041402US metaG (spades assembly) | ecosystem: Environmental > Aquatic > Marine > Intertidal zone... | reverse complement strand
TGCTTCCTCTTCAGCAGGTGCTTCCTCTTCGGCAGGAGCTTCCTCTTCGGCAGGAGCTTCTTCTTCTACAGGAGCTTCCTCTTCTGCAGGTGCTTCTTCTTCAGCAGGAGCTTCTTCTTCAGCAGGAGCTTCTTCTTCAGCAGGTGCTTCTTCTTCAGCAGGTGCTTCTTCTTCGGCAGGAGCTTCCTCTTCAGCAGGTGCTTCTTCTTCAGCAGGTGCTTCTTCTTCAGCAGGTGCTTCTTCTTCAGCAGGAGCTTCCTCTTCTGCAGGTGCTTCTTCTTCAGCAGGTGCTTCTTCTGCAGCAGCAGCAGCTTCTTCTGCAGCCTTTTCTTCTGCTTCTTTAGCTAACTTTTCAGCAGCTGCAGCCTTTTTGGCATCAGATTTAGCTTTTTTGGCATCAAGTTTTGCTTGAAGCTCTTCTGGTGACAAATTAGCTACCTTAATAAGAGATTGAACTCTTTCACTTAACTGAGCACCTTTAGAAACCCATTCATTAAGCTTATCAAGATCAAGTCTTAATCTTTCCTCTTGACCTTTGGCTGTCGGATTAAAAAAACCAAGCCTTTCGATAAATTTTCCATCTCTTGGCTTTCTTTCGTCTGCAACAGTTATAAAGTAGTAAGGGTTCTTTTTTGCCCCGCTTCTAGCTAATCTTATTATTACCATATCTATTTATATATATTCTAAATGTTAAAAAAGATGTGTATTTTAGGTTAACCTTGATAATATTGATAGTATTAATATATAAAGTTTTTAATTACCATAAAAAGAAATGAATTTTATAACACAAGTAACTATTTCTATAGTTCTTTATTTTATTGCCCGAATAGCTATAAAAAAACCTGAATCACTATTTATTTCTAGTCTAATAGCAACAACTGCATACGTTGTGATGTACCTTTTTTTATATCAATCCATAACATTGTTACCAACAATTCATTTTTTAGTAACTGGCTTAAGTTTGATAGTTCTTTTTATTTCATATTATGAAATCGTTTTACTTGAAAGAAATGTGAGGAAGATTAAATTAGGTCTTTTTGAAAATGCTGAATCTTTTTCAATAGAAAAAAGTTACAAACTTGTTTTTAAAATCTTGGGAGTGGGCTTATTTCTTTTATCATTAGCTCTGATATCAGGCTTCGCTATTCAATCAATTTTTACAAATAATTTGATTATTAAGACGTCATTCACCATAATTGCCTGGTTTATATATTTAATTACACTAATTGGCACTAAATTTTTTAATTTTCCAATCAAATATGCAACTAGAGGATTGTTTATATCAATGTGGGCAGTGCTTTTTGCATATCTTGCTAACTCTTATTTAATCTATAGTTAATTGATGGACGCTGAACCCTCTTTGTTATTCTTATTTTTAAGTTTAATAAGCCTTTTAATTTTAAGTGCTTTCTTTTCTGGCTCAGAAACAGGAATGATGGCTGCAAATAAAATTAAATTAAAAAACTTGTCCAAAAAACCTGATAGAGGTGCGAAAAGAGCTCTTAAGCTTCTTAAAAAACCTGATCTGCTTTTAGCAACAATTTTAGTTGGTAATAACTTCGCAAATATTTTAGCTTCATCTATTGTAACAATAATTATGTTGAACTATTTTGGCGGCAATGTTCTATTGGGCGCAGTTCTGTTAACAACTTTTATATTAATATTTTCAGAAATAACTCCAAAAACAATGGCGGCAGTGAAGCCTGAAAGTTTTGCTAGAAGATCTTCACTGTTATTAAAGACTTTACTTTATTTTCTCAGACCGATTATTGCTATAACAAACTACATAAGCTCAAAGGTTTTAAAGCTATTTAATATAAATGTGAAAGATGCAAAAGATAACGATAATTTAAATACTCAAGAACTCAAAACATTATTAGACGAATCTGGAGACCTTATTCCTAAACAATACAGAGGAATGCTTTCATCTATACTTGGAATGGAAGAGCTGGTGGTAGAAGATATCATGACTCCTAAATCAGATGTAATAGGTGTTGATGTTGATCTAGATTATGAAAGCAATAAAAAGATAATTGAATCATCGGAATACACAAGACTGCCAGTTTATGATAAATCCATTGATAATGAGCTTGGTACATTGCATTTAAAAGATTCACATGCATTTCTGGATAAACTTGAATCAAAAAAAGATGTAAAAAAGGTTCTTTCAAAAACCTATTTTGTTTCACAGTCGACCGCACTAATGAAACAACTAAAAGAATTTCAAGATAATGATAAAAATATGGCACTTGTAGTTGATGAATATGGAGAAATAGAAGGACTAATCACTATTGAGGATATCTTCAAAGAAATTGCAGGAAAATTTGGTAGCGATAGGGTTGAATTAGAGAAAGAGTTCACAAAATTAAAAGACGGTTCGGTATTAACAGATGGAAATTCTAAAATAAGAGACTTAAATAATTTTTTAAAATGGTCTATACCCGAAGATAATTCAAAGACTATAAACGGTCTTATAACAGAATATCTAGATCAAATACCTCAAACAAATTTATGCGTAGAGATTGAAAATTATCAATTTGAGATATTAAAAATTGACGATAACTCAATTTCTAAAATTAAAATTAAAAAAATATAAATGCAAGAACTTAAAAGTATAGTTGTCCAAGTGACACCCTTTGTACAGAACTCATCAATTATTTATTGTAATACAACAAAAAAATGTGCATTTATCGATCCAGGAGGAGATATAGATATTCTTCTAGCCAAGGCTAAAGATAATAACTTGATACCTGAAAAAGTCTTACTTACTCATGGTCACATTGATCATGCTGGTGGAGCTCAAGAACTATCTGAGATTTTAAATATAAAAATTGAGGGGCCTCATATAGCAGATAAATTTTTGCTAGATGATCTTCAAAGACAAGGAGAGATGTTTGGAATGATGGCTCAAAATTGTTCGCCTAATAAATGGCTTGAAGAAGGTGATATAGTTGAAATTGGTGATTTAAAGTTGATGGTTTACTTCTGTCCTGGACATACACCTGGCCATGTTATTTTTTTTAATAAAGAAAATAAGTTAGCTATTGTTGGAGATGTATTATTTCAAGGATCAATAGGAAGAACTGATCTACCCGGTGGAAATCATCAACAATTATTGATGTCCATAAAAAATAAACTATGGCCATTAGGTGAAGATATTGAGTTTATACCTGGTCATGGCCCTAACTCAACATTTGCAAAAGAAAGAGCATCGAACCCTTTTGTTGCAGATAGCATTTTAGATTCTTAATTAATTTTGGTCGTACCTACCTGGTGCGATCTTGCTTCCAAGCTTTGAAAGAGCCGACATTGGTAAAATTTTAAGAAGGAAAACTAAGGTTTTATATGTTTTTGTAGGAACGCATATTTGCTTTCCAGATAACATTGCATCAACTCCCTCTTGCGCAATTCTTTTGGCTGAAAATTTTAAAAAACTTGGGACTCTATCCATTTCATCTTGAACTCCGCTAGCAGTATGAAACTCAGTCACTGTAAAGCCAGGACATAGAGCTGTTGAAGTAATGCCTTTGTGGTTATAGTTAATATTAATAGAATCGCTAAATCTATTCATAAAAGTTTTGATAGGTCCATATAGCGCTTGAATTGATGAAGGTGGAGAAAATGATGCAACAGACGACACTATCATGATCTTTCCTTTGTTTTCTTTAATCATAGATGGAAGAAAAATTTTAGTCAGAGCTATAACAGAAGTTCCTAAAACCCTTATAAAATTCTCTTCATCCTCCATAGAAGTTTCATGAAATGGCGTTTTAATTCCATATCCAGCATTATTAATTAAAACTTCAACCTTATAATTTTTTTCTGAACAAAAAGTAAATATATTAGATGGTGCATCAATATGACTTAAATCAACCGCAATAAAGTCAACATGAACATTAAATTCATCAGAAATCTCATTTGAAATTTTTTTAAGTCTCTCTTCTCTTCTTGCGGTGATAACTAAATTAAATCCTTTAGATGCAAGGTTTCTTGCTATTTCTAGACCAATTCCAGAAGATGCCCCTGTTATTAATGCATATGAATTATTCATGATTTATATACTATCAGTATATATATTTCTAAGATAGAATGTTCTGCTACAAATTATAAAGATAAAAAATAACAATATGGAAAATATATTATGGAAAAATCAATAAAATATTTACAAGCTACTTTTGCACTCATGTTAATTGTAACTTCATTAAATTTTCATGCTGATGAAGATGCGCCTAAGGTAGAAAAAGAAAAGCCAGAACAAACTGCAGAAGCAAAAAAAGATAAGAAAAATGGAAAAAAGGAATATGAAACTATAGAAGAGTTCATAGAAGATGGTGAGTATGAGAAATTAGAAGGTTTCATGAACATACTTCATGAAACTGAAAAAGATAAATATTATTTGATCATAGAAAAAAATAAACTTAACAAAGAGTTTATATATTTCACATATATATTAAATGGTCCCCAAGCTGTTGGAGCAAGTGGCGGGTCTCTTGGTGAAGGTTACATACTAGAATTTAGAATGTTTAAAGACGATATTGGTTTATATAAGATCAATACAAAATTTACCTACGATGAGCCCAATAAAATTACTCAATCAAAACTTACAAATATCATTGAGGCATTTATGGGAAGATTTAAAGTAGAGGTTAAGGAAGAAGATAGATTTTTAATTAGTGCTGATAAATTATTTCTCAGCGAAATCCTAACAAGTGTCACTCCTAATATTCCAAGGGAGTATGCAGAATATTATGACTTAAATCTAGGTAAACTTGATAAAGAGAAAACATTCATTGCTGATATAAGAAATTATCCAAAAAATACTGCCGTTGAAATTAATTATGGGTTTTTCAATGCTAAACCAAAACCATCTGGTTCCGTTGATGCCGTTGCTGATAAAAGATATACATTCATCTCTGCAAGACATTTGTTTGTTGAAATGCCAGATGATAAATTTGAACCAAGAGTAGCCGATCAAAGAGTCGGTTACTTTTCACAAAAAGTTACTGATTTATCAACTTATGACACCTATCCAGCAAGAGATCTCATGAATAGATGGAGGCTTGTTAAGAAAAACCCTGATGCCGAATTATCTGAACCGGTAGAACCAATAGTTTTTTGGGTTGAGAACTCAACACCAGAAGAAATAAGACCATTTGTAGTTAAGGGTATTGAGGGATGGAATGCAGCATTTGAAGAAGCTGGTTTTAAAAACGCAGTTGTTGCAAAAATACAACCAGATGACGCTGAATGGGATGCTGGTGATGTTCAATATAATGTTGTTAGATGGGCATCAACACCAAGTCCAAGATATTCTGGTTATGGTCCAAGTATTGCAAACCCTAGAACTGGGGAAATTATTGCCGCTGATATTGTGCAAGAATTTAATGCAATTAAAAGAGGATATACATATAGAAAACTTTGGGGTTACTCAGAGGATAAAGATCCATTAGAGCAATGGATTGTTTCTCTAACAATGCATGAAGTTGGTCATACGCTTGGTCTAAGGCATAACTTTAAATCTTCATGGATTTATGACGCTGATGAAATTCATGATACATCTATCACTGGCAAGAGCCATATAGGTTCTGTAATGGACTATGATCCAATCAATATTGCTCCAGAAGGAAAAGAACAAGGTAACTATTTTCCACATGCACCAGGCTTATATGATAGATGGGCAATTAAATTTGGATATACACCAAATTTAAGTGGCTCTGAAAGAGAGGAAATTTTATCTCAATCCGTATTACCAGAACTTATCTATGGTACAGATGGAGATGCTATGGGCTCTCCCGGGTCCAATATAGACCCCAGGGCAAAAAGATATGATCTTTCTGGTGACCCGGTTAAATATACATCAGAAAGAATAGATGTAATAAATTCTAAAATTAAAGAACTTCCATCTATTTATCTTACAGAGGGTGAGACATCAACAGAATTTAGATCTACTTTCTTTAGTCTAACCAGAGAAAAAGGTAGGTTTATGGAAGGTGTTTCAAGATTAATTGGTGGGGTCTATTCAAATAGAGTGGTTAATGGCCAAGAAGGCATTACACCATTTGAAGCTGTTGCATATGATGATCAAAAGAATGCCATGAATTTGATAAGCACTAAACTTTTATCAAATAATGCTTTTACTTTTGATCCTGAAATACTTAAATATTTACAAAGTGAAAAAAGAGCTGCCTACAGCCCAAGCAGAGGCAATGAAGATCCGCAGCTTCATGATCTTGTATTAGGAATGCAAGGAAGAGTCTTAGCTCATATTCTTCATCCAAGGGTTATGCAGAGATTGGTAGATAGTGCGCAGTATGGGAATACCTATATGCCACAAGAAGTTTTAGATGATTTGTTTAATGCTATCTTCGTTCAAAGAGAAGAAGTAAATACTTTTAAAATGAATCTTCAATCAAAATATACAGATGGCTTAATTGATGCATTGGCAGATGATTCCTATGATGAGATTTCAAAATCTGCTATCTACTCATCATTAAATGAAATTGAAAAATTTTCTAGCAGGCCATATGGAGATGCTTCATATAAAAACCATCTTAAATTTATAAACTGGAAAGTTAATAAGGCTTTGACAGACTAAGACTACCCTTTTTCTTTCTCTAAAAGCTCTCTTTTCATTACAGCGCCTCCAGGGGCGCTGTAACCACCAATACTACCATCTGAACATATAACTCTGTGACAGGGTCTTTGAATTGGTATAGGATTTTTACCGCAAGCATTTGCAACTGCCCTAGATGCATTAGGCTTCCCAATTTTTATAGCAATCTCTTTATAAGTCATTGTTGAGCCATAAGGTATCTTGTCAATCTCAGACCAAACTTTTTTTTGAAATTCAGTAGCCATTTTTAATTAACCCAAGATGAGATTAATTTAATAACATCTTTTGAATCCATTTCTATTCTTGCATATTTAGGCACATCTTTTGATGCTATTTGATCTGCAATAAGTTCAATTGATAAATCACAATTAGACATAAAGTTAACTAGAACTTTCTTAACCTCAACGTTTTCTGTTTCAGATGTCAGTTTTTGAGAATAGTAGTTTGATTTAAATACTAATATAGCTAATTCTGCTAGTGCTAACTCTTTGTTCTCGCAATCATCATTTTCATAATTATCGATAGCATTAAGAATCCAATAATAAGGTTTTGCTACCTTTGATTTGGCCTCATCAATATTGGGGTAAAGCTTGGTATGAGATTTTTCTTTAAACCAATTGTCTTCATGTTCAATAATGCATACTTCTTTCAGTTCAAATAAATATTTCTCTATATTTTCTTCTTTTGTTTTAAATGGGTATTTCATAATTTTAAGTATAGCTATTAAAAACTTTTTTTATCCTAGCTATTGCCCAATCTATTTCTTCTTTAGTGATTATGAGAGGTGGAGCGAATCTAATGACAGTTTCGTGTGTTTCTTTTGCAAGAATACCCTCTTCCATTAAAGACAAACATATTTTTTTTGCTGAGATATTTTTTTCAATTTCTACTCCAAGCCATAAGCCCTTGCCTCTGACTTCTTTTATAATTTTACACTCCATTGATCGAAGCTCATTTGCAAGATATGAGCCCATTTCTCTACTATTATCTATTAAACTATCATCGAATAATAAGTCTAAAGCTTTTGAAGCTACTTTAGCAGCAAGCGGGTTTCCACCAAATGTTGAGCCATGCGAACCTGGATTAAAATGTGACATCACTTCCTCATTACTTAAAAATGCTGATACCGGCAAAAGACCGCCCCCTAGTGCTTTTCCTAAAATTAAACCATCTGGAACTATGTCTTCATGCTGAAAGGCAAATAGCTTTCCCGTCCTCCCTAAGCCAGACTGAATTTCATCAAGAATTAAGAGTATATTTTTTTCATCACACAATTGTCTTAATTGTTTTAGCCATCCATCTCTTGGTGTAATGATTCCTCCCTCACCTTGAATAGGTTCAACAAGAACTGCACAGGTATTTTTATTAATTAATTTACTAATTGAATCGATTGATTTTTCACATACATTGGCACAATCACACGATGAGCTACAATAATCTGCCTCAACAAACCCAGGACTAAAAGGTCCAAAACCTCTTTTGTAATCGTCTTCAGATGAGAAACCAACAATGGTAGTAGTTCTACCATGAAAATTGCCATTTGCAACTATAATTTCTGCCTTGTTTTGTTCAATTCCTTTTGTAAAATAACCCCATCTTCTAGCTGCCTTGATAGCCGTCTCTACTGCTTCTGCTCCCGTATTCATAGGCAAAATATTAGAAAAGCCACTTAATGTTGATAATTTTTCAATATATTCACCAAAAGGCTCGGTATAAAAAGCTCTAGAGGTTATTGCTAATTTCTTTGATTGTTCAACTAAAACATTAATTAATTCAGGATGAGAGTGACCATGACTAACTGCAGAATATGCTGACATCATATCTAAATACTTATTTCCATCAACATCCCATAAATAAACACCCTGTCCCTTATTCAAAACTAAGGGAAGTGGTGAATAGTTATTCGCTCCATACAAAGTTTCTTTTTCAATCAAACTTTTTTGTAAATTTTTTACCATAGGTGTATTCTACTCGCATTAAAATATTACATACAGGGGAATTTCATGAGCTATCAATCATCTAGTCATTTATTTATGATTGAACCAAAAGTTTTTTACTCTAATAAGCAAACAGCCGACTCAAATCATTATCAAGTATCACATAAGGAAAATGAAGATATTGATGCTATCAAAGACAGTGCTTTAAAGGAGTTCAATAATTTAAAAAATCAAATTGAAAAACATGGAATTACTGTAACGAGTATGATTGGATCAGATAAATGCCCTGATCACATTTTTCCAAATTGGTTTATTACCTTTGAAGACAAAACATTTCAATTATTCAGCATGAATGCTGAAAATAGAAGGTTAGAAAAAACCCCTGAAATGATTAATTTTTTATCAAAAGACTATCAGTTAAAAGGTGATCTCACTGAGTACGAAGAAAAAGAAATGTTCCTTGAGGCAACAAGTAGCATGGTTTTTGATAGGGTAAATAGAATTGTTTATGCTGCATCCTCTTCTCGAACTAATCCAGAGCTAACAAAAAAATGGTGCAAAGATAATGACTATGAACTTGTTCTATTTGAAACAGAAAGCCACAAAGGATCATCTATATACCATACTGATGTATTTATGTATGTCGGTCAAAAAGTAATAGGTATATGTTTTGATGTAATACTTCCAGAATATAGAGATCTTGTAAAAGAAAAGGTATCACAATTTCATGATGTTTTTGAAATAGAAAAATCTCAAATATTAGATTTTTGCGGAAATAGTCTTGAAGCAAGAAATAATGCAAATGAATATTTCATTATTATGTCCTCAAGAGCCTTCAATGCGCTTTCAGAAAATCAAAAGACTGCTTTATCAAAATATTATAGAGACATAATACATGCAGACCTTACCACCATTGAAAAGTATGGCGGCGGATCTGCAAGATGTATGTTGAACGAATTATTTTAATTTGCAGAGACATAAGCCTCTGCATTTTTTAAAGTCTACTCTTCAGTATTATTTAACAGCATCCAGCTGTCATATATGTCTGGTGAGTTACAAGTAACAACTTCATCGAATTTTGCTTGCATCTCTTTTCCATTTTCTAACCAATGAGCATTACCAGCTTCTTTTGCTTCAAAATTAGAATGCCAGTTACCCCAAAGAACGTCTGCACCACTATCTTCAAATTCTGGATAGTAAACCCCATAAAAATATGGCTCGCTTTCTATTCCATCAAGATAAGTATTAAATTCAACAACAGCAGCTCTCATATCTGAGCTATTTTTTCCATCATTGAATGTGCAAGCTAAAAATTCAGAAGCAAAATAACCATCATCACCCTCAACTTCTCCAAAAGTATTTGCTGGTCTTGGTAAATAAAAAGTCCATGGGAATCTTCCCTCTCCATCGCATGAGATTACAGACTCATATTTTTCAGCCCAATCAATAAATTCCTGTGATCCTTGTGACCAAGCTGCATCAGCTGCTTCTTTTGATGACCACATAAGCTCCCACCATCCATTATCAAAAGCATTATTGTCGCCCTTCGGTGCATATACTCCAGCCCATAATAAATCTGGTGAATGATCAAGTTCTTTCCATGCATCAAGCATTTCACGCGCTTTTTCATCTGAATAATTAGGTCCTGGACTGCAAGCTAAGAACTCATTATAAAAAGGTCCTTGATATATAGGTCCAGATTCTTCTGCAGAATTTTCATTACTTGTTTGAGAACAACCAATTATTAAAGATATTGCGAGAACACCTATAAAAGTTTTAATTTTATTATTCATATATTTCCCTATTAAATTGAACTTATTTAATAGTAAATTAATTTTTGAGAAAAAATTAGAAAATTATGTCTTTTTTTTAAATATTATTTACCCAGCTGGCTGCAGTTTTAATACCGCCTAAGGGAAAAAAATGAACCTTATCGATATTAAAATTTGGGTTCTTTGCTTTATGGTCTGCTAATTCACTTATAACTATACTTGGTTCATATGGTAACAAGAGTTTTGTTATATCCTTTGCTCTTTTTTGTAAAATTTTAATAGAAGCACCCACCCCACATTCCATTGAATATCTTAGAAGAGTTTGAAGTTTTGCTGGACCAGCAATTCCAATATGAACAGGAATATCAATACCCATTTGAACTAAGTTATTTGCCCATGAAATTATTGTTTCAGAATCAAAACAAAATTGGGTGGTAATTGCTATGCTTGCATCCGTTCGTTTAGAAAATTCATTTTTCCATGAAAGGGCTTTATTCACATTTGTATTTGAGCCATCTGAATCAATATCAGCATTACCCTCAGGATGTCCAGCGACATGTAAATGTTTAAAATTAAATTTATCAAATAAACCTGTCTCGATTAATTGAATTGATGAATCAAAATCACCATATGGTTTTTTAGGGCCACCAGCTATAAGAAGAGCTTCTTTTACATTAGCCTCATCAGCATACTGTTGAATCCAATTTTCTAAAATCTTTTTATCTTTAATTATCCTTGCAGGAAAATGTGGCATTGGAGAAAAACCTTCGTAAGATATTTTTTTTGCTGTAGCTACTATATCTTCAATTGGGGTTCCCTCAATATGAGCTATATAAATTCTTGTGTTGGCCGGAAGTATTTCAGCAAAATTATCTATCTTGCTTGCAGCATTTGGTGTTACTTCAATCGAATAACCCTCTAGAAAATTTCTTACTATATCTGAATTCATAGGGGTATTAAAACATAAAAAACTGGCGGAGAGTGAGGGATTCGAACCCTCGAACCAGTTACCCAGTTACCTCCTTAGCAGGGAGGCGCTTTCGACCACTCAGCCAACTCTCCGAAATTGATGGAAGATTATAACTCTTAAGAAATAAAAAAATACCTAATTATCTATCAAATTCTATTTGCTCACCAAAAGGTATATCTTTATTAACCTTGCCATCTCTAAATGCAACATTTCCATTTATTATGGTCATATATACCGACGAACTAAATACATGATCAATAAATGGAGACCAGCCACATTTATATAAGATATTTGATTTTTCTACTTTGTACGGCTTATCTATATCAATGACAGCAAGATCGGCATAATAGCCCTCTCTTATGTATCCCCTATCTTTAATTTTAAATCTCTTTGCTATGTTATGACTTGATTTTTCAACAATCTGTTCAAGCGTAAAAATTCCATTCTTATAAAAATCTAAAAGTATTTGAAAAGAGTGCTGAAGTAATGGAAGTCCAGCAGGAGCATCAGGATATGACTGTTGTTTTTCTTCCCATGTATGGGGAGCATGATCTGTTGCAAAAATATCAATCTTGTTTTCATTTACAGCTTTTATGAGTGCTTGTCTGTCTGATTCCTTTTTAACTGATGGGTTGCATTTTATTTGATTGCCAAGTCTTTCATAGTCTTTTTCACTAAAATGAAGATGGTGAACACAAACCTCTGCTGTAATTTTTTTATCGTCTATTTCTCCAGCAGTAAATAGAGACATCTCTTTCTGAGTTGTTAAATGCAGTACATGGAGATTTGCACCATGTTTTTTTGCTAAATCAACAGCCAATGAACTTGATAAATAACAACTTTCATCATCTCTTATATAAGGATGGTGGGAGGCATTTAGAGCATCACCATATTTTTCAGCAAACTCTTTTTCAAGGTCTTTTATCCTAGGAGTATTTTCACAATGAGTAACAATATTTACTGGACAGTGTTTAAAAATTTCTTCGAGAGTGTTCATATTATCTACTAACATGTCTCCAGTAGATGCACCCATAAAAACTTTAAGACCACTAGCTAAATTAGGATCAACTTTTTTTATTTCTTCGATATTTGTATTACTTGCTCCTAGATAAAATGAGTAATTAGAAAAAGATCTTTGTTTAGCTAATTCAAACTTTTTATCAAGATTTTCAAGAGTTGTAGTTGTAGGATTAACATTAGGCATCTCAAAGTAGCTAGTTACGCCACCAGCTAAGCCAGCAAATGATTCAGACGCTATATCACCTTTATGCGTCAGCCCTGGCTCTCTAAAATGAACCTGATCATCTATAAAACCTGGAAAAACATACTTACCATTTAAATCTATAATCTCTTTTGCTTCTGTCGAAATATCTGGAGCAATTGATTCAATACGATCATTTTTTATTGCTATATCTGATTCAAAGATACTTTTTTCATTAACTATGGTGCAATTCTTCAGGACTAAATCATACATATTATTTATCCAACTCAAATGCTTCATGTAAAGATGAGACTGCTTCGTCAGTAGCATTTTCATCAATAACAATTGTTATTTTAATTTCAGAAGTACTTATCATTTGAATATTAATTCCTGAATCAGATAGAGCTTTAAATGCCGTGCTTGCTATACCTGCATGAGTCCTCATACCAACACCTACTAATGAGACTTTAGCAATATTTGAATCAACTAATAAATCATCATACTCCAATGAAGAATTTATAGATTTAATAGTTTCAAGAGCAGATGATTCATCATCTTTTGAAACTGTAAAAGTAAAATCAGTTTTTCCATTAACACTAACATTTTGGACAATAACATCTACCTCAATATTGGCATCACTTAATGGACCTAATATCCCATATGCCATACCAGGAGTATCACTCACTCCATGTAATGTAAATTTAACCTGATCTTTCTGAAAAGCTATTCCTGAAACTAATCCATTTTCCATATTATTTTCCTCGAGAGATATAAGGGTACCATTTCCAGATTCAAAACTAGATAGAACCCTTACAGGTACTTTATATTTATTTGCAAACTCTACAGCTCTAATTTGAATTACTTTAGCTCCTTGGCCAGCCATTTCAAGCATTTCTTCCATTGTTATAACATCGATTTTTTTTGCCTCAGGTACTACTCTAGGATCAGTTGTATAAATACCATCAACATCAGTGTATATATCACATCTTTCTGCATGCATGTGAGCTGCAATGGCTACTGCAGTTGTATCTGATCCACCTCTTCCTAAAGTTGTTACATCGCCAGATTCTGTAATGCCTTGAAAGCCAGTAATGATAGGAATAATCCCAGCATCAAGCGTTTCTTGAATTTTTTCTCCATCTACATCAAGTATTCTAGCTTTAGAATAACTATCAGTTGTTTTCATTGATATTTGAGAAGCTGAGTACGATTTAGCTGGAACATCTATTTGATGAAGAGCCATAGCTAAGAGAGCTGCGCTAACTTTCTCTCCAGTAGATACTAAGGCATCGAATTCTCTTTTACTTGGATTATCACCAAAACTTTTTGCAAGATTAATAAGTCTGTTTGTCTCGCCACTCATAGCTGAGACAACAACTACAATAGGATTATTCTTTGAAGCCTCTTTGACAATTTTTGCAACAGCTGCAATTCTCTTCTCTGAACCAACAGATGTTCCTCCAAATTTTTGAACTATGATTTTGGACATAATTTTCCTATTTAGCGAGGGATTTTACTGTATTTACAATAGATGTCACGAATTCATTAATATTTTCACTCTCACCGGCGCCTTGGGCGAAATCTGGTCTGCCACCACCCCTGCCATTTAACTGATCAGATAAAGTGGATACAACATCTTTGGCAGACACTGTATCAATTAAATTATCAGTAACACCGCAAACTATAGCTACTTTATTGTTAATGGCATTTAATAAAACTACGCAACCTTTTTGTATTGAAGCCTTTTTATTATCTACCATTGATCTAAGTAATTTATTGTCATCGATAGCAACTTGTTCTACCTCTAATTTCCAATCATTAACATCATATTTTTCATTAAATATAGACTTAACTGACTGAGGTGATTTGCTGCCTGATTTTTTTAATTTTTTATTTTCTTCAATTAAAGCTTCTACCTTTTCAAGCATTGATTTAGCAGATACATTTAATTTACTTTGAAGTGATTCATTAACATCTCGTACCTCATTGAGATATTCCAATGCTTTTTTCCCTCCAAGTGCCTCAATTCTTCTTATACCAGAAGCAACACTAGATTGATTAGTTATTACAAAAACTCCAACATCACCAGTTCTCCTAACATGAGTGCCACCGCATAATTCAACTGAAAAGGATTTTTCTCCCATTGTTAAAACCCTTACTTCATCTTCATATTTTTCTCCAAAGAGAGCCTGAGCGCCTGATTTAATTGCATCATCAAGATTCATGACTTCAGTCTTAACCTCGACATTGTTAAGAGATTCCCGGTTTACGATTGCCTCAATTGATGAAATTTCTTCTTTTGTAAGTGGTTTTGGATGAGAAAAATCAAACCTCAATTTAGATTCATCTACTAGTGAACCTTTTTGCTGAACATGTTCTCCTAGAACCTGTCGCAATGCAGCATGAAGTAGATGGGTAGACGAATGATGAATTGCAGTAGCATTTCTTTTTTCTTTTTCTACGCTCATATTAATTACATCACCACTTTTTAAAGAACCTTTATCAATTATTGCTTTATGTAAGAATACTTTTCCTTGTTTCTTGCAATCTAAAATAGTACCAGTTGTCTTGCCTGATATAAACCTACCAGTATCCCCAACTTGTCCACCAGCTTCTGCATAAAAAGGTGTGCTAGCACATGCTATGAATATTTCTTCGGACTTTTTTGCAACATCTATCCTTTCTTGATCTTTCCATAACACTAATATTTTGCTTTCTGCTTCAAGTGTTTCGTATCCAAGAAACTCTGTCTCTTTAACGCCTGATGCAGCCGGTAAAGATGATACAAAGCTACTACCGGCCTTTGAAGTTTCTTTCTGCTGATTCATGCTTTGATTGAAGCCTTCTTCGTCGATTTCTAATCCTTTTTCTCGTGCAATATCTGCGGTTAGGTCATATGGGAAACCATATGTATCATGAAGTTTAAATACAACGTTTCCAGGAATAATTTTATCCTCAAGGGTTGCGATTACTTCTTCAAGAATATTAATTCCTTTATCTAGGGTCTCAAAAAATTTAATTTCTTCATCTTTAATAATTTGAGCTATATGATCTTTTTTTTCTTTTAAGATTGGATAGGCTTCATTCATTAAACTTTGTAAGTCATCGACAAGCAGATATAAAAACGGTTGAGTTGCACCCATTTTGTAGCCATGTCTTATAGCTCTTCGAAGAATACGTCTTAAAACATATCCTCTGCCCTCATTCTCAGGAGTTATGCCGTCTGCAATAAGAAAACTTGTTGATCTTATGTGATCAGATATAACCTTGTGCGACTCACTAGCTTCATTGCCAAGCACTTTTTGGGATGCGCTTATAAGATCTTTGAATAAATCTGTTTCATAATTAGAATTAACTCCTTGCATAACAGCAGCTATTCTCTCTAAGCCCATTCCTGTATCAACAGAAGGTTTGGGTAAAGGTGTCATATTGCCAGAATCATCTCGATTAAATTGCATAAAGACTAGATTCCATATTTCTACAAATCTATCGCCCTCATCGCCATCTGAACCAGGAGGTGTCCCTTCGATATGATCACCATGATCATAATAAATTTCAGAACAAGGCCCGCATGGTCCGGTGTCGCCCATTGACCAAAAATTATCTTCATCTCCTAATCTGACTATTCTTGAAGCCTCAACACCGATTACATCTTTCCAAATTTTTGCTGCTTCATCATCATCTTTATATACAGAAATCCACAGCTTATCTTTATCAAGTTTTAGAACTTCTGTTAAAAACTCCCAAGCAAATTTTATGGCATCTTCTTTAAAGTAATCCCCAAAACTAAAATTACCTAACATTTCAAAAAATGTATGGTGTCTTAATGTATATCCAACATTTTCTAAATCGTTATGCTTACCCCCAGCTCTAATGCATCTTTGTGATGTTGTTGCTCTAACATATTTTCTTTTTTCGGTGCCAAGAAAAACATCTTTAAATTGCACCATACCAGCGTTAGTAAAAAGCAATGTTTCATCATTAACAGGTATTAATGAGCTTGAATCAACAATCTGATGCTCCTTTGACTTAAAGTAGTCAAGAAACGCTTTTCTTATCTCGCTAGTATTCATTTTAATAGGATGCTAATTCCTTATACCTTTTATAATTTTTTACATAGTGATCAGCACTAAATGAAACCATCTTTTGCTCATCTTCACTGAGAGTCTTTTTTATTTTCCCTGGCGAACCAAGAACCATTGAGCCATCAGGCACTATCATTCCCTCTGTTACTAATGCTTTAGCGCCAATAATACAATTTTTACCAATTTTTGCACCATTAAGGATTACCGAACCAATACCAATTAAGCTTCCATCACCAATCTCGCAACCATGAAGCATTACCATGTGACCAACAGTAACATTTTTACCAATTAAACATTTATATCCAGGATCAGTATGAATCACTGAACCATCTTGCACATTAGAGCCTTCACCGATAATAATTGGCTCATTATCTCCTCTTATGGTTGCGTTAAACCAAACGCTTGCATCTTTGGCTAATTCTACATCACCGATTACAGTCGCATTTGGAGCGACGAAGAAGTCATCTCCACTGGTTTTAAGTTTTTTATCACCTAACTCAATAATCATAATGATCTCTAATAATATCTAAATCAACTCTAACTCCTGCATCAAAGCATGTATTTACAAAGTCTGCAGTAATCATTGCCGTTAAACCCCATATTACTTGCTCATTATAAACCCAACTAGGAACTATTACATTTGTATTATGTCTTTCTATTTTATGTTGTTTAGCATTTTTGCTATCAAGAAGATAATCTAGAGGAACCGTAAAAATTTTTTCTATTTCATCATTATCTTTTAAATTTTGTTTTTTAGTTATCAATCCAATATATGGGTTTACTTCAATTTTATGTTTTGAGACTAAATAATTTAAAGAGCCAGCCAATTTAACATCATCAACATTTAAATTTATTTCTTCATTGGATTCTCTTAATGCAGTCTCTGCAAGACTCTTATCACTTTCATCCCACTTACCTCCAGGAAAACTAACTTCTCCAGAATGGGTTGATACTTTTGAAGATCTTTGAGTAAAGATTACCTCAGGCTTATCCACAAACTCATCATGATATAATATGCCAATAAAGACACCTGCTTTTTTAAGTGAAGTTGTCTTTGTTGGATTTAGTTTTTCTAGCTTTTGCTTTATGCTGTCTAACATCAAGGTAGTTTAACTTCTTAAGCGACCTTATACTAATTGGGAATTAAAAAATTGAAATATTGTTCAAACTGCGGAAGCTCTAACCTAAAATTTGTGATCCCTGAGGGTGATCATTTGAAAAGATACTGTTGCTCAGATTGTGGCAATATTTTTTATACTAATCCAAATATGGTTGTAGGAGCTCTTTGTGTAAGAAATGAAAAGATTCTTATGGCCAAAAGAAACATTCATCCAAGAAAAGGATTGTGGACTCTTCCAGCTGGCTTTATGGAGAATGCAGAAACCCTTCAAACTGGAGCAGCGAGAGAAACATTTGAAGAAACAGGTTCAAAAGCCAAAATTCTTCAGCCATACACAATGTTTAGTTTGCCGCATATAAATCAGGTCCATCTTTTTTACTTAGCAGAATTATTAGATGAGAACTTTGGTCCTACATCAGAAAGCTCAGAGGTGAAGCTTCTTTCACAAGAAGAAATACCATGGGAAGAATTAGCATTTCCAACTGTTGAGAGAACCCTTAAATATTATATAGAAGACAGTAAAACAAAAGATTTTATTTTCAGAGAAGAAGATATTACGCTTTGGAAATAAATTTAATCTAAAAATTTTCGAGCATTAAGAAATATTTGCATCCAAGGAGAATATTCTTTCCAGTGATGTGGTCTCCAGCTCATCTGCAACTTTCTAAAAACCCTTTCTGGATGAGGCATCATTATTGTAACCCTGCCTTTAGCAGCTGTTATACCAGTAATGCCATTCACAGACCCATTTGGATTTAGTGGATAGGTCTCTGTGTTATTTCCCTTTGAATCTACAAAATTCATTGCTATCTGGTTTGAATCTAATAATACATTTTGGTTTTCATCTACAAACCTTGCGTGCCCTTCTCCATGAGCAGACGCTATAGGCATACTCCATCCTTCCATGTTTGCAAATAGCACTGAATCAGAATTTTGAATTTTTACCTGTGCTAATCTAGCTTCAAATTGATCTGAAAGATTTTTTTCAAATGATGGCCAGTATTGAGCGCCTGGAATAATGCTTTTTAAGTTAGAAACCATTTGACAGCCATTACAAACTCCCAAAGTAAATGAAGATTCGTTATTAAAAAATGCCTCAAACTGATCCTTAACTAAATTATTATGCATAATAGTTTTAGACCATCCTCCTCCAGCTCCTAAAACATCTCCGTATGAAAATCCTCCACATGCTGCTAAACCGTTAAAGTCCTTTAGATTAAATTTATTATCTAAAAGATCTTGCATATGAACGTCAACGGCTTCAAAGCCAGCTAGAGTAAAGGCTGCAGCCATTTCCATCTGACCATTCACACCTTGCTCTCTTAAGATTGCCACCCTGGGTTTTGTTTTACTAATGTTAAAAATCTCTGGGGTGTTTTCATTAAAAGATTCATCGGTGTAAAGTCCTGAATAATCCCTATCGTCAAGCAATCCTAACTCAGAGTCAGCAACAGCTTTATTATCACGAATTGCCTGAATTGCATGACTGGTCTCTCTCCAATATTTTTCAAGAGTTGAAATAGACTCATCAAAAAAATGTTCTGATTCATTTCGAATAGTTATCTTCTTGTCACTGGTTAAAGATCCAATGGCTGTTGCATTAAGTCCTGCAGAATTAAAGTCTTCAATAATACGCTCACAATTATCATTAGAAATTTGAAGAATTAATCCAATCTCTTCTGAAAAAAGACAGTTGTTAATGTTGTCTTGATTAAGTTCAGGAATATTTATATCTAAACCAATTTTTTTAGTAAATGCCATTTCTAGAAGTGAAACAATTAAGCCTCCATCTGAAATATCATGAAGAGCTATGATTTTTTTATTTTCTATATTGGCTTGAACAATTTCAAACATTTTTTTAAACAAACTAATATCATCTAAATCAGGTGTATCTTTAAAAGATGCTAGATTAACTTCTTCAAATATTGAGCCTGCTAAGCGTTTTTTGTTATTGAGTTCTATGTGGACTAATGATGAAGCGCATGAGGTGTCAAGCTCAGGAGTGACTGAAATACAAACATCTTCAACAGGGGCCATTGCAGTAATAACTCCAGATAAAGGACTCTTAACCACCCTTTCTTGAGATTCATCTTCCCATTTAGTTTTCATAGATAAAGAGTCTTTTCCTACTGGGACTGAAATATTTAAATCAACACAGCATTTTGATAAAGATTCAACACCCTCTCTTAAAGCAATATTTTCTAATTCTTCACCAGTTGCTGCCATCCAATTAGCTGATACTTGAACTTGATCAAGGCCTTTGATTTTAACCCCTGACATATTAGTTAAGGATTCAGCCATAGCCATGCGCATTGAAGCTGCAGGATTTTTAACAGCTAAGGTTGGCTTCTCTCCGACTGTTAAAACTTCTCCGGTATTTGAGGTGTATGATCTCAAGCTCATAGAGTAATCAGAAACTGGAACTTGAAAAGGTCCTACAAACTGATCTCGTGCAACCATGCCTCCCACAGTTCTATCCCCAATTGTTATTAAAAAGGATTTGCAAGCTACTGTAGGATGTTGAAGAACTTTAACCAGACTTTGACTAAAATTATATTCATAAGCATTGTTTTCATGATGCTCTATAGATTCGTAGGTTGAGACATTAATATCCGTAATTGGTAAATCTCCAAACAACATCGATAAAGGGACATTAACTGGGAAAGTTTCAGTTTTTGCATCGTAAAGCTTTACAGATTTTTCTGCCGTTGTTATACCAACAAAAGCATAAACACATCTTTCTCGTTTACAAATATGCTCAAATGCTTCTTTGTTATCTGGATGGACTGCTAATACATAACGCTCTTGTGATTCATTTGACCATATTTCCATTGGGGACATTGATTTATCAGAATTTGGAATCTTATCTAACTCTATATAAACCCCTAGATTGGAATCCTTTGCAAGTTCAGGAATAGCATTAGATAATCCTCCAGCGCCGACATCATGAATAAATTCAATAAAGCTATTGTCTTGAGATGAACAAATATTAATTACCTCTTGGCATCTTCTTTCCATCTCTGCATTATCTCGTTGCACTGAAGCAAAATCTAAATCTTCATCGCTATCTCCTGATGAGACAGATGAAGCAGCACCTCCACCTAAACCGATCAGCATTGCAGGCCCGCCTAAAACAACTACATGATAATCCTCAGATATTTGTAACTTAAAATTATTTGTGTCTCTTATTTCACCAATACCACCTGCCAACATTATTGGTTTGTGATATCCATGAGCAATATTATCTTTATCAAAAGGAGTTTCGTAAGATCTGAAATATCCAAGAGTAGAAGGTCTTCCAAATTCGTTATTAAATGCAGCGGCACCTATGGGTGCCTCAATCATAATATCCAATGGGGATGCAATTCTTTCAGGCTTATGTTCAGAAGCTTCCCAGCTCCTTTCCAAATTTGGGATTCGTAAATTAGATACATTAAAACCCACTAGGCCAATTTTGGGTTTAGCACCTCTTCCGGTTGCTCCTTCATCTCTTATTTCACCACCCGAGCCTGTAGCAGCACCAGGATATGGTGAAATAGCAGTTGGATGGTTATGCGTCTCAACCTTAATTGTCGAATTAAGCTTGTCATCAACAAAACAATATTGCTTATTTTCATCTAAATGTAATCTTTCAACAGTTTCTCCCTCTGTTATAGCTGCATTGTCTTTATAAGCAGAAATTATTCCATTTGGAGATTGTTTGCTGGTTTCCTTGATTAAATCAAATAAGCTGTTGTTTTTGACAGCTCCATTAACAGTCCATTTAGCATTAAATATTTTATGTCTACAATGTTCAGAATTTGCTTGCGCAAACATCATCAGCTCAGCATCTGTGGGATTTCTTGCAGCTTTTGAGTAGAAGTCGTATAAATATTCAATTTCATCAGCACTCATAGCAAAACCAAAGGATATATTTGCTTCCTTTAAGGTTTCAATGCCTCCGTTTAGAAGATCTATGACTTTTACAGAGCGTTGTGGCTCCTCTTTAAGAAAATTTTTGCATTCATCAAAGTTTAAATACACAGACTGGGTCATGCGATCAAAAAATATCGATAAATCTAGATTGTCTGCAGAATTTATATCTGAAATAGTAAAACCAAAAAACCTTTCGACCCTTTCAACATTTTTTATGCCAACATTTTTTATAATGTCTTCAGTTTTAGATGACCATGGTGAGATCGTCCCAGATCTTGGCCCAACAATAAAAGTAAATGAATCAGTTGGATCATTTGCATTTAAAATATTTTTTAAACCATCAAGGTCAACTTGATTATTTTTGGAAGCTAAAATATATATTTCATTGGAACTAATTTCAGAATTTAGATTATTTAATTTGTTGAATCCTAGACACAATTGCTCTAACTTGGAATCAGAAAAACTTTTCTTGCCCTGCAATATAAAAGTATTAGTCTTTGACACTTCTCTCAGTCTGAAATATTGTATGCATTAATTATAAAGTCTTTTATAAAAAATAATTGAAAATGGGGAATATCTTTAAAGTTTTTTTTAGCATCCTGACTTTTGTAGTAATAAGTTCATGTGATGTATTTTTGAGCAAGAATCAAAAAGATTTTATCTGCGCTCCTCTTCTTGAAGAGGTCTATGAAAAAACTCCATTAAATAATTTTGAACAAACAAAATTTAAAGATCTTTTAGAAAATAGATTTCCAAAATATAAAGAAATGTTTGAAAAAGCTTCGGAAGAAACTTCAATCAACCCTGATCTTTTGGCAGCTGTATCATTTCAAGAATCACAGTGGGATCCAAAAGCTAAATCCAATATGGGTGTGAGAGGAATGATGATGGTAACACTTGAGACGGCTGCAATAGTAGGAGTTGAAAAAAGACTAAATCCTGAGCAAAACATTATGGGTGGTGCTAAATATTTAGCAATGTTACAAGAGAAAAATATATACGGAAAAACAACCGGAGATCAATTATCTATATCATTAGCTAAATATAATTTAGGACCGACGAATATTATAAATATAGCTAAAGAAATTGATAAAACACCTGAAGAAATTACATGGCCGGATATTGAAAAAGAACTTAAAAATATTAATGGAGAGGACGTAAATCTTGTTGATGTGAATGGGTATTCAAGAGGTCAACAAGCTATAGATTATGTAAATAGGGTTAGAAGTTATTACAAATTAATGGCAGCCCATTCTTGCACTCAACCTAAAGATCAATTAACTTTCTTTTAAGGGCTTTCATCTTATCTCTGCATTGGGCAGCCTTCTCAAATTCCATCTCTTTGGCATATGCAAACATTTGATTTTCAATCTTGGCAATTGATTCGCTTAACTCCTCAACCGAGTCTTCTTTAATTTTAAAAGGTAAAGATTTTTCTATATCTTCTTTCTTAATTTTTGCTTTGCCTTTTACTATTCTTGCACCTTCCATTATGTCTTTGACTTTTGTATTTATTGATTGAGGTGTGATGTTATTTTCGTGATTATATTTTTCTTGAATAGATCTTCTTCTGTTTGTTTCTGCTATAGCTCTCTCCATAGAACCTGTCATTTTATCTGCATATAAAATTGCCTTGCCTCTCAAATTTCTTGCTGCCCTTCCAATGGTTTGAATCATAGTGGTTTCAGATCTTAGGAAGCCTTCTTTGTCAGCGTCTAATATTGCAACCAGACTTACTTCAGGAATATCTAATCCTTCTCTTAATAAATTAATACCAACTAAGACATCAAATTTTCCTAGCCTTAAATCACGAATAATCTCAACTCTCTCAACAGTGTCAGTATCTGAATGCATATATCTTGCTGAAATTCCATTTTCATCTAGATAATCTGTGAGATCTTCGGCCATCCTTTTTGTAAGAGTTGTAATAAGGACTCTTTCTTTTAATGCCACTCTTTCATTACATTCACCGATAACATCATCGATTTGAGTAGATGCAGGTCTTACTTCTACATCAGGGTCGGTTAATCCTGTAGGTCTTACAAGTAATTCAACAAGATTATCTTGATGCTCTTCTTCATATCTGCTCGGAGTAGCTGAAACATAGATTCTTTGGGGTGCTAAAAGCTCCCATTCATCGAATTTTAGGGGTCTGTTATCCATAGCTGAAGGTAGTCTAAAGCCGTATTCTACTAGGGTTTCCTTCCTTGAACGGTCACCTTTATACATTGCACCTATTTGCGGCACAGAAACATGAGATTCATCAATAAAAACTATGGCATTTTTAGGAATATAATCAAATAAACAAGGTGGCGACTCTCCTGGATTTCTTCCAGATAAGTATCTTGAATAATTTTCTACTCCCTGACAATATCCAAGCTCACGCATCATTTCAATATCATAATTTGTTCGTTCTTCTAATCTTTGAGCTTCAACTAATTTATTTATGGAGCGAAGATATTCTAATCGTTCTTTTAATTCTTCTTTAATGCTGTCAATACAATTAAGAACCGTTTCTCTGGGTGTGACGTAATGAGTTTTAGGAAATATTGTTGCCCTTGGTACCTCATTAATAATTGCACCAGTCAAAGGATCAAACCATGATAACTTTTCTATCTCATCACCAAATAGTTCAATTCTAAGAGCTTCACTATCTGAATCAGCTGGGTAAACATCAATGGTATCTCCTCTTACTCTAAAGGTAGCTCGTCTGAAATCTAGATCGTTTCTTGTATATTGCAAAGAAGAAAATCTTCTCAATAAATCCCTTTGATTAATAATATCTCCTCTATCTAAATGAACTACCATTTTTAAGTAAGATTCCGGAGCACCCAAACCATATATAGAAGATACGGTTGCAATTACAATGGTATCTTTTCTCTCTAAAAGTGCTTTTGTTGCAGATAGTCGCATCTGCTCAATATGCTCGTTAATAGATGCATCCTTAGCTATATATGTGTCTGAAGTTGGGACATAGGCCTCAGGTTGATAGTAGTCGTAGTATGAAACAAAATATTCGACAGAGTTATTAGGAAAGAAATCCTTAAACTCTCCATAGAGTTGTGCTGCTAAAGTTTTATTATGAGCCATGACAATCGCAGGCCTTTGAGTTTCCTCAATTACCTTAGCCATAGTATAAGTTTTACCCGAACCAGTAACGCCTAATAGTGTTTGATGAAGCAAACCATCATTAAGCCCACCAACCAAGCTTTTTATTGCATCTGGTTGGGACCCAGCGGGCTCAAAATTAGATACTACCTTTAATGCTTTTGTCATTTACTTCTTCAATAAAAATTACTTATAATGCACATCCGCGCTCCCGAATAGCTCAGCGGTAGAGCAGTTGACTGTTAATCAATTGGTCGTTGGTTCGATCCCAACTTCGGGAGCCACTTAAGCTCATATTATTCTACATTCATAATCATAAATTTCTTAATCAGCTTGAAGAGATTATCTCTTGTGGTTGAAAAAGAAGTTTCTAATTGCTTTTCTGAATAACTAGAATTAGCTGGATCTTCATTAGCCCAATGTAAGCTTTGTGCCTTGGTTGGCAAAACTGGGCACACTTCTTCAGCACATAACGTAATTGCAAAATCTAAGTTATCAATAAAATCTTTATCTAAGTCATCTGTTGATTTTGAAAATTGATCCCTAATATCTATGCCCATTTCATCCATAGCAATAACTGCATTAGGATGCACTTCTCCGGACGGAATTGAACCGGCACTTTGAATGTTATGATCTGATCCAAGCATAGACTTGGCCAGACCTTCTGCCATCTGACTTCTAGCTGAATTAGCTACGCATAAAAATAGTATATTCATAAAACTTAATTGAGGAATAATTCAATAAAGAGTATCTTATAGTTAATAGGAGTAATCAATATTGTGAGGAGACATTTTAGTGTTAAATCGATGCTCAAAGGTCTTGAGGGAAAGCTTGGTGAAGAAGATTATATTGAACCTCTGGAAATTCTAATCCACTCCATCAATAAGCATAACAACTTTAATCTATTTGGTAGAATTGCACTTAATCACCAATTAAGAAGCAGGCTTAAAATGCGCGCTAAGCTTACTGCGCTGTATGATAAAAATACCTTTATTGAACCAGCTGAGCCTGTGTTTGTAATTGGACTTCCAAGATCAGGAACTTCTTTATTATTTAATCTTTTATCACAAGATAAAGCACACAGATCACCTCAATATTGGGAAATTATGCATCTGCTGCCTATTCCAAAGAATGAAAAACGCATACAAAAGAGAAAATTACATACCAATATTGAACTCAAACTAGCTAAAACAATTATCCCTAAACTTAAGGCTATTCATACAATTACAGCAGAGACTCCTGAAGAGTGTCAGCAAATTGCTACTATGAATGTAAAAAGCTTTGTATATATGTGTATGGCTCATGTGCCAGAATATATTGATTATCTGAAATCAACCTCTTTTGAGTCAGTTTTCAAACTACATAAAAAGTTTTACCAGGCATTAGAATTAAACGGAAGGCCAAAAAGATGGTTATTAAAAGACCCAAGCCATATTGGACATCTGCCAGAAATACTGAACGAATATCCAAATGCAAAATTTATACATATTCATAGAGACCCCACAGAATCAGTAGCATCTTTTTGCAGTCTCACAAAAAATGTTAGACAAGCATTTTCAAAAACAATTGATACAAATACCATTGGTCAAACTGTGGTCGATTTTTGGAATCATAATCTTTGTAAAGGGATGGAGGATAGAAAAGCCCTTCTAAAGGATCAGATAGTTGATATTCAATATGCTGATTTTATTAAAAATCCAATCGATCACATAAAAAATGCCTATGTTCAACTAAATTTTGACATGGATTTGGAAACAGAAAATAGAATGCAAAAATATCTTCAAGATGATAATCAGGCGTCAAAGCCTGAGCACAAATATAGCTTAGATGAATTTGGTTTAGAACCAAAAGATATCAAGGGTCAATTTAAAGACTACATGCTCAACTATGATTTTTAATGATAAAATCAACCTTTTATTTAAAGCTAAATCTGTGAAAAATTACAATACATTAAAAATAGCTCTTTGTACTATGGCGCTAGCATTTGTAATTAATTCTTGTTCGAAAAAAGATGATGAAGCTGAAATGCCAATTATTAAGGAGACTAAAATGACACAAGTAACAATTAAAACTTCTTTAGGAGATATTCAACTAGAATTAGATGCTGAAAAAGCTCCTATTACAGTAGAGAATTTTGTTTCTATTGCTAAGTCTGGCTACTACACTGACACTATTTTTCACAGAGTTATAAATGGCTTCATGGTTCAAGGCGGTGGATTGACTGCTGATATGGGCAATAAATCTAGTGGTACAGCACCAATTCAAAATGAAGCAAATAATGGACTTAGCAATGATAGAGGCACTATTGCTATGGCAAGAACTATGGAACCTCATTCTGCTACAAGTCAGTTTTTTATTAATCATAAAGATAATGGTTTCTTAAATCATACGGGTGAAAATCCACAAGGCTGGGGATATGCAGTCTTTGGCAAAGTTACTGAGGGCATGGATGTTGTAGATGCAATTGCAGATGTTGCAACTGGTTCATCTGGGGGTCATCAAGACGTACCTCTTGAAGTTATAAATATAGAATCCGTAAGTGTTTCTGAATGAAGCCGCGCTTTATTTCAGATTTACATTTAAGCGACAAGCATCCCGAACTAACTCAAGCCTTTTTTAAATTCTTAGAGGAATCAAAAGAGGCTTGTACTCATCTTTTTATCCTAGGAGATTTATTTGAAACCTGGATTGGAGATGATGACGATCTACCTATCCATATTGAAATAAAAAAAGCTTTAAAAGCTTTTACCATCAATGGTCCTGAAACTTTTTTTATGCATGGCAACAGAGATTTTTTAGTTGGTGAAGTCTTCGCAAAAGAAACTGGAGTCACTATATTGCCAGATCCCTACACCCTCGAAATCAATAACCAAAAAGTCATTATTAGTCATGGCGACTTCTTGTGTACGGATGATAAAGATTATATTGATTTTAGAAATCAGGTCAGGAATCAAGACTGGCAAAATAACTTTTTAAAGAAAAGTTTAGACGAACGTAAACAAATTGCTGCAGGCCTAAGAGCGGATAGTAAGGAAGCTACCTCGAAAAAATCAGATTCTATAACGGATGTTAACTATCAGTCAGTTGAAGATTTTATTAATGAACATCAACCTCATCTTTTCATTCATGGTCATACCCACAGACCTAATGTTCACAATATTGAATCTTCTAAAAGAATTGTTCTTGGTGATTGGGGAGAATACGGATGGCTTCTCACCATCAATGAGCAAGAATTTAATTTAGAAAAATTTCCTATCGCCTAGTTACTGGCCTTAATAACAAGCCAATTATTAACAAAATAAAACCAAACAATAATCTTGGATCTCCCAAGTAAAACTGGTTCTCTACAGGAAATGCTATTGTTTTTTCTAGTGCTGCAATCTTATATTTATGTTTGCTGTTCATATCCGGATGAGTCACTATCTCTAAGAAAGATCGCCTACTTTTATATCTAAATAACGCAGCTGTCTCCCAAATCTCTGCATTTTCTATACCGACTAAATCCATAGAACCATTAATGGCACCACCGAAATATGCTGGATGAGATGCTCTTTTTAAAAGCTCACCATACATGTGTTCCATATATTCATTCATAAGCACATCTGATGATTCTTCAGCCACAGTTCCGTCTGGAAAAATAGGATTTTCAGACATATCAATTACATTAACCATCATAAATTGCTTGCCTGAATCTTCTTCCATAAATTTTTGAAGTAACTCTTTTGTTCGAGGCTCTATAACACGACCATCTTTTAATGCATTACTTTCAAATTTATTTGCATAATATTCAATCTCATCATCGGTTAGCTTGCCACCTAAGTCTGTGTACCAAATAAAAAAGGATGAATAAATAACTAGTAAAGAAATCCAAACCTTCATAATTATTTATTTCTCTTATTTGCTACAGATAGTAAAAATACTATTGCTGTTATTCCAAAAGCTACTGGCGCCCCATCTATTCCAGGCGTGTTATTTGTTGTATAAGTTCCTATCATCCCAATATCGACTCTAATAAGGGGGTAAACAAATAATCTTATACCCCAATCAATAAGCCAAAATACATTCATTAAAGGGATAAGAGATTTATATTTAAAGACAACCACCCAACAGACAAGACAAAAAAGAAGCTGTGATGCACCCCATAAAGAAAAAAATCTATAAACAATTGGCATAGGATCCGGATCACCAGTTAAAACTACAAAGTTTGCAATGTCATGATAACCATATGATTCAAACAACATATGTATTATCGAGCGCCAAGTCATTAATGCTGTAAATAATATGAATGCCCATATAGCAATCTTTGGACTATCAAGTTCATTGGTAGCTGTCTTAGGTAAGATTTTAGAAAAATTAAACATGTCTTTATTCTACATAAATCATAGACATAGGGTGTAGATAATTTTGCACACTAACTGATAAAGAAAAATATTGTCCTCTTTCAATTTATACTGTATATTTATACAGTATTTAAAAATCCTTATGAAAGTTAACTATATCGGAAAAATTTCTGAAGAAAATCTGCCGGCAATATTTGTGCCCTATTTTCTTGAGTCGGTGCATGCAGGGTTCCCCAGCCCTGCAAGCGACTATATCGAAAGTCCGATAGACCTTAATAAACATCTGATAAAAAACGGAGCAGCTACTTTTTTGGTTAGGGCTCAAGGACAATCCATGCTTGGTTCTGGAATAACTGATCAAGCTGTATTAGTTGTTGATCGAAGCATCAAGCCAAAGCATGATAGTATCGTGGTTGCATCCATCGATGGAGAGTTTGTCTGCAAACGATTAAAACTTAAACCCAAAATGTGCTTAATGCCAGATAATCCTGACTACCCTCCTATCTTTATTAACCATGGTCAAGAACTAGAAATAGTAGGAACCGTTACAGCAGCTATTAATAAATTCTAATGGCTTTGGCGTTGGTAGACTGCGAAAGCTTTTATGCTTCTTGCGAAAGAATCTTTCGTCCCGACTTAAAGCACGTGCCTATAGTTGTTCTTTCCAATAATGATGGCTGTGTTATTGCAAGAAGCACTGAAGCAAAAAAGATGGGTATTGGTATGGGAGTTCCATGGTTTAAAGTCAAAGACTCTTTTCTTTCTCAAGGCGGGAAAGTCTTCTCATCAAATTTTACTTTCTATGGCGATATGTCAGCTAGAGTTATGAATATTCTAGAAGGCTTTGTTCCTGAAGTTGAAGTTTATAGTATTGATGAAGCCTTTTTAGGCTTAGATTCTTTAGAAGAGCATTACAACCTATACGATTTTGGCTGTCATATCAGAAGCTTAATTAAGCAATGGACCGGGGTCCCGGTTCGAATAGGTATAGCACCTACAAAGACACTTACTAAAATAGCTTTGAATGAAGCAAAAAGAATAAATGTACCAACCAAAGTTCATCAAATATCTACAGTAAAACAAATTCGAGAAGCCCTTAAGAACACTCCAGTTCGAGAGGTATGGGGTGTTGGTAGAAGGCTTGGTGAACATCTAAACCAAGCAAAAATAACTAATGCCCTGCAGCTCGCAGATGTTGATCCTCGCTATATCAAAAGAAAATTTAGTGTGGTGTTAGAGAGAACTGTAAGAGAACTCAGAGGCCAAAGATGTTTAGGTATAGAAAATAGCGCTACAGCAAAAAAACAAATTGTTGTTAGTAGAAGTTTTGGCACCAGGGTCACAGATTTAAAAACTCTAAGACCTATTGTGAGTAACTTTGCAGTCAGGGCTGCTGAGAAACTTAGAAATGAAAAACAAAAATGCTCTCAAGTATCAGTCTTCGTTAGAACTAGTCCGTTTAGTGATCATAAACCTCAGCATACCGGTTATAAGACTATAGAGTTTTCTACTCCTACCAACGACACTCGAGATATTTTAATAGCAGCAAAAAAGGCTCTTTTACCAATCTTTAAACCAGGATATGACTATGCAAAAGCTGGAATCCTTTTAAGCAGATTTTCTAATGAAGAAACAAAACAATATTCTCTATTTAAAGACCCTAATGAACCCAAAGAGAATTCAAAATTCATGAAATATATAGATGAATTGAATGCCTATGAGACACAAATCTATTTCGCTTCACAAAATACAAAAAAATGGTCACCTATGAAACAAAATATGACCTCACCCAAGTACACAACCTGCTGGTATGAATTACCAATAGCCAATTAAAAACAATGTGTTTTATTTTGACAAATAATTGGCACGAATATTGCAATGTATAAAAGGTATTTAGGAGGTATTTATGATCGATTACTTCTTAAGAGTATACGAATTCACCGTATTAGGAGTTATGTCATGGTTGATTATTGGATAAGAGTTTTTGAATTTTGTAAAGAAGAGCCTGGATGGGCTATTGCATTCTTTTTTTGTGGATTTGTTATAGGTGATACTTACTTCGTTCTATAGAGACTAGTTCATATCTATTGCAAATTGTTTGAGTATTTCTATATCAATAATAGAAGTAGTTTTTTTATTAGTTTTTTTAAGGTAAACCTTAGGAGCAAACCCATGTTCGTAAGCTTCTTTCCATCGTTCGGCACAAACACACCATGAGTCCCCTGCTTTTAATCCTGGAAAATCAAATTCAGGCCTTGGAGTAGAAAGATCATTGCCTCGAGATTTTGAGAAATTTAAAAACTCATCATTCATTAAAGAACAAACTATATGCAAACCTCTATCAAGTTGATCAGTATGACAAAACCCATCTCGAAAAAATCCAGTAATAGGGTTTGAGCAACACTCCTCAATTGGCTCATCAAAAATATTAACTTGCTGTGTATCCATTGAGTAAAATCTTATTATTTAAAATCAAAGATATCTAGTATCAATCTTGATAAAATAATTTTATGGATAATGATGGAAAAGTTCTCTTCAACGAAAAGTGTTCGATCTGTAATTTTGAAATTAAGCATTACAAAAAAAGATCAGAATTAAACTTTGCTGACTGTAGTCATATGGAAGACAAATACTTAAAAAAACTTCATGTTACTTTTGATGATGGAAAAGAATTGGTAGGTGTTGATGCATTTATTTATGTCTGGAATAGAACTAATGGCTATCGTTGGCTAGGTAAATTAGTCGCGCTTCCGGTTGTAAAACAACTAGCTGTTTTTGCCTATTCTATTCTTGCTTTTTTACTATTCTGGCGCTTTAAAATATTTAATAAAACCTAAAAAATAAGACTCTAGATGCGAATGATTATCAGAATGATTTGCATTAAAAAAATACCTTATATCAGTAGTTTACATCATATAAAAATTATTCTATAGTATTAGCATATTATTTAATACTAACGCTAAGGAGCTATAACATGGGATTAAAACCACTAGATACAAAAAAGGCCTGTGCAATACTGAATGAAATTATGGAATATGAATTAGCTGGTGTGGTTAGATACACTCATTCAGCAATGATGATAACTGGTCCATACAGAATACCAATCGTAGCTTTTTTAAAAGAACAAGCTAGCGAATCTTTATTGCATGCTCAAGGAGCGGGTGAATTAATAGCAGGGCTGGATGGCCACCCTAGTCAAAAAATTGCAAAGATTGAAGAGACAGGTCAGCATACAATTAAGGACATTCTAGAAGAAAGTTTAGAACATGAACTTCATGCAGTTGGCTTATATAAAAAACTTCTTGAGGAAGTAGAAGACCGATCTATTTACTTAGAGGAATATGCAAGAGGAATGATAGGCGAAGAAGAACAACATTCTTTAGAACTTAAAAGAATGTTAAAAGATTACGGGTAAGCTTTATTAAGCTTTTTTAAAGTATCTTTGATGGTGTGCTTCAGAAAGATCTAAAAATTCTTTATTTATCTCATCTCGAATTTTCATAGGGTCATAATATTGAAGACTGGTTATACCAAATTGTTCTAAGTCTAAATCCTGCGATCCAGCAGCTCGCAATAAATCAAAAATCCAAGTCAAAGGATCCATTGCATCATTAAAATTAATTGCTTTATCTTTTAGTTTATTTGCAAATAAATCTTCATCATGAATTTTGAATCTATCTTGAAGAATTAAAATCTTAAATTTTTCAAGGCGATCATTTACTAAAGCCCTTTCATCTTGTGAATATTTTGGCCAACTAATAATCTCATGCACAAATCTTTTGCAGCCTTTGCATACATCATCACCATAAGTTGTTGAACAAATACCTAAGCAAGGTGTTGTAGATCTAGTTTTTTGCATAATTAGTCAAAATAATAACGCATTTTTAAATAAAATCTCTTATTTAGTAGAAGCCTTTTGATGATAAGAGTAAAATTATGCACGTATAACAAGGAGATAATGCATGTTAAACGAATATAAGGCACACGTAGAAGAAAGAGCAACGCAAAACATCCCTCCTCTTCCATTAGATGCAGATCAGACTTCTCAATTAGTAGAACTTTTAAAAGCTGATAACGAAGAATCTGAACTTCTTTTATATCTATTAAAAGAAAGAGTCCCAGCAGGAGTTGATCAGTCTGCATACGTAAAAGCAGCGTTCCTGGCAGATATTACAACCGGCAAAACATCTAGTCCTTATATTACAAAATCAGATGCAGTTGAGATTCTTGGAACTATGCTTGGTGGATACAATATTCAACCATTGATTGAATGTTTAAAAATTGATGGGCTTGGTGATGAAGCTGCAGAGGCATTAGGTAAAACGCTATTAATTTTTGATGCATTTAATGAAATTTTTGATCTTTCAAAATCAAATGAATATGCTAAAAAGGTTGTTGATGCCTGGGCTGAAGGAAAATGGTTCACTGAAAAGGCAAAGCTTCCAGATCAAATTAAGTTAACAGTTTACAAAGTACCAGGAGAAATAAATACCGATGATCTTTCACCTGCTACAGATGCATGGTCTAGACCTGATATACCTCTTCATGCATTGGCAATGTTCAAAATGCCAAGAGAAGGCCTTGAAAGACCATTAGAGACCATTGATGAGTTAAAAGAAAAAGGTAATCCTCTTGTGTTTGTGGGTGATGTTGTCGGAACAGGTTCATCAAGAAAATCTGCTACTAACTCAGTCTTATGGCATATGGGAGATGAAATTCCTTTTATCCCAAATAAAAAAGAAGGTGGTTTTTGCTTCGGTGGAAAAATTGCTCCTATATTTTTTAATACATTAGAGGATTCGGGTGCCTTCCCTATTGAATTGGATGTTTCAAAAATGGAGATGGGTCAAGAAATAATTTTAGAACCATATAATGGAAAAGTTTTAGATGCTTCATCCAATGAAGTGATTTCAACTTTTGAACTTAAAACAGAAGTTTTGCTTGATGAAGTAAGAGCTAACGGAAGAATTCCATTGATTATTGGTAGACAACTTACTGATAAAACCAGAGAAGCGCTTGGCTTGGATCCGACTGATATTTTTACAAGACCTGATGCTGCAGATACATCTGATAAAGGATATACGTTAGCTCAAAAGATGGTTGGTAAAGCATGTGGAGTTGAAGGCATTAGACCAGGAACTTATTGTGAACCAAGAATGACAACTGTGGGCTCACAAGACACAACCGGCCCTATGACTAGAGATGAGTTAAAAGAATTAGCATGCCTAGGTTTCTCAGCAGATTTAGTAATGCAATCCTTCTGCCATACTGCTGCTTATCCAAAACCTGTTGATATTGAAACCCAGCATAGTCTTCCTGATTTCATTATGAACCGTGGTGGTGTATCACTTAGACCTGGTGATGGAATTATCCATTCTTGGTTAAACAGAATGCTTTTACCTGACGGAGTTGGAACTGGTGGTGATAGCCACACGAGATTCCCAATAGGCATAAGCTTTCCAGCAGGATCTGGTTTAGTAGCTTTTGCAGCTACATTAGGTGTAATGCCTTTAGATATGCCTGAATCTGTTCTTGTTAGATTTAAAGGTGAAATGCAGCCAGGAATTACATTAAGAGATCTTGTTAATGCAATTCCATATGCGGCAATACAAAAAGGATTACTTACTGTTGCCAAGGAAGGAAAGAAAAATATTTTCTCAGGCAGATGTCTTGAAATCGAAGGTCTTCCAAATATGAAAGTTGAGCAAGCTTTTGAACTTTCTGATGCCTCCGCTGAAAGATCAGCATCAGGCTGTACAGTAAGATTAAACAAAGAACCTATTATCGAATATCTTCAATCAAATATAGTTATGTTGCGATGGATGATTGCTAGTGGCTATGGTGATGCAAAAACTCTAGAAAGAAGAGCTCAAGCAATGGAAGAATGGATTAAGAATCCTGAACTTCTTGAACCAGATGAAAATGCTGAATATGCTGAAATTATTGAAATTGATTTAAATGAAATAACAGAACCTTTGTTAGCATGTCCAAATGATCCTGATGATATTAAACCATTATCAGAAGTAGCTAATACTGAAATTCAAGAAGTCTTTATTGGCTCATGTATGACTAATATTGGTCACTTTAGAGCAGCAGGTACTTTACTGCAAAAGTACAACGGAACTAAAGCTAGATTATGGGTTGTTCCTCCAACAAAAATGGATGAAAAACAACTTATGGAAGAAGGTATTTATAATATCTTTGGAGTTTCAGGTGCAAGAACAGAGGTACCAGGATGTTCTTTATGCATGGGTAACCAAGCAAGAGTTTTAGCAAACTCAACCGTGGTATCTACTTCAACCAGAAACTTTCCAAATAGATTGGGTGATGGAGCGAATGTTTTCTTAGCATCTGCTGAATTATCAGCCATAGCATCAGTAATAGGTAGGTTGCCTACTGTTGAGGAATATCATCAATATATGGATGACATTAATCCACTTGCAGATGATATATATAGATATCTTAATTTTAACGAGATTGATACTTATGTAGAAAGTGCTAATTCAGCAAATATACCAGCTGTCAATATAGTTAACCCTAGTTAGCTTTAGCCTTTTCTCTTTGAGCTTTGACCTCATCTTGTCGGGAAATTTCTAGTTCTTGCAGATAATTTTCACCTAATGGAGTTATATATTCTCCAGTGAAAATTGATGTTTCAAATTCTTTGATTTCAGGATTACCCTCTTTACATGAAGCAATTAAATCATCTAATGTTTGATAAATTAACCAGTCAGCGCCTATCTCTTTTGCAACTTGCTCATCAGTTCGATTAGAAGCAATTAATTCGCTAGTTGCTGGCATGTCTATTCCGTAAAGATTTTGATACTTAATAGCTGGAGCAGCTGAAGCAAAATATACTTTGTTGGCCCCTGCTTCTTTTGCCATTTGGATAATTTTTTTGCTTGTAGTTCCTCTTACAATTGAATCATCTACCAGCAAAACATTTTTACCCTCAAACTCCAAATCAAGAATATTTAATTTTCTTCTTACTGATTTTCTTCTCTCCTCTTGGTAAGGCATGATGAAGGTTCTACCTATGTATCTATTTTTTACAAAACCTTCTCTGTATGGAACGTTTAAATCAACAGCTAGCTGAAGAGCGGCAGTTGTAGAACTATCTGGAATAGGAATAACAACATCAATATCATGATTAGGATTTTGTTTTTTAATTAGATTTGCAAGCCTTGATCCCATTCTCATTCTTGCTTTATAAACTGATATTTCATCGATTTTAGAGTCGGGTCTAGAGAAATATACATATTCAAAAATACATGGTCTCTGTTGTGGCATTTCAGCACATTGTTGTGAGAAAAAATTACCTTTTTTATCTATGAAAATTGCTTCGCCTGGTTCAACATCTCTTAGTTTTTTGAACCCTTGCGATTCGAATAGCGCATCCTCAGATGCAATAATGTATTCATCACGTGTTTTACCTTGTCTAATACCTATTGATAAAGGTCTGATACCATTGTTATCTCTAAATGCAAGAATTCCATGTCCAGTAATTAAGGCTAATACAGCATAGGCACCATCACATCGTCTATGAGTCTTTGTAACGGCTCTAAAGATATGCTTTGCAGAAGGATAAATTTCTCTTTGCTTGCCTAATTCGTGTGCAAATATATTCAATAAAACCTCTGAATCAGAATCTGTATTTAGATGTCTCATTTCGGCATGAAATAATTGTTTACCTAATTCATTTGAATTGGTTAAGTTGCCGTTGTGAGCAAGACTAATCCCGTAGGGAGAATTTACATACATTGGCTGGGCAAATTCTTTTCCTGCGCCTCCAGCAGTTGGATATCTGACATGACCAATTCCATAGTTACCTATAAGTTTACTCATATGTCTTTGTTGAAAGACATCTCTAACATAACCCATAGATTTTCTACTTTGAAGCTTATCATCAGAGTCGCATACAACCATACCAGCAGCATCCTGGCCTCTATGTTGAAGCATTAAAAGCGAGTCATAAATTTCTGCAGCTACATTAGTTTCAGCAGAAATTCCAACTATTCCACACATTAAGATTCCTCTTTGGTTGGATTAATATCTTCTAAAGCTGGACCCAACTCCTCTTTAATAGGCTCAATTGCATCCATAGCTTCTTCGACTATATTTCTATTATCTATTAATTCTCTAAAATAAGCTTCGATTTGAGGAGCATATTTCTCAATTAATGGTGTTATTTTTGATTGGTTTATAAGATCGGTTGATTTTACACTCGATGGTAGTAATAAGAAGATTACAAATAGAACAATCAAACCTCTTGTAAGACCAAATAATACTCCTAAAAATCTATCAAAACCTGATGCGCCTGACCACTTGATAAGAGTTCCTATAAATTTTATTACCATGCCGCCAAGAATAATACAGACCATAAATACTACTATGTAAGATAATATTTTTGATATTTCTTCATTACCAATAAATTCATTAATCTTAGGGGTCGCAAGATATTCAAGACTTACTGCTGCTATAAAGGCTACCACCCATAAAAATAAAGATAAAAACTCTTTGGTAAAACCTCTTGCCAAAGAAATTAAGCCTGATGCTGTTAGTACTACTAATATAAACCAATCAGTAATGTTTAATCCTAGAGCTTCCATCTAGATATTTCTCCATTTTTAGATTCAGAGACTTTTTCAATTTTATCTAAATTTAATTTTATATCACTTTCTTCTATAAAAGGTCCTACATAAACTGCATGAAGATTTTGCTGTGAACCGAAGACTTCCGTGAAAGCTGGAAAGCCGCCTTCTATAATTTTAGTAACCATATTATTTGCATTATCTTTTGAGGATAAAACATGTACCCTTAGAACAAATAAATCAAAATCAGATTTCTCAATATTGGATGCTTTGGATTTAATTACTTTAGGAGATTGAGTAACTTCTTTAGTTTCTTCTATCTTAACTTCATCTTTAATTGTTTTTTCAACTTCAGGTAATTGAGTAATTGTAAGCTCTTGCTGATAATCAATCTGAGGGGTTAATACCACAAAAAGCAAAACCAGTAATGCGCTAATGCTAAAAATAAGGCCAACTATTCTCTCAATATTCATTAAGTCCTATATATTTTTTTGAGTAGTCCGTGTACTTTTGTTCTAAGATTTTTTCTATGCACAATCATATCAATAGCCCCATGCTTTAACAAAAACTCTGATTTTTGAAAATCATCAGGCAAATCAACTCTTACTGTTTGCTCAATAACTCTTCTTCCTGCAAAGCCTACAAGCGCATCTGGTTCCGCTATATTAATATCACCAAGCATTGCTAAGCTTGCTGATACTCCTCCATAAATAGGGTCAACCATAACTGAAATATATGGTAAGTTTTCAGCTTTAAGTTTTTGTAAAGCCGCAGAAGTCTTTGCCATTTGCATCAAAGAAACCATAGATTCTTGCATTCTTGCACCCCCGCTTGTGGAAAAGCAGATAAATGGACACCTTGATTTAATAGCTTCATTAATTCCTTGAACGAATTTTTCCCCAACAACTCCACCCATTGATCCACCCATGAATCTAAATTCAAAAGCAGCAACAACAACATTCATAGAGTCTAAAGCTCCCTTGCCAATTATTATTGCTTCATTTTCTCCCGTTGCAGAAACGGCATCCTTGATTCTTGAAGTGTAATGTTTTGTATCTTTGAATTTAAGCGAATCTTTTGTTTTGATGTCGCTTGCTATTTCATCAAAATGACCGTTATCTAAAAAAATCTCTAGTCTTTTTCTTGCGCCAATTCTTAAGTGATGGTCACACTTTGGACATACAAATAGTGATTTTTCTAGATCAGGAGCATATAAAACTGATTCGCATGATGGGCATGAACTCCACAATCCATCGGGCACCTTGCTCTTTGACTTTGATGTCATGATTGAAGGTATTAGCCTTCTTATCCAGTTCATAGTATTGCTGTTTTAATCTCCCTTAAATAATTACCTATTCTATCAAATTCTTTTGTCCTAGAACCATCAGCAATCATTTCTACAATTGAAGAACCAATCACAATACCATCTGATGACTCTGCTAAAACTTTAGCATCCTCAACTGATTTGATACCAAAACCAGCCATAGTGGGAACATCTGAATATTGTTTTATCTTACTTATATTGCTTTTTATCTCTTCGATATTTAAATTTGATGATCCAGTGACACCTCTAAGAGTGACATAATAAATAAAGCCAGTGCTGTTCTTAGCAATCGATTCAACTCTGTCATCTTTGGTTGTTGGTGATATTAAAGAAATAGTATTAATGTTTGGATTTGAGATCCCATAAGTTTTTAAATCAAGTTCTCCAGGAACATCAACAACTAAAATCGAGTCAGCACTTTTTTCATCAATAGATTGAACTAAATCTATATGAGAAATAAATGTATTTAAGTATCCCATTAAGACAATAGGAGTTTCGGTATTAGATTCTCTAAATTTTTTAACTAAATCTAAAATCATCTTAAGTGAGATATTATTTTTAAGAGCTCTATCATGAGCTTTTTGAATTGTTGGGCCCTCAGCAATTGGGTCAGTAAAAGGTACTCCTATTTCTAATACATCCACTCCAGATTCAACAAATAGATGCATTAAATCTAAGGTTGTTTCTAAGTCAGGGTCGCCTGCAACAAGATATGCTATAAGTGCTTTCTTATTATTATCTTTGAGGTTTTTTAATTTTTCAGACAGTCTATTCAAAACTCTATTCCATCAATTTGGGCAACAGTATTAATGTCTTTATCACCTCTTCCAGAAACATTAACTACAACATTTGAAGAAGAGTCTAACTCTTTCATTAAAGGTTCTAAATATGCAAATGCATGAGCAGTTTCCAAAGCTGGCATTATTCCTTCTAACTCAGTTACCTCATGGAAAGCTTTTAAAGCCTCATCATCACTTACAGCGACATATTCAGCTCTGCCAATATCTTTTAACCAAGAATGCTCAGGACCAACACCAGGATAATCTAACCCAGCAGAAACTGATTTCGTATCTTTAACTTGACCTGCAGCATCTTGCATCAAATAACTTCTGGCTCCATGCAAAACTCCAGGAGTACCATCATTTAGTGGGGCTGCATGTTCTCCAGTAGAAACTCCTTTTCCACCTGCCTCGACACCAATCAACCTAGTTTCTTTTATATCAATAAAAGGATAAAAAATACCCATAGCATTTGAGCCACCGCCAACACATGCAACAACAGCATCTGGCATCTTTCCAAATAGATCTTTTGACTGATCAATGACTTCTTTACCAACAACTGAATTAAAGTCTCTAACAATCATTGGATATGGATGAGGTCCAGTAACACTTCCAATAATATAATAGGTGTCATCCACATTAGTTACCCAGTCTCTAAGTGCTTCATTTAAAGCATCTTTTAATGTTGCAGAGCCAGAATCAACAGGATGAACATGAGCACCTAAAAGTTTTATTCTATAAACATTAAGAGATTGTCTTCTTACATCCTCTGCTCCCATATAGATATGGCATTCCAAACCCAATCTTGCAGCTACAGTAGCAGTAGCGACTCCATGCTGACCAGCGCCAGTTTCAGCAATAATTCTCTTTTTACCCATATGCTTAGCTAAAAGTATTTGGCCAACAGTATTATTTATTTTGTGAGCGCCCGTATGATTAAGATCTTCCCTTTTTAACCAAATTGCACCAGATTTGTAGTGATCTGTAAGTCTTTGAGCAAAATATAATGGTGAGGGTCTTCCAACAAAAGCAGATAAGTCTTTATAAAACTCATTAATAAAATCTTCGTTATCTTTTAACTTATTATAGGTATCTTCAAGCTGCTCTAAGGCATACATAAGAGTTTCTGGTACAAACTTTCCGCCATACTCTCCGAAGAATCCATCTTTATCTGGAAAATTAAAATTATCTGAAGTCATAATTGTTAATTATTTCTAAAATATGTTTTATTAATTTAATGTCTTTAACACCCTCTGAAGATTCAACTCCAGAGTTTATATCTAAGCACCATGAATTTGTATTTAATGCATTATCGACATTTTCAAGATTAATTCCACCAGAAAGAACAAAATTTTGCTTTTCATTTTTATGATCATGCAAAATTTCCCAATTAAAAGACTCACCAGTTCCACCATACATTCCGTCTTTATGGTTTTCTAAAAGAATTGCATCAGCTGATTGATATAAAGATTTGATTTCTAAGTCCTTTTTTTTACCAATCCTTAGAGCTTTCCAATAATCTAATTCAAAAGATTCACAGAATGCAGCATCTTCATCGCCGTGAAATTGGAGCACTGGATTCTGAAGATATGATGAGGTCTTAAAAACATAATTTTTATCAGGATTTACATATACGCAAACTGGTCTTGTATTTTTAAAATCAATGTCTTTCAGAGTTTCAAGAAAATCTATATCAACATATCGTGGGCTTTTTGAATAAAAAATAAAGCCAACATAATCTATGCCTATTTCTATAAGTTCTTTTAAAACATCAATATTTGATATTCCACATATTTTTACTTTAGATCTGCTCATAATTTAAATCTATTCATCAAATGCTCTGTAGGACTGGGTATATTGAATTTTAAATCATATCTTGGCCCTAAGAAAAACAACCCTTTTGCTGAAGCGGTTTTACCTGCATAAGTCCTGTCTTGTTTAGATAAGATTTCTTCAATAGAAGAAGATATTTCACCTTTTGCAATATCCAATAAAGTACCGACCATAATTCTTACCATATTGTGCAGAAATGCATTAGCTTTAATGGTAATAAAAATAAAGTTTTCATAAATTTCTATATCAATATTCTTAATATTTTTAACTGGATTTTTTGAATTACAGCTTGAGCTTCTGAATGATGAGAAATCATGAGTTCCTAGGAACATCTTTGATTGTTCTTTTAAGATATTTATATCAATAAGGTTGTTGTCCCAATGTACAGAATTTCCAAAAAATAATGGCTTGCTTCGAGAGTTATAAACAACATAGGTATAGCTTCTCTCCAAGGCTGAAAATCTAGAATGAAAATCATCAGGCACCTCTGTAATACTTGTCACTGCAATTAAGTCAGTTAGATTTGAATTTATGCCATCAATCCAATTTTTATTATCTCTCTTGATTGAAGTACTAAAATCAAATACCTGTGATAGAGCATGAACTCCTGCATCTGTTCTTCCAGCATAATTGATGCTAATTTTTTCTTGAGTTATTTTTTCTAAAGCTTCTTCAATATTTTGTTGCACTGAGTCAGCATTTTTCTGCCTCTGAAATCCTGAGAAAGCTGAACCATCATATTCTGTTGTAAAGGCTAATCTCACTATTTCGTAAATTTATCTAACAAATTCTGTGCATCTTGCTTTAATTTATCATTGTCGGAAGATCTAATTATTTCATCTAAAATACTCTTTGAATTTTCTAGATCGCCCATTTCAAAATACGTAACAGCTAAATCTAATTGTTGTTCATCTTTATTATTTTCTATACTTAAACCTTTAGGTAGGCCCTGAATAGAAGAAGAGTTATCTTTTGCTTCTTCAAAATCATAATCAATCTTCTTGGATTGTCTTGATTTCAATTGAATATAAATTAGAGCAATTAAGACCCCGGAAAGAATTGAAACAAACGCAACAAAAAGAAGGTCTGTGAGGTTAAATTCTTGAGATTCTGAATTATCTATATTTTTAGTTTCTTGTAATAAATCTTTAGCTATCTTGCTTTCAACCACCATCTCTAAAGTTTTAGTATTTTGTTCAATGATAGATTTTGGGTCTTGTAAATCATCATTTAAATCAATATTTGTAACCTCTTGATCTTCAACAACTTCCTTAATAACTTCTTTAGGAGATTCTTTAATCTTTGGTGCAGTTAAAACAAGTAAAGATTTTATAGTTGGAGCAATTGATAATGAATAGGATTCATTCATAGCTAATATTGAAGCTCTTGCTTCACTGTCTGATGTTCCAGACATAATAGCAAATGATGGAATCATTAAGTCTCTATCATTTCTAACCAAATTAATATTGCCATCAATAAAAGCATCTTTATTACCCAAATATATTGACCACATAATTTGATAAATAGAAATATCAGAAGATTCTTTTTGAATATTTGAAGCTATGCTCCACATAGTTGTGATTTCAGAAGCTTTAATTATTTTGGTAGTCTCATCAATTTTTTCATCAACTATATTTTCAGAAATTGTAGGTTGAATGGTTATTGTCTCTTCATTTGATTTTCTTGTATTTTCAATGTTTTGCTTGAGAGGTTTACTAGGAACATTCTTTTGTAATGATGAATTAATCTTTGATGGTAGAAAAATAAAAATATCTTTTGCTAATTCATTTTTAATCACCAGCTTAAAATTAAAATAATTTGCATCATATGAATTACTGAGGACTATTGAATAAGTTTTATAGTTAGAAAAATCTTCGAGCAATGTATATGCTACATATGTTTGATTTAAAGGTTCATCTGATTTGTATTCTTTTAACAAAATATCATCATCAGATATTCTTGAATTTTGAATCTTAAATTCAATAACTCTCTCTCCTTGAGAGTTTAAAGTTAGCTTGGGTGATGATAGTAGTGCATCAGCAGTAATATTTACTGGAATTAAAAAAAATAAAGTAAATAAAGCTCTTAACACAATTTATTATTAGATATTAAATTTTGAAGGATTTGAACAGCATTTAGTGCTGCGCCCTTTCCATAAACATTATCTGCTACAACCCATAAAGATATCCATGTATCACCTTGAATATCTTGTGACCTAATTCTACCAACATAAACATCTTCTGAATCATTAGCCTGCTCATAAGGCGTTGGATACTCCAATAATTCAGGGTTATCCATGACACATACACCTTCATTTCCACTAACTATGTTTATAATATCTTCTCTTGAAGCCCTGTTAGATACTTTTAGAAATACTGCCTCTGAGTGTCCATTGAAAACAGGTACCCTAGCGCAAGTGGCTTGTACATCAATTTTTGGATCTAGAATTTTTTTTGTCTCCCATACAAGCTTCATCTCTTCTTTGGTAAAGGCATTATCTAAAAAGATATCGCATTGAGGAATGACATTAAAGGCAATTGGCTTAGGATAAACTTTTGATTCAGCTGACTCACTTTCATATGTCTGCTGCCTTAGTTCTTCAACTGCTTCTTTACCAGTGCCTGAAACTGCTTGGTAGGTAGCAATATTTAAAAATTCTATACCAAACTTTTCATGAATAGGCTTTAAAACCATCAGCAACTGAGAAGTTGAACAATTTGGATTAGCTATTAAAGTTGGCTCTTGAAGCTCTTCCAAAATATTTCCATTTATTTCTGGAATAATTAAAGGAATATCATCTTCATATCTAAATTCAGATGATAAATCAATCACATAACTTCCAGCCTCAACAAATTTTCTAGCATATTTTCTAGCGACACTGCCTCCTGCTGAAAATATAGTTATATTCGCTTTTTTAGGATCAAAGGAATCGAGGTCACCAATTACATAATCTTGCTCTTGAAAATGAATTGTTTGACCTACAGTAGAGTTACCAAGCGGATATAATTCTTCAATTTTTATTCCTTTTTTATCTAACAACTTTAGTATTTTTTGACCAACAACACCTGAAGCACCAACTAGTGCCATATTTAATGTTTTATCCATTTTTTAAAATTCCTATTAAAATTGATGCAACTTCTGAAGTTTTTACATACTCTTCATCGGTGCTGATATCCTTTGTTCTATAACCTTGTGCAATAAATTCCTTAATTGCATTATCAATTTTTATTGCTAAATCTTTTTGATCAAGAGAGTATCTTAAAGCCATTGCCAAAGAAGCGATCATAGCTAATGGATTTGCAATATCCATACCAGCAATGTCTGGAGCACTGCCGTGACAAGGCTCATACATTCCTTGCGCTGAACTATTAAGCGAAGCCGATGGCAGCATTCCAATTGAGCCAGATAAAGTGGCTGCAATATCAGATAAAATATCTCCAAACAGATTACTTGAAACAATAACATCATATTGGTTTGGGTTTAATACAAGCTGCATCGCTGTATTATCCGCTAGCTGGTGTGAAAGCTCGACATCAGGGTAATCTTTAGCCATATCAGAAACAATGGCTCTCCAAAACTTAGAAACTTCCAATACATTTGCTTTTTCAACAGAGCACAATTTACCATTTCTTTTTTGAGCTGATTCAAAAGCTACTTTTGCAATTCTTTTAATTTCATTCTCATTGTAGATCATAGTATTAAAAGCATAAGACGGACTTTTATCTTCAACTATAGCTCTAGGCTCGCCAAAATATATGCCTCCTGTAAGCTCTCTAACAATCAAAATATCTAGATTTTTAATAATGTGATCTTTAATCGGTGATGCAGAGGCTAATTCATTAAATAAAAATGCTGGTCTTAGATTTGCAAAAAGCTCAAGCTCCTTTCTTAAAGAAAGTAATGCTTGCTCTGGCCTATTATCCCAATCTAAATTGTCCCATTTTGGGCCTCCAACTGCCCCAAACAACACCGCGTCACTTTGTTTTGCTTGATCGAGTACATTTTCTGGCAATGGTGATCCAAACTTGTCATACGCAGTACCACCCGCTTCCATTTCTGTTACTTTAAAATCAAGCCCATGCTCAACAATTAAAAAATCTAAAATTTCTTTTGCAGAGCTAGTAACCTCTTGGCCGATTCCATCTCCAGGCAGAATTAATATTTCTTTAGTCATTTGCAAATATCCACGGTTTTTCTTTTCTTCTTGCTTGCTCAAAAGCTGTTATTTTATCTTTATATTTTAAAGTCATATCGACATCATCAAGACCAAAAATAATACGCTCTAGTAAGTTATCTTCAACCTTAAAATCATATAGCTCATTTTTTTTATGAGATATTTTTTTGGAGTCTAAGTCTACTGATAGCTCTGATACCTCACCACTTAATGTCTTAAATAATTCTTCTATTTGGTTTTTTTCAAGCCTGATTGGTAAAACACCATTTTTAAAACAATTATTATAAAAAATATCACCAAAAGATGATGCTATAACAACCTTAATTCCAAAATCCCTTAGAGCCCAAACTGCATGCTCTCTTGATGAGCCACAACCAAAGTTGTCTCTGGTCAATAGGATTGATGCTTTATTGAAAGGTTCCTGATTAAGAATAAAATTAGGATTTATTTCTCTTTGATCCTTGGTTATCCCTAATTTTCCTTCATCTAAGTATCTCCAACCATCAAACAAATAATCTTCAAAGCCATATTTCTTTATAGATTTTAGATACTCTGTTGGGATGATTTGATCTGTATCGATATTATCTCTATCAATACAAGCTACAACCCCGCTTAGATTTAATTCATTACCTGCTAGCTTCATGATGGATCTACTATTTTTCCATTAACTGCAGTTAAAGCTGCCATTAATGGACTCATTAAATGTGTTCTGCCTAGATTACCTTGTCTGCCCTCAAAATTTCTATTGGATGTCGAGGCGCATCTTTCATATGGTTTTAATTGATCCGGGTTCATCCCCAAGCACATTGAGCAACCTGGATCTCTCCATATAAAACCTGCATTTTCAAAAATAATATTAAGACCCTCTGATTCAGCTTGTTCTTTCACTAGTCCTGAACCCGGAACAACGATTGCCTCAATAATATCTTTTGAAACTTTTTTTCCCTCCACAGCTTTGGCAGCCTCTCTTAAATCTTCAATTCTTGAATTAGTACATGAGCCTATAAATACCCTATCAAATTTTAAATCAGTAACTTTCTGATTTTCTTCTATTCCCATGTATTTTTTTGCCAATTCAAAATTTCTTTTATTTTCAGTTATTACTGTATCTAAATTTGGAATATCTTGATCGAAATCAACAACCATTTCTGGTGAAGTTCCCCATGTAACCTGCGGTTTAATCTTAGACACATCAATATTTATCTCTTTATCGAATAATGCTCGTTCATCTGAAACAAGAGATTTCCAATGGGTCATAGCGTTATCAAAATCTTCATCAGAAAGCTGGGAATGCTTTTTAACATAATTAAATGTTATTGAATCTGGAGCGATTAATCCTACCTTGGCACCCGCTTCAATAGACATATTACATATTGTCATTCTGGCTTCCATGGATATGTTTTCTATGTATGAGCCAGCAAACTCAATAGCATGTCCGTTACCCCCAGCAGTACCTATGGTTCTAATTAGATAGAGGACAATATCTTTTGAGGTAACTCCTTCTTTTGGGATGCCATCAAACTTAACTCTCATATTTTTAAGTTTTGAGACTTTTAATGTTTGTGTTGCAAGAACATGCTCAACCTCTGAGGTTCCAATACCCATTGCCAAGCACCCAAAAGCACCATGTGTTGATGTATGTGAATCTCCGCAAACAATTGTCATTCCAGGTAATGTGTAACCTAACTCTGGACCTATAACATGAACAATACCTTGATTAATTGATGTAATGTCGAATTGCTTAATACCAAACTTATTACAATTTTTATCAAGCTCTACAACCTGTATTTTTGAAATTTCATCCTTTATATTTTCAGCACCAAAAGACTTTCCTCTTTCGGTAGGAACATTGTGATCAGGCGTAGCAATATTTGCATTAATTCTCCAAGGCAAAAGACCTTTTTTGGTTAGTCCCTCAAAAGCTTGAGGTGAAGTTACCTCATGCAGATATTGCCTATCTATATATATAAGTGACTCAGATGATTCTAGGGTGGTTATGTGGTGCTCTTCCCAAAGCTTGTCATATAAAGTCTTTGGCATCTTACTTGGTAAAAGGTAATTTTTGATCAACCTCACCGCATTGAGCACGGTTTCTTAACAGATGATCCATAATAACAAGATTAACCATTGCCTCGGCAATAGGAACTGCTCTTATACCAACACACGGATCATGCCTTCCGGTAACTTCAATATCTACTTCATTTCCATCTTTATCGACAGTCTTTCCTTTTTTCTTAATACTTGAAGTTGGTTTGATTAAAAAGTCCAAATCTATATTGTCACCATTTGATATACCACCAAGAATTCCTCCAGCATTATTAGAGGCAAATCCATCAGCTCTAATTTCATCACGTATCTCTGAACCCTTTAAATTAAGAATATTGCTTGCGTTGCCAATTGAAACTGACTTAACAGCATTAATGCTCATAATTGCTTTAGCTAAATCTGCATTCAATTTATCAAAAACAGGTTCTCCTAAGCCAACTGGACAATTCTCCACACAAACACCAAGCTTAGCTCCAACTGAATTTCCTTCAGCAATTAATTCATCAAACATTTTATTTAAATCATCTAGCTTGGATAAATCTGAGAAGAAATATTTATTTTTATTTGCAGAATCAGGGTTTATTGAATCAGCAGAAACATGACCTATTTGAGAAACATATCCAGTAGTTTTGACTCCGTATTTAGCAAGATATTTTTTTGCAATGGCACCTGCAGCAACTCTCATGGCTGTCTCTCTGGCGCTGGATCTACCACCACCTCTATAATCTCTATGACCATATTTTGCTTGATAGGTTATATCCGCATGATTAGGTCTAAATGAATCTTTAATATTTGAATAATCTTTAGATTGTTGATCTTTATTAAAAATTAATAGACTTATAGGTGTGCCAAGTGTTTTTCCTTCAAAAACTCCAGATAATATTTGCACTGCATCATCTTCTTTGCGTTGAGTGGTAACATCTGATTGACCGGGCTTTCTTCTATCTAACTCAGTCTGAATATCAGCTTCACTTAGCTCAAGATTTGGAGGACATCCATCAATTATGCAACCCAAAGCATGCCCATGACTCTCACCAAAGGTCGTAATTTTAAATATATTTCCAAACGTATTGCCTGACATGGCAGTGATTATAGTCCAAAAATGATAAAACGCCCTATTTTAGGGGTTATTTAGGCCATTATCAAATAATTAGAAACTATTATCTTTTTTAGAAAATAATTCTTGGAATTCTATTACAGAAGTATTTTCAAGGTCCTTTTGATTAGTACAAAGCCTATAAATTTCTTCACAGATTTTTGAATCATAGGTGATTTCTAAGTTTTTTAAGAATTTTTGTTCTAAAACAGGAATTCCTTCTTCTCTTCTTCTTTTATGTCCTATTGGATACTCTACCTCAACTTCATCTGTTGAACTGCCATCGATAAAATGTATCTTTATTCTGTTTGCTATCGACCTCTTATCTGCTTGGTGATATTCCTCAGAGTATCTTTTATCTTCATTAATTACCATTTTTTCTCTTAAAGCATCAATTCTGGGATCAGATGCCACATCATCCTCATAATCTTCTGCAATTAAGTTGCCTTTTAGAAGTCCTATTGCAACCATATATTGAAGGCAGTGATCTCTATCAGCTGGATTATTAAGTTCTCCAACTTTAGAAATAATTCTAATAGCAGATTCATGGGTGGTAATTTCAATAGTTTTAATTTCATCTAGCCTATCTTTTATCTCAGAGTGAAGAGAAACTGCAGCCTCAACGGCAGTTTGAGCATGAAATTCAGCTGGAAAACTAATTTTAAACAATACATTCTCCATTACATATGTTCCAAAAGCTTGAGGAAGAGAAAGTTGTTCGCCCTTAAATAGAACATCTTCAAAGCCCCAGATTGGAGCAGATAGAACTCCAGGGTAACCCATCTCACCTGAAAGAGTAATCATAGCCAACCTAACAGCCCTACTGGTAGCATCTCCAGCAGCCCAACTTTTTCTTGAACCAGCATTTGGAGCATGCCTGTAGGTTCTTAAACTTTGACCGTCAACCCAAGCCTGACTAATTGCGTCCTTAATTTGCGCACTAGTGCCACCCATTAATTTTGTTACAACTGCTGTAGATGCAACTTTAACAAGCACAACATGATCCAGACCAACTTTGTTAAAACTATTTTTAAGAGCCAAAACACCTTGAATTTCATGTGCCATAATCATAGCTTCTAACACTTCTCTCATTGTCAGAGGCTCATTACCCTCTTCGATATTTTTTTGTGAAATAAAATCTGCTACAGCTAAAATGCCGCCGAGATTATCCGAAGGGTGTCCCCACTCAGCAGCTAACCAAGTATCGTTATAATCAAGCCATCTGATAATGCAACCTATATCAAAAGCACCTTTAATTGGATCAAGTTTAAAATTTGTTCCTGGTACTCTGACTCCATAAGGAACTGAAGTTCCTTCAACAACAGGCCCAAGCATCTTTGTGCATGCTGGAAATTTTAATGCAAGAAGACCACATCCTATTGTGTCTATAAGGCAGTTTCGTGCTGTATCCAAAGCAAGTTCGGAATCAATTTTATAGTTTGATACATAGTCAGCGATTTCAGATATTACCGAGTCATATCCTGGTCTGACATTTAAATCAACATTTGAAGACATGGGTTAGTCTCTATCTTCTAAATCAACCCACTCTGAACTTTCAACACCAATATATTCAGCACTTGGTCTGATAATTCTATTATTCGCTCTTTGCTCCATGCAATGAGCTGTCCAACCTGAAACTCTCGACATTACAAAAATTGGAGTGAATAATTTTGTTGGTATGCCCATATAAAAATATGCTGGTGCATGAAAAAAGTCTGCATTAGCAAACATTTTTTTCTCATCTGCCATAACCTTTTCAACCTCTTCAGCTACTTGATATAAAGTATCATTATCATGATGCGATGAGAGTTCTTTGGCATACTCTTTTATCACGGCATTTCTTGGATCACGAATAGAGTAAACTGCATGTCCAAAGCCCATAATTTTTTCTTTGTTAGCAAGCATAGCTAAAATATTTTCTTTAGCTTCTTCTCTTGAAGTCCAATTTTCAATTAACTCCATTGCTTTTTCATTAGCACCGCCATGAAGTGGTCCTCTTAACGAACCTATAGCAGCTACTACACATGAATGAATATCTGACATTGTTGATGCACAAACTCTACCAGTAAATGTTGAAGCATTAAATTCATGCTCTGCATATAACACCAACGATACATCCATTACCTTTCTGTGAAGATCACTTGGAGCTTTTCCATGAAGAATATGTAAGAAATGTCCTGCCATCGAATCTTCATCATTAACTAGGCTTATCTCTTCTCCATCATGTGAGTATTTGTACCAATAAGTAACTATTGATGCCATGGTGGCTATCATTCTGTTAATTGAATCTAGCTGATTGCTGAAGTCTCCTTCTGGCTCAAGGTTTCCTAGCATTGATGTTCCAGTTCTCATGACATCCATTGGATGAGCTGTTGCTGGAATTTTTTGAAGCACTTCTTTAAGTGCTTGAGGAAGATCTCTTTGACTTTTTAAAAGAGCTTTATATTCTGCAAGTTCATTTTTGTTTGGAAGTTTGTTGTAGAGCAGCAAGTATGCTACTTCTTCAAAAGTTGCTTTCTCAGCAAGGGTTTCTACTTTATGACCTCGGTAGGCAAGACCCTCAATCTGACCAACAGTTGATAATGATGTTTCGCCTGCAACTTGGCCTCTTAAGCCAGCTCCTTCTAACTTTTTTACCATAATATCCTCTTTCTTAGTTCTTAATCTTTGAACAAATCATCAAGTTTTTGCTCAAAGCTATGATAATTTAATCGATCGTATAATTCTTCTCGGGTTTGCATTATATCCAACAGACCATCTTGTGTCCCGTCTTTAGCCAAGGAAATGTAAACTTTTTCCGCAATTTGACTCATAGCTCTAAATGCAGTTAAAGGAAAAAGCATCATATCAACTCCGACTTTAGCAAGCTCATCTTTTGTGAATAAAGGAGTTTTTCCAAATTCAGTTATATTTGCAAGTATAGGTACATTGATTTCTTTTTTAACTAATGCATATTCTTCTAAAGATGTGGCTGCTTCTAAAAATATACCATCAGCACCCTCTTCTACATATGCAAGTATTCTTTCAAGAGCACCTTCAATACCTTCGGATGCTATTGCATCAGTTCTAGCCATGATAAAAAAAGATTCATCATGCCTACCGTCAACTGCAGATTTGATTCTATCTTGCATCTCATCTTTGGATACAAGTGATTTATTTGGTCTATGACCACATCTTTTTTGTGAAACCTGATCTTCTATATGAACTGCACCACAACCTGCATCAATCATGCTTTTAATTGTTTTTGCAATATTAAATGCGCCACCCCATCCAGTATCAATATCTACAAGAAGAGGTAGTGAACTTGCATTAGTAATTCTTTTTACATCCGTTAGCACATCTTCCATTGAAGTTATACCAAGATCTGGAATACCATAAGACGCTGCTGCTACACCACCACCAGAAAGATATATAGCTTTATGACCTGATTTTTCAGCTAAGATTGCTGAATATGCATTAATTGTGCCTGGAATAATCAATGGATTATTCTCTTGAAGTGCATCTCTAAATTTTTTACCTGAAGACATGGTTGAAGAATTATAAAACACTTATTGGACTATTCCCAAATGCCAAATTAACCGTAAAACTTAACACCTCTAATAATTCTATCTTTATTGTTTTTTCTTCTCCATCTGTTTGTATCTCTTAGACTATATACACATCCACAATATTCTTGTTGATAAAACTCTTCCCTTTTTGAAATTTCAATCATTCGTGAAGATCCGCCTTGTTTTCTCCAATTAAAATCCCAATAAATAACATCTTCATATCTTTCTGCTGCCCTATGGCCAGATGCATTAATCTGATTCATATCTTTCCATCTAGATATACCCAAAGTTGTTGCGTAAACTCCAAAATTATTTTCTTTTGCATATAAAGCTGATCTCTCAAACCTCATATCAAAACATTTGGTACATCTCTCACCTCTTTCTGGTTCATTTTCAAGACCTTTTACTCTTTCAAACCAATTATCTTTATCATAATCGGCATCAATACATTCAAAACCCAATTTTTTACAAAAACGTCTATTTTCATTTTTTCTAATCTCATACTCTTCTTTGGGATGTATATTTGGATTATAAAAATAAACAGTTGTTTTTATATCTGAAGCAGCCAAGGCTTCCATTATCTCACCAGCACATGGCGCGCAACAGCTATGCAATAATAAATCAGTGCCCTTTTTTGGCATCTGAAGCTTTGGCCTCTCATAATTATGTAGTTTTAAATGCTCGCTTGTCATATAAATATTGAACTATTTTTAATAGCGTTTTCTAAATCATCATAATTATGAAATGAGGGTATGTCAGGATATTGAGATGAAATTTTATCAGGAGCATTGATAAAGAAACCGCTTTCAGCAACTTCAAACATTTGAATATCATTGAAAGAGTCCCCAGCAGCAATACACCTATATCCAATAGACTGGAATGCTAAAATAGCTTGTTTTTTGGCCTGCTTATGCCTCAATTTATATGAAATAACCTCATCATTATTTACTTCTAAGTTATGACAAAGAAGTAATGGAAAGCCCATCTTTCTCATTAAAGGTTTTGCGATTTCATGAAAAGTGTCAGAGAGAATAACAACTTGAAAATTTTCTCTGATTCTACCTAAAAATTCTGCAGCACCATCTAAAAGCTCTAATTCTCCAGATGCCTTTTGTATATCTGATAATCTAAGATTATTCTCCTGCATTACTTTTAATCTAAAATCCATAAGATCAGAATAATCTGGTATATCACGAGTCGTTTTGTTGAATTCTTCAATACCAGTATTTGAGGCAATCTGCTCCCATATTTCTGGGGTTAAAGTTCCCTCCATATCAAAACATACTATTTCCATTTAATATCCTTATTATTTATTTTTTACCCCATACGGAACATGTCCAGAGGCAGTTGATTTAACAGCGTCCATGATATGTTTTTTTTGATCATCAAAAAAGATGTCAGCTTGAAAAGATTTAAGAAATTGTTGTTTGGACATTCCACCTAAAAATAAAGATTCATCTATCCTAACACCCCACTCCCTAAGTGTTTTTATTACCCTTTTATCTGATGGAGCTGATCTAGCTGTTACAAGTGCTGTTCTAATAGGACATTCATTTACATCAAAGTCATTTTGTATTTTATTTAGCTCAACTAAAAAAGACTTAAACGGACCTGCTTTTAATGGAGAAGTTGCTGAGACTTCATTTTTAATGAATGCATCTAAGCCATCTTCATGAAATACTTTTTCAGAGTCATCGGAAAAAATAACTGCATCACCATCAAATGCAATTTTTAATTGTCCTTGATTTAACTTCCTACTATTATCGCCATCTCTTGGAATAATAGTTGCAGCTGCAACGTTGCTTTCAATAGCCAGTTTTACATCTTCAAAGCTACTTGATAAAAAAAGATGGACACCAAAATCTCTAACATATCTATGAGGGCTTTCTCCTCCACAAAATGCAGCTCTGCTAATATCAAGACCATGGGCTTCAATAGAATTTCTAATTCGTAGACCAGTATCTGAAGTATTTCTTGATAGCAATATGACTTCAATTCTTTGCTTGTCTTTATATAAAGAGTTAATACTAAGAATCTTTTTTACTAGACTAAAAGCCTCGCCTGGTTCAAGAGTAACGTCCTCATTTGCAATTTGGTAATCTCTATATGATTCTAATCCTTCTTTTTCATATATTTCGTGACTTTGATCAAGATTGAATAATGCTCTAGATGATATTCCTATAATTAGTTTTGATTGTTTATCCATAAATTATTGATTAATTATGTAGTTTGGCATTATACTGTATAAATATATAGTAAAATTAATTTGTTATGAAGAATATTACACCACAACAACAAAAAGTGCTTGATTGCATTCAAGTATACATAAATAAAACTGGGTTTCCTCCAACCAGAGCTGATATATGTAAAGAATTAGGATTTAAATCCCCAAATTCAGCTGAAACGCACTTACGTGCTTTAGAAAAAAAGGGTTTTATTTCGATTGAAAGTGGAACTTCAAGAGGAATTTCAATCAATAATCCAGAAATTGTAGAAAATAATAATGAATATCCCATAGTTGGACTTGTGGCAGCTGGATCGCCTACTTTAGCAAGCGAGAATGTAGAAAAAACTTTAAATTGCCCAAAAGGTTTTTTTGGTTCTGACTTTGACTATTTCCTAAGAGTTAGGGGTTTAAGTATGAAAGATGCTGGCATTATGGAAGATGATTTAATAGCTGTTAAGAAAACTCAAGAAATTAGAAATGGAGATATAGTCATTGCAAGAATTGAAGATGAAGTTACTGTGAAATATTTTCAAAGAACTGCCTCAAATATTGTTCACTTAAAGCCAGCTAATCAGGATTTTAAAGATATTGAAGTTAACCTTGAAGAAACAGAATTGTTTATTGAAGGTAAAAGCGTTGGATTAATAAGAGAAAACTAATGCAATATCACAGTTTTTTTTGAGAGTCTCTCTTTTTGACTGTCAAAAAATTCATCGAAATCACTTACGCTTCCACTAACACTTTCAATGCCCGCTCTAATCATTTCTTTAGCTACATTTAATTCTTGTCCCTGAAGAAATTCTTTAGATTCATTAGAAAACTCAATTTTTACTATCGGATTATCGTGATCGTCAGCCCTTCTTAGAACAATACTTCCATCAGGTAATTGAGCTAACTCTAAATAATTTGACATTTTTTCTCCGTTTTATTTTAGCTTAGCATTCATCAAGAGTTTTGCGAAGCAACATTTTGAACCTTTTGTACTTATCTAGTATCAAATTAATCTTTTTCAAGTTAATTGCTTCATTTGTAAAAATTATTGAATCATTTAACGGAGCAGATATTTTTTCTTTCACATTTTCAATATGCGTGAATAAACCATCAGAACCAAATTCATTAATAATTATATTTTTAATAGTTAGTGACTCTGATAACTTTTGCCATTTAGCTAGGTAATTAAGTTGATGAAAAGAATCTGTTTCCAAAGGCAGTATTGATTCGACATTGAGCGCAAGATAGTCAAGACTATTTTCTAAAGAAGAAAAAAACAAATACTGATTATTTTTATCTTTTGCTGAGCCATCAAACTCTAGCTCATTAACAATCTGTTCAGAAATATCAAGATATAAATTAATTAATTCCTTTGAATCCACTAGCTTTTAAGATTCTGATCCCATTCACCATTATTATATACAGCTGTCCATTTAGTCTTTTTGCCATCTTTTTCAGATGCTAAATAATGGGTATCTTCTGCCTTGTTGTATCTGATTACATATGGATTTCCATCTCTATCTGTTTCGGGAGCACTCATTAAATATAAATGTTTTTCTGGATTTGGAAGAAATCTACTAGCTTCAGTTATCTGTGTTGATAAATTATTAATTTCAGAGACTTTTGGAGCTCTAGTTTCTCTATTTTTTGGATACTTACTTGCTGCTAAAAAAAGTCCTTTCATACTATCTCTTAGTAAATAATGATCTTCGCATTTCAAACATGGCATTTCTGGCAACGAGATAGGCTCCATCATTAATGGTTTTGGTTCACCATTTCTCTGTAATGCTCTAGTGGTTCCACAATTATCATTTAAGCATCCGAAGTATTTACCAAACCTACCAGTTTTTAACTGCATCTCAGATCCGCATTTATGGCACTCAAGGGTTGGGCCATCATATCCTTTAATTTTAAATTGGCCTTCTTCTATAAAGTAACCGTCGCAATCAGGATTTTTTCCACAGACATGAAGCTTTCGACTTTCATCAATAAGATAATTATCCATGCTGGTATCGCACTTCTCACATCTTTTCTTAATTAATAAATTCGCTGCTTCTTCATTATCATCAACGCTTATAGCTTCATCACCTGAAATAAGGTTTAAAGTTTTTTTACACTTATCCTCACCCTCATTCTGATAACCGGAACATCCTAAAAAAACTCCGTTTGAAGAATTCCTTATTACCATATTTGAGGATGAGCAATCTGGACAGATTAAAGATGTGGTTGTTGGCTTGTTAGACCTCATACCATTGTGATCTGATGAGGCAATAACTAGGTCTTTTTGAAAAGCGTTATAAAAATCATCGAGAACGTTTCTCCAATCTAATTCGCCTTGTGCAACTCTGTCTAAATTGTTTTCTAAATTTGCAGTAAATTCATAATCCATAATGTCATCAAAGCTTTCTAGCAATCTTTCTGTAACAATATGACCAATTTTCTTTACAAAGAATCTTCTATTTTGAATTTCAACATAACCTCTATCTTGAATAGTAGAAATTATATTTGCGTATGTAGATGGTCTTCCTATTCCTTTTTTTTCAAGCTCTTTCACTAGAGCGGCCTCTGAAAATCTAGCAGGAGGTTTTGTATATTTTTGATCTAATTTAATTTGAGTTAAATTAAGGCTCTCGCCTTCTGACAATGGAGGCAAAATATCATCAGTATCAGATTTAAAAGGTTGTGATACCTTTGTGTATCCATCGAATACAACCTCTCTTCCCTTTGCAGTAAAAATATATTCACCTATATTAATTTTTGCTGATGTAGATAAGTACTCAGCATCTGGCATTTGAGAGGCTATATATTGCTGCCATATTAATTGATAAAGCCTTTTTTCTTCCTCGGTTTGATTTAATAAATCATCTGATGTCATGTAAGCATTAGTTGGCCTAATTGCCTCATGCGCTTCTTGTGCATTGTCTGTACTTGCATAAATTCTTGGAGCATTTGTTAGGTATTTTTCTCCAATTCTTTCTCCAATGAAATTTCTAGCATCCTGAATTGACTCCTTACTTAAGCTGGGCGCATCTGTTCTCATATAGGTTATATGTCCAGCCTCATATAACTTTTGAGCTACTCTCATTGTCCTTCTCACGCTGTAACTTAACTTAGTGCTAGCGGCCTGCTGTAACGTCGATGTTATGAAAGGAGCTCTTGGTTTTGCTTTAACGGGTTTTTTAGAAATTTCATTTATAGATAATTCTGAGTCATTTATTAAATTTTCTATTTTTTTTGCCTCTTCTTCCTTAAGTAAAGGGTCGGATTTCTTTCTATTAAGTGAAAATGGAATAATCTCTTCTTCTTTATTTAAAAGCATAGAAACTTCCCAATATTCCTCAGGAATAAATTCCTGAATTTCTCTTTCCCTTTCATCAAGGAGTCTTAGGGCAACAGATTGTACTCTTCCAGCTGATAAGCCCCTTGCAATTTTTTTCCAAAGCAAAGGAGAAAGCTCAAAACCAATAACTTTGTCTAAAAACCTTCTTGCCCTATAAGCCTTTACTAAATCTAAATCTATTTCTTTGGGATCAGCAAAAGAGTCAACAATTGCAGACTTTGTAATTTGATTAAATCTAACTCTCGAATAATCATATTTGTCTGGTCCTAAAGCTTCTTTAAGATGCCAAGCAATAGCTTCTCCTTCTCTATCAAGATCGGTTGCAAGATAGATATGATCAACTTGTTTTGCTGCTTTTCTTAAGGATTTAATTACCTTTTCTTTTTCTGGAATTATCTGCCAATCTGCAGTCCATCCATTATCTGGATCTACACCCATTCTTCTAATTAATCTATTTCTATCATTAACAGCTTTGAGCTTTGCTCTCTCTTCTGGACTTAGATTCTTTGGTATAGATGCTCTTTTAGAATTTGGGGGTGATTTTTTTGGCAAATCTCTTATGTGACCAACACTGGATTCAACGATAAAATCAGCACCCAAATATTTTGATATAGTTTTGGCTTTTGCAGGTGACTCAACTATTACTAAAGATTTTGCCATAATATAATTCTGTTTCCTTTTTTAGAAATAACATCAAACAGATTGTTTTGACAAGGCTTTTAGAAAACTTTTAATAAGTTATTTATTTTCTTTAACTCATCCAAGCCCATATTCTCTTTCCATATAAAAGAAATTGATGAACTT
>Ga0181596_10000212_pt1 | contig 59408 bp, 46 predicted proteins | sample 041ome_6_FD_148655 | JGI IMG/M metagenome (GOLD analysis project Ga0181596, IMG submission 148655) | Coastal salt marsh microbial communities from the Groves Creek Marsh, Skidaway Island, Georgia - 041402US metaG (spades assembly) | ecosystem: Environmental > Aquatic > Marine > Intertidal zone... | reverse complement strand
GGCATCAACCACGCTTTGCCAGTTTTGTTCGCGTTCATTCATTGTCTTTTTCCTGTGTAGTTAACATCAGGAATGAGTGTTACGCGTTTGATGCAAAGAAAATAGAGGTCGATTTAATGACGCTTACGCTTCATGCAGTCGCCTTATCGAATCTTAAAAATTCAGTATGGGTTCTAGCGCCATTCGGCCTACCCCCTTAACGAGCAGGCGTTATTTTTCAGGTTTAAACTTGCTGGCACTATGCAAAATCTAATAAGTCAGTGCCGAAGAAGTTATCGATGACACAGCGCCATTCACCACTTGCATCCCTCTGCATGACGTAAACGGCCCGTTTTCCCTCGCACGGTAATGCGTTGGGAGTGGCTTTGGGAACGAGGTAGAGTTTGGCAACCACTAGCGCTATGTCACCGGCTTGTATAACCCGTTCATCCCCAGTAGTGACAAAATGATCGGGCATAAATTTCTTTTGAAATTTGAGTAGTGCGTCAACGCAGTCGCGCTGAGAGGCCTGATCTTTTGTTGTACTGGACATAGGAGTCGCTATTACTTTTGCATCGCAAGCATAATATTGAGCTAAAGCGTCTTGGTCGCCGCGGTTTACTGCGTCGTGCAACTGTTGTAACACGTGAGATATTGGATTGTTCATGGCTGTCGTTCCGTTTTTACCGCAAGACGAGCCAATAAAAAACCCGCCTTTGCGGCGGGTTTAGTGTATTTTATTTACGCACTAGCTAACCCGCCCATTCCTTAGAATAGCGAGAATAATAATCAGCGCAGATGCTGAATAAGCAGTATGTATATTGCTGTTTAGAGACATAGTGATTAAAAACAATGTGCTGCTAGTGAGTAATTAGTGGCCTGAGTATCCTGCGCATAAAAGAGAAAGTCAATGGGTTTTCCGGGTGAAGCAGGTGTTCCACGTTGGCTGAATGAATAGCGGTAAAATTGGGATTTGGTGCTAGGCTAAGCTTCAAATAGCGTTATGCGAATAATCGAGGCCTGCTTCATACAGTCATAAATAAAGTTGGAGTTTGACCCTTGGAGTTACTTTATAGCTGGTTGACGGCCTTTGATGCGTTGTCGATGTCAACGGCACTGTTGCTCGTTGTTATGTCTTTTTTTACTTCGATGATGACAGCAACACTGGGCATTGGTGGCGGAGTGTTATTGCTGGCGGTAATGGCCGGTACTTTGCCGGTAAGCGCGCTGATCCCGGTGCACGGGCTAGTACAGCTAGGTTCAAACGGTAACCGTGCCCTAATGACGGCAAAGCATATTGACTGGACCATGCTAAGGTACTTTTCTTTAGGTGCCATCGTTGGGGCTTTCCTGGCGTCATTTATTGTCGTGCAGCTGCCGCTGGTTATTATTCAATTTGCAGTTGCCGCATTTATTTTATTTCTAGTGTGGGGGAGCAAACCCAAAGCACAAGAAATGAAGCCCGCAGGTAGGGCATTAGCGGGCCTAGTGACCACGTTAGTTTCAATGTTTGTAGGGGCAACCGGGCCTTTGGTCGCAGCTTTCGTTCACCGAAATAATTACAGAAAAATGCAGATAACCGCTACGTTTGCCAGCTGTATGACATTTCAACACGGGCTTAAAGCGTTCGTTTTTACCTTCGTGGGTTTTTCTTTCGCACAGTGGGCGGGGCTTGTTATTATCATGGTTGCCAGCGGTGCTCTAGGCACATTCTTTGGGTTGAAGGCGTTAAAGCGGATCCCTGCTGAAAAATTTATGCTGACGTTCAAAATTGTGGTGACACTGTTAGCGCTGCGTCTACTGTGGCAGGCGAGTGCGTCTTTGTTGTAAAAAAGGCACTCTTTTTTACTTCAGAGTGCCTTCCAGGGAGACGTATTTTAGAATTTAGCGCGAAGTTGAACGCCAAAGTAACGGTCGGCGTCACGTGGTATCTGGTAACGGAAATTATCGCCGCTATAGGTTGTAACAAAACTCTCGTCTGTCAGGTTTTTACCTATTAAGCTAATACGATATGCGTCATCGTTGAAAGAAAATGCCACGCTCGCGTTCACTATGGCGTAGTCAGGTAGCACGGCAGGGTCATTTTCGGTCGCAAATGCTCCTGGTGCACCGGCAAACATCTCGTCGGTGTAAACGTATGAACCGTTGAAAATAACGTCCATATTGTCAAACTCCAAGAAGTATTCCCCTACTACTGAATACTTAAGGTCAGGAGAGAAAGGTAAATCTGCGCCTGCACCACCCACACAATCCACATCAGGGCAGTTAAATTTATCTACTTCAGCGTCTACTTTTGATAACCCACCAGTCAGTGAGAAGTTATCATTTACTTGCCACATAAAGTCGAATTCATAGCCTTCAGTTATTACAGAACCTGCATTTGTTAATCGGGAAATGGTTACGCCATCTAATAGTTCAGAATTATTGGCCTGAAATCCGTCTATCTCGGTTCTAAAAATTGCTGCATTAAATACGATGTTACTGGCTGCGTATTTATAACCAAGTTCATAGGCATCTGAGGACTCTTTTCCAATAGGCAAGGTGTCTGTATCTGACATATTGTAAAACACGTTGAACGCAGGGCCCTTATAGCCTTGTGAAAAAGTAAAATAAGCCATGCTGTTGTCGGTTAGGTCGTATTGAACCCCAAGTTTTCCAGAAAGATCTGTCTCACTTGTCTTCCCACTGTAGTCAGTTTCAAATCCGCGCACGCCAACACCTGTGCGTTTGTACTGATCATTGCTGCGACGGTCATGGGAATAGCTTACTTCATCATCGGTATAACGGAGGCCAAACAGTAAGCGAAAATCTTCAGTAAAGTGGTACTTACCGTCGGCGAAAAGCGCCCAGTTATCAAATTGCGTTTCCATGAAAGCTGTGGCGCTCACAATGTCATTTGAGTTACATGACAAACCTTCGCTAGCAATGAATTCATCAACCTGTTCAGACGTTGGGTTTTCTACGCCAAGTGTATCTGTTAAATAAGCGCTAATAGCTGCTGGAAATTGGCCTGCGTTATTTTGGCAGCTTGCATCACGAGTAAAGTTACGTTCAGATTTTTGCGTCCACCAGAATGCGCCAACTTGATAATCAAAATCATTGCCAAGAGGGGAGGCAATTCTTATTTCCTGCGATGTTTGTTTCCAGTTTTGAGCACCTATATCATGAAGTTGAAACGGTTCGCCAAATACTGGAAAAGGCCTTGTACCAGCGATAGAAGTGAAATCACCTTCGCGGAACTCGGTATTATCCCAGCTTCTATAGGCGGTAATTGAGGTCAGCTCATGGTCGCCTAGCATGGTATCAACCTGCATAGAGAAACCTGTTGTTTCGTCGAGCGTTCGCGTTTCAAAGTCATGATCTATCAAACGCTGTGATAAATCCAAATCACCCGTACCGGTACTATTAGGTACAGCTTCTGAGTTCGGATTACGGCCACTTGGTGAGAGCTCTAAATCAGCACAACAGCTGTCATCCGACTTCATGTTTTCGAAAATAAGAAGTATGTCGGTGTCGTTGCTGGCTTCAATATTTAGCTTAGCGCGCACGCCTTCTTTGTCGTATCCATTAGTATCTTCATTGGTGTAAACGTTTTTAATATATCCATCAAATGCAGACTTCAAAACGGTGAGACTGCCGCTTACGTTATCAGTGAGACCACCAGAAACACGGGTTCTTAGGCGATACTCGTTGTCTTGGAAAAGCGATACTTCTGCAACACCTTCAAATTCATCTGATGGGCGCTTAGTCGTAATATTAACAACACCAGCAGACGCATTTTTACCAAATAATGTGCCTTGTGGACCGCGAAGAACTTCAATGCGCTCAAGATCATAAAGATCTACAAATGCCTGACCGGAACGACCCATAACCACACCATCTACCACAGTGGATACGCTAGGTTCAGCAGCAACACTAAAAGAAATAGTACCTATGCCGCGAACGGTAATGGCGGAGTTTCGAGTTGTGTTGCCCTTTCGAAAACTTACTGATGGCACCAATGCTTGCAAGCTTTCTATATTATTGGCGAATGCGGAATTTATCTGATCTTCTCTCAAGACTGAAACAGCAACAGGCACTTCATTTAGCCTTTCAACACGTTTCTGTGATGTAACGGTGATCTGTTCAATGAGGTTTTTTTCTTTTTCTTTGCTAACTTCCTGTGCATGTGCTGCTGCGCTTAGACCTACGCAAGTAGTAAGTGCAAGCGCTTGAATTATACCTTTGTGTATACGGCTATAGTTCAATGACATGATGTTCTCCGCTGTTGTATTTGTTGTGTTCAAGTCATGTGTAAGTGTGGTCAATCGAGACAGTTAAGCAGGGTGTTTGTCTCTATCTGATATCTTATATAAGACATTGGATAGACAAAATTTAACCAGAAAGTAAATTAAATGCAACGCATTTGTTAAATTTAAAGGAGTGATTTATGTCAGAGTTTATCTATTATTAATAAAAACAGATAAATAGCTAGTTTTTTCAAGGCTTGAATAGTCGTAATAATTTGCTTTTATAATCGTGAGTAACAGGAATAAAGTTGCTTTAAGAGAAACAGAAGTAATATCTTATGATGTCTTATATATGACTAAAGGGTGGGTACATTATGACGGATACGTTTTATTTAAAATACGCGACGAGATTTATGGCTTGCGTTGTCACCCTATTTTTTATGAATTCTAGCCTTGCAAGAAATCATATAGATACTCAAAGGCCTGATGCCCCGGCTTTGTCCGCATATGGAAAATATGCAGTCGGCGTAAAGACACTACACTTCACGTTTACCGATCACGTTGATGTTTTAAAATTATTAGAAATAAAGGATAAACCTTTAGAGCTGCCTCGTAAGGACCGTCAATTAGTTGTTGAACTCTGGTATCCAGCTGATCATGAAGGTATTGAAGACATTGCGCCGGAAAATCGCGTTTTAAATGCGTACCTTAGGGATGGGAAAACCCAAGTAGAATTATTTGGAAACGCTGTGCGCGATGCCATTGCAGTGAATTCAGACACGCCGTTTCCTCTAGTAATAGTGTCTCATGGGTATCCAGGAAACCGTTATCTCCTCGCTCACTTAGCGGAAAACATCGCCTCTAAAGGCTATATTGTCGCATCGATAGATCACACCGACTCAACGTACAGAACGAAAGCGGCGTTTGCGTCCACACTCTACAATAGACCGATTGACCAAATCTTAGTATTGGATCAAATCGAAAAACTGTCTCACGATGAGAATTCATTTTTAAACGGTAACGTTGATACACGCAACACGGCGATAGTTGGGTATTCAATGGGAGGATACGGCGCGGTCGTAAATGCAGGCGCAACGTTGTCAGAGGCCGCTATAAAAAGCCCCGTAGCACCGCCTTTCGAGTTGCTAAAAATTTATCAAAAACAGAGCCAACGTGGGGTAGATAGTCGAATAAAAACGGTAATTGCGTTCGCGCCTTGGGGAATGAATTACGGTGTATTTACCGCAGATACAATGGCTGAAGTAAAAGTGCCAATTTTGTTTGTTGCCGGCTCTCAAGATGATGTATCCGGTTACGAAAATGGCGTGAAGGCAATGTGGAAAAGTGCTTTGCATGTTGATAGAGCGCTCTTGACATATGAAAACGCAAATCACAACGCTGGTGCGGTGATGCCTGCACCTGAAGAAGCTTTTTTCTTCGATAAAGACTTAGGTATCAACGTGAGCGAACATTATATCGATGCTGTGTGGGATAACACGAGAATGAATAATATAGCGCAGCATTTTGCTACGGCTTGGCTTGCCAAATACCTTAAAAGCAAGGATACATCAGAATATCTAGATTTAGTGCCCTCCTCAAATGACGGGGTTTGGGCGCTTGATGACGAAGGCAATTCACGTGCTCAGCATACCTATTGGAAAGGATTTAAAAATAGGACAGCAAAGGGGCTAAAGTTCGAAGTCCTCGACGCTAAGTAAATAGCATCACTTTAGTGAAGGGGCCTAACAAAGGCCTCTTAAATATGATGTGTATTGCTTGACGAAAGCTTTTACCCTCTGCGCTCCCGTTGCTCTAAATCCGGCTCCAAAAATAATTAAGCAATGAAGACGCTCCCATATATAGGGCGTGATACTTTTAACCGCTACTGCCATTCCTTTTTTTATGGTCGCGCCAGCGACAAAAAGACCGACTTTTCATATTGGATTCTTGCGATGGATCAAAGTGATTAACTTTCGAGCGTGGAATAATTGACCTGCACAGTACGAACAGACTGTCGTTCATCGGTTGCTAATTCATATTTATTAAAGAGTAATGAATGGCACATGGCGAGCTCTATCTGTGCGGAATATTCATGTGATAACCACTGAATGCTGATTATTTCTAGCGCCACGCGCGCACGAGAGACGAGGGAGATAACCCATGAGCGATACGTTGATAGAACTATCGCGGTGGCAATTTGCATTAACTGCTATGTTCCACTTTATTTTTGTACCCTTAACACTAGGGTTAAGCTTCTTACTTGCCATAATGGAATCCGTTTACGTGATGACAGGCAAAGAAATATATAAGCAAATGACCCAGTTTTGGGGAAAGCTGTTTGGTATTAACTTTGCCATAGGGGTCGCCACAGGCTTAACCATGGAGTTCCAGTTCGGTATGAACTGGTCATATTATTCTCATTATGTCGGCGATATCTTTGGTGCGCCGCTGGCTATTGAAGGGCTGATGGCGTTCTTTTTAGAATCGACTTTCGTCGGCCTGTTTTTCTTTGGCTGGGACAAAATGTCTAAGGTGAAGCACCTTATGGCTACTTGGCTGGTTGCCATTGGTTCTAACTTCTCGGCACTGTGGATCCTCATTGCCAATGGATGGATGCAGTACCCAGTAGGCGCTGAATTTAACTTTGAAGCTATGCGTATGGAAATGACCAGCTTCGCTGACGTTATCTTTAATCCTGTTGCGCAGGTTAAGTTTGTTCATACCGTATCAGCAGGTTATGTGACCGGCGCCTTGTTTGTGTTAGCCATTTCAAGCTATTACTTACTTAATCACAAGCATATTGCTTTTGCCCGCCGTTCATTTGCGATTGCAGCAAGCTTTGGCTTAGCGGCAACCCTGTCAGTGATTGTTTTAGGTGATGAAAGCGGCTACGAATTAGGTGACGTACAAAAAGTGAAGTTAGCTGCGGTGGAAGCTGAGTATGAGACACATCCTGCGCCGGCTCCGTTTACCGTTTTTGGTATTCCTAACGACGAAAAGCAAGAAACGGAATACGCCCTCCAAATCCCATGGGCCATGGGCATTATCGCTACCCGTTCATTCACTGAAGAAGTGAAAGGGATCAAAGAATTAAAAGAGGAAAATCGTGAGCGCATTTTAAGCGGCATAAAAGCATACGAAGTGCTCAATGACGTAAGAAATGGCACGGCGACAGCTGAGCAACGCGGTGCATTTGAGGCAAATAAAGACAGTCTTGGCTACGCTATGCTGCTAGAACCTTATACAGACGATGTTTCAAACCCATCAGAAACCGCAATTCAACAAGCTGTCGACTACAGTATTCCGCCGGTCGCCCCGCTATTTTGGAGCTTCCGCATCATGGTTGCGGCAGGGTTTATTATGCTCGCTTTATTCATGTGTGCGTTTTACTACAGCGCAAAACACGAAATTACCAAGCCTCGCTGGTTATTAAAAAGTGCGCTTTATGGCTTGCCCCTTCCATGGGTTGCGAGTGAAGCAGGCTGGTTTGTTGCTGAATATGGTCGTCAGCCATGGTCTATTGCAGAAGTACTGCCAGTGCATACATCAGTGTCTAATTTGGCGATTAGCGATGTGGTAACCACGATTGTTGCCTATACCGTCTTCTACACAGCAATGTTCATTATTGGCTTTTACCTAATGAAAAAATTTGCGAAGAAAGGTCCTGTGCCTCCAGAAGATACAGAGGTTGAAACTGAACTTAATCTGATTGACCTTGATGAGCAAGGAGCAAAAGCATGATTGATTATGAACTGTTACGCGTTATTTGGTGGTGCTTAGTTGGCGTGCTGCTAATTGGGTTCGCTGTAACTGACGGCTTCGACTTAGGAGTGGGCGCTTTGCTTACCCTTATCGGAAAAAATGATAAAGAACGTCGCGTGATGATAAATACGGTTGGGCCTCACTGGGACGGTAATCAGGTGTGGTTCATTACCGCGGGCGGCGCCATCTTTGCGGCATGGCCAATGATTTATGCCACGGCTTTTTCGGGTTTTTACTTAGCTTTGGCCCTTACCCTTATTGCGCTTTGGATGCGTCCAATTGGTTTTGATTATCGCAGTAAACTGCCAAACCCACAGTGGCGCAAAGCCTGGGACTGGGCGCTATTTGCTGGTGGCATTATTCCTTCACTAATCTTTGGTGTGGCGTTCGGTAACCTGCTATTAGGGGTTCCTTTCGAGCTAGATAACACCCTTAAATCAACCTATACAGGCTCATTTTTCGGCTTGCTCACTCCTTTTGCCTTGGTGAGTGGATTGCTGTCAGTGGCTATTTTGCTTAACCACGGCGCAACGTGGTTACAAATGAAAACCGACGGTTTCATTGAAGTTAGAGCCCGCGCCGTGTCATTAGTACTAAGCTTGGTAGGCGTAGCGCTATTTGCTATTGCCGGAATATGGGTCGCATTTGGTCTAGACGGCTTTGTTATCACTTCGGCAGTAGACACTATAGCCACATCAAACCCGCTGAAGAAAGAAGTGGCGATTGAAGCGGGTGCTTGGATGAGCAATTACAGCAAATATCCCTTCATGGTGGTAGCGCCTGTACTTGGTGTCGTCGCTGGCCTTGCCTGTGCATTTTTCTCTAAGAAAGGTAATGCGGGGATGGCGTTTGTATCTAGTGCCTTGTTTATTGCCGGCGTCATTCTAACCGCGGGCTTCTCCATGTTCCCATTTTTAATGCCCAGCATCACAATGCCAGAAGCTAGCCTTACAGTATGGGATGCCACGTCTAGTCAAATGACCCTAAATGTTATGTTTATCGTCGCCTGTATCTTTGTGCCCATTGTACTGAGCTACACCGCTTATAGCTTTTACGTGATGCGCGGTCGTATCAAAAATGACGACCTCGACCAATCTCACACTATCTATTAAGGAGATATTTATGTGGTATTTCGCTTGGATTTTAGGGGTTTTACTGGCGTGCTCCTTCGGCATTATCAATGCGATGTGGTTGGAAGCAACGGAAAATATGGATCGACCCGAAGACGAAGAATAGAAGTGGAGGTAGGCTGGCCGCAAGAACACGCCGTTATCTCATCCATGGGGGCTTCGCAGCGGCATCCCTGCCGCTGAGAGTTCTTGCAGCCAGCCCACCGCTACTTCAAAGAGAAAGTGAAAAAGAAGTGCTGAGTTCCCCCGTTTTCAAACGCGTAGCAAACCCATCCATCTAGACTCTTCAGCAGCGTACCTGCTGCTGACGGTTTTGAAAATGGAGGGACTCTGCGCTATCAGAATTATTAAAAGGTGAAGGAGGGCGTCTTTTTGGTCAACCAACCACCATCATGAAAAGAATCAAATAAGAACATAGGCTGGCCGCAAGAATACGTCGCAGCTCGCTTTTTCCTAGAAATGAAATATTGAAAAAGACAGAAACAAACAGTGATTAAAGAAAAGATTCCCAGCAGACAAACACTTACTAAGTGGTGTAAGGAGATGGATAGCGCGCAATCGCTTGGCTTGCGCTGTTCGCTTATGTCACAGGTAGCGGTTAAGTGTTTGTCGCTTTTTTCTTTAATAATTGGCTTTTATTACTTTTCTAATATTGCCCAAGACTGGGTGGTGAATAAAACGCCCGCTAACCGTGGCGATATAGTAGGGCTTTCTAGCTGTTTAGCGTTGTGCTGGTTATTCCAAGGCGCGTTTAACGCCCTTTCCAGTAGGGGAAAGGTGAAGGCACTTGATAAACTTGAAGCACGTTTGAAACAGGTGTTTGTGGCGCGTCAGCATGCGCTAATTCGCCAGCACTCGGTTTATTACTGGCAAACCCTTTGGCTGCAGCACATACAGGCTTTTACTGATTGGGCGCTAGAATATCGCGTGCAGCAAATGATCGCTGTAATAGTGCCACTGCTGGCTTTGGCCGTTATTTTCTATGTAAATCCTGTGATTGGGCTTGGTTTGCTACTGACACTACCGGTTGTGCCACTTTTTATGATCATCGTGGGGAAAGGGGCGGCAGCCTTGCATCGGAAGCACTTTGTTGCGCTTGAACGACTGGGCAGTTTGTTTACTGACCGCTTGGCCGCACTGCCCATGTTGGCAAGTTTTCAGGCCCATCAAAAACAAACTGACCTGCTGAAACAAGCCAGTGAAAACTTAAATGCGCGAACAATGAAAGTGGTGAGTGTGGCGTTTCTATCTAACAGCGTCCTCGACTTTTTTGCCACGCTTGCCGTGGCCTTAGTGGCAGTATTTATCGGTTTTTCATTGCTGGGCGAATTAACTATTGGGCCAACAATAACATTACAGCAAGGTTTGTGGGTGCTGCTTACTGTTCCCCTGCTATTAAGTGAAATGAAAAAGTTGGGCCAGGTATATCATCAAAAAGCACAGGCAGAAGCCGCGCAAGACGAACTATATCCTTTATTTTCTATTCCTATTCAAGCTCACGCACAAGATAAAACGCATTCAGACGAAAAGGTAGAAGGCTATTTTGAAAGTATAAATAAACGACCAAGTGAATCTTTGCTTACAGCCTCTAACGTTAACGTTTTTGAGATGAACGCCTCTCTTTATAGTTCATTATCTTCTTGTGAAAGCGAAACCCCAGTGCTGCTCTGTGCAGATCGCCTTAATGTTTCCAAAGGCGATAAAATTTTACTTAGTGGCGCCTCAGGCTCCGGAAAGACGCTACTTCTAGAAGCACTGGGTGGGCAACGCCCCGCTTCCCACAAATTTAACGAACCGGTTGTGTGGATCACTCAGCACCCAGTGGTTACACCAGGTTCGGTACGAGAGAACCTATGCCTCGATGACAGCTATACGGATGAAGCGCTTAACGAGGTGCTTCACGCGGTAGAATTAGGGCAGTGGCTAGCCCTATTACCCTATGGATTAGACACGTTAATGACAGATTACCCATTACTTTCTGGGGGCGAAGCGCAGCGTCTATCTTTAGCACGGGCTTTGTTGCGAGACGCTGGCATATGGTTATTGGATGAACCAACGGCGCATTTACCAGATCCCCAACATCACAGACTGGCTCAGCTTATCAACCGCCTAGGTGACAACAAAACGTTGATTTGGGCTTCGCACAAGGCACTGCCTGCCAATTGGTTCACACACTTCTGGAGTATCAAAAACGGTAAAGTGAAAACAGTATCAATAGCTAGCCAAAGCAAAGAGCAGGCGTCGACAAATGAATAGTACTAAACCCGCCTATTTAACGTTATTGCTCGCCCTAGCTCATGGTGTAGCAGGCATCAGTATCTTGGTTATTTCTTCTTGGTTTATTGCCGTCAGCGCAATTGCGCCTGTGGGCTTTAACTATGTCATTCCTGCTGTTGTTATACGCGCACTTGCGCTACTTCGCATTGCATCAGGCTACGCCAGTATGTGGGTTGGCCACAACGATTTACTCGCTCGAATAGCCAATATTAGATTAGGCGTATTCAGCCAGCTTGAAAACAGCCAGATCAATGAAAAAGCCTTAACGACGGAAGCACTAGCTCATCATACCGAAGAGCTTGCTAGTCGTTGGATAGCGTGGATAGCGCCGCTGTCTAGCATTATGTTTATTTTCACAAGTCTTTGTTTTATCGCCACGTGGTTTGACTTTCCCGGTGCAGGATTGCTTATTGCCCTTTTTGCGGCGTGGTCGATAGCCGTGACATTACAAGGGCTTGGGGCGCTTCGTATCGCTAAGCGCGCAACGTGCGCGAATGCCGAGTTTAGACAATCGTCAAACAACTTTTTAAATAGCAGCGCAATATGGCATTTAAACAGGGGGCTTGTAGGTCAGTGCGAAGACAATGCTACCCAGGAGCATAATAGCCATAGCGCTTCTAATGCCAGCACGCTGGATGTTAAAGAGATAAAAGCATCGAACATGGTCGGAAAAAACGTTAGTGCTAAAGCAGTATGGCAAGAAAAGATCGCACAAAAAAATACAGCTAGTCGCACCGCGTGGTGGTTTCAGGGTATAGCGTTTTTGCTGGTTGTGCTAATGATGTCTGGTGCTTTATCCATCGCGCAGACGCTGCTTTTTGCTCCCATCGCTATCGTAGTGCCTATGGTATTGCTAGCGGCGCCCGATTGGGCGGGGAACGCTTTTTCAAGCATCTCTAAGTTTGCACAATACAAACAAAGCGTAAAAGCGCTTCGGCAAATGAAAACAACGCCCATCAAGATGCTTTGTGAAAGAGAGATAAATACCGCGATAACCTTAACAGATTTTTCGATAAAAGGCCGTCGTACGAACAAAGTGAATACAAGCATGCCAGCTAAAGGTGTGGTTTGTGTGTCAGGTGCCTCTGGTTGTGGTAAATCATCTTTTCTTCAGGGGCTCGCGGGGCTACTTCCTGCTAACGGTAAACGAGAGATTGATGGCGTTAACATACCTCCTGGTTTAGTCTCTAACTGGCGCTATGTTGAGCAAGAGCCCATCATATTATCTGGCACGCTTGCTTTAAATTTAGACCCTGCTGGACAGGAAATACCCCACAATCAAATGATGACGCTGCTGCAAGAATTAGGTTTAGATAAGGGCCTATTATTGTCTACTTGGGTAGGCAAAGCGGGGCGGCCACTTTCCGGTGGTGAAAAAAAGCGCGTAGCGCTAGCTCGGGCTATTTTAGCTAAACCACGATTATTGCTTGTGGATGAGCCGTTTGAAGGCTTAGACATTCACACACAACAACGTGTGTGTGACGTGTTAAACCGCTATGCTACCGATAAGCTAGTGATAATTGCTTCACATGTCACCCCTAAAGCGCTCGTGGTGCAAAAAAACGTACAGTTAGACGAAGCGAGTGTGGTCACCGTCAATGGCGAGCATCGCGCTACTTTGTAGCGAACTGTTCAAAGTCTTTTGTAATGTCTTCCAAGCTTCTTCCTTTTGTTTCAGGGAAGAGCTTGGCGACCAGTATCAAGCTCACTAAAGCAAAGCCACCGTATATGGCAAAAGTGGCGGCAGCCCCTAAATTGGCGAGCTCCCATGGGAATACCATTTGAACCAAGAAGCTTGTGAGTGAATTCACCATACCCACTAAAGAAATAGCCAGTGCTCGAGTTTGGTTAGGAAATATCTCGGCCAGCATGGCCCACATAACAGGGCCCAACGACATAGCGAACGAAGCTACAAAGGCAATGATGCCAAACAGCACTAAAGGCGCATTCATAGTGATACTGCTAGTAAGTAGCGGTTGTTGATAGGTATCGTATTCACTGCTTGTTAGCACGGCCTTAAGCGCACGTTTAAAGCTTACATCTGAATAATAGGTTTCTTTGATTAACGGAGTTAGCTTAGCAGCGACCGAAGGACTCTCTTGGGAAAGCTCTGTAAGCTCAGTTTGCTGTACTTGATACGTTGCCTGCTTAAACCCATAAGTGCAGATAGCCATACTGATCACTACGCCAGTAAGACCGATCAACAACAAAGGCTTTCTGCCCCACTTATCGATGGTTAGCATGGCGACTATGGTGAACGCTACGTTTACCACGCCAATCAATACCGCTTGCATAAAGGCTGCATTGGTACCTACACCACTTTGTTCAAAAATAGTAGGAGCGTAGAAAAAGATAACGTTGATGCCGGTAATTTGCTGCGCAATAGCGATAATAATGCCCACCATCAAAGGAAAACGCATGGCTTTTGTTTTTAGAAAGCCAAGGCGCTCGCCTAGTGACCAAGATTTTTCTTTCAACGATGACGAAATGTCTTCAACCAGCGCTTTTGCTTGTGCGTGGTCGAATAAGCGGTTTATTACCTGCTCTGCCTCTTGCTGACGGCCCTTTAATACCAGCCAGCGGGGGCTGCGAGGAATAGTAAAAAGTAAGCTAAACCAAATAAGTGCTGGGATAATTTCTAGGCCCAACATGTAGCGCCACAAATGGCTATCTAAGCCTATGTCGGTCACCCAAGGCGCTGCGCTGTTACTTAGCTGTAATAAATAATAATTGGTGAAATAAGACAGGGCGAAACCAAACACAATGTTGAGCTGGTTTACCGACACCATCTTTCCCCTATTGCGTGGTGCGCTAATTTCGGAAATATACAGTGGGGCGATAATTAGTGAACAAAATGCGATGCCGCCGATAAACCGAGAAAGTACCAGCAGTTCGAAATTGGGAGCGAGGGCAGAGCCAACGGACGAAAGTAAATATAAGAAAGCCACAAGTATGAGCGCTTTTCGCCTGCCTATAGCGTCACTGATACCGCCAGCAAATAGCATAGCGATGAGCGCTCCAAGGGTAGGTGAACTGACAACAAATCCCTGCTGCCAGTCATTTAAGCCAAATTCAGCGTCTATAAAGCCGTTGGCTCCCGCTATTACACTGGCATCGAAACCGAAAATAAAGCCTCCAAGCGAGACAATCAGAGTGTAATACAGAGATGGAGACAGGGCTTTATTCATTTTATAGGTTGCCTAATGTATCCCTATTTATCACTTCAGGAACAAACAGATGCTCAATTGGAGTAGGGCTCTTTATGTTATAAACATGTTGAAGCACCCAATAAGCCGCCATTTCTCCCATAGCGTGGATAGGGTTATTTATTGTGGTGAGTTTAGGGTAAAGATAGCGCGAAAATAACACGTTATCGAAGCCAACAATGGAAAGCTGTTCAGGGATATCAAAGCCAGCTTCTCTCGCTGCTGTCATTGCGCCTGAGGCCATTTCGTCGTTGGCACAAACTAGCGCAGTAAAATTTGGATAGTGTTTTTGAAGGTGAAGCATGCCTTCATGGCCTGCCGATTCGTGAAAATCTCCTTCAAACATACTAGTTTCTTCAAACTTAATCCCGGCCTCTTCAAGCGCGCGCTTGTGGCCAGCAAGCCGATCACTGGCATCTTTTTTAAACAGTGGGCCGCTGATATACCCAATATGCTTGTGGCCAGCATTAATTGCTGCCTGTGTGGCCAGATAGCCGCCTTGTTCGTTGTCTACAACAAAGCAGTTGTCATTTAAGTCGTCTACCTTGCGGTTAATAACAACAACGGGAATATTACCGTCGACCAGTTGTTTTAGATACTCGTCAGACACTGCTTCAGCGTGCAAAATGAGAGCGTCGCAGCGACGACTTTTTAAAAACTCTATAGCCTCGTGTTCACGTTTTTCATCGACATGCCCGGCGGTAATGATAACGTGCTTGCCGTTTTGCTTTAGCACCTGTTCTACGGTACTCATCAAGTCGCCAAAGTAGGAGCCGTGCAGTTCTGATACGAGTAAACCCACACTGTTCGTGCGGTTTGACGCCAAAGACTGGGCAATAGCGTTGGGTTGATATCCCAATGATGCCATTGCTTCTTCAACTTTCTTGCGCGTGCGCTCACTTACCCGCGCGTTACCATTCATAACACGAGAGACGGTAGCCAGCGATACACCCGCAGCTTCTGAGACTTGATAAATTGTTGCCATACAGTTCGGTACTTATTCTTATTTGATACCGCTAATGTACCCATTTAAACGGCTCTTAACCAGTTTTGAGTAGGCCAAAGCACTTTGTTTCAATGTACGTTTTTGCGTCTCATAGTCTACATAGACAATGCCAAAGCGTTTTGAATAGCCTAGCGCCCATTCAAAGTTATCCATTAGACTCCAGGCAAAATATCCGCGTATATCCACGCCTTGCTTCATCGCCTCATCAACCGCGTTAAGGTGGGTATGGAAATAGGCAGTTCGATCGTCATCTTTTACTTCGCCGCCAATTAGCTCATCGTTCATTGCCGCACCGTTCTCAGTGATGTAGATAGGCGGCAGCGCGTAGCGCTGATTAAGATCGACTAATAATTCTGTAAATGCATCTGGCGTGATTTCCCAACCCATAGCCGTAAGTTCGGTGGTAGCAGGAGGGACAACTTCAAACCAACCTGCGCCGTCACTTTTATAGAGAGTGCGGGTGTAAAAGTTGATACCCAAATAATCGATAGGCTGTGAAATAAGATCCATATCACCATCAAGGATCTCAGGCCTAACTTCTGCGTCTAGTCGCTCGATTACGTCAGGGTACTTACCATCTATGATTGGCTGCAAATACCATTGATTATGATATTCATCGGCAAGTTTTGCGGCTTCAATATCGTTACTGTCACTGCCTATCGTATGGCAGTTGCTAAAGTTAAGCACAATCCCATTTTTGCTGTTTGGGCACAGGCGCTTAAGTACTTTTAGCGCTAGGCCGTGAGCAAGTAGTAGGTGATGAGCTGCTCGACGCCCGTTAGCCATGCCTGTTTTGCCAGGCGCGTGTATCCCTTCTTCGTAACCTAGGTAAGCAGAGCAGAAGGGCTCATTTAACGTGGCGTATGAATAAACTTTTTCGCCTAATGTACTTGCAACAGCTTCGGCATATTTCTCAAATTCAAAGGCGGTGTCGCGGTTGAGCCAGCCTCCGTTGTCCTCTAAGTGTTGAGGAAGGTCCCAGTGATATAGCGTTACGAACACTTTCATGCCACGTTCAATAACCTCGTTCACTAGGTTGACGTAAAACTGCATGCCCACTTCGTTGATGGTGCCATCCTGATTCATTACGCGAGGCCAAGAAATAGATAGGCGATAAGCGTCTAAGCCAAGGGAGTCAATAAGTTCAATATCCTGTTTCCAAAGCTTCACATGATCGCAGGCAATATCTCCGTTTGTGCTGTCGGAAATTGTATTTTCTTCTGCACAAAACGTATCCCAAATACAATCTAACCTTCCCCCTCTATCTCCTTCTATTTGAAAGCTTGATGTAGCCACACCAAATAAAAAATCTTTCGATAACATCGCTGAAGTAGAAGGGAGGTTAATTTCTGGCATCGTGAGAATGTCCTGATTATTACAAAATCTTATATTTACAATGTGCAATACAAAGTAAATAACATCATATTTACATTGAATTCGATAACGCTTCATGTAATTATCTGCTCAATGTAAGCGCTTACAAAATTATAAAAGAACTATTTTTCTGTTGTGTAAGCGCTTTCAATTCTAAATCTATCATTAATTCGAAAAATAGCAACAGAGGTTATTTGTGGACACACCAGTGCAGCCTAATAATTTAAACGCCCAAGAGGGAAATGTGAATGGTAGTTACCGTTTTGCACTTATCTCGCTTACTACGTTGTTTTTCATGTGGGGTTTTATAACGTGCTTGAACGACATTCTCATACCTTATCTAAAAGGGGCTTTTAATTTAAGCTTCACACAAGCAATGCTTATTCAGTTTTGCTTTTTTAGTGCCTATTTTGTCGTATCTTTACCAGCCGGTATGGTGGTGTCGCGCATTGGTTATCAAAAAGGTATTGTTCTAGGTTTGGGCATAGCCTGTGTTGGATGTTTGTTGTTTTTCCCTGCTGCCTCCACCCAAATATACGGTATTTTCTTACTAGCACTTTTTATCCTGGCGTCGGGAATTACCGTTCTTCAAGTCTCTGCTAATCCGTATGTTACCGCTCTTGGTGACCCTAATACTGCGTCTTCACGCCTTACGATGACTCAAGCGTTTAATGCGTTTGGTACCACAGTTGCGCCGTTTTTTGGCTCCTACCTGATTTATGGGGCTACCGGTGAACATGGCGGCGGCACGCCAAGTGCGTCAGATGTCCAGGTGCCTTATCTGATTCTTGCTGCTTCGTTACTTTTATTAGCGCTCGTTTTTATGTATTTGAAGCTACCTAAGCTAAATCATACCAGCGCCAGTACGGGTGTATTTAAAGGCGGCGCGTGGCACCACAAGCATCTTGTTTTAGGCGCAGTAGGCATATTTATGTATGTAGGCGCTGAAGTTGCTATTGGCAGTATGTTAGTGAACTATTTAGCGAGTCCTGCAGTTGGGGGGCTTACCGAGGCAGGTGCTGCAAAACTTCTGGCTTACTACTGGGGTGGTGCCATGGTCGGACGATTCATCGGTGCAGTAGTCATGCAAAAAATATCTGGCGGTTATGTGTTGGCGTTCAACGCCTGTGTTGCATTCGTATTAATTTTGTTATCCCTTTCAAGTACAGGAAGCGTAGCGCTATGGACTATACTCGGTGTGGGCTTATTTAACTCAATTATGTTTCCAACCATTTTTAGTCTTGCCCTTCAGCAGTTGGGGAAAGATACGCCGCAAGGCTCAGGTATTCTATGCTTGGCAATAGTAGGTGGCGCTATCGTGCCCTTGCTTCAAGGAATGCTGGCGGACTCTATCGGCGTCACATTGTCGTTTTTACTTCCAGCTTCTTGCTATCTCTACATCGCCTATTATGGTCTTGTGGGAAGCCGCGTAGCTAAATTTCAATCCACTGAAAAGTAACGAGGATTAATAATGCGAAAAAGTCTAATCGCAAACGTTGTTACAGGTGCACTAGTTAGTGTTTTAGTTAGTGCTTGTACAACCGAGAATAACGCTTCTTCAGTTAACAGTGCCAATGATAAACCGAATAAAGCCAGTGAAATTTGGCCTGCATTAAATATCGAGGTGAAGGCTGACCCAGCGGTAGAAAGCAAGGTTTCAGACATTCTTTCTACCATGACACTTGAGCAAAAAATTGCACAGATGATCCAGCCTGAAATTCGCAATATAACCGTCGAGGATATGCGTCAGTACGGATTTGGTTCTTACCTAAACGGTGGTGGCGCATTCCCTAATAACGACAAGCATGCGACACCTGATGACTGGGTAGCGCTTGCCGAGAAGCTGTATCAAGCGTCGGTGGATGACAGCCTTGATGGCTCGACTATTCCGACGATGTGGGGAACGGATGCGGTTCACGGTCATAACAATGTTATTGGTGCGACTTTATTTCCTCATAACATAGGTTTAGGTGCAGCAAACAACCCTGAGCTAGTAGAGGAAATTGCCCATATCACAGCAAAAGAAGTGATGGCGACAGGCATTGATTGGGTATTTGCACCAACGGTTGCTGTTGTACGTGACGACCGCTGGGGTCGTACTTATGAAAGTTATTCTGAAGACCCTGCCATTGTTAGGGAATATGCAGCTTCTGTTGTAAAAGGCCTTCAGGGCGCTGCAGAAAAAGATTTTTTAAGCGACCAGCGCGTTATCAGCACAGTAAAACATTTCGTGGGTGACGGTGGAACGGTTGGTGGTGATGACCAAGGCGACAATATTGCCAGCGAGCAAGACTTGTTCGATATTCATGCCCAAGGTTACGTGGGCGGATTAACGGCGGGTGCTCAGTCGGTCATGGCGTCATTTAACAGCTGGAATGGCGAAAAGCTTCATGGTCACAAATACTTATTAACTGACGTACTAAAAGAGCAAATGGGTTTCGATGGTTTCGTCGTCGGCGATTGGAACGGCCATGGTCAAGTAGCCAGCTGTAATAACGAAGACTGCGCTCAAGCCATTAACGCCGGCTTAGATATTTTTATGGTGCCTAGTGACTGGAAGGTGCTTTACGACAACACAATCGCTCAAGTGAAAGATGGCACTATTGCAATGTCGCGTATTGACGATGCGGTTCGCCGAATTCTTCGCGTCAAAGTTCGAGCAGGCCTATTTGACAAACCAAGTCCGGCTAATCGTCCGCTATCGGCCGACCGTTCATTAATTGGTAAAGCTGAGCACCGTGAAGTAGCCGCTCAAGCGGTTCGTGAATCGCTAGTGTTATTGAAAAATAAAGATAAAACTTTGCCGCTTTCGGCGACTAAACGCATATTGGTAGCAGGTGATGGCGCCGACAATATCGGCAAGCAATCAGGTGGTTGGAGTATTACGTGGCAAGGCACAAATAATACGAATGATGACTTCCCAGGTGGCAGCTCAATTTATGACGGAATTAAGGCGCATGTAGAAAACGGGGGGGGTGACGTAGAGCTTTCGGTTGACGGTAGCTTTGAGACCAAGCCTGACGTGGCGATAGTTGTTTTTGGTGAAGAACCTTATGCTGAAGGCCATGGTGATAGAGAAACCTTAATTTATCAGCACGGCAGCAAAAAAGACTTAGCACTGCTAGAAAAACTGAAATCCCAAGGTATTCCTGTGGTATCGGTGTTTATCAGTGGTCGTCCAATGTGGGTAAATGCTGAACTTAATGCTTCTGACGCGTTTGTTGCTGCTTGGCTTCCGGGCTCTGAAGGTGCAGCGGTAGCCGATGTACTTTTTGGTAAGCATGATTTCAAAGGTAAGCTTTCTTTCTCTTGGCCGTCGGAACCTCAGCAAATCGTGAATAAGGGCGATGAGACCTACGAACCATTGCTACCCTATGGATTTGGGCTAACCTTTGATGCCGAAAACGTATTAAGCGATTCGCTAAACACTGAGATAAAAGTAAGCACTGATAACAACGAGACAATGGAAGTTCTAAACGGTGCCGTTCAGTCTCCATGGGTGTTGTGGTTGTATTCGGGTGATGAGTCGTTAACAGTGAGTGCAAGCACTCATTCTGTCGGAGCATTGACGTACCGCACCGTCGATAAGGTGGTTCAAGAAGATGCCCGTAAAGTGACATTTGATGGCTCTGAGTTCGCCGCGATGCGCTTTGCAAGTAAGAGCTTTTTCCGCGAGGATTTAAGTGCGCAATTACTCACGCAAGGTGCGCTTAGCTTTAATGTAAGCCGTCATTCAGATATCACGCAGCCTGTAACTGTGGGAATGAACTGTGAAGGCGAGGGCGACGCGCCAGGAAGTTGCTCAACACAACTTGATATCAGTGAGCAGCTTAAAGCAATGCCTGTTGATACCTGGACGAATGTGAGTATTGACCTACAGTGCTTTGTTGACGAAGGTATCGACTTTACCGGTCTTGTAGTACCGTTTGAATTAGGTAGTGCGGGTAAAGCAAGTTTGAGTGTGGCAGATATTCAGTTTACGCCAGGTGCGGCAGAGTCAGCGAGTATAAGCTGCCAAGAGTAAGTTAAAGCTCTATCTCTAGACCTTAAAGAGCGTCGCCGTGGCAAAAGCCTTGGCGACGTTTTTGTTTGTAAACAACTAAATCCACTCACCTACTTCTATTGAACCCTCAATATTAAATGCTCTTTAATCATCGTCGCTAAAAATACAAACTCTATTCCTACCGAATCGTTTAGCTACGTATAGCGCATCGTCACATTGATTGATTAATGCCGACTTTTCAATACCTTTTTGATATTCAGCGATGCCAGCGGAAAAGGTTTGTTCACTGATCTCAGTAGAAATACGCAGATGTCGATAGCTATCAAGGATTGAATCTACAACTTTTTTAGCTTCGGAAGCTGAGGTTTTTGGAAGGCATAAAATGAACTCTTCTCCGCCATAGCGTCCAAAAGTATCTGTTTTTCTAATGGAGTTAGATACATGCTTGCAAAACGCTTTAAGTAAATCGTCTCCGCATTCGTGGCCGTAGTTGTCGTTGATGGCTTTAAAGTTATCTAAGTCAATCAACGCTAAAGATAAATTATTTTGATAGGCTTTTGCTTTGCTAATCTCTAACTGTACAGCGCCGAGTAAACTTCTTCTGTTGCGAACGCCTGTCAGTGTATCTACGGTTGCAAGTGTTTCTTGTTCTTTTTTTAGCCTTCTTTGAACAATGTATAGATAAGTTACGAGGGCTAAAAGTACCACTAAGACCAGCGCCCCAATACTCAGCATTAAATTTGTTCTGTTGCTGGTTGCGAGTTCCACACCTGCTAATTCGTGCTGCTGCTCTAAAAGTTGTAATTTTCGCTCAGCAAGGACGCTTTCATAGTAGTCGCTAAACACTTCCTCTCGATCGTCCGTCTGGTAATAAAGGGACTGATAAAAGTCTTTGCTGTCGCGCAGTGCTGATATTGCCGCTTCTTTGTTTCCTGACTGCTCAAAGAAAGAAGACTGAATAGATTTAAACTGCGCCCAGAGCAAGTCTGATGAGCTGTAATCGGTGCTTAGGCTGTCGATAATATTATCCATCAGTGCTTTAGCTGTTTCTAACTCGCGTTGTTCTACTAGCGCTTTAAATCGAGAAATTTGATAGGTGTTAGTATCGTATGAGTCAGGTAGTGTGGATATAAAGTCCTCGGTTTTTTTAATTAATGCGTGCGCCGCGTTAACTTTTTCTAAGGTATAAAAATACTCAATTTTTGAAACAAGACCATAGGTATAAGTATCCCAATCTTCAATTGATGTTGCGTAATCGATGTACCGTTCAAGCGTATTCAATGCTTCGTCTATGCGACCTGAATTTTCAAAACTTCTTCGTTGGCAATCAACTGCAATTTGGTAATACCTGTGGGGACTTGCCTTGGGCCTATTACGAAAAAATGCTTCTGCTCGTGAACACAGTTCTAACGCGCGTTTATCTTCGCCTAGGTAAGACATACTCAGCCCTATCTGAAGCTCCATGTTTTCGATTGCACCATCTCCAAAAAATTGTTTTTCAGATAGTGATGGGAGTTTTTCTATAAATTTCGCACTTGCATTTAGCGATGCTCTTATTAAGCCCATACGAGCAAGAAAGGTGGATTTTGTGGCAAGGGCATCAAAATAAAGTTCTTTGTCCTTGTTACGTGCAAACGCGATGGTTTTGTCAATTTCGCTGTGAGCTAAATGCCACTTTTCTTGTATAGCCAAGTTATAGGCTGACAGAATTTTATGTCGGTAGTACAAAGAGGGATGGGTATTTTTTACTTTTTAAGGTGATGTGACGGAGCAAGGTAGTATTTTTCAAATCCAGTTGGATGGTCAATGATTGAATGCAGCAAAGCGATATAAACGGATGCAGCAGGTGACGGTGCAGATAAGCTTTCAGAGTCAGAAACTAATGACATCAGCGCTTCTTTACTATCGGGTTTGCTGCTTATAATTTGGGAATAAGCTTGGAAATATCTATCACCGCTAATCGCAGAAGTAGAATTAATTCCCATCAAAAATAGCACTAGCGCGCTAATACACTTCTTATACTTCACTTGCTTTCTTCTTCTACTACTCATACCTGAGCTTATGAAGTGAGGTTACCAAAAAATGGCAGAAATGTTTGATGATTTTAGCGCGCTAAAATAAAAAAGGGCCTTAAACAGGCCCTTATCGTAAGTGCTTACTAAACTTAGAAGCTGTATCTAGCGCCTAGCGTGTAGCGAGGGCCGTACTGGCGAGCAAATAAGAATTGCTCCTCAAAACGGCCGTAACCACGCTCAGTTTCATCGTTAATGTTGATACCTTCAAGGAATACAGTCAGGTTCTCATTAACATCGTAGTTGATGCTTGCATCAATTTGACCGAAGGTGTCAAACTGAGTAGCTGGATTGTCCGACGAGCCTTGAGATTGTCCAATACCAACCACGTAGTCTGAACGCCATGCGTAGGTCACTTTAACTGACAAGCCTTCTTTCTCGTAAAATACTTGGAAGTTGGCCGAGTCACTGATGCCTACCAATGGGTCTTGTTCTTCAAGGTTGTATGGGTCGTACTCCACGTCTCCATCTACTAACGTGGCGTTTGCACCAAAGCCGAAGCCGGTATCGCCAAACGTATGCTGAATGGCAAGCTCGATACCTTCCACTGTCTTTGAGTCGCTTGAGTTACCAGGCTGTGTAGTTCGCCAAGTGATAAGCGGATCGTCAGCATTCGGTGTTACTACGCCATTTTCATCTGCGTAGCCGTTATTTACAAAGTAGTCGTAAATAGCGCTGTCCGTAGCTTGCTCTCCTGCAGCCTCAAGTGCGTTCACCGCTTCGTTCCAACGAGGGCCTTGGTATATGTCACGTAGGCCTTCAAATTGGCGATCTTGTCCTGTAGTCGTGATGTAGTTTTCTACCGACTTTCTGAACAAACCAATTGCGGCGTAACTCGCTTCATCGTAGTACCACTCGAAAGATAGATCTATGTTTGATGACTCGAATGGCAGCAAACTGGTGTTACCCGCTGACGCAGTGCGCGCTCCAATTTTTGGGCTACCGCTAAACGATAAGCCGCCCTGAAGTAAGCCAATTGGCGCACGAGTAATTGATTTACCCCAAGAGAAACGGGCTACAATATCGTCAGTGACATCCACTTTAACGTCGAACATTGGAAGTAAAACGTCGTATTCACCGGTAAAATCTTGTAGTTGAAGACCGTCTTCAAATTGCGTAATCCATTCAGATGCCGCTACCCAGTTGACTTGCTGCGGTACACGCACCTCTGCAGAACTTGGTACTTCTGTTTCTTCATAACGTACACCAGCATTAACTTGTACGTAGTAGTCACCTAGTTCGAAGTCCCACTCGGTTTGAACGTAGATCGAGTCGGTAATCTCTTCAACATTACTTACTGAAGGGGCACCCATAAAGAAGGGGTCGATTGAATAAGCGTTACCTTCTCCAACCACATCTGCAGTTATGTACTGAAGCTGACGCGCGATGGCCTCGTCAAAATTGAAGGTGTAGTAATAGCCAGGGTTCATAGCTGCACCACCACCATCGAAGTTATCCAAGAAACCAGACGTATCATTGCGAACAAACATGCTATCTGGGAAAATTTGTGTGAAAGATGGGTTGAAGCCCGGTCCACCGCGTAATCCGCTCCATGCGTTAAAGCCAGACAGCGCTTGTTCTGTGCGCGCGTAACCGAAGTCAACTTTACTTAGCGGAATATCAAAGGCTGAATTGTACCAAGTACCATCAAGTTGAATTTGCTCTATATCAGAACGACCTGGCGAGTATATGAACTGACTGAAGTTAGAGTCGATTTCACTTGGCAGAATTTCATTAGTGCCATTGTTCCAGTTTACAAAAACTTGAGGAATCTCACCCTCGCGGTAGTCGTAAACCTTTGATTCTAGCTGGTTGGAGCCCAAAATAATTTGCCCCGAGCTGCCTAGACCCTTATCAAATCCGTTGTCAATTTCATTGTATGAGTCGTGATAATCAAGACTTAGGCGAAGGTTCTCGTTTACCATCCAGTCTAAGTTGATACCCAATGAGCGAGCATCTACGCGAGTTGTATTTCGGCTTGCGGTGAAAGAAGCATCATCGCCACTAATATCGGCAAAAACAGCCGTACCATTTTCATCAAGCTCGTATGCGTTGATGTTTGCACCAAAGTTATTCCAAATACCCCAGCCAACCGAATTAGAGCCTGTCGTTGCTCTACTTGCTGTGTAGTCGACGGTAGCAGTAAAGGCATCAATTGGTCGGAATTGGAAGACAAGTTGTCCATTCTGACGTTCACGTTGAACATCATTAATACCGTAATTCATGTCTTTAGGAAAGAACGCAGCATTGGTGATATTGGTACGATTATCTACTACGTTAGACGGATCTAAGTCGGGAAGTGCCTCGTTTTCTTGAAGCTGCCAACCCTGGATATTCGCTGATTGTTGCTGGAAATCACGCTCTTGGTGAGAGAATGAAACGCCGAACCCAAACATATCATCGGCAAACGTGTTGCTGTAAACGCCCGCAATTTCTGGTGTTAACTCATCGCCTTCATCAACAGAGGTATCATGAATGCCCTTGACTGAAATTGTCGCATTTTGACCAGGCTGAGAGAGCGGCTTCATAGTAATGATATTTACCGTAGCACCTAAACCACCACTTGGGTTTTCTGCACGGGCTGTTTTTTGAAGCTCTAACGTGCTTACGCCTTCAGATGAAAGGTTGGCAAGGTCAAATGAACGGGTAAAACCAGTACCCGGCATTTGACGACCGTTTAGTGTCACTAAGTTGAATTCTGGACCAAAACCTCGAACGGTAATTTGGCTTCCTTCACCGTTATTACGGCTAATGGTTACACCAGTAATACGTTGCAATGCCTCTGCAAGGTTCGTGTCAGGAAATTTGCCCAGCTCTTCAGCTGATATTGCATCTACTACACCGTTTGAACTGCGCTTTAAGTCCATCGAGCGGATCATGCTGCCGCGAATACCGCTAACTTGTATAACTTCTACTTCGCCTTCCGCGGGTGTTGCTGTTTCCGCCTCTTGTGCGTAGGTAGGTAGTGCTAGTGTGGAGCCCATCAACAAAGCCATTGACGTGGCAAGCTGGGTCTTTTTAAAAGTAGTGTGTTTCATAATTGCCCTACTGATTCTTATCAATAAAACACCGCCACCCGTTTTCGAGCGGCGGTGGCTTTGTTATTGCGCCGCTATTTCTACGTTATCTACGCGATATACTGCACCTTCGCCCGTCCCCCATGCTGGGAACATCATGATGACGTTGATAGCACTAATATCTAGGCCAGCGTCAAACAGAGTTTGCAGTGGGAATGTATAGGTCTGCCATTCGCCTTGCACAGGTTCTGCACCTTCAAGACTTGCAGAAAGTGGAAGCTCAACAGCGGTTGATGCGCCTATTGACTCTATTTTAAATAGCCAAGGTGCTGACGAATCATTTGGCATTGAGCTTACTTTCATCTCAAAGCGCACTGCGCCGTTTGTAAGTAGTGAGGATGCATCGTATGAGTGACCGTCATCTGCAATGATGCCCATTACGGTTGGTGCTTCGCCAATTCTAAACTCTGCAACGGTGCCATGCTCAGCGTCATCTATTTCTTCTGTAGGTGTAGAACCGCCACAGCAATCCCAGATTCTCCACTGCTCTGCGGCAGTATCTGCAAACAGGGTAATACCACCAGCTGGCGCTTCAGCACCACTGTCAGGGTGATAAATCTTCACGTTGTCTAAGCGATAGACCGCGCCCTCACCTGTTCCCCAAGCTGGGAATACCATGATCACGTCGATACCACTTACATCTAAGCCACGTGCCTGCAGGTCTGAAATAGGGAAGGTATAAGTTTGCCATTCACCTTCAGATGGCGCTTGACCCTCTACGCTTTCAGCAAGCGGAAGCTCTACAGCAGTGGAGGCATCGTTAGACTCTACTTTGAATAGCCATGATGCCTCGGCGTTGTTAGGTGCATTAACTACACGCATATCAAATTGCAGTAAACCGCCATCTGTTAGCGCTGTTGCATCAAATGGTGTATCACCGCCGCCAGCAGCAGAGCGTGTGATAAAGCCCATTACGGTAGGTTCTGCGCCAATGCGGAACTCCGCTGTTAAACCGTGTTCTTCATCGTCCATTTCTTCCGTTGGTGTTGAACCACCACAGCAGTCCCACATCGGCCAATCCGGATTTTGGCCGTCTTCGAAGATGGTAAGTTCAGGATAGGTAACGCCACCTTCTTGTGAGATTTCAACATTGGCAATGCGATAAACTGCGCCGTTACCAGTATCCCACGCAGGGAAAACCATGATTACATCGATAGCACTCGTATCAAGTCCAGCCTCAGCCAGTGTACTTAGAGGGAACTCATACGATTCCCACACGCCTTGCTCTGGCGTTGCGCCAGCGGTGTCTGACGGCCCTACATAACCATCCATAAGAGGAAGTTCTGCAAAAGTACTACCTTCAGAACTTTCAATTTTAAATAACCAGTTTGTGGTTGCATTGTTTGGGAGCGAGGTTACCTTTAAGTCAAACTTAACGCTGCCGGTCTCTTCTATTGGCGAAGCGTCGAACGGCGATGCCTCACCTTCTGGGTCGGAGATGAATTGCGATCGGCTAATAAAGCCCATTACTGTAGGTGCTTCACCAAATGTGAATTCATACACTTGACCTTGGCTCGCATCTTCAACTAATGCAGGCGTTGAACCACCACAGCAATCCCATGCTGGCCAATTCGGATTTGGTGTTCCATCAAAGATAGTCAGGTTTTGTGGAATACCTGTAGATGGCGGAGTCGGTACAGGTGCTGCACCTTCAACTAATGCGTCATCTAAAGAATCATAACCTGGGCGCACAGTTTCACAGCCTTTGCCAGTATCTGGGTCTGACGCACATTCATATACGCGTACATAATCTACTTCGAAGGTTTGACCTTCTGCGAATGCTTCAGCATCAATACCGGTTTCATTTACATTGGCTGGCCAATCGCCACCTACCGCAAAGTTTAGAATCAGATAAAACTCTTGGTCAAATGGCGCATTATCCCAGTGAGTTGTTAGCTCGCCAGTACCTTGTTCATAGTACTCAGCATACCAACCGCGGTGTGTAAGACCGGTAGCGTCGCCGTTTGCATTGTAACGCACCTCAGAACGTCGCTGTGTAGCGTACAAATATCCATCCATGTACCAGCGGATTTCTCCTTCCTGCCATTCAATGGCGTAGGTATGAAAGTCATCAGCAGGGTTTGCGCCATCTGGTAATGAATAGGCTTGGCCAGAGCTATCGTTATTTGGCCATTCTTGACCGTAGTGAAGGGTGCCATAGATGTGATTTTCTGGATTACCTTCAGCGTTGGCCGCTTTTAGGTTCACTGCTTCAACAATGTCTATCTCACCAGAGCGTGGCCAACCGCCGTAAACTTCATCAGTTGGCATCATCCAAAATGCTGGCCAGCTACCTTGGCCTTCTGGCATTTTTGCACGCATTTCAATGCGTCCGTATTTAAAGTCGGCTTTGTAACGTGTATTAAGACGGGCTGATGTGTAAGGTTTTGGCGCACCCTCTTCTGCTGGGAGCGCAACAATTTTTAAACTGCCTTCTGAAACAAAGGCGTTGCCTTCACTGTCGGTATAACATTGTGCTTCGTTATTACCTCCACCGTTACAATCTACTTCATGGGTCCAGTTATCGTCATCAATACTAGTACCGTCAAATTCGTCACTCCAAACAAGCTGCCAGTCACTGACTGGAACAGACGCGTCCACAGCTGTGATATTGGTAGAGGTTTCTGCTCCACCACCACAGCCAACTAGGGTTGTGACTGATATCGCAGCAGCTACCTGCGATAGTTGAGTGAATTTTTTATTCATTATTTCAGCCTTGGTCAAAGATTTTGATTTTTTATGTTGTGGCAAAAGCCTAGTAAATCGCTTTTGTAAGCGCTTACAATAGTAATTAAATAAAAAGGCTTTTTGAAAGCGCTTACATCACATTAAGCTAATGACACAAAAAGATCAATACAGTTCTCAAAAAATTAACATTTAGTTGAATTTTGAATGATTTATTTTTTAATATAAATTATATATAAAACAATTATTTATGAGTATTTTTTTATTGTTGAAAGAACGCTTCATATAAGGTTTTACCAAGCGTTTACAAATCTGGAGTCATAGTTGTTAATGAGATGGCTTTAGTATTTCGCTCGTACAAGATCGAGCTTCACGATAAGCTACCTTTACTGTTAAATTAGAGCACACTCCATGCAAAACCTCCATCACCACCACAGTCATCATCATGGTGAACCATCGGCTCATCGCGAAGACTCCGCGCGCATTGGCTGGGCATTCTGGCTCAATTTTATTTTTACTATTATTGAATTTATTGGCGGATGGCTAACTAATAGTGTCGCCATTATGGCTGATGCTGTTCACGACTTAGGTGATTCGCTTTCCATAGGCTTGGCGTGGTATTTAAGTAAACTTGGTCACAAGGCATCAACCGAAAAATACACCTACGGCTTTAAGCGTTTGAGCCTCATGGGGGCGATGATAAATGGTGTGATCCTTGTTATTGGATCAATATGGGTATTGTCTGAAGCCATCCCCCGTTTATACAACCCAGAAATGCCTATGACGGAGGGCATGATAGGGCTCGCTATATTGGGTATTTTGGTAAATGGATTCGCGGCCTACAAGCTCCATGGCGGTCATTCAATGAATGAAAAAGTGCTGAACTGGCACCTAATTGAAGATGCAATGGGGTGGGTCGCAGTACTGGTTGTTGCCATTGTCCTTCACTTTGTAAAGTGGCCTATTCTCGACCCAATATTGTCTATTTGTTTTACGCTCTTCATATTAATAAACGTAGTGAGATACGTTGTGCAGACCATGTCTTTGTTTTTGCAAGGAGTGCCTGACTTGGCAACAAGGAGTGCAATCAGTAATGCGTTGTTGGCAATACAGCACGTTGAAGAAATCCACCACGTGCATTTTTGGTCACTTGATGGAGAGCAGCATGTGCTTACCGCACATGTGGTAATTAACTGTGCAATAGACAATGAAAAATTGCGACTACTCAAACAAGAAGTTCACGCGCGTTTATCGCCCTTTGGGCTTGCGCATACCACGATAGAGTTTGAATTACCGGGAGAACCCTGCCGTGATGAAAGTGATCATTTGCATGCTCATTCTCATCATCATAAGCACGATGAACTCTAAGCGGGCTGCGAGGTAAGACGCTCTAAACCTCGCTCATATCTTACACGCCACCATTTAAGGCTTAGTCCAATTGCGACAAAACATGTCGCCCATAATCCAATAAGTGCCGGAATAAAGGCGCTGCTAACACCACCCACAAAGCCTACAGGAGAGAACATCAGGTACAGTGTTGCAATAAGGCCAACCAGCACAATGGCGCACGGTATCGCATAGCGCCACGGGGTCATATTAACTTCGGCTTTGGGCGTAAAGTGCCATGGTGTCGCCATTGGATAGAGCTTGCCTATCGTTAACATAATGGCCAGTTCGATAGCGAATAAGATGGCATAAATATGAATGAAGTTGATATCGACTTCCCATACGAACTTGAGCAGTCCATAGGCGATCACGTGAAAAATGATGGCTACTTTTGCGGCTAGGGCAGGTACTTTCTTGGTAAACAAACCAACTAATACAATGGTGATTACCGGAATATTATAGAACCCAGTGAATATGCGAATAATTTGCCATAAGCCCTCAGGTGCAAACATCAGTAGTGGCGCAGTGATAAAAGACAGCACAGCGATAACGATACTGGTGATTTTAGCGACGCGTATTAGCTTTTCGTCACTTACTTTGTCTTTCTTGAAGGGCTTATAAACGTCTAAACAAAATAGGGTGGCTGCACTGTTAAGCAGTGAATTAAAAGAGCTAAATACCGCCCCAAGCAATACGGCTAGGAAGAAGCCCGACAAATACTGTGGCAGCACATCTTTCACCAAGTGGGGGTAGGCTAAATCGATAGTTTGAAGATTTTCGTCTTGATACAGGTGGTATGCGATTACGCCTGGCAGCATCATCATAAAAGGCACTAGCACTTTAAAGTAGCCTGAGAACAATACGCCTTTCTGGCCTTCAACAAGGTTCTTTGCCCCAAGAGTACGCTGAATCACGTATTGGTTTGTACCCCAATAAAACAGGTTAGCTAAGATCATACCGGTAAAAATAGTACCGAAGGGTACAGGATCGTCGGGTCCACCTATAGCATTGAGCTTTTCAGTTTCTGTTGTAGCAATAGTAGATAGACCTTGACTAAAGCTGCCGTCGCCCAAGGCAACCAAGCCCAGAACGGGAACCAATAAACCCACAATTAAAAGGCCAACACCGTTGATGGTATCTGATACTGCCACTGCCTTTAAACCACCAAAAATAGCGTAAAGCGCGCCTATGGTGCCAACAATCACAATGGTTATAACTAAGCCTACTTCATAACTTACGTTAAAGAGGCCTGGTACATCAAAAAGCCGAAGTACGGCAATAGAGCCAGAGTAAAGTACCGACGGAATAGTTACTAATGAGTAGCCCACCATAAACAGTACTACGGTCATTCTACGCACGCTGTCGTCAAATCGGTCGCGCAAAAACTCAGGCAATGTGGAGAAAGCGCCCGCTAAATAACGGGGTAAGAAAACAAGCGCCATGATAATGGTAGAGATGCCGGCAGTGACTTCCCACGCCATTGCGCTAAGGTTGTAGCCGAAGGCAGAGCCGTTTAAGCCAATAAGCTGTTCAGCTGAGAGGTTGGTAAGGATCATGGACCCGGCGATAAAAGTGCCGGTAAGCCCTCTTCCAGCAAGGAAGTAACCGTCTTGCGTGTTTACTTCCCCTTTAGTTTTCATGTAAGAAATAACGGCAACCAATGCCATAAATGCCATGCATGATAGTAGGGTAAGGGTGATATCCATGTACTACTCCTATTCGCTACGCTGGCCAGTGTGTCGTGTTCGACATATCCATATCGGTATGCTGAACATCTGGGCCCATGACAATGCGACTGCCTTTTTGAATGAATACCGCCACATCATTAAGTGTAAGTATCTCTTCCTTATATTGTTCTCCTTGCACGACCTCATCGGTACCCAAACGCTCCCATTCACCTTTTGGCAAGTAGTACTTAATTTTTCCGCCAGGCACAACACAAGGTACGACAAGTAAATCATCACCGCACATAAATTGTTGTTCAAAACCATGAGAAAGCGGCTGGTCAGGAAAGGCTAACGCCATGGCGCGCTGAACTGGAAGCCCTGTTTGTGATGCTTTTTCTGCAGTTTCTTTTAAATAAGGAATAAGCTTGTAGCGTAGCTTTAATGCGTTAAACACTGCATCTGAAGCTTCATCACCATAAGACCAGGGTTCGCGAGGACCAATGCCGTGCAATCGCATGTGAGCGCTAAATACCGACGCTTGCGCCCATCTGACATATAGCTCTGCATCTCGGGTATCTTTGTAAAAACCACCGATATCCGTGGCGAAAAAAGGTCCGCCTGACATTCCCCAGGACAAGCTGCCACGGATACTTGCTGCGAGCCCGTGCCAATCAGCTTGTGGATCGCCGCCCCACTGTGAAGGATAACGCTGGCTTCCCGTCCATGCTGAACGGCTAAATAAGAACGGGCCAGTTTTGCAGTAAGCCTCGGCCGCCTCATAGACACAGCGGTTGTAGAGCATACTGTAAACGTTGTGCAGACGATTGCCAGAATCACCGCTATAAGACAGCATATTGTCGTCTTCTAGCTGCTCGCCAAAGTCGGCCTTGATCATGTCTACGCCAAGGTCAAAAAGAGGTTTATGCGAGGTTTTCCAAAACTCGTAAGCTTCTGGATTGGTAAAGTCTAAAATACCTGAGTCTGGTAGCGGTGTAAGCACTTCACCAAATGGACTCAAATCCCATTCATAGCGATACGCTTCGCCAGTGCGTTTATCTTTTATGAGCCAGCCTTTTTCTGCAGCTTTTTTATAGAGTGGGTTTTTCACTGAAATCATGGGGTATTCCCATACGCAGATTTTGAAACCTAGGGCTTTAAGCTCATCAATAACCGGCTGTGGATCTTCGTAGCGCTTAGGGTCCCACTCAAAAGCAAAGCGGGTATCAGTGTCTTGCCATGCGCGGCCATCGAGTGTTATTACATCGCAAGGCATGTTCTTTTCGCGCACCTCTCGGGCAACGGCGAGTAGCTCATCAGCATCTTTATAATATGCTTTAGAAAGAATGACGCCCAAACTCCACGTAGGCGGCGTTGGCGCAAAGCCTGTTAATTCGCTGTAGGTTTGAAGGTTTTTAGCTGGTGAGTCTTGATGGAACAAGAATATGTCGAGTACTTCATCTTCAACCAAGCACACATACGCTCGCTGTGACCAGAGCGCATATCCCACACCATGAGTAACAGGAGCTGGCGTGTGTACAAAAAGGTTCCAACCTTGTGGGCTCCATGCGTAAGGCGTATTTTTGTATGACTTCTCTGCGTTTACGCCCAAAGCATCATGATTATACGAGCGAATAAGTTGGCCGCGTTTATCAAGCTTGCCCCATTTCTCGCCAAGTCCATAAACGGCTTCGTCGTAGCTTAGCTCTAAACTTACTAACCAACCCTTGTCAGTTTTAGCAAACGGGGGTAAGCGATGCTGTCGCACAAAGTGGCCGTCAGTGGCGCTTTGCTGAACTAAAACGTCATTTTTATATAGTTTGAAATGAAGAGGAGTGGCAAAAATTTCTAATCGATAGTCACCTGCTGCCAGAGTGCTGTGAGACTTGTCACCGGAAAGTACCAATGTTTGTCTATCGGGTGCTTGTGTAAGCATTCCAAAGTCATCAGTTATGTTGGCATCACTTTGAATACGTAAACCAAACTGGCTGATACTTAGGCTCAACTCGCCGTGTTGCGTAGGGACGATAAGTGTTTTATCGTCAGACAAAAAGGGCTGCTCAGTAATGTCAGCGGCTTTAATCTCGTTCCAATCTGGCTCAGTTACACAAAAAGCGTTACTCATTTTTACATTACTCTTGATGTCTTATATAAGACATAAGTTAATGAAATGTAACTTTGGTGTCAATCTGCAATTAGTAAATTATGAAGATTTAGATTCGGGGTGGCTTCGCTGTGATGCGTTTGTAGCTTATTAAGTTCTGTTCCTTATCACTGAAGTTTGGGTTAAAAGGGCTTAAAAGCTTATGTTTTTCACAATTAGCGTAAAGCCACTTAGCGCGAGCATGGTTAACGCCAGTAATCTCACTGAAGATGCTGACACTCGCGCAGCCAGCACGCGGCCTACTCGTGTAAATATAAGAATGACTGGCACTGCGAGTAGTGCAGAAATCACAACGTCTATCGAGGGGAGTGTGCCGAAAGGTACTATGGCAAGACGTATCAATGCGGTTACGCTAAATACGGCCAACAATGTAGTGCGTATTTCATTTATCGGCCATGTTTGACGATAACACTGAAACACCACAGGAGGGCCAAAGGTCGAGAAAAGGCCGCCGAGCAGCCCTCCTAAGGCGCCCGCAATAGAAAAACCATAAGCGCGGCCTGATGGTTGTACTTGTTTTCTCTTTATTAAAAGTAGGCCGCAGCAGCTTAAAATAGCGAAGCCTAGTAACAGGTTTAACCACGTAGCCATACCTATCGATAAGTATTCTAGTAGCGCATAACCAATCGCCATAAAAGGAATGCCGCTAATAAGTATTATTTTAAATGCACGCGAATTAATTTGGTTACGATTTTTGGCAACTAAGCTAACCGAATTAAAAAGGCTTAAAAAGCTCACCATAAATGTTGTCGCGGTAAGCGGCATGATACCGAATAAGGTAAAGCTAGATACCACCATTAACCCAAAGCCAAACCCGCTTAGGGTTTGCAGGAGCGTCGCAAGACCTAGCAGCGCAAACATGGGCAGCATTGTTTCCAAAAGCATTTACGTTATTCCTATGATGTATGTGATTTAAATCAAAAATGCGCTATAACTCTTGTGTATGATATAAAAACAAAAATTAAGCATTTAGGTTAGAGTTCATGTCTTTATCTCAATTCGATCACAAACTCAGCGGTCCAAGTCTTGCCTTTCAGCCTCTATACCAACAAGTAGCTGAATACATCAAGCAGCTTATAGTTGAGCGTCGATGGCAACCCGGTGAAATGCTGCCTAGTGAGTTCAAACTTGCTGATGAATTCAACGTGAGTCAGGGAACGGTTCGCAAAGCGTTAACACTGCTTACTGACACTAAAATTGTAACCCGCAGGCAAGGCGTTGGTACATTCGTTTCTGAACATACCGCTCAAGATGCATTATTTCGTTTCTTTCCATTGCAAGCCGACGGAAAGGGTGCTGACTTACCTAAAGCAGAGCTAATAAGCAAAGAGCTGGTAGAACCCAATGAAACGGTACAGGGGGCCCTTGCTTTAACGGCAAAGGATAAAACCGTGAAGCTTAAACGCAGGCGCATACTAGAAAACGAATTTTGTATGCTAGAGACTATTTTCCTGCCTTCCAAAATGTTTCTTGATATCGAAAAACGTGAAGACATTCCTCACACGTTGTACCATTTTTATCAGACTGACTATAACCAAACTGTTTTTAAAACCCGTGACAGCATCAAGGCTGTTCTTGCGTCAAAAAGTGATGCGAAAAGCTTGGGTATTGAAAAAGGAACACCATTACTTTTGGTCACCCGCGTTACTGAATCTATTGACGGCAAGTTAATTGAGTATCGCGAAAGTAAGTGCAGAACCGACCATTATCATTATCAAGTTGAACTTGATTAATTTGATACACCCTAAGGAACCTTCAGGCTGAGTCATCTAGACGGTGACTTTGCGCTTTTCGCTTACATTACCTTCTGTTTCGCTTCTTCTATCGCTCATTCTTCACGCTAGAAAGCCGCACCCTAGGTTGCTACTACTCTAAGTTAGCCACGGCCTGAATTAAAAAGCTTACGGCAGGTATCCATTCAGGTACCTTGATGCTAGCGCTAATCTTTTTATTTAGCTTGTTAACAGTTTGTTGACATAACAATATCTGTGTAATAACTTATGTCTTATACAAGACCAAAGTTTGAAGCTGAATTTATACAAGAGCATATTGATAAAGTAAAACAAATTAGCTTAATGCAACAAATTCTAAGGTGAATGAAACAATGAACAAGATACCAGAGGTAGGTTTTGGCTTTTGGAAAGTAGATACTGCCATTTGTGCCGAAACAACTTATCAAGCCATCAAAGCGGGCTATCGCCATTTAGATTGCGCAGCAGACTATGGTAATGAAAAAGAAGTGGGCGAAGGTATAAAGCGCGCTATTGATGAAGGTTTATGTAGCAGAGAAGAGTTATGGGTAACATCAAAGCTGTGGAATACCTTTCACGCCCCTGAACATGTTGAGCTGGCGCTTGAAAAAACGCTATCTGATTTACAGCTAGACTACCTAGATTTATACCTAATCCATTTCCCTATCGCGCAAAAATTCGTGCCAATCGAAACACGATACCCGCCTGAATGGTTCTACGAACCAGATGCAGCTGAACCTAAAATGGAGCTTGCTCCTATACCGCTTCACAAAACATGGGAAGCCATGGAGGCGCTAGCGGATAAGGGGAAAATTAAACAAATCGGTGTGTGCAACTACAACACAGGCTTGCTTAACGACCTAATGAGTTACGCGCGTATCAAGCCGGTCATGCTGCAAATTGAATCTCACCCATATCTTACTCAAGAACGTTTAATTCGCTTAGCGAAAGACTATGGTTTAAACGTCACTGCGTTCTCTCCTTTAGGTGCGCTTTCATACCTAGAGCTTGAAATGGCTGATCAGACGGAATCAGTGCTTGAGCAAAGCGTGGTAAAAGCTGCGGCAAAAGCCCATGGTAAAACACCAGCGCAAATTGTATTGCGTTGGGGTATTCAGCGCGGTAACGCCATTATTCCGAAAACGTCAAAAGTGGAACGTATGAAAGAAAACTTGGCGCTTTTCGATTTCTCACTAAGCGACAGTGAAATGCAGGCAATTTCTGCGTTAAACATGGACCGTCGATTTAACGATCCGGGTCACTTCTGTGAAGCTGCCTTTAATCGTTTTCACCCCATTTACGACTAGGAGTTAACTATGAAAAACGTCAATAACAGCTCTGCAGTAGCGTACGCAAGCGTACCTACACAGCACAACTATAACGGCGGCGTATTCCCTGAAATAGTCGTGAACAATGAAAACTGTTCCACCGTAGAGGAAACCGTTGCCTTTGTTAAAGCTAATCAAGCAGAACTTGAAGCAAAGCTTGCTAAATCTGGTGCGCTGCTTTTCAGAGGGTTTCCTCTTGATTCAGCAGAGACTTTTGACGTTTTTTCAGCAGGCTTCGACTATCCTAACTTTACTTACCAAGAGTCGCTGTCTAACGCGGTGCGTATCAATTATACCGAACGGGTGTTTACCGCAAACGAAGCGCCTAAAGATGTAGAAATTTTTCTTCATCACGAAATGGCGCAAACGCCTATTTCTCCCAGTAAGCTTTTTTTCTTCTGTAAAACCGCAGCGGACGAAGGAGGAGCAACGCCTCTGTGTCGCTCAGATAAATTATTTGAAGCGTTGAAAGCTGAAAACCCAGCACTAGCAAACGATTTTAAAGAGAAGGGTCTGAAGTACACGACCACAATGCCAGCAGCAAATGATGCCAATTCTGGTCAAGGGCGCAGTTGGAAGAGTACGCTGAGCGTTGAGACGGTAGAAGAAGGCGAGGCTAAACTTAAAGAATTAGGTTATAGCTGGGAATGGTTGGAAAATGGCAGCTTAAAAGCTATCACTCCCGTACTGCCTGCGGTCATCGAGTTAGATGACGGCTCTGAAGTGTTTTATAACCAACTTATCGCAGCCTATATGGGCTGGAAAGGCGTTCGCGAGAACCCATCCTCAGCAATAACGTTCGGCGACGGTAGCGCTATCCCAAAAGAGGGGTTAGAACGTGTAGCTGCGCTATCAGAAGACTTTACGTTTGACTTAGAGTGGCAAGACGGTGACGTAGCAATTGTTGATAATTATCGCGCAATGCACGGACGTCGTCCTTACTCTGGTGACCGCAAGCGTGTAGTACTTGTGGCCTTGGTTGCGTCAGAGCGATGATGGCATGAATGACATAGCAGTAAAGTGTAAAAACATTTGGCCTGGGCTGGGTATTGCTACCATAACAGGCATGGCGGCGCTGTTTTTAAGTGAGCACTACAATGCCCCTGCTATGTTGTTCGCATTATTGTTAGGCATGGCGGTATCGTTTCTTTATCAAAACGATACGCCATGCGCTTGCGGTATCGACTTTACTGCAAGTACGCTGCTTCGCGCAGGTGTCGTTTTGCTTGGCTTAAGAATAGCCCTAGGTGATTTAGCGGTATTAGGTTGGCAAACGGCACTCATGCTCGCTGGCGCCATATTCACCACGATTGTATTGGGTGTGGGACTGGCAAAAATATTAGGACTTCAAAAGCGTTTCGGAGCGCTTACCGGCGGCTCCGTTGCTATTTGCGGTGCCTCTGCAGCCCTTGCGATCTCTACTATTCTCCCGAAAGGTGAAAACCACGAGCGAGATACGTTACTTACCGTTATCGGCGTAACGGCTATGTCTACTATCGCCATGGTGCTTTACCCGCTAATTGCGGGGCAGTTAGGTATGACAGATACCGAAGCTGGCATCTTTCTCGGCGGCACAATTCACGATGTAGCACAGGTAGTAGGTGCAGGTTACTCAGTGTCAGAAAGCGCTGGTGATATGGCGACACTGACCAAATTGGTTCGCGTTGCCATGCTCATGCCGGTGGTATTGATCATGATGCTTGTCATCAAGCGTTTCTATAAAACCAATACCCAAGCAGAGGGCGGTGAAGTACCTAAAATGCCGCTGTTTCTCATCGGGTTTATTGCGTTAATGCTGCTCAATAGTTTTGTAACGTTACCTGAATTTGTGATTGAAGCAGGCACGCAGGTTTCTCGTTTCTTTCTGGTGGTTTCCATTACTGCTATCGGCATGAAATCAAACCTGGGCAAGCTTGCCGAAGTGGGTGTGCTCCCCATTGTCATGATAGTCGTTGAAACCCTATGGATTGCGCTGCTTATTCTTGGTTTTCTTTACGCCATGTAAAGGCAGTTCATCATTTTACAGCTGCACGTTCTGCACATAATGCGTTTGTATCGATAAGGTGGTCTAAGTGAAAAAACACGGTCTTCACGAACTTTATGCTAAAGACCCTGTAAAAGCCGACGAACAGGTTTTTCAGCAAACTAGCAACACGCTGACTCGGCGCGGTTTTATTAAAGGCCTGAAGTCCCTGTCTTTGTTGCTTGGCGCTGAAGTCGTTTATGGTCAATTTATGCCGGCAGGTCTTATTCCTGCTGCATTTGCCCAGGACGAAACACCATTTTCTATAGAAGGCAAAGACGGCTTAACCATACTCAACGACAGACCACTAAACGCAGAAACCCCCGCACACATGTTAGATGATGCGGTGACACCCGCCTCGCGTTTTTTCGTGAGAAATAACGGTATTCCCCCGCAAAAGCCAGACGCGAGCGCCTGGACTCTCACCATTGAAGGAGAGTCTGCAGAACGGTCGAAGACCTTTACCCTTGAAGAGCTTAAAGCTCAGTTTAAGCATTATACCTATCAGCTAACGCTAGAGTGTGGCGGAAACGGGCGTGCCGAGTTCTCTCCGGCAGCCACAGGCAATCAGTGGACGACAGGAGCAGTAGGTTGCCCACGCTGGACGGGTGTAAGGCTAAAAGACGTATTAGAAGCCGTGGGTGTTAAAGATGATGCGGTTTATATTGGTTATTACGGTGACGATCAACATTTAAGCCGAACGCCGGGCAAAGCGGCTATTTCACGTGGCGTGCCCATCGACAAAGCGATGGAAGATGAGTCGTTAATTGCATGGGCTATGAATGATGAACCGCTTCCCTTAATGAACGGCTATCCGCTTCGACTTGTATTTGGCGGCTGGCCTGCATCAACGTCAGGAAAATGGCTTAAGAAAATAGTTATTCGAGATCGCATTCACGACGGTGCGAAAATGCTAGGAAAAGCCTATCGGATTCCATGTAAACCTGTTGCGCCTGGCGCTAAAGTCGCCGACGAGGACATGTGCATTATCGAAGCCATGCCGGTTAAGTCGCTTATTACGTTCCCTAAGTCAGGTAGCGACCACCCTCTGGCAAAGAAGCTGGACGTTCGCGGTCATGCCTGGAGTGGCGAGGGCAAAATAGCCAAGGTGTTTACCTCTATTGATTTTGGGCAAACATGGAAGCTGGCTCATTTGAGTGCGCCAGCAAATAGGCATGCGTGGCAGCAATTTCGTGCACAGGTTAATTTTCCTCAACAAGGCTATTATGAGGTGTGGGCGAAAGCACAAGACGAACATGGAAAAGCACAGCCGATGGTTTTGCCCGGTTGGAACCCCAAAGGTTACTTAAATAATGCCTGTCATCGAATTGCTATTCGCGTTGTGTGAAAGTGATGATCCCAGTTTTTGAAAGGGCAAGTGCTTCGTGAATAATATCAAAAGACAACCGTACATCTCTGGCTTACTTGTTTTTATTGGCTTTATTTTATCTTTTGCTGCATTTCATACTAGCTATGCGAGGGCGGGCGAAAAAGGACAGGTAATCAAGGGCACGTCAATGACTGTTGCCAAACCTGAAATAGACGCCCAGTCTGGTTTAGTGAAAGCAGAAGGCTTTAATCTAGTACTCGCCCATTGTAGCGCATGCCACTCTTCTTCTCTTATTACACAAAATGCTATGAGTCGAGAGCGCTGGCTAGACACTATTCGATGGATGCAGGAGACACAAAAGTTGTGGCCTTTAGGAGAAGCTGAACCTGTTATTCTGGATTATTTATCAACCTGGTACGGACCGAAAAAAAGTGCAAGGCGCCCTGAGCTTTCCCCTCACTTATTACCCAAACAATGAACTAGAAAGAACTAAGACGAGTTTTTTCTTAAGCTTCTCAATTTTATACCGATATTTAGATAGCAACGCTACTTCAGGCTAATAGGTAAACTGCCTGAAAATCTGTTAATGTAAAATTAATTTCATAAATACACTGGTAATCAAAAAATGTTTGTATCTCGCAGTAAATACGAAGAAAAAGAATCTCAAGTGCGGGCGTTAGAGGCAAGAGTTCAAGATGCGCTAGATAAAATTGAGCGACTCGAAGCTGAAAACAGCCAGCTAATTAATACAATAGAAACTGCGAGTAATCAAAGCTCATCGGTCGCTGATTCTACCGTAGTAAGATGCTTGATAGATGCGCTAAGACAATTAGAGGGTGTGAGAGAGACCGTTCTAAGTTCTTATGAACGAATCAATGCAGAAAGCCAATCTATTGTGAATATCAATGATTTATTCAGCGAATCAGCTTCTACACTGAACAAAATTGTTTCAGATATGAGCGGTCTTAATGTACAGATGGGGAGTATGAGCGAGCGTATTTCTGGCTTATCTACTACTGCTGACAATATCAACAAGTTCGTCACCACCATTACAAGCATTTCAGATCAAACCAACCTCCTTGCACTTAATGCTGCGATTGAGGCTGCGCGAGCGGGAGATGCAGGAAGAGGCTTTAGCGTAGTGGCCGATGAGGTTCGCGCACTAGCTACTGAGACAAACAAATCAGCAACGGAGGTCTCTGAGCTGGTTAACGGTATCATCCAGTCGACGTCTAAAGCTGTTTCTGGTGTGAATCAGCTTCGCGGTAACAACGAACAGTTAGAGAAAGGCATCAATCAACTCAATGGCAGTTATGAAACCATGGTACAGCACTGCGATAGTATGAAATCTACTATCAGCGAAGGTGCAATGGCTACATTTATACAAACTGTTAAGTTAGACCACGTAGTATGGAAAGCTGATGTCTATTCAGTCTTGTGTGGATATAGCACCAAATCGCTTTCGGAATTTAGCGACCACGTAAGCTGTCGTTTAGGGCAATGGTATCGTGAAAATGCGAGTAAACCTATTGGGCAGACTGCTGCTTTTAGAGAGATTGATGCACCACATGCAAAAGTGCATAGCAGCGGCGTAGCTGCTATTCAAGCTAAACAAAATGGCAATGATGATGAATCAGATGCTAAGCTTTTAGAAATGGAACAGGCAAGCGAAAGGGTAATGACGCTACTTGATAGGCTACTTGGTTAGCCTGTTCAAACTGGTATCAGTTTGGTAGGTCAGCAAAAATTCTTCGTTAGCAAACACAGCGTTGGGCTTCTCATTGAGTGAATCATCAAAATCCACTGAACAAGAGCGCATTTTAGCGTTAGAAGCCCGCGTTAATTCCCTAGAGCGCCAGTTAAAACGCCAGAAATCGGCGCGAAAAAACGCCGAGTCATTCCTCGAAACCTACTCCCAAGATGCGTATCTCGCGAACCAAGCGTTAAGAAAAGCCCTCAACGACTCAAAGAAGCGGGAACGTGAACTGCTTTATCTTAATCGTACCGCGTCCGAACTTACTCAAGCGAAATCTGCAGAAAGTCTCATATTTTCAGCGCTGGAGTCTGCTGTGGAATTTAGCGGTGCATATTGTGGTAAAGCCTTCTCGGTGAGAGGTGAAAAATTAACCGTAGGCGATGACGACCGTGTTTTGGTAGATGGACAAGGTTGGATAACGTCTCATGCTTTAGCCGAATTAATGTTAAAAGAGACGCCATTAGATTTAAGAGAAAGCTATTCTCATTGGTGTGTGAGTGTCGTTACGCGGCCAGACACAAATCAAGAAGCTCGCTTGCTACATTTTATGCATGAAATGTCAGAAGGCCACTATACGTGGTTGGTACTACTCACCAAGGATGATCATCTCGAAGAAGAGACACTGTATGTGTTAGACACAACAAAGCACTATTTAAATATCACCTCCCGATATCAAAATAAAAAGAGTGAGCTGAGTATTAGGCAAAACGAATTAAGTCGCATTAAAAAAGACCGCGATTTTTTAGAAGAAAGGCTTGTTAGTGCAGATAAAATGGCGATGCTTGGTCAACTTGCCGCCGGTATTGCTCATGAAATTAACAACCCCATTGGCTATGTGCGCAGTAACACTGTAGTGGCTAAAGATATTTTTAATGAATATCAACGTGCGCTAGACGAAATTGGCGGCCTATGTAAAGTTGCGGGTGGTGAAGTAGAAGAAAAGTTCTTACAGCTTGAGAAACGTTTTGCTTTGCGTGAAAGCGCTTCAGAAATTACCGAAATGTTTGATGAATCTCAAGAAGGAATAGAGCGAATAATAGACATAGTCAAAGCTCTGCGCAGCTTTTCCTATCCTAGTGGGGGAAAGTATTCTGAAATTAGTGCCATCGAAGCAATGAACACGGCTATCAAGCTAACTAATAACCTGCATAAATATCGCAATAACGTTGTGTTCGACGCGCCAGAAGAAGATGTTTACTTCAATGGAAATTCAGGTCAAATACAACAAGTGCTGGTTAACCTTTTAACCAATGCTATTCACGCCACGCCGCAAGATAAAAAAATAGAATTACGAATAGAAAAGAGCGAATACAATTTGTTCCTTATCATCGATGATGAGGGCGAAGGTATGTCGCAAGAGGTCCAAAACAAAATATTCACGCCCTTTTTTACGACTAAACCTGTGGGTGAGGGGACCGGATTGGGAATGTCAATTTCAATGACCATTATCGAAGAGCATAATGGCAGGATAGATATCGTTAGTGAAGAGGGCAAAGGTACAAAAGTCACGGTCGTTTTGCCTTTCATCTAAAGCATAATGCCTTACCCTAAGCTTTTGGTAAAATTATAATTTTTTCTAATTTACTTTCCGCACTAGACAGAAGCGTTTTATGATCTAGTCTTATGAGAAAGCATTGCTTCCAATAAAACGGACCCACGCTTTGCGAATTGGAGACAGTAATAAATGAGAAATAACCAGCCAATTACACAAAAGGAATATAAGTTTCCTACTCACCATCGCCTTATTTCTTCCACGGATAAGCGTGGCGTTATACAGCATTGTAACGATGAATTTGTAGAGGCAAGTGGCTTCAACAGAGATGAACTGATTGGCAAAAACCATAACATCATAAGACATCCTGACATGCCTTCAGCGGTGTTTAAGGAAATGTGGCGGACTTTGGAGTCTGGGCAAAGTTGGCTAGGGCTGGTTAAAAACCGACGAAAAAACGGTGATCATTACTGGGTGTCAGCGTTTGTTACGCCTGTTTATCAAGGGCAAACTATAGTCGGGTATGAGTCTGTTAGAGTGCCAGCATTAAATGAAGAGATTCAGCGAGCTTCCGATATTTATGGCAGGTTACAACAAGGAAAGTCTGCGGTACCTCCTGTCTCTCGCTTTGCGGATATGTTTAAGCAGTTACTTCCGTCTTTGGCTATTGGTGCGCTTATAATTGCTGTACTTGGAGTAACCCATGGACTAGGTGCAGCGGCGATAGCGTTGGTCGGAGCGCTAGCATTAACAATCGTTCAACAGCTACAAAATAAGAAAGAATGGAGTGCAATACTTTCACTTAGTCCAGAAAGCTATACCGATGAAACGGTGGCGCAAACTTACTTTTCCGACCCCACGCATATTGCCAAGGTTAAACTTGCTCTCGGGTGTGAGCTTGCCCGCAATCGCACTGCGCTTACACGAATTAAGGATGCGTCGGCGAGCTTAGACAGAATCGCCAAAACTACTCACGAGCAAGCGGAAGGGACCAGCGCAGCGGTTGTGCAGCAGAATCAAGCTACACAACAAATTGCCTCTGCGGTTACGCAAATGAGTCAGGCTATTCAAGAAGTCGCGGAGCGTGTAGAAAGCAATGCTAAAAGCGCTCAGTCTGCCGCAGAAAATGTGGCTACAGGCAATAAAAAAGCTGAGCAGGCGATGCAAGCGATTGTCGAATTGCGTGAAGCGGTTCAGTCTATTTCAAAAACAGTCACAGAACTGGCGCAATCAACGACTGATATCGGCGAAGCGGCAAACATAATTTCTACAATAGCTGAGCAGACTAACTTGCTTGCGCTCAATGCTGCAATTGAAGCGGCAAGGGCAGGCGAGCAAGGACGAGGTTTTGCTGTCGTTGCTGACGAAGTGCGCACATTAGCCTCAAAGACCCGAGAGTCGACAGATAAAATTCACAATATTATTAGTGAACTGGCTGAGCGTTCAGAGCGTGCAGTGAGGGTTTCTAATGAAGGGCTTGCGTCTGCCGAGAACGGCAGCGCTATTGTAGAAGAAACACGGGGCGCACTATTTGAAATAAACACCGCCGTTAAAGGTATTGCTGACGCTACAGTTGAAATGTCTTCGGCGGTGGAAGAGCAAAGTACTGTAGCAGAACACATCAATCAACAGCTGGTTGAGGTTGCTGACGGTGCGGCAGAGACACAGCGCTCATCAGAGGCGTCACTAGTTGCAAGTGACGATTTGCGTAAAACTGTGACGCAGGTAAACGAGCTTATTATTCGGTTTAGTTCAAATCGCAGAGTAGGAGAATAAAACCGTTGTCACGATAAAGTTATCAATGCTGACTTAAACCTGCATGTAAACCGCGTTTGTAAGCAGCAATAGCCGGGAAAAGCGACACGAGATAAGTACAGCTTAGTATTAATAAAATGATGATGACACTGCTTTTACCATACAATGGGCTACTTAAAAATAGCCCATAAGTGCCGCTAAGCCACGGCTTGAGCGCATTCATTAACGCTCCCACTAATCCAGTACTTAAAACAGCACTTACTATCGTAAGCAACATAGCTTCAATTTGAACAAGTAAAAGCAATGTAAAGGGCCCTGCACCAATAGTTCTTAAAATCGCTATTTCTTGATAGCGCTCGCGCATTGTTGCCAAAAGCATCGTGGCAAGGCCTATTAAGGCGCAAATGACAATCAACCCAGATAAACCTAACAGTAAGGCTTCAATATTCCCCATTATTTGCCACAGTTCGGCCAGCGCCATGCCTGGTAAAATAGCCATTAGCGGCTCTTTTTTACTCTGGTTAATCTGGTATTGAAGCTGTAGCGCGGTGACACGGTGTTTAAGCCCTAACATTACGACAGACACCGACTGTGGCGTAAAAGCGTCGCTTTCGTAATTAACTTGAGTAAGCTCATCATGCTCATGCTCATGCTCATGCTCATGCTCATGCTCATGCTCATGCTCATGCTCATGCTCATGCTCATGAGAAGTCTTGATATGGTTGTCGGCCGGCTTCCTCACTATAGAGGCCGTTGCCCGCTGCGAACCTGAGTGTGCTTCTTCCAAGCCTTGCAGCGTAACATATACGGCTTTATCTACAGGTGTGCCTGTTTTTTCTAAAACTCCAGAAACAATAAATGGATGATTGTCGTGGTTATTAAATGAAACATTACCCAAGCCATGAGAAATGACCATCTCATCGCCAACGCCGTAGCCTAATTTTGACGCAATATTAGAGCCGATAACGGCAGATAAAGGCTGGTCGAATACACCTCCTGCAGATAAGGCCAAATGCTGCATATCACCATACTTAAAATGCTCAAAAAAGCTGTTAGTTGTGCCAACAACTCTAAATCCTCGATGTGTATCGCCCAAGGAGAGTGGGATTAACCAAGAAACTTGGTTATTCGTCTTAAGCGACGCAACACTTTTATAGTCAATGCCTTTTGTTGGAGTACCAATATTAAACACAGAGGACAATAGCAAATTGAGCTGCCCACTTGGTGCACCCACAATAAGGTCTACGCCGGAAACGGTGCGGGTAAAACTCGTTTTTACCTGATTGCGCACAATATCTACGCAAAGCAACAAACTAATGCTGATAGTTATACTTAAAATCGTAAGTATCACAGTTGCTTTCCTGCGCTTTAAACTTTCTATTGCGATGGTGCTGAGCATCAGACGCGCTCCTGCATAGGATTAGTAGTATCTTTGCTTGAAGAAGAGGCGGAGTTGCCGAGAGAGCCATTTAGTTGAGAGATACTACAATGATGCTCGAAATAACTTTTCATTGCCTCGTCATGACTTACAAATATCATAGTACTGTCGGCCGCGACGTCTTTTAGCAATGACATAAAGCTGTCCCTTGCGTCAGTGTCTAACGCTGATGTTGGCTCGTCGATAATCAATAATTGTGGGTCGTTAATAAGCGCACGGGCTATTGCCACACGCTGTTGTTGACCAATGCTGAGAGTATCGGCCTTGGCGTGTAGCAAACTATCTGATAACTGAAGCCGGTTCAGCAGTTTACAAGTTGCAGCTGTAACCTCTTTCGTATTTTTGAAGTTCCCTTTGTTAGCAAAATAGACCGCAGCGTTAATGTTTTGCGCAACAGAAAGATAAGGAATGAGATTGAACTGCTGAAATACTACGCCAATATTGCGCGCTCGAAATGTGTCTCTTTGTCGGTTAGATAACGAAGAGAATTGCTGCTCTAATAACGAAATTTTACCCTTTGATGGTGTTAGCGTGCCGCATAGTAGGTTGAGCAGGGTACTTTTACCGCTACCGGAAGGCCCAGAGAGAAATATATGCTCTCCTTTCGGGATCTGCCATTTCTTGATATCGAGTATGGGTTTACTCTTTTTAGAATACGCAAACTGTAAGTTAGTCACTTCAATAGCTGTAGTACACTCAACTTCTCTGTATTGAACCCTTTGCTTTTTTTCACTTAAATCCACGTTTCGCTCGACCCGTCTACACGTCAAAAAATTAGAATAAGCAGAGATGAAGCAGCTCATCGCAACCGTAAATAAGTTACCGCTTTATGGTGATGTTATCAAATAACATCACCATAAAGCGGCAATTGATCTTATTATTCGCTTGTACTAACGACGTAGTAAATCGGAAAGCGTAAATCAACTAGCCGTTAGCCTGAAGCTTTACCACTTCTGCGCTCTCATCTTCAAGTACGCTTTCAGCTGTGGCGCCTTTGAATATCTTGCTAATTTTATCTTTGTTTTTCGACAGCATAATTGTCAACTCTTCTACGACGCTGTCTTCTAGCTTAATGCCTTTAGCGTAAATATAGTTTGCTAAGTTGTCTGCTGCATCAAGCATTTTATCGTACTGATCGGCTTCTTTTTTGTCGGTAGTTACCAATTTTTCTACCCCTTTGTGCGTAACAACATACTGTGTGGTAATGGCCATGGTAGGTCCCCTATTTATTTAAGACACAAAAACTGTACAGCATATTACTGTATAAATAAACAGTATTTGGTAAAATATTTTGCTTAATAATGTTGATAGACTCAAGTATTATGCTTTAGTCAAAATAGATTAGTTTTTTTGATTACAAGACTACCTTCGCTGGTTCAATCAGTATGGCATCTATTAGTGCCATTGGCTCATAGGCTCAAACAGGATAGACAGACACGACTTTGTTTTATCCCATTAAAGGAATTAATAAGGCGACTGATATGAGCACGGAAATTCAAAGAGATATTCAGGCGATAGTGTCAATAGATGCCATCCCACACATCATGCAAATATTGGCAAGTAGCTTGCAGCTTCGTTTTATCTGTGTCGCTAGAGTAACTGAGCAAGCATGGACCATGTGTGCTGTTTTAGATAAAGCAGACTTTGGGCTAATGCCAGGCGATCACTTAGAAATAGACACAACATTTTGTCGTACGGTGCGCGCAAGTAAAAAAGAAATCGTGATAAATCACGCATCTGCTGACAAAGAATATCGCGACAATCCAATACCTATAATGTACGGATTCGAAAGTTACTTCTCTTATCCTATCTTTGATGCAAACGGCGAGTTCTTCGGTACCTTGTGCGGTCTAGATCCTGAGCCAAGAGAACTTCGTAACGCAAAAGTTCATGGCCAAATAAGTGCGTTTGCGAAACTTATCTCAAATCAAATACTGTTGAGCGACCATATCGAGCAAACCCATGCTCAACTTGACGATGCGAAAAAGATGACGCGCCTGCAAGAGCAGTACATCGCTATATTAGGTCATGATATTCGTACGCCTTTGTCTTCAATTCAAATTGGTATTAACTTTTTAGACGATGTTATAAAAGACAGTGAAATAGCTAGCACAATACAAGTTCCAGTATTTAAAGCTGTTTCACGAATGAAAAATAGTGTGCAAAGAATGACGCGCTTGATAGAAGATGCAATGGACTTTACTCATAGTCGGGTAGGTAAGGGGTTGCCGGTTGAACTCGCTATTTCACATGACCTGTCAAAGCAGCTGCATTACACAATAGAGGAATTGGCTACAGCTAACCCGCAAGCGACGATAAATATTCATATTGATATTGCCTATGGCTTAGTGTGTGATGAAAAACGAATTTGCCAGTTACTTTCCAATTTGTTGAAAAATGCGTTAGTCCATGGTGATCAGACCCAACCTATTTACGTTAAAGTAATCACCAATAACACTGAGTTTCTATTAAGTGTAACTAATAGCGGAACAGCAATTTCAGACGAATCTAAGACTAGGCTTTTCCAGCCTTTTTGGCGCAAAGAAGAGAGCGATAAAAAAGAAGGGTTGGGACTAGGGCTTTTTATTGCCTCCGAAATAGCAAGCGCTCATCATGGTGCAATAGACGTATCATCAGATTCTAAAAAAACCGAATTTACGTTCACCTTTCCTTTAAATAGGTCGATTTCAAAATTTGTTGACGATGTCGGCCATAGATCGCTAATGTCTTCTCGCTGTTGATTAATGCTTGTGCAACTACTTTAGTGTGCGTATAATGCGCGCCCTTACAGCCAACCTAATTCGTTCCTTGTCTCCATACAGTCGGCTGTACTGTCGAGGCTACAACCGTAAGGAGCTATAATGCGTCATTACGAAATCGTATTTATGGTTCACCCTGATCAGAGTGAACAAGTACCTGGTATGATCGAGCGTTATACCACAATCCTAAAGCAAGACGGTGGTCAGATTCATCGTTTAGAAGATTGGGGCCGTCGTCAACTGGCTTACCCAATTGAAAAGCTGCACAAAGCCCACTACGTACTAATCAATGCTGAAGCGTCTGCAGAAGCTGTTGATGAACTGGAAAATGCTTTCCGTTTCAACGACGTGATCCTACGTAACATGGTTATGCGCACTAAGACTGCTGTGACTGAGCCTTCTCCAATGATGAAAGAAGAGCCACGTCGTGAGCGTCGTGACGATTCTGCTCCTCGCCAAGACCGCGCGGAAAAGAAAACTGAAACCACTGAAGACAACGCTTAAGGAGATCACCCATGGCTCGTTTTTTCAGACGTCGTAAGTTCTGCCGTTTCACTGCAGAAGGTGTGACTGAGATTGATTACAAAGATATCGCTACTCTTAAGAACTATATCACTGAGAGCGGTAAAATTGTCCCTAGCCGTATTACTGGTACAAGCGCAAAATATCAGCGTCAGCTGTCTTCTGCGATCAAGCGCGCACGTTTCCTTGCGTTGCTTCCGTACACTGATTCACACAAGTAATTTGGCGAATATAAGGGTTAGCTAAGATGAATATCATCCTACTAGATAAAATCGCCAACCTTGGCGGCCTGGGCGACCAAGTGACTGTTAAGTCTGGTTACGCTCGTAACTTCCTTTTCCCACAGGGTAAAGCGGTTCCTGCAACTAAAGACAACGTTGAAAAGTTCGAAGCACGTCGTGCTGAACTTGAAGCGAAAATTGCTGAGCAACTAGCTGCTGCTAACGCACGCGCTGAAAAAGTTGCTGAGCTTGCTGAAGTTACAATCGCAGCGCCTGCTGGTGACGAAGGTAAACTATTTGGCTCTGTTGGTACTCGTGACATCGCTGATGCAATCACTGCAGCTGGCGTAGAAGTACAAAAAGCAGAAGTTAAACTACCTACTGGTACTCTTCGTGAGACTGGTGAGTATGACATCGACTTACAACTTCACTCTGACGTTATCACTTCAATCAAAGTGATCATCATTGCTGAAGCGTAATCGCTGACGTATTTGAAAAAGCCGCTCCTAGAGCGGCTTTTTTTTGTTTTGAATTTCCCTTCAAGCTGAAAAAGAAGCCTAACTTAAAAAACTTTGCTTTCACGGCATTTTCTTATTTAAGTAGTAGAGCAGAAAAAACTGATAACGTTTTAGATCTGTTAAAGTAAATTGATATACAGGCTAGCGAAGGTGAGGCAATCAGAGTGCCAGGTAACATTGGTGGCTCAATTCAATCTACTTTTGTTACAAATTTACTGTGATGCTGATGCTTACTCGCTTTACACTAGCTGTTTACTGATATCTTAGTGCTAGCGCGAAACTAAGGTTTTCTGGTTTTCAGCACCATTAAGTAAATGATACATCAATGCGGCGGCCAGTTAAGCGCCTCGCTTACTAGGTTGGAGTTACAAGGACGCGATATCAAAAATGGAAATGAGTTTGAATAAGTTGACGACGTTGCTGGCATTACTAGTTGTAGTAGCCAGTGTTATGACAGGTTGCGCCAGTTCTAATTATGTCACTCAGATTGAAGACGAAAATGCGGTAATCAAGTACACCGACGAGCCGGGTTATGAGGACCGATTCAGCAATATTTACGACGGTTTTAAAGCATACCCCGTCACGTGTAAGCATGATTGCTACCCGGCATCTGCCGATATTGAATGTGAAAGTGACATGCAAAATTGTCAGTTCATTGGCAATAACCCGACGGTGAACTTACACACCGGTTTTACCGTGACCTGGTTAGGGCACGCTAGCTTTTTACTTAACTCCGCAGGTGGCGAGCAAATACTTATCGACCCCGTGTTTGGCCAGTTTGATTGGCCCGTTAACTGGGCTTTTCGATTGGCGGAAGGATTTAACCGCAACGAACCCGCTAAACTAGGTGAAGACAAGCTCGCTCAAACCGATGCAGTGGTCTATTCCCATATCCATTATGATCATTTTAATAAGGCCGATATTGCCGAATTAGGCACAAAGCCAGAATATCTTGTTCCGTTAGGTTTCGCAGACCATTTTCCTGATAGAGGCTATACCATTAGCGAGATGGCTTGGTATACCAGCAAAAACGTAGGCAAAACCTCTATCCACTTCGTGCCCGCCCATCATTTCAGTAACCGAATTTGGGTGCCTTATTTGTACGAGGACGACAATGCTACATTGTGGGGCGGTTGGTTATTTAAAAGTGAAGGCAAAACATTGTTCTTTGCGGGCGATACGGGATATTCACCGCACTTCAAAGATATTAAAGCTCGCTTTGGGGAAATCGATGTTTGCTTGTTACCCATAGCATCTTATTTCAGCGAAACCTCTCCTAAATGGTATCGCAAAGTACATACTACGCCCGAAGATGCCATTGTTGCGGCCCAAAACCTAGGCTGTAAAGCCGTAGTGCCTTGGGGCTATGGAAATGCTAGCTGGATGATGGGAGACAAAACGTCACATTCTGCGCTGTTTCGATTGATGAAAATGAAGCAGCAGCTAAATCCTTCTATGCCGTGGATTATTTTGAATGAAGGTGAGCAAGCGTCTTTCTAAGTTCAGCCTCCACATCAAAGGCCTATTTATCCGCAATTCTATCTGCAATTTTTTGGCATTTTCCGCGCCACTCATCGTCAAGCGGCTCAAGTTTTGCGAGCTTTTGAGCAAGTGCTTTGTCGGCTTTGGTATGAGTGCACTGCATTAAGGTGTGAACATTAACCGTATCGTCTTCGCGGTGAAGTAGTGTTACTTCGTCGCCAACGTTAATCGTTCCGGTTTTAATAACTCGGTAGTACCAGCCTGTGATACCCCGTTCGCCGACAAATCTATCTAAATTGGGAATGTTGAAACGTTGTGAGATTTTACTGCAGGGCGCGCGGGGTGCACTTACCTGCAGTTCTACATTGCCGAACTTCCAGATATCGCCGATGTATACGGTGGCATCATCCATGCCTTCTACACTGATGTTTTCGCCAATACTGCCCAACGAAAAATCACCTTCAGGGAAGTGTTTTCTTAATGTCAGATAGTTGGTGGGATTGAACTGATGTAGCACTTTTTCCGGTCCACCGTGAAGGCGTTTGTTGGCCTGTTCGTCTTCATCGGTTCCATCCATGTGTACCGTTAATGAGTCGACGGGGCTTTTCATAATACTACTCGGTGCCCCACGAGGACCGAGTGGTTGAGGTTTTCCAGCAAACAAAGCATTAACAGTAAATGTGGCAGACATGGTATCTCCAAAAAATATTTTTGTGCATTTAAACCTTTCTACTATAGGGTACGACTAACCTTATAACTCTAACAAGTGCTAATGCTAATCAGCACCACAAATAACAAAGAGAAAAGAATGGAACACACACAACAACGTGTTGTACACGCCAATGTGGTGTTTGGTAACAAAAGCGAGGATGAGCTGATATCTAGAGCGAAAAGGGGCGATAAGCAGGCGTTTAGGTCCCTTTACGAAGAACATATCGGACGAGTATATGCGCTTTGTTACCGGCTAACAGGTGAAAAGGGAATGGCAGAAGATGCTTCGCAAGAAGTCTTTATTCAGCTATGGAAAAAGCTTGGCAATTTTGATGGCCAAAGCCAATTTTCTACGTGGCTACACAGTGTCACAGCAAACATTACCATTTCCTATATGCGTAAACAGAAAGGCTGGGTGCAGCGGATGTTCAACTTGGAAAACAGCGGTATTAACGAGATGCCGGCTGAGGGAAATAGTACTGATGTGGATTTAGAGGCACTGGTTATTCGCCTTCCTGAGCGAGCAAGAATGGTCTTTGTTCTTCATGCCCTCGAAGGTTACCGACACGAAGACATTGCCAACATGTTGAACATGGCAGCGGGCTCAAGCAAAGCGCAATTTTTCCGTGCTAAGCAACTATTGAAAGGTTTTATGGGAGTCGATGATGAGTGATTTTGATGACAAGCTTGCTCAGCATATTTCTGAGCTATCAAAAGAGAAGCAGCCCGAGCGAGATCTGTGGCGAGGCATAGAGCTAGGTATAGCATCAGCTCAAGATAACTCATCTAATGAGGACGCTATATCAACTACGGTTACATCGAGACATTGGATAGCGATAGCCGCAAGCGTTTGTTTCGTCACTGTATTGTGGTTCGCTGCGCCGTTTGCGTTTAAAGCAGATGAAAGTAGAAGCGATGGCTATGCAATGATTGACGCAATGAGTATGCAGCAACAGCAACAAGTAAATAGTCTTCTCGCTAGTTATCAAAGTACTACAGCGCTAACTGAAGACTGGCAAGAACAATTAAAAGAATTGGACGATGCCGCAGATGTGATCAAAGCGGCGTTAAAAGACGATCCGGACAACTCAGCATTAATCAAAATGCTGCATCACGTATATCAACAGCAAATTGCCTTAATTGAGCGAGTGCACGCGCCAAAGTGGCAGCAAATTTAATAAGGGTTTAACGATGAATATAAATACGAAAAATACGCGATTGGACAATTTTATGCACACGTTTAAGGCATCTATGAGCACTAAAATGGTATTAACAGCCATGTTACTGAGTACGGCAACAGCAGCTTTTGCGGGCGAAAAGGTGGATAAAACCATCGATACGTCGTCTTCGCCGAAAGTAGACATTGAGCACATTAACGGAAAAGCGGATATTCGCGTATGGGAGAAGTCGCAGGTCCGGGTCACCGGTGAACTTGGGGAACAAACCGATGAGTTCATCTTTGAAAGACGCGGAGATATCGTGGTCATACACGTTGAAGTGGAGCGTCATTCAAAGAGCTGGTTCGATAAAGGTGAAGATGGGGACGATCTAGTTATTTATATACCTTCGGCAAGCGACCTTCATTACACAGCGGTTAATGCAGACCTTATTGCAGAAGGTATAACAAAAGCGGTTGACGTTGAAGTTGTGAATGGCGATGTCACACTTAAAAATATTGGTGAGCGTGTAGAGGTTGAATCGGTCAATGGCGACATTGTTCTAGAAAATGTGAGAGGCCGGTTAGAGGCGGAAACGGTAAACGGTGAAATTGAAGCGACACACTCAGGCAACACGCCTGTGAGCTTTGCCTCGGTAAATGGCAAGCTCGATATCACCTCCGATAGCCCAGATGTATCGTTAGAAACAGTAAATGGCCGAATTGATGTATCCCTCCAAGCGGTCGATGTCTTGCAAATTAATACTGTTAACGGACGTACTTTCGCAAGTTTAGGGCTTAACAAAAACGGGAGTGTTAAGGCGAACTCTGTGGGGGGCGCAATGGAATTCGTCTTTCAAGACGGTGTATCTGCACAATTTGATATTGAAACCCATGCTGGCGGCAATATTATCAATAATATTAGTGATGAAAAGTCGCAGAAGCCCAAGTATGGCCCGGGTAGCTGGCTACGTTTTCTCCATAACGGAGGTGCCGCAAATGTAGACATCTCTACGGTACATGGTCGTATTGAAATAGACCAAAAGTGAATAAGCTATAGGTAAGCCAATTGAAACTTTAGGTTGAAAAAATGTTTTTAGTCCACATTTATTAATCAGAGATGTGGTAATTACTGAAAAGCTGCGAGTAACCGCAGCTTTTTTGTTTGGCCGCTAAAATGTGTGATTCGACGCGTAAAAGTAGCAAAAGTAGGTTTTAAATGCTCTTAAGGCGTGTTGATCTTTGTTTTACGAATTATGGTCTATATGAAAGTATGTTAATCGCGAAACAGCCCTGCTGCAAAAGTGCACAGCATAGATCAACACCGCCTAGATACACAGTAGACATGCTGTGCGCTATGCCTAGAAAATTGCACAGTTAACTATTTTATAAATGGAGGTCAAATTGAGTATTGTTGGACACGTCAAAAGGTTTTGGCGATTTCATAGCCTAATCATCGGTGCGTTCGGGATATGTGCGCTTACCTTAGGTTGTGCTGTTCAAGAGCCGGCTTATTACGAAGGAACTTGGGTTGTCACTAAGGCCTACAATGTCGGTATTAGTGCCCATTCATCAGCAGAATCAGAGCAGTTTCTTGGCCGGTCTGTCACGTATGAACAAAATACTGCAAAGTTAGACCAGGCGCTCTGTGAGTCTCCTGTATATACAGCCGAAAAGATGACTGGAGAAGATTTTCATGCCGCATTTGGTTTGGCGCCGTCGTCACTCGATTTTAGCGATGACAAAATTACCCAAGTCAATCTGACTTGTTCAGATAACCGCGCCGTTATTGGTTCTACGCTGATTTTTCAAGAAAACAGTCACGCGTATACGCTCGTAGATGGCACTTTTCTAAAGTTAGAGAAAACCCTTTAACCATAGATGTCTTTTTATGCTATCGCAGTAAAAGAGCAGCTTCCTTAGTTGAGAGATGATCGTTAAAAGCGCATAATATCTAACTGACTTTTGTGCATTGGAATAGGTTAACGTCGTGGCATCTGCGTCTAAAAACGATAAAAGTGTTGAGAAATTGAAGGTTCCACCTCATAGCATTGAGGCTGAGCAATCTGTTCTTGGCAGCATGCTTATCGACCCTGAAAGTTGGGACAAAGTTGCAGAAAGAGTCACTGACAATGACTTTTACAACCGTTCCCACCAGATCATCTTTCGTGCAATTACGCGTTTGCTAAACAGCAGCCAGCCTATTGATCTTATAACGGTTTCTGAAGAGTTAGAAAAACACGACGAACTTGAAGACGCAGGTGGCTTTGCCTATCTAGGTGAACTTGCTAAAAATACACCGAGTTCTGCAAACGTAGCGTCTTATGCACAAATTATCAGTGAACGTGCTATCACCCGTGAGCTTATTGGCGTGGCGCATGAAATTGCTGAAGTTGGTTACAACCCAGAGGGGCGAGACAGCGCTGATATCCTTGATCTCGCAGAAAGCAAAGTATTTGAAATTGCCGAGCGCAGAACGGGAGAGAATGAGGGGCCTCGTGATGTGGAGTCTGTTCTCGGTAAAACCATTGACCGCCTTGAAGAATTGGTGAAAACCAATAAAGAAGTGACGGGTGTTACAACGGGTTTTACTGATTTGGACAAAATGACCAGTGGTTTGCAGCCATCCGACCTTATAATTGTGGCTGCTCGTCCATCAATGGGTAAAACCACGTTCGCCATGAACCTAATTGAAAATGCGATGATGGCAGAAGAAAAACCTGTGTTGGTTTTCAGTCTTGAAATGCCCTCAGAGCAGATCATGATGCGTATGCTCGCATCGTTAAGCCGGGTTGATCAAACCAAGATTCGTACTGCACAGCTCGATGACGAAGATTGGGCGCGTATTTCTAACACCATGGCTATGCTCAAAGATAAAGATAGCTTATTTGTGGATGATTCTTCGGGACTTACGCCTATGGATGTGCGAAGTCGGGCCCGCAAGTTAGCGCGGGAGCGCGGTGGCATCAGTCTTATCATGGTGGATTACTTGCAGTTAATGCGAGTCCCTTCATTGAGCGATAATCGTACATTAGAAATCGCTGAAATTTCGCGCTCACTTAAAGCGCTGGCGAAAGAACTCGAAGTGCCTGTTGTCGCGCTTTCTCAGCTCAACCGTACGCTAGAGCAGCGTGCTGATAAGCGCCCTGTTAACTCTGACCTTCGTGAATCTGGCTCAATTGAGCAGGACGCTGACCTTATCATGTTCATTTATCGTGACGAGGTGTATCACGAGAACAGCGAATATAAAGGCATTGCAGAGATTATTATTGGTAAACAACGTAACGGCCCTATCGGCACTTGTCGACTCACGTTCCAGGGGCAGTTTTCGCGTTTTGATAACTATGCAGGTCCTGCAATAGCCGACGAGTATTAATGTGCTTTGCCCAGCGCTTTTTGAGTGGGCAATGGTCTATACGGATTGATATAAGGCGAATACGGTTTTACGTTATTTTCAGCCTGCCAAAAATGACAGATACAAAAAAGGCGCCAATCGGCGCCTTTTTTCAATTCAAATCAAATGAATTATTTTTCTTCAGCTACTTTCACTGTGTCTTTAACTGTCACTGAAATGCGACGGTTAACACGGTGTGCTTCAGCGTTGTTGCCTTCGTCTAGAAGCTGAGTTTCACCGTAACCGATGGTCTCTAGGCGAGAGCTGTCGATACCGTACATGTCTACCATAACTTCTTTGAAGTTAGCAGCACGACGCTTAGAAAGGTCCATGTTGTATGCTTCAGTACCTGGTGCAGAAGTGTGACCTTCAATTACCGCCGTTGTAGAAGGATACTGCTTCATGAATTCAGCGAATTCTGAGATTTCTGGATCTTTTGGCATTTTAACAACAGCACTTTCGTTGTCGAAAAGAACGCGTAGTGTGATTTCTACGGTTTCTTCGTCAAACACTGTACAGCCTTTCGCATCAACTTTTACGCCTGCCGGTGTGTCAGGACACATGTCTTTGCTGTCTACAACGCCGTCATTGTCAGCATCTTTGATTGCACAGCCAGTTGCGTCTACTTTAGTGCCAGCTGGCGTGTTAGGACACTGGTCTACACTGTTTAGAACGCCGTCGTTGTCGTTATCAACGCTACAGCCTGTCGCGTCAACGCGAACACCAGCTGGCGTCATTGGGCATTGGTCTTTACCGTCAACAACGCCGTCGTTGTCGCTGTCTTTAGGCGCAGAAGGTGTTGCTTTGCCAAACGGCACAGCTAGACCAAGCTTTACGCTGTAATCGTTGTAATCTTCACCAAAGTCGTGATACGCAGCGATTTCTGTAATTAGCTTAACATTCTCATGAACATTCCAGTGCTTACCAATACCGATATTACCAAGCGTGGTAGAATCAAGTACTGCCTGGCGCTTAACACCACCAAATAAGTACCATTGATCATTAGGCATAAAGTACATTACATCAACGCCAGTCATTTCGCCGTCATCGTCAGCAGAATTACCATTTACATCTGTGTAATCTAACTCTAGCGCAGTGAATTCAACACGAGCAGCCCAGCTTTGTGTAAAGCGAAAACCATATTCTAATGACAAACCAACGCCATTATCGTCTGCTACGCCGCCGTCGAACGGTCTAGATTCGTCTGTGTTGTAATACATTGCAGAGCCGCCAAACCAGCTTTTGTAAGCAGGCTCAGAAGAATCTTGAGCAAATGCACTGGTAGATGAAAGTACAGCAAGAGATAGCGCTGCCATTTTAAAGTGTTGTTTCATAGTCACATCCTGTTTAACGTTGAGTGATTATCGATTTTAGATAATTTTGTGTTGTGCTTAGTGAAATACACTAGCACAAATTGTGCCATTTATAATATGGGTTAGGCTGCTATCCCTTGTAATGTGGCAATAATAGTTCGTCTTCCACCATGATCTCGGTGTTCGCCGAGCATGATACCCTGCCACGTGCCAAGTGCAAGTTTGCCTTGTTGGACAGGAATAGTAAGTTGACAGCCTAGTATACTCGATTTTAAGTGTGCAGGCATATCATCTTTACCTTCATAAGTATGCCTGAAACAGGGCAAAATCATACTTGAATAAAATTTAAGCAAACAAGAGTTTTTCTCTGACTTCATCAGACCACGCCGCCTGCTTCAGCTTACCTTTCATACTGTCTTTAATAGGACTCAAGCGTGCTAAATTC
>Ga0181596_10000207_pt1 | contig 59641 bp, 58 predicted proteins | sample 041ome_6_FD_148655 | JGI IMG/M metagenome (GOLD analysis project Ga0181596, IMG submission 148655) | Coastal salt marsh microbial communities from the Groves Creek Marsh, Skidaway Island, Georgia - 041402US metaG (spades assembly) | ecosystem: Environmental > Aquatic > Marine > Intertidal zone... | reverse complement strand
TTTTGCCTTTGAAAAACTGCTTGGTTTTTCCACTCAAAAAGCCATAGACCTGAGAAATTATATTGATTACTTCCCTTATACTACATCAATTCCCGAAGATTTCATGAAAAAAGCGGCTCCTTACTTGCTCAAAATTCAACTGCCCCCCTTTTCTGTAGAAGCAGTGATTGCAAGCGTGAAAAAGAATCAAAAACTCCCTCCAAAAAGCAGTTATATGCTTCCAAAAATTCCAACGGGCCTATTGATCTCCCCCATTTAGGATTGATAATAAATCCAAAGCTTCCGCTTCTTTTTCTTTTCACTATCCTATCTTTGCGGGATGCGAATAAAAGAAAATCTTGCGGCAATTTTAGACCGTATCCCTCCAGGGGTGCGTTTGGTGGCGGTTTCCAAAACCAAACCCATTGAGGATCTTCAAGCGGCCTATGCGGCAGGACAACGGATTTTTGGAGAAAATAAAATTCAAGAAATGGCTTCCAAATGGGAACAACTACCCAAAGATATCGAATGGCATATGATTGGGCATGTACAAAGCAATAAGGTGAAATATATGGCTCCTTTTGTCCGTCTGATTCATGCCGTGGATTCTTTGAAACTTTTGAAAGAAATTGATAAGCAAGCCGCCAAAAATAAGCGCACTATTGATTGTTTGTTGCAAGGTCGGATCGCTCGGGAAGAAACCAAATTTGGTGTTCCTCTCAATCAATTGGAAGCTTTATATCAAGAAAGTCTTGATTTACCCCATGTTAGGGTGGTCGGTTGTATGGGAATGGCGACGTTTACAGACGATCAGTCCCAAATTGAGGGAGAATTTGCACAACTTTCACGCTCCTTTTCATCTTTACAAACAAAATTTCCTGATTGCCAAGTCCTTTCCATGGGAATGAGTGGGGATTATGCCCTCGCCATCCAGCAGGGAAGCAATATGATACGTGTGGGCAGTAGTATTTTTGGCGAACGAAACTATTGAGCATGTATGCCATAATTGATATTGAAACCACTGGAGGAAAATACGACGAAGAAGGAATCACTGAAATCGCTATTTATCAATTTGATGGGCATCAACAAACCGATCAATTCAGTAGTTTGATCAATCCGGAAAAAGAGATTCAACCCTTTGTGGTTCAATTGACGGGGATCAATAATAAGATGCTTCGTGCGGCACCAAAATTTTATGAAGTTGCCAAAAGGATTGTCGAAATCACTGAAAATTGTGTGATCGTAGCCCACAATGCAGAATTTGATTACCGCATTTTACAAACGGAATTCAGAAGGTTGGGCTTTGCCTATGAACGCAAATCTATTTGTACGGTCAAACTGGCACAGCAACTCATCCCCGATCAACCTTCCTACAGCTTGGGAAAACTAGTGCGAAATTTGGGTATTCCCATTGTCCACGAACACCGCGCCCATGGCGATGCAAATGCCACGCTCAAGTTGTTTCAGATACTGTTGGAAAAAGACACTCAAAAGCAAATTATTAAAGAAAGTGTGCAATTGCTAAAGCCCCATAAAGCAGCCAAACAATTTTTGACAATTACCGATGCGCTGCCCTCAGAAACTGGAGTTTACTACATTCATGGGACAAATGACACCATTATATATATTGGCAAAAGTAAAAACATTAAAAAGCGAATTTTAAGCCATTTGACTTCAAAACAGTCCAAGGCGATCAAAATTCAGAAGCAAATTCAGCACGTCACCTATGCGCTCACCGGCAGTGAATTGATTGCACTCCTTAAGGAACAAAATGAAATAAAACAAAATCAACCGCCTTTGAATCACGCTCGAAAATTTCGAATTTTCCCCATGGGCATCCGCGTGGATCAAAGCGATGATTTCCATACTTTAGTTTTGGAGCAAGTTAAAAGTGGGGTAGAATACATCAGTGTCTTTAAAAATCAAAAAGCAGGGCGTATCTGTTTGCAAAACTGGTGTAGTGAACACCGTATTTGCCTTCAAAAAACAAGTTTAAAAACCAGCGATGGTCCTTGTTTTAATCAGGGTATTGATGGCTGTGATGGCGCCTGTGTTGGGACAGAAAACAGTGAGCAACACAATGAAAAAATTAAAAGTCTCATGGATTCACATGCCTTTCCACATGCTGACTTTCTGATCATAACCAAAGGCAGGGAAAAAGGAGAAAAAGGATTTTTGTATATCCAAGAGAATAGTTTTCAAGGGTATGGTTATTATGAATTAAACCATCAAATCAAAGGGACTAAAGAAATTTTAAGCCGCTTGATCCCCATGTCCCATAATAATGACACAAAAAAGATAATTCATGGGTTTTTAAGGCGGAAAAATTACTTAAAGTTAATACCTTTGGAAAGAATTGATAAATCCCTGGGTCACAACAACCCCAACACGCAACCAATGCAATGAACGAATTGCAACTTAAACTTCACGAAATAATTTATGAGGCCGACACCCCAGCGGGGAAACGCTTTGATATCTTCCTGTTGATCCTTATTCTTTTCAGTGTTGCTCTCGTAGCCCTTGAAAGTGTAACGTCCATTGATGCCCATTATCACGAATTAATTAATATTGCAGAATGGGGCGTTACCATCCTTTTTACCATTGAATACATTTTGAGAATTGTTTGTGTTAAAAAACCTTTGAACTACATTTTTAGTTTTTATGGAATTATCGATTTACTCTCTACCCTACCCAAATATCTTTCATTAATCTTTTTCGGTACGCACAGCTTGGTTGCCCTCCGTGCACTACGACTCCTTCGCGTGTTTCGAATCCTAAAACTGACACGCTATATTGGTGAGTCCAACACTTTGATGATTGCAATGCGCAGGAGTCGCCCAAAAATAATGGTATTCCTATTTGCCGTTGTGATACTTTCCATCATCTTTGGTACGGTGATGTATTTGGTAGAAAGTGATGAAAGTGGATTTACCAGCATTCCAAGGAGTATCTATTGGTGTATTGTTACCCTCACCACGGTGGGTTATGGAGACATTGCACCGCAATCTCCCTTAGGACAATTTATTGCTAGCCTGATTATGATTATGGGATACGGTATTATTGCTGTGCCCACTGGAATTGTCAGTGCCGAATTAAATAGAAAAAAAGTGGACACCAATACAGAATCCTGTCCCAATTGTACGATCACCAACCATAAAGATGGTGCTATATATTGCCATCGATGTGGAAATTTATTAAACAATGAATAAAACACTAATTTATGTCGCCGGCCCTACTGGAGTTGGCAAAACTGCTTTAAGTATTAAACTGGCAAAAAAATTTGACACCGATATCGTATCCTGCGATTCGCGTCAATTCTATAAAGAAATGAAGTTGGGAACAGCTGTTCCCTCTGCGGAAGAACTGTCCGAAGTTCCCCATCATTTTATTCAACACAAATCCATTGAAGACACCTATACGGTGGGTGATTTTGAAAAAGAAGCCATTGCAAAATTGGAGGAGCTTTTTAAAACAAAAGACACCCTTATCATGGTGGGAGGCTCGGGTATGTATGCCGATGCTATTATGTTTGGGATGGACGAATTTCCCGAAGTTCCACCTGAAATCCGTAATCAAATCAATGTTTTTTATCAGAGTCATGGTTTAAAATCACTGCAAAACCTTTTGATAGAAAAAGATCCAGATTATTACAGAAAAGTAGATCGCAATAATCCGCAGCGATTGATCCGAGCGCTGGAGGTTTGTATAGCTTCCAACCAACCCTATTCTTCGTTTTTGGGAAAAGCCAAGCCCAACCGTTCATTTGTATCAAAAATGCTCATCTTACATTGCCCTAGAACCATCTTATACAACCGTATCAATGAACGTGTGGATAAAATGATGGCTGAAGGTTTGTTGGAAGAAGTGGAACAACTATTCCCGCAAAGAGAACTCTACGCTCTAAAAACAGTGGGGTATAAAGAATTATTCCCTTTTATAGAAGGCAAAACTACTTTAGAAATTGCTGTTGACGAGATTAAAAAGAATTCTCGACGCTATGCGAAACGTCAAATCACTTGGTTTAAAAAATATGACAATGCGCTATGTTTTCCTGCCAACACTCCTGTTGAAGAAATTTTTGATTTATTAAAAAAATAATTTAGATTGGGGCTATAATTTATTATGGTCCCATGAAAAAAATTAGTTTCCTCTTACTTTTATTTCTCTTCCTTTATTGCACTCCTGACAATGATGCTCCCGTTCAACCTATGGAAAACGTGGAACAAATGGAGCAAACCGAGCAAATGGAGACAATGGAAGAAGTCATTGTCAATGATTTCTTAACGCAATCAACCCCTTATTCCTCCTACACGGGAAGCTCCCTCAAAAGCTTTTCGACTATTGCTGTAAGAGAAGTACTACCTTATGACTTCATGGATGTGAAGTCTGCAGTGATTCATTATAACACTGTGGATGAAGAAAATAAACCCATTCAAGCTTCGGGAGTAATTCTTTTTCCGGAAAATGAAGGAAATTATGAGTTGGTCAGTGTGCAGCATGGAACTATTAGCTCCAATGAAAATGCTCCCAGTAACTCATCACTGGGTTTTAACGAGCTTACCATAGGTGCTATCATTGCGGGAACGGGATTTATTTGTTTGGTTCCCGATTATATTGGCTATGGAATTAACAATAATTCAAGACATCCCTACGAACACAGAAAAAGCTTGGCGCAAAACACTACGGATATGATTTTAGCTGCCAAAGAATACCTAGAGCAAGAGGCGATTGAATACACCGATCAAATATCATTAGTCGGTTATTCTGAAGGAGGATATGCCACACTAGCTACCCAACAAAAATTAGAAGCGGAAACCATTATTCCAATTAAAAAAGTGATTTCTGGGGCTGGTGCCTATAATAAAACAAGCTTCACTAAAAGTTTATTAGCCAGCGATCAAGAATTACCATTCATAGGTAATTATCTTTGGGTATTGGATGTTTATAATTCCATTTACCCCGAACTAAAAAGACCATGGAGTGATTATGTAAACGAACCCTATGCTACCCAATTGACCAGTTATGGTGAAATAAATACGATCATTCCGGACTCTTTGTTACAAAGCACCAATCCCAAAGATTTATTTACAAGTTCATTTGTATCAGGAATCATCGAAGATACCGATACCGCTTTTTTAAATGTTCTCCAAGATAATGATGTCCACGATTGGACACCCAAAGCTCCGGTCTTTTTATTTCATGGAACAGAAGACAAACTCATTCTCCCTTTCGTTTCGGAATCAACAGCGGAGGCATTAATTTCGAATGGTGGAACAGTGGCTTATACGTCCATTGAAGGAAAGGATCATAATGGTGCGGTGGTGCCTTTTTTCGTCAGTGCCTTGTCGCTCTTAAATCATGAGGAGGAATGATGCCATGGTTTCATAGATTACACGAAAACAGCCTTACCCTTATGCACAAAGACCGTACCTATCTTTGAATACTTGTTTTTGTGCTTAAAGCATTGGAACGTGTTGTTTTTCAATACTTTTATAGTAGTAAACCCCAATGCTGATGAAGTCCCCAGGCTTTATAATCAGTGCACTTGCACTACTATTTGTTCAATGTAATCCTATCGAGATGGAAAGTGATGCGCTACTTGATGCCCATCCAATAGAAGTCAATGCTACGCAACACTACCGTTTTAAAGATGAAATCTTAAAACAAATTGTCCTTGGAAACAATGGTGCCGCACTTCCGTATGGAATCGAAAATGTGATGGCAAAAAAAATAATTTACACGACCGCATCCCCGGACAACCAACCGAAAGAAGCCTCAGGAATTCTTTTAATCCCAGAAAACATCAGTGAAAAAGTGATTTTGTTGTACTTACACTCCGCAATTACTGACCCCAAAAAAGCACCCTCCCTTTCCCTTCTGGGCAATAACGAACTGCTGCGCGCAGCCATTCTGGCAAGTACGGGCTTCATTACTCTAATTCCTGATTATATGGGCTATGGTGCTTCCTCAGATGTACCCCACTTGTTTGAACATAAAAAATCTTTGGTACAAAGTAATTATGATTTTCTTTGGGCAGTGCATCAATATCTCAAGCAAAATAAAATTACTTCCCTAAATAAGCTTTTTATTTTGGGTTATGGTGAAGGGGCATACAGCAGCCTAGTACTCCAACAAAAAATAGAAGAAACCCTTCAATTTCAAATACTTCACACCTATGCCGGTGGAGGTGTTTATAACAAAAGTCGTTTTATAACTTCCCTTTTTGAAACTGAAAAAAACACCAACGCTCTGGGAAATTTTGTCCGACTATTGATCTCCTATAATAGAAATTACAAGCGTCTTAACAAACCGCTTTCGTACTATTTTAACCCCCCATATTCCCATCAAATAGAAACGATTATTAATGAAAACGGAATATTAAAAGACTCTATGGTAACAGGAATTACAGTCCGAGAATTATTTACAAAAGAATTTATCGATGGGGTTCTAGAAAAAACCGATCGTACTTATTTAGAAGTCGTTCAAGAAAATGATATTTCCGATTGGAAACCCAAAACTCCCATCACTTTGTATAGAGGATCGCTGGATCAAGTGACCGCATATGCGAATACCCTGAAAACGGTCAAAGAAATTGAATTACTGGGTGGGCAAATTACCTATGAGGGGATTTTAGGAAAAAATCACGAATTGGCACAATGGCCTTTTTTGTTTGATGTAATTCACCAAATAAAAAACTTTAATGCTAATTAGTGCTTGGACAAAAATTCCTGAACATTGGTTTGAATACGCTCATGAAGATTCGTCAAATCCGCTTTGATAAAACCTGTTCCTGTAATTTTTTCAAACAATTCTATATAACGTTCCGATATGGATAAAATCTTTTCGTCATTCATTTCCGGTACCTTCTGTCCTTCTAATCCTTGAAAATCATTGGCAATCAACCATTGCCGGACAAATTCTTTGGACAATTGTTTCTGAGGTTCTTGTCGCGCCTGACATTCGGCATACGCCGCTTCATAAAAATAACGAGAAGAATCGGGTGTGTGAACTTCATCAATCAAAACAATTTTTCCGGCTGCTGTTTTTCCAAATTCATATTTCGTATCTACTAAAATTAAACCCTGCGCTTGGGCCAGTGCCGTACCCCGCTCAAAAAGTAAATGGGTATATTTTTCTAATTGTAAATAGTCATCCTCGGAGATAATATTTTGTGCAATAATCTCTTCTTTTGAAATATCCTCATCATGACCTTCCTCTGCTTTGGTTGCAGGAGTGATGATGGGGCTGGGAAACTTATCGTTTTCAATCATACCCTCGGGCATAGTCACCCCGCACAAAGTTCTCAAACCGCTTTTATAGACTCTTGCCGCATGACCTGATAAGTATCCTCTGATAACCATTTCAACAGGAAAAGGCTGACAAGCTTCACCCACAGAAACATTGGGGTCAGGAGTTGCCACCAACCAATTGGGGACAATGTCCGAAGTGGCATTGAGCATTTGAGTGGCGATTTGATTAAGAATTTGACCTTTGTAAGGAATCCCTCTGGGCATAACCACGTCAAATGCAGACAGTCGATCCGAAGCGACCATCACTAAAAGGTTGTTTTTCAAGCGATATACGTCTCGTACTTTTCCGACATATTTAGATTCCAGGCCTTCCAACTGAAGGTCGGTGTGCATCAGTGTATTCATATTAGTTATCGTGTTCTATGGTTTTGTAGGCCTCAATGACTTTTTTAACAAGATGGTGTCGAATGACGTCCTTGTCGTCCAAATGAATGATTGAAATCCCGGGAGTAGCTTTTAAGATCAAAACAGCTTCTTTCAAACCAGAAATAACGCTGCGGGGAAGGTCAATTTGTCCGGGATCTCCCGTAAGCATAAATTTGGCATTCTTTCCCATTCGTGTTAAAAACATTTTCATCTGAGCATGCGTGGTGTTTTGAGCTTCGTCCAAAATAACAAAAGCATCGTCCAACGTACGTCCCCGCATAAACGCCAAAGGAGCAATTTGGATAACCCCTTTTTCGATATGGGACATCAATTTTTCGTGGGGTATCATATCACGCAAAGCATCATATAGCGGCTGCATATAGGGGTCTAATTTTTCCTTGAGATCGCCGGGAAGAAAACCTAAATTTTCACCCGCTTCCACTGCAGGGCGTGTAAGAACAATTCGTTTGACCTGTTTGTCTTTGAGTGCTTTGACTGCCAACGCCACCCCGGTGTAGGTTTTTCCTGTCCCCGCCGGACCAATGGCAAAAACCATGTCGTTTTTCTTGGTAGCTTCTACAAGTCGTTTTTGATTAAAGGTTTTTGCTTTAATAATCTTCCCCCCCACTCCGTGAAGGATGTGCGTTTCGGTTCCATTCTCGGGTTCAAAATCCGACCCCGCATCAGCCATCACAATACGCTCAATAATTTCGTCATTCAGGACATTGAACTTTCCAAAATGAGCAACCAACATGTCTACTCGCTTTTGAAACTCTTCTAGGATGGACGATTCCCCATAGGCCATGAGGCTATTCCCTCGAGCAACGATTTTTAATTTGGGAAAATAGGAACGCAATTGTGCTACGTGTGAGTTTTGATCCCCAAAAAATTCTTGAGGATTTACTTCGCTGAGTTCGATTTTAATATCATTCAAAGGCTAGGTCTATTAAAAAAAATTAATTTTGTTTTAACTTAATATGCTGGTGATAAAAATAACATATTTTTCACGGATTGAATTTTTCATTTAAGACTTTATGACTTTGGTGACTTTAACTACGGATTTTGGCTTGAAGGATTATTCCGTGGCCGTCATCAAGGCGGCACTGTATCAATCGTTCCCCACCGCCATCGTGGTTGATATTTCCCATCAAATAAGCCCCTATGACCCTTCTCAGGCCGCTTATATTCTTAAAAATGCCTATCCTTCCTTTCCGCAAGGGAGTGTTCATATCATCGGTGTAGAATCAGAGCTTACCCCCGAAAACAAACATTTGGCCATGCGTCTTAACGGACATTATTTTATTGGAGCCGATAACGGAATTTTTTCTATGATAGCTGATGGAATCCAACCCGAAGCAATTGTTGAAATCAACATCCATGAAGCTGTGGTGACCGCCTTTCCTGTGCTGGACATATTTGTTAATGTTGCGGCACACCTGATGCGCAAAGGAACGCTTGACGTTATTGGACGTCCCATCACAAATTTTAAAGAGCTGACCGACATTAAACCCGTCATCAATAAAAATCAGATTTTAGGAAGTGTGATCTATATTGATAACTATGGAAATGTAATTACCAATATCACCCGAAAAATCTTTGAAGAAGTGGGAAAACAAAGCCCTTTCACCATTCGTGCGCGAACGGTGCGATTCCATGCCATTTATGAAACCTACAGTCAAGCCATAGAATTTAATCTTCCCAAAGAAAAACGGGAGGAAGATGGAAAGAAACTAGCCCTTTTCAACACCGCAGGACATTTGGAATTGGCCATTTATAAAAGTAATCCTGCCACGGTAGGGAGTGCCGCTTCGCTTTACGGTCTGGACTATCGGGACCCGATAACCATAGAATTTGAACGCTGATGTGGAGTATAGCAAAAAGAGAACTCCGATTGTTTTTTAGTAGCCCCATTGGTTACTTAATTTTGGGGACCTACCTCTTGGTGAATGGTCTATTGCTATGGGTTTTTGATTCTCAATACAATGTTTTGTCCGCTGGATTCGGTGATTTAGCTCCTTTTTTTGAAAGTGCTCCACTGCTTTTATTATTTTTAATTCCAGCATTGACCATGCGGAGTTTTGCTGAGGAACGTTCCGACGGAACTTTAGAGCTTTTACTCACCAAACCCATTACCCCCTATAAAATTATTATGGGTAAATTTTTAGGGATTTTTCTCTTGGTTCTTTGTGCGCTGCTTCCTACGCTCACCAATCTTATTGCCGTAAATGAGCTTTTGCAAGATTCTAGCTTTATAGACTGGGGCAGTATGGGACTCTCCTATCTGGGTCTGCTGTTGGTTTGCTCCGTTTTTATCAGCATTGGAATCAGTACTTCCATTCGCTTTAACAGTCAGGTTACCGCCTTTATGGTTGCTCTGTTGATTTGCTTTTTTCACTTCTATGGTTGGGGATTCATTGCAGACACTCTTACTTCCAACAACCTCTATAATTTTGTCCTGCGATTGGGAATCCAAGAACATTATTACAGCATCAGCCGCGGTGTTTTGGTTTTTGAGGATGTATGGTATTTTGCACTCAACTGCTTTATTTTTATTTATTTCACCCGCAATGCGATCAAACAAATCCAAAAGTAAATGAAGCCACAGTATTCACTTATTGGAATTCTTCTTCTTGCTTTGGGAAGCTTGCTGGTCGCTCCCATGGTGCCCTGGCGCTGGGACAGCACCCTTGATCAACGATACAGTCTTAGTGAAGTGAGCAAACAGTCCTTGGATACATTGGAGCAACCCATACGCATTGATATTTTTCTGACGGGAGATTTACCTCCGAAATACATGCGTTTCCGAAAAGAATTGGATGAACTGATAGATGCCTTCAAGCAGCATAAAAATATTTTTATCATACAATCCATCGATCCTTTACAAGGACAAGAGGCTGAAACCGTCGTGGCAGAGATGAACAATTTTGGGATGCCCCCAGAGCGGGTGGTAGAAAATGAAACCGGAAATCGAAAAGAGACCCTCGTTTTTCCCTGGGTAATGCTTTCTAGCGGAGATCGATCTGCCAAAGTCACTTTATTACAAAATAATTTAGGAGCAACGGAAGAGGAAAAAATCATCCAAGCCATACAACAATTGGAATATCAGTTGATGGACGGTATTTTTCGACTCACCCAAACGGAAAAAAGCAGCATTGCCGTCTTGACATCTCACGACAGTTCTCCGGCATTAAAAATTGCTGATTTTCTTCAAAGCCTCCGTCCCTACTACCAATTGGCTGCTTTTGATTTAAAAGCTCCCGAAGTAGGACCCGAAAAAGCTCTGGAAAATTTAAACCGTTTTAAATTATTAATTATTCCTAATCCCAAAACCCCTTTTTCCGCTACCGAGAAATTTATTTTGGATCAATACACGCTTCAAGGGGGAGCACTCCTTTGGTTGGTGGAAGGCATGCAAGTGGATCATCAAGCACTGCTAGAAAGTGGAACGCAAACGGTGGCTGTACCCTTAGATTTAAATCTTGATGATTATTTTTTTAATCAAGGAATTCGGGTGCGTAAGGAAATGGTTCGCGATTTGTATTGCGCTCCCATTGTTTTAGCCATTGGAGAAGAAAACAACACCCAGTACTTCCCCTATCCTTGGCCTTATTACCCCCTTCCAAAGCCCACCCAGCAAACCTTTATTGGAAAAGACATCGGTCCTGTTTTTACGCAATATGCTGCACCCCTTGACACCCTTGCTGGAGCAAGCAAAAAAACGGTGCTACTCCAAACCTCTGCCTTTACCAAAATGGTAGGAACTCCGGCTATTTTAGACCTCCAGAGTGCGACTCAAAAAATAAAACCATCGGAATACAACGAGGCTCCAAAACCCTTGGCTGTTTTGGTTGAGGGCGAAATGCACTCTCTTTTTGAAAATCGAATTTTACCTTTTGAATATGCTACTCCAAAAAAAATTGGAACAGGTCGTTTTATTGTTATTGGTGACGGATCGGTAATTGAAAATCAAGTCAATGGTGGAACACCCCTGGCTTTGGGCTATGACAAATGGAACAATAATTTTTATGCCAACCGATCTTTTTTAATGCATTGTATTCATTATTTATCGGGTAACACCCAACAACTTTCTCTTCGAAATAAAGATTTTTCATTTAGCCTGTTGGATCCCTTTAAAATTGAAGAAAAAGGTGCTTTTTGGAAAATTTTCATGGTCTTCTTTCCGATCCTTCTCGGTGTGCTGATTGGTTATCTTAATTTTAGAATAAGAAGTAAACATTATCGACGGTAACTGTTGATAAGTTTCTTTCTTCATTCCCTTCAATTAAAATATATTTGATATTAATATGAAACAAGATCAAAAGCCTCTTAAATTTCACTATTCACAATGGAAATTTTGCTTTTTTAAAATATATAAACTAACAGTTGACTGATGAAATTTATTGTATCCAGTGCCGCTTTGCTCAAAGAACTCCAAATCATAGGTGGGGTAATCAACAATACGAATACATTACCTATTTTGGATAATTTTTTATTTGAGTTAAATAAAAATAGATTGACCATTACCGCTTCTGATTTAGAAACTACTTTTTCTACGCAAATTACCATTGAGTCGGAAGACTATGGAATGATTGCCCTTCCTGCAAGATTGCTTTTGGACACCCTGAAAACTTTTCCGGAACAACCCCTAACGTTTGTAAAGACAGAAAAAAATACGGTTGAAATCATTGCCAATAATGGTAAATATGCCGTAGCCTATGTGGCGGGAGAAGAATTTCCAAAAGCCAACAAAGTGGCCGACCCAACCACAACCGCTTTACAAGGGGATTTATTGGCCAATGCCGTAAACACTACCTTGTTTGCCAGTGGGAATGACGATTTGCGTCCCGTGATGAGCGGTGTCTTTTTTCAATTTTCTTCCTCTGGTTTGACCTTTGTTGCTACTGATGCACACAAACTGGTAAAATACATGCGAACCGATGTGGTGGCCGAGTCCAATTCGGAATTCATCATGCCCAAAAAACCCTTACAACTCCTCAAAAATATTCTTCAAGGCTACGAAGATGCTGTACAGATAGAGTTTAACGAAACCAACGCCCAATTTAGTTTTGGAAATTCGCACCTCAGCTGTCGTCTTATCGATGGGAAATATCCCAATTATGAAGCTGTAATTCCCAAAGAAAATCCCAATGAAATGATCATCAATCGAATGAATTTTTTGAATTCTGTTCGACGGGTGAGCATTTTTTCCAATAAAACGACACATCAAATTCGTTTAAAAATTGCTGGGGCAGCACTTCAAATTTCTGCTGAAGATTTTGATTACAGCAACAGTGCCGAAGAACGCCTGAATTGTGAGTACCAAGGCGATGATATGCAAATTGGATTCAATGCCCGTTTCCTTGTAGAAATGCTCAACAATTTGGATTGTACAGAGATTAAGCTTTCCATGTCTTTACCCAATCGAGCAGGTATCCTTACCCCGATGGATGGTGTGGAAGCGGGTGAAAAAACAACCATGCTGGTCATGCCCGTGATGTTAAATGACTAACGGAAGAGGTCTTTTTTAAAAATATAAACTCCCGAATTTAATGATAAAATTTCGGGTCGGTTGGACATAAGTGCTTTGTCATTTATACTTGCATAAAAAAAAATCTTTTCCCAAAAGCTCGCTGAGAATATATGGAGTTCGTTGCTTTTGTTGGTGAAAACATAAATCCGAAAGAAGAATTACTCCTTTTTTTAGAAGAGGACATCCTCCAACACCTCAAAGGACTTCAAACGCTCCAAGGCAAGGGTTATTCCATAGGAATCATCAATAAGCATCTGCTTAACCATTTTAATCATCGATTTGAAAAAACCCCTTTTTCATATCTCTACACTTTTACAATCCCTTTGGAAACACCCCATTTGCTCTGTTTTAGCGCGGGATCATCCAAGCTTCCAAAAGCTGTATTAAGAACTCATACGAGCTGGATAAGTAGTTTTAGCATACAGCAGCAATTACTTGAATATCCAATGAACACCAAGAGTTTAATCATTGGAAAGCTCTCTCATTCCTTACATTTTTTTGGACTTTTGGAGAGTTTCCACCGAAACCAATTACCTGAAGTTTTACCTGTTTTTTCCCCAAAGCGGTTTTTTGAATTGTGCCGAAAAAATCCCCCTGACTTGCTCTATGCCACCCCTGCACAGCTGTGGCTACTTGTCAAGTATCATGAACAAATCGCTTGCCCGTCTGTTTCTACCTTAAAATTTATCCTTTTGGGAGGAGCTCGGGTACAGCCTGCTTTAATTTCGGCCTTCCAAAAAATTGCACCAAGGGCAGCAATTCGAGTGTTTTTCGGAGCCACTGAAACGAGCTATATAAGCTTTAAAAAGGCTGATGATCCTGTGGATTCGGTAGGAAAATTGTGCCCTGGTGTAGCCGTTCAAATTTTAGATAAAAAGCATCAATTCGTTCCAAATGGCACTACAGGCTTCATTTGGGTAAAAAGCAATCAACTCCTTTCAAAAATTATTTTAGGTTCCGACACTATTGATCGTAACCAAGAGGGATATGTTTGCATAGGAGATCGTGGCTATTTGGACGATTCAAATCATCTTTATTTCAAGGGTCGGAATGATCAAGTCGTGACGGTGGCCGGCCAAAAAATATCTCTGGATGCCTTGGAGGAAACGTTGAAAAGCCTTTTAAACACTGAAGAAATTGCTGTTATAAATATCCCTAACTTAGTGAAAGAAAATGAATTATATATCCTTGTGTCAAAAGTTATCAATCAGGAAATAAAAAAAAACATTCGCTTTGAACTTCAAACGCGTTTTGGGAGTTTTGTAGTACCCAAAAAAATCATAAGCGTTTCCAAATGGCCTTTGTTGGCTTCGGGAAAAACCAATCGAACACAACTCAAAAAAATTGCGTTAGGTTGATGGAAAATGCAGTTTATATGATAGCAGCAGCACGAACTGCGGTTGCACCCAGCGGTGGAAGTTTTAAGCATTTAAATTATGATATGCTTGCTGCAGGCATCATTCAACACTGTTTAAAGGAGGTTGGCTTGTCCAACGCTCAAGTCGATGAACTGATTGTTTCAAATGCTTTGGGAGCCGGCGGAAATCCGGCACGCCATGTTGTATTGACTGCCGGACTCCCAAAAAAAATTGCCGGATTGAGTATCGATCGACAATGTGTAGGGGGATTAGATGCCCTGTTGTTGGGCAAAGCTTTAATCCTTTCCGGTCAAGCTCAAATCGTTGTTGCTGGTGGTACAGAATCTCACTCATTAAGACCCAAACGCTATTACAAAACGGTTCCAGAAAACGACTATATTTATAAGGATCAAGCGCCTTTTATTTCCCCATTGTACGCTGACCCGCTTATGGAAGTCGCTGCCGATCAGCTCGCCCAAAAGTACGGTATTTCCCAATTGGAACAAGATACTTGGGCAATACAAAGCCACGCCAAAGCCTTAAAAGCAAAAGAAAAATTACGTCAAGAAATAATAAAGATCGCTGAAGCCCAAATCCTAAACGATTCATTTACTCGGAATTTAACTTTGGAAACTTGTCAACGTGCCAAAGCGTTTTCAGCAAGTATTACAGCAGCCAACACGAGTGTCGCTGCAGATGGTGCTGCTTTTGTCGTTTTGGTGTCCGAAGCCGTCTATAAAAGTCTGTCTTTAAAACGAGCCCTAAGAATCATGGACGGCGAAACCTCCGGCGGAAATCCGGAACTCCCGGGTGTAGCTCCCATTGCAGTTACAAAAAAGCTTTTGGAAAGAAATCGCTTGACCTCCGTTGATATAGACGCCGTGGAATTAATGGAAGCCTACGCCGTTCAGGCCATTGTATGCGCAAATGCATGTGGCTTTTCGTCTGAGCAAATCAATCGCTCAGGAGGTGCGCTCTCCCGAGGGCATCCTATTGGAGCTTCTGGGGCAATTTTAGCTGTTCGTTTATTTTATGAATTAGAACGTGTGCATTCCCTTGGTCTTGCAAGTATTGCTGGTGCGGGAGGAATTGCCAGTGGAATTCTCTTTGAAAAAGTAATGTAAAATTGTAATCAATTATTGAAAACGTTTTGCAAAAAGGGGATTCCTTTTCGCTACACTTGGGCTTGCCCCATCGCTGCTTCCGAAATTCTTTTATAAGTACCGTTTTCTAACTTCTCACGGATACCTGAAAAAGCATCAAGCGTTACATAGACATCTTCCAAATTGTGCGAAGCGGTTGGAATCAAACGCAACAAAATCAATCCTTTAGGAATTACTGGATACACCACTATAGAACAAAAGATACCGTAATTCTCACGTAAATCTTTAACCAAAGCCATGGCCTCCGGTATGCTGCCTTTTAAATAAACTGGGGTCACGCAACTTTGCGTAGTTCCGATATCAAACCCTGCTTTTGTAAGTCCGTTTTGAAGTGCGTTAACGTTTTCCCACAATTTGGCTTTAAACTCGGGTCGGGTTCGTAACATATCCAAGCGTTTTAAAGCCCCCTTGACCAACTGCATCTGCAATGATTTGGCAAACATCTGGGAACGCATATTATATTTTAGATAATCGATAATTTCTTTATCAGCAGCAATAAAAGCTCCTGTAGAGGCCATAGATTTTGCAAAAGTGGCAAAATATACATCGATGTCGGCTTGAACGCCTTGTTCTACCCCTGCTCCTGCGCCATTTTTGCCTAAAGTTCCAAATCCGTGGGCATCGTCCACAAGAAAACGAAACTGATATTTCTCTTTTAAAGCTACAATTTCTTTTAAACGACCTTGTTCACCTCGCATTCCAAAAACGCCTTCGGAAATCACCAAAATACCTCCTCCGGTTTGTTCCGCCACTTTGGTAGCGCGTTGTAGATTTTTTTCTAAACTTTCTACATCGTTGTGTTTATAAGTAAATCGCTTACCGATATGCAAACGCACACCATCCACGATACACGCATGGGCGTCTACATCATAAACGATGACGTCGTCTTTGCTGACTAAAGTATCAATAGTGGATAAAATTCCTTGATAGCCAAAGTTGAGCAAATAGGCGGCTTCTTTTTGAACAAAAGCTGCCAATTCATTTTCAAGTTGTTCGTGTAAATCGGTATGTCCCGACATCATTCTGGCTCCCATAGGGTAGGCAGAACCATAATCGGCAGCGGCAGCAGCATCCACCGCTCTAACTTCGGGGTGATTGGCCAAGCCCAGATAATCATTCACACTCCAAGTGATGACTTCTTTCCCCTTGAACTTCATTTTATTTGAAATGGGGCCTTCCAATTTTGGAAAAACAAAATAGCCTTCTGCTTGAGAAGCCCATTTTCCTAGTGGCCCTTTGTTTTCATGTATGCGTTGAAATAAATCTCTCATTATGATTTTGCGCTTGCGTCGTTAATGTACTCTACTTTTTGATTTACTTCCCGGGAGGCGTCAAAAAATCCTTGTTCTGCCATCCAATCTTCACTGTAAATTTTACTCATATAACGGGAACCGTGATCCGGAAAAATGACAACCACTTTACTGTCCTTGTCAAAAAGGTGTTCTTCTGCCAATTGATGGATGGCTTGCATGGCAGCCCCAGAGGTATACCCGACAAACATACCTTCTGATTTTGTGATGGCACGCGCCGTGTGCGCACTCTCTTCATCGGTTACTTTCACAAAGGTGTCGATCAATTCAAAATGGGTCGCCGTGGGAATCAGATTTTTACCCAAACCTTCAATTCGATAGGGATAGACTTCTGTGGGGTCCAATTCTTGGGTTTCGTGATATTTCTTCAAAACGGATCCATAGGCATCCACGCCAATAATCTGAATGTCCGGATTCATTTCTTTTAAGTATTTCGCACATCCGGAGATCGTTCCTCCGGTTCCGCTACATGCCACCAAATGAGTGATTTGTCCATTGGTTTGTTCCCAAATTTCGGGACCGGTCGTCAAATAATGTGCTTCTACATTCAAATCATTAAAATACTGATTGATATAGATGGATTCTTTAATTTCACTGTGCAGTCGCTTGGCCACCTGATAGTACGAACGAGCGTCGTCCGCTTTTACATTGGCTGGGCAAACATGCACTTGTGCTCCCATAGATCGCAGCATATTGATTTTGTCTACAGAAGATTTTGAAGTTACCGCAAGAATACAATTGTAACCTTTGATCATGGATACCATGGCCAAACTAAAACCAGTATTGCCCGAAGTAGTTTCAATAATTGTGGCTCCGGGTTTTAGTATCCCTCGCTTTTCTGCTTCTTCTATGATGTGGACTGCGATTCGATCTTTGTTGGAGTGTCCGGGATTAAAAGCTTCAAATTTTGCGTAATACTCACCGGGATATCCTTTAACTAAAGTTTGGAGTTGGATTAGAGGGGTGTTTCCTATCAACTCTAATATACTCTGATAGGCGTTCACTTTATCACTCATAAGATGGTTTTTCTTCCATTATGTATGTTGCAAATTTACATAAAATATTTTAGTCATTCTGACCTTCAAGGTTAAGTATAAATGCATACTTTTTTGCAGTTTCTTTCAAGGCATCAAATCTGCCTGATGAACCACCATGTCCGGCTTGCATATTGGTCTCAAATAAAAGGATATGATCATCTGTTTTTAGAGTCCGCAGTCGGGCGACCCACTTGGCGGGTTCCCAATATTGTACTTGGGAATCGTGAAAACCTGTGGTTACTAAAATGTTGGGATAAGCTTGCGCTTGAACATTGTCATAGGGGGAATAGGATTTGATATAATCGTAATATTCTTTTTCGTTAGGATTTCCCCATTCGTCGTATTCAGAAGTTGTCAAAGGAATGGAAGCGTCCAACATGGTGGTGACCACGTCCACAAAGGGAACTGCAGCAATAACACCGTTATACAATTCGGGCGCCTCATTTAATACCACCCCCATCAGCAATCCTCCAGCCGATCCGCCATAGGCGTATAAATGCTCGGAGCCGGTAAAATTGTTTTCAATTAAATATTTAGAAACGTCAATAAAATCATTAAACGTATTTTTCTTTTTTAAGAGTTTTCCTTCATCATACCATGGGCGCCCCAAATATTCCCCTCCACGAATGTGGGCAATAGCATAGATAAAACCCCGATTAAGAAGACTCAAACGGGTGGTGGAAAAACTCGGATCGGTGGTGGCTCCGTAGGAACCATAGCCATACTGCAATAAAGGAGTACTGGCGGAGGGTTTAGTATCTTTGTGATAAACCATGGAAACTGGTACTTGGACGCCATCGCGAGCCGTTGCCCAAACTCGTTTTTCAATATAGTTGGCGGGGTCAAAGGCGACATCCAAAACCTCTTGACGCTTTAATAAATCTTTGGTTTTAGCTTCCATATCAAATTCATAAACCGAAGTGGGCGTAATCATTGAATTGTAAACATAGCGCAATCGAGTAGTGTCAAAACTGGGATTGTAGCCCGTGTAAAGCGTATAGGTTTCTCCTTCTACCGGGAGGAAATAAGACTCTGTTTCATCCCAGCGTTTGATGTATAATTTGGACAAACCATTCGTACGCTCGGTAATTACCCAATATTCCTTGAAAATATCAATATCCTCCAACAAAACGTCTTCTCTGTGCTCGACTATCGTTTCCCAATGCTCCATACTTGGAGTCGCTATGGGGGTCTTCACCAATTTGTAATTGCTGGCCTTATCGTGGTTGGTAATGATATAAAAATGATCTTCAAATTGAGAAACACTGTATTCCAATCCGCGGATGCGCGATTGAATGACTTTAAAGTCGGTTAGTGGAGCATCGGATTTAATAAATTGGTGCTCGGTTGTGAGCGTGCTGTAGGAAGAAATAAAGATATATTCTTCTGACTTTGAATTACTTACATAAACCGAAAAAGTTTCGTCTTTCTCTTCAAATATGAGTACATCTTTTGCTTTTGGGTTGGCAATATTGTGACGATATATGGCTTCGGTGCGAAGCGTGGTTGGGTTTTTATGGTTATAAAATAAATGTTGATTATCCGCCGCCCATGCAGATCCGGGACTGGTATTTTCAATTTTGGTGGCCAACACTTCACCCGTATTCAAATCCTTCACATGTAAAGTGTATTTTCTTCGGGACTGGGTGTCTACTCCGTAGGCTACTTTGGTGTTGTCCGGACTGACATTTATTCCTGATAAATTGAAATAATCATAGCCTTCTGCCATTTTGTTACAGTCGAACATGACTTCCTCTTTGGCAGTAATGGAGTCTTTTTTTCGAGTGTAAATCGGATATTGTTTTGCTTTTTCGTAGCGAGTGATATACCAGTAACCGTTGTAAAAATAGGGCACAGAACTGTCATCTTCCTTGATTCTACTTTTCATTTCTTGAAAAAGAGCGGCTTTAAAATCATCGCTTTGCGCCGTTATTTTGTTGTAATAATCATTTTCCCTTTCCAAATAATCGAGGACTTCCGGATTTTCTCGTTCACGAAGCCAGAAATAGTCATCGACACGAATATCTCCGTGAATTTTATGTTGATAGGAATGGGGTTCCGCCATGGGAGGGAGTAAAGTCGTATCGTATTTCATAGGTGCTTTTGGTTTACAAGCGGTTACAAAAGTAAGACATAGGATCAGTAAAAATGTATTTTTCAAAAACATACTCATAACTTCATTTTTTTTAAGGTCGATAGTACCACTTGATGCTGCTCAACGGTATAATCTCTGTGCGTGACCATTCGCAATTTACCTTTTCCAAGGCGCATAAAATGAATGTCCTGCTGCCGCATTTGTTCCACAAAATTCAATTCATTCGCTGAATCTAAAAGGGAAAAAATGATAATGTTTGTGCATACGGGTTCTATCTTTTTAACATAATCACAAGAATACAAAATTTCGGCTAATTCCTTGGCTTTTTGGTGGTCTTGTCGCATATCTTCCCATTGATGGTCGATGGCATAAATACCTGCAGCCGCTAGATAACCCGCCTGCCGCATCCCTCCTCCAAAGACTTTTCGAATGCGGAGTGCTTGTTGAATAAACGCCTCCGATCCTAACAATACTGAACCCACAGGGCAACCCAAACCTTTGCTTAAACAAACCGAAATACTGTCAAAAGTTTGACCGTAGTCTTGGGGTTGTTCAGTAGTTTCCAGAAGGGCATTCCACAAACGCGCTCCATCCAAATGCAATCCCAATTGATGTTTATCACAAAGCGTTTTTATTTTTCTTATTTCTTCAAAGTCATAAAAAGCACCCCCTCCTTTGTTGGTCGTATTCTCCAAACACACCAAACGTGTTTTGGGCATGTGATAAAATTCTGTAGGATTGATGACTTCCTCAATTTGTTGTGCCGTAATTCTCCCTTGATTCCCAGTAATAAGACGACAAGACACCCCCGAATTAAAACTCACTCCTCCGCCTTCATAATTATAAACATGTGCAAAATGATCGCAAATCAATTGTTCTCCGGGCTGGGTATGTACCTTAATCGCCGTTTGGTTGGCCATGGTTCCTGAAGGAAAAAACATGGCGGCTTCCATGCCAAAAAGTTTTGCCACTTTTTCTTCCAAAGCATTTACTGTTGGATCTTCTTTAAAGACATCATCGCCCACTTGAGCATTTTGCATGGCTTGGAGCATTCCTGCAGAAGGAACGGTTACTGTATCACTGATGAGATTAATTTTCATTAAGAAAAATTTTACTTCTTGAAATTATACTTTTCATAGATCAATCATTAAAAATCGCAGGAAAATGAACCAATGGGAGAACCATCAGGCAAGCGTTCTGAATCCGGCGGAGTAAATTCAGCGGGATTGTCAAAATAGCGATGGATTAAGCTAAGATAATAATTATTATTGGCGGTATCTCGGTTATTGGTCAACCAACGATCTAAATGTTCCAAAGCATCGAACACCTCCATGGAAACAAGAGGATTCGCCTGTTGATTTTGTCCCAATTCCATCAACTGTTTGAGTGTATTCAACTTAACGATTTCACTCAATTGTTGTGCATGGGCTTTGGGATCGTTTTGTTTAAATGTTTTGTCAATAAGCCGCTGAAGTACTGTTTTCAAACCAATTTGCTCCTCCTCAAAACCTTGCTGTTGGATTAATCGAGAGGCGCGCTGGGGATGTAACAATAAGCCCAGCAATGCATCGCTCAATGAATTTCCAGCTCCCAAAAAATCAAAAGCAACACCGGTCTGTGATAAAAAGTTTTCCCGTGAGCGGGGAGCTCCCGGGGAACGGGGGAGTAAAAAGGAACGAATGGATTCAGGAAACTGAAGGGCTTCGGGTGTTAATAAATTCAAAAAGATTTCTAAAGCCTGCCTTTGTGTCTTTGGATCCACCGGAGTGGTTTTGTAAGTGTGTACTCCTTTTACGCCATAATCGTAATCTAATCCCCCCACTAATTTCACCACAGCTTCTGCTTGATAGCGATGCAATAAATAAATAGGAACCAATCGATCTTCCAACAAAGTATAGGGTTCGCCTACTCGTAAATGGTCCGTAGAAAAATTTTTAAGTGCTAATTGACGAATCTGCAGCAATTGTTCCAACTCCGCAATCGCATCTGCACCGTTGTCCCAAAGATGCGCTGTGGGATGGGCTCCTCCGGGAGGTCGCGCATCGTTATCACTGATAAAACGATGTCCTTCGCTAATACTTTTCTCGATGATTTGAATCAGGGCGTTGGTTTCATCGACTCCCGCTGGAAAATCTGAATAGGCATAGGCCACACTCACCTTATCCCAATCTCCAATACCAGTGGCATAAGCATTACTAAAATCAATTTTACCTTCGTTTAAGCTTAAAGTGGGGTGCGGATAATCCATCACCGAAGCACGATTTTTGGGGCTGGCGGCAAAATTATGCGCAAAACCCAAGGTATGACCAATTTCATGGGCGGCAAGTTGTCGTATTCGCGCCAAAGCCAATTTCATAGCGGATGCGTTTACGATCGAATTTTCAGCAAAAGGCTTTTCTGTCAAGCCCAAAGCAATCAAATAATCTTGACGGATTCGAAGACTTCCCAAACTCACATGCCCTTTGATAATTTCTCCGGTTCTTGGATCGGCAACACTGGAACCATAACTCCATCCTCTTGTTGATCGATGTACCCACTGAATCACATTGTACCGAACATCTAGGGGATCAGCATCATCGGGTAGCATTTTAATCTGAAACGCATTTTTGTAGCCGATCTGTTCAAAAGCCTGATTCCACCAACTTCCTCCTTCCAATAGGGCGGATCGAACGGGTTCCGGCGTACCGTTATCCAGATAATAAACAAGGGGTTCCACGGCTTCACTTACCGCTGCAGTAGGATCTTTTTTCTCCAACCGATGCCGGTAGATAAATTGTTGAAGGGTCGACGCGCTGACTGGGGTTGCATAGTCATAATAGGAAAAAACATTCAAACCCGAACGTGGATCGAAGGAGCGCATTTGATAATTATTGTCGGGTAATTCTACAAAAGAATGATGTTGATAAACCGTAACAGCATCCGGCGTAGGGACTACACCACGCAGCATATTCCCATTGGCTTCACCTGTAAAAGTTAACAAGACGTCCAGTTCAATATTTTTGGGAAAGGCTTTGGTGCGGTTCAAAGCAATGGCAGAACGAGTTGCATCCACCTTAAAAGTGCCTTGTTGCGCTTGCTGTAAACGCTTTGCAACGCCATGTGCATCTTGCATTAAAAAAGGGGTAAGATCAATAATGTATCCGTCTGCAGTGGATGCTTCTATGGGAAATCCAAAAAGCACCGATTTGCCAAAGGCTTCCGTAATCGAACGTTGTTCTAGCGCATTGTCAGAACGCGCACGGTAGGCTAAATTCGGCTGTAGGAGCAGCAATTTATTTCCCGCTTTTTTAAACACTAGCAAACGTTCATTTCCCAGTTGTCCCCGATCCAAACCTAGATCGTTGTTCCCGATTCCTTGGCTTAAACTGTTGACATATAAAAAGGGTTGATCGGTATTCTTAACCGTTAAGTAAATCGCGTCTTTTTTGGGGCTGTAATTAAAATTAAAATAACCCGAAAATGCTTCGGTTTCATTGAGTATATTGGGTTTGTCCGATGCTTTAGGAGCATGTTTTTTTTGCTGGGCAGGAAGAGCGTTAAGGGCTAGAACTATCGCAAAAAGAGTAGGTATTGAAGCTCTCATTAAAAAAAATTTACCCTTAAAACTACTAAAATCCGATCAAATGATTCCTTAAATTTTGGAATAAATCACAGGAAATTCTTTGCTCCTTACAAAAGCATTGACAATTCCAGCCAAGCGTCCGACTTTTCCTCCAAGGTCGCTTCAATTTCTTTGAGACGAATGGAAAGCTTGGTAATTTCTTCGGGGGTGAGTTCTTCCTCCATAAATCGATTTTGCAAAGTCTCTTGCTCCCCTTCCAAAAGTTGAATTTCCTTTTCTAATTTCTTGTACAATTGCTGTTCCTGAAAACTAAGTCCTTTTTTTTCATCGCTGTTTTGCTTCCAATCTTTGGTTGCTTTTTTAGTGTTTTGTGGAGCATTGTTGGGTTCTTGTGCCTGACTTTCCTCATAGGCTCTAAAGTCGGAATAGTTGCCCGGAAAATCTTCAATAACTCCCTCCCCTCTAAAAACAAATAAGTGATCGACGATTTTGTCCATAAAATAGCGATCGTGAGAAACAACGATCAAGCAACCCGGAAAGTCCAACAGAAAGCTCTCCAACACATTTAGTGTGACGATGTCCAAATCGTTGGTGGGTTCGTCTAAAATTAAAAAATTGGGGTTTTGAATCAAAACGGTACATAAATACAAGCGCTTGCGCTCTCCCCCGCTCAATTTTTCCACAAAATCGTATTGCTTTTTTCTATCGAATAAAAAGCGTTCCAACAATTGTTGGGCTGATATTTTTTTTCCTTTTTTCAGCGGTATAAATTCGCCAAACTCTTGGATGACTTCGATCACTTTTTGGCCTTCTTTGATCTTAATCCCGCCTTGGGTATAGTATCCAAATTTCAAGGTTTCTCCCCGAATGATCTTTCCCGAATCGGGTTCTAAGGTGTTGGTCAGGAGATTTAAAAACGTGGATTTTCCAGTGCCATTTCTGCCAATGATACCAATACGGTCATTGCGCTGAAAATTATAATCAAACTTTTTGAGCAAGGTGATGTTTGCAAAAGCTTTGGTAACGGAGTGCATTTCAATCATTTTGGACCCCAATCGTTCCATATTGATTTCCAATTGCACCTCGTGTTCATTTCTTCGCTGTTGCGCTTTTTCTTTGATCACTTTAAAATCATCAATCCGCGATTTGGATTTAGTCGTTCGGGCTTTGGGCTGACGTCGCATCCATTCCAATTCTTTGACAAAATGACGCTTGGTCTTGTGTGTCACTGTTTCTTCATGAGCGATTCGAATAGCTCTTTTTTCTAGGTAATAGGAATAACTCCCTTTGTAAGAATAGAGTTCACCTTCGTCCAACTCAATGATTTCATTGCACACCCGTTCCAAAAAATACCGGTCGTGGGTGACCATCAAGAGAGTCATTTTTTCTTTGATAAAATAGGCTTCCAACCATTCAATCATTTCCATGTCTAGGTGGTTGGTAGGCTCGTCTAAAATCAATAAATCTGGGGATTCTAGCAGTGCAGAACAAAGCGCCAAACGCTTTTTTTGTCCCCCGGAAAGTGCCGCAACATGCAGTTGCAAATCTTCCAGTTTTAGCTTGCTAAGCATCTGTTTGTATTGCGTTTCGAAATCCCACGCCTGATGTTGTTCCATGGCCTCAAAAGCTTTTTGATAAGCCTCCTCATTTTCGGGATTTAACAGGGCTTTTTCATAGGCTGCAATGACTCGTAAAGAAGGATTTCCAGAAGCCAAAATTGTAGCTTCTATAGTCAATTTTGGATCCAAAAGGGGTTCCTGTGCCAGATAGGAAATACGCGTTCCTTTGCGATAGTTTACAGCACCTTCATCGGGCGTGTCTTTTTGGGCAATTATTTTCAGCAGGGTGGTCTTCCCACTTCCGTTTTTGGCAATTAAAGCAATTTTTTGTCCTTTGCTAATTCCAAAAGACAAAGGCTCCAATACAACGCGCTCGCCATACGATTTTGAAACGCCTTCTACGGAAAGTAGGTTCATAATTCATTTTTATTTGCCCAAAAGTAAGCATTATGAATGCGGATTTCTCTAATTGTAAAAGATTAATGTTTTGCTTACCAACAGACCAAAAGGGAGGATAATATTCAGTTATTATAAAAATTTCATGCACAAATTGAATATTCCGTGATTTTTTTAATGACTTCTTTTTTCGTTTAATCGGTTTCCTCCTAAAATAATTTCATCAAACTTTTTATATAATTTCAATTAAAGCACTTTAATCTTGTATTTTTACGCGAATATTACAGACATGATCTCAAACGAGCAATATAAAGATTTAATGGAACGCCTGGGTGCCTTAAGGCGGTATCTTTGACATTGATGCCAAAGAAATAGAAGTTAAAAATCAAGAAGAAAAAACTTTAGCCCCCGACTTTTGGAACGATGCCAAAAGTGCCGAGCTACATATGAAGCAATTGCGTACCCTCAAAAAATGGGTCACCGATTATACCGCTATTGCCCAAGGTATTGAAGACCTTGAAGTGTTGATGGAATTTGAAAAAAGTGGCGACGCCTCCCCAGCTGAAGTCAGTACGCAATACGATACTACTCTGCTCTTATTGGAAGCTTTGGAATTCAGAAATATGCTGTCGGACGAAGGGGATGATTTGAGTGCCGTACTGCAAATCACCGCCGGTGCCGGAGGAACCGAAAGTTGCGATTGGGCCGAAATGTTAATGCGGATGTATCTGATGTGGGGCGAAAAGCAAGGCTATAAAATCAAAGAACTCAACCACCAAGCCGGTGATGTAGCCGGTGTCAAGACGGTGACTTTGGAATTGGAAGGCGAATATGCTTTTGGTTGGCTTAAAGGTGAAAACGGGGTGCATCGTTTGGTGCGGATTTCCCCTTTTGACAGCAATGCCAAACGGCATACCTCCTTTGTGTCGGTTTATGTTTATCCCTTGGTGGATGATACCATTGAAATACAGATCAGCCCCTCCGACTACACTTGGGAAACCATGCGTGCCAGTGGTGCCGGAGGACAAAATGTCAACAAGGTCGAGACTGCAGTGCGATTACGCCACCATCCCACCGGGATAATGATTGAAAATTCTGAAACCCGCTCTCAATTGGAAAACAAAGCCAAAGCCATGCAGTTGCTGCGCTCACAGTTGTACGAAATTGAATTGCAAAAAAAGTTGGCCGCTCGGGATGAAATTGAAGCCGCCAAAAAGAAAATTGAATGGGGATCACAAATCCGAAATTATGTAATGCATCCCTACAAATTGGTGAAAGATGTCCGCTCTCAATTGGAACTCACCGATGTAGATGCCGTGATGAACGGGCATATTGATCCTTTTTTAAAGGCCTATCTGATGAGTGTAGGACAACATAACGATAACGAATAAATTATGGAAAATAAAAGTATTAAAAACATCATTTTTGACCTTGGAGGAGTACTCATTGACTGGAATCCGGAATATGTTTATTTGGATGTTTTTGAGGGAGATCGTAAAAAAATGAAGTGGTTTTTTGATGAAATCTGCACCATGGATTGGAATGAAAATCAGGACGCCGGATATGCACTTGCGCAAGCCACCGAAGATCGGGTAAAAATGTTTCCCGAATACGAAGAGTGGATACGAATGTACTACGGACGTTGGGAAGAAATGTTGGGCGAATCCATCGTCGATACGGTCGCTCTCTTAAAACAACTGGTTGCACATCCCAACTATCGCGTGGTGGCATTGACCAATTGGAGTGCCGAAACCTTTCCCGTTGCCCTTAAAAAATTTGATTTCTTGCATTGGTTTGAGGGGATCATCGTTTCTGGTACAGAAAAAACCCGTAAGCCTTTTGCTGAGATTTATCAACTTACCTTGGATCGGTTTCAACTAAATCCGCAAGAATCTGTATTTATTGATGACAACGCCCGCAATATTGATGGTGCTCAGGCATTGGGCATCCACGGAATTCATTTTTTAAGCCCAGAGCAATTAAAGTCCGATTTAGTAAAGTTGGGGATTGACATCTAGTTTCCTGATTTTATCAGTATGCTTCCACCCTTTCCAACAATTCCTGCGCTTTGTTGAACAAGGGTATTCCTTAACCTAAGAATTTGTATTTTTAGTTAAACTTTAGATTCCAAAGGGCATTATGTATAAAAAATTTAAAAAAATCGTATTCCTCAGTAGTATCTTGGGGCTTTGTTTTTCCTGCCAAACAACCCCAGGCAAATAATCAAAGAATTCATTTACAGCTTCTTTCAACGCTGGAAAACCTATGATGAGTCCACCGATAATGATTTGCTTTCTTTTAGTAATCGTCGTCAGCAAGGAGAAAATGACTTAGCCATCAGAGATCGCATATTGCGTCAAACCTTCTTCCAATATTTAAGGGACAATAATTTAAATATTGTTGAGAAAGATGAAAAAAGAGCTTTTTCTGAACTAGAAAGAATTATCATTTATCGCACTGGCAAAGGTTTATGTCAGGAATGCCTGAGAGAAGGTAAGCCAGAAAATGAAGCCAAAGTAAGTTGGTCTGAATATCAAGCAGACCATGTTTTACCTCATGCTAAAGGAGGGAAAACGGTCATTGAAAATAGTGAGTTATTATGCGCATATCACAATCAATCAAAAGGAGCCAAAGTTTCCTAGCAAATGTAAACCAAGTAAGAATGGCTAAATGTGATTGGCAAAAACCTATTCAGTTATGGTTAAAAGGTTGTGGTAAAGTTCTTTATTCATCTATTGAAACCCACCACAAACTCCTTTAGATAAAAGGGCTCGTAATAGGCTAGGTCTTAAAATGCTTATTCGGTAAATTTTTGCTGTGCCAGTTCTACCATTCCTTTTGCTGAAGGGTAAACGCCTAATTCAAAATGAGCGTTGGGATGCGTCAGTATTTCTTGGCATTTGTCGGCGCTCGCCAAAGAAAAGGACAGGGCACTTTTCCAACTTATCGGCAAAAATAGCCCGTGGAAGAAAACGATATACGAAACAATATGCAGAGCTAATTCCAGTGCTATCCATAACGCAACAAACACATAATGAGTTGCTGGTTGATTCTGTGATTTTATCAAAAAAACGAAAACCGCCAATCTTTTGAATTCAGCAGCCAACCAAATTATAAAAACACATCATTTACAGTACATTTTATTATCTTTGAAATCGTCTTAATGCTAATTTAATACCCGTAGCATTGTTTCTTACGCGGCTAGATTAAACCAAATATGAAAAACACAATTTATCTTTTTATCGCCCTATTTTTTGCAACAAACTTTGGTTTTTCCCAGTCCTCCAATCTCGGCAACTGGTTGATTTATATAGGGAGTAAAAAATTAAACAGTCAATGGAACTGGCATCATGAGATACAATACAGAAACTACAATGCCATTGGTGATCTTGAGCAACTTTTGCTCCGAACAGGAATCGGCTACAATTTGTCCGAAGGCAACAACAATCTATTGCTGGGCTATGGCTATATCAACAGTCAAAACTATGCAGCCCAGTCTGCGGATAAATCAAAAGTGGGGGAACATCGAATTTTCCAACAATTCATTACCCGACAAAACAAAAGCCGGCTAAAAGTCCAACATCGGTTTCGATTGGAGGAACGGTGGGTGGAAAATTCAGATTTTAAACTGAGATTTCGCTATTTTTTAGGGCTTAATGTCCCACTAAACAATGCGGAACTGGTCGATAAAACAGTTTATCTTTCCTCCTACAATGAACTCTTTTTAAACCATAAAAAAACGGTTTTTGACCGGAATCGAATTTATGGAGGACTGGGTTACAAATTAAATTCGCGGGTAAAGTTTGAAATCGGCTATTTAAATCAATTTTTTAACGCTGGAAGCAGGGACCAAATAAATTTGATCACCTTCCTAAACTTTTAAATTCACCCCACCCAATGACTCCCAAAATCTTATCCTCGCTACTCCTCCTTGGCTTGCTCTGTGCTTGCCAGCAAAAAAAGAATCCAGACGCTCAACAAGAGATTCTACAAATGATGTCGGAATACAGAGCCGCTTGGAGCGTAGGAGATACCTTACAAATTTTAAAACATATTAGTCCTGATATTACCTTTTTTAGACCTACCAAAAGTGCACCTCCTATTTACGGAAAGCAAGCCCTAAAAAAATTTTGGTTTCCTTCAGCAAGCCTTTCTTATCCCATCATAGCATACGAAATTGAACATGAAAAGGTGGGTGTGGCAGAGGATTTGGCGTATTATCAGGGGCTGTCAAAACTTACTTGGTGTACACTAGAAAACAACAGTATGAAAGACACCACCCGTTCCATTAGCGATTTTACAAATATTTTAAGAAAAGAAAACGGGGCATGGAAAATATACAGTATCATGTACCACCTTAAGGATGAAGCGTATACACGATAAAGAATTGTGAACGTTAAAACGTATCATTTTAAATAGTTCCGCTATTGTTTTCTTTTACAGATTTCATAAGAAACCTACACTCAAAAAAAGCTTTTTAGCCAAGGAGGGCTACACTGTCTAAAAATTTTTAATTTTGGCAAGCCTTGCTCCTACTGCTGGAGTAAAACTATAGCTTTAAATAATCCTAAATCGCCCTTATGCCGCAAATCAAACGCTCTCAAACCACACGTTTTTTATCCATCAGTATTGGATTGGTTTATCTCTGGTTCGGTGGTCTAAAATACTTTTCAGGATTCAGTCCGGCCGAGCAACTTGCTCAAGATACCATCGCCGTTTTAACCTTTGATTTAATTCCTCCCAACTATTCCATTTTACTTCTTGCCCTGTGGGAATCCTTGGTGGGCATTTCACTCCTAATCAAAAGCTCTCGAACCACGCTGCAATTGGCACTTTTACATATACTGTTGACATTTACGCCCGTGTTTTTCTTTCCCGAACGTTGTTTTGTTGAACTTCCCTTTAAATTTACTTTATTAGGACAGTACATTTTTAAAAACATCATCATCTTGGCGGCACTCCTCCAGCTGTATCGCCTTTCTAAAAAAAACTCCTATGGATATCAAAGCATGGAACGCTAAGAGTGAATCTTTTAATTTTAAAAAAGCAAAAATTAACTATGTCAGAGCGGGTAAAGGAGCTGCGTTGGTATTAATCCACGGTTTCCCTACATCCTCTTGGGATTTTTCTTGGATTTTTCCAGAACTTATCAAAAAATTCGATTGTATTTGCGCGGATTTGATCGGTTTGGGACGGTCTTCAACATCGGCAAAAACCATTACCATAGCGGATCAAGCCGATGCCCTAGAGGCACTCTTAAAAAAACTAGGCATAAGTCAGGCACATCTTTTTGCCCATGACTTGGGTGACACCGTAGCCACCGAATTGCTCTATCGAAGCCAGCAGGGAAACCAAGACCTTCAATGGCTTTCTTGCACGCTCATGAATGGGGGTGTTTTTCAGGAAACCAACAAACCCAGATACATTCAAAAATTATTGAATTCCCCCATTGGTTTTTTAATCGGTAGATTCAGCTCCAAGCATATCTATGTTAAAACCATTATAAAGATTTTTGGTAAAAACACCCCCCCTTCAGCGGAATTTCTAAACGATTCATGGAATATTTTTATGGAAAACAAGGGGCGTAAAATGCTGCCCATCGTGGGTCGCTATTTGACGGAACGCAAAATCCATAAAGCCCGCTGGGAACAACCGCTTTTCTCGCCCAGCCTTCCCATGGCGATGATCAACGGGGTGTGGGATCCCATATCTGGGGAGGCTACTGCCGATCGTTTTGAAGAAAAAGTAAGTGGTAGTTATGTCGTCAGACTCCCTTTGGGACACTATCCCCACATCGAGAACCCCAAAGCAGTACTCGATGCTTTTTACGCTTTCCACGCCCGCTTATAAGCTCAAATTGCTGTTTTATTTGTGGCAACGGATATTTCTTCCAACTTGTCCTTGAGGTATACGGTCAATTTAATAATTTTATAGTGACCCTTTGGCATCAATTAAAACACCCTTATGGATAAATCTCCTACTACGATCGACAACTACTTAGAACATCATTACATTCACAAAAGCAATTGGTTACGTGCTGCAGTTTTGGGAGCCAATGACGGCATCCTTTCTACAGCGAGTATCGCCATTGGAATGGCAACTGCCACCGATATGCGCGAGCAAATCCTTTTGGCAACACTGGCAGGATTGGTCGCTGGGGCACTGTCCATGGCCGCCGGAGAATATGTCTCTGTGAGTTCCCAAACCGATGTGGAAAAAGCCGATATCGAAAGAGAAAAAAAAGAGTTGGAAGAAGACCCCGAATTTGAATTAAGCCTGCTCGCCAAAATTTATGAGGATCGCGGATTGAAAAAAGAAACAGCCCTCTTGGTTGCCAAAGAACTCACCGAAAAAGATGCCTTGGCGGCACATGTACGCGATGAATTGGGCATCAACGAACTCAATCAAGCCAATCCCATACAAGCGGCTTTGGCTTCGGGAGCTTCATTCACCGTGGGCGGTCTTTTGCCTTTTGCCGTCACCCTATTTTTTCCATTAAAAAACATAGAGTATAGCTTGTATGGATGTACTCTTTTTTTCTTAATTTTTTTGGGTGCCTTAGCGGCAAAAACAGGGGGGTCGTCCATCGCAAAAGCAGTCCTTCGAATTACTTTTTGGGGAACCATCGCCATGGGAATTACCGCTTATGTAGGGTACCTTTTTGGAGTGCATGTATAATTAACCCAATCTTATAAATCATGAACGAAGCCCATTTTCACCTCATCATCAATCATTTTCCCATCATTATTCTTGTCGTTGGAATGTTTATTCTTTTGAGTGGTTTTTTAATTAAATCTCCTCTACTCAAACGCGTGGCCTATTGCCTCTTTATACTCGGTGCACTTTTTACGATCCCTGCCTTTGCCTCGGGCGAAGCCGCATAAGAAGTGGTAGAACACATGAATGGCGTCAGCGAACACCGGATTCATGAACATGAAGAAGTTGCTGAAACTTTTTCTCTACTCATTTATCTTTTAGGTGGATTTTCATTAATTGCCTTGTGGGCGCAATGGAAGCAAAAATCCTTTTCTAAGATAATTTCGTGGGGCGTTGCCCTTTTTGCTCTAGTTGTTTTGTTTTATGCACAGCAAACAGGCACTTCCGGAGGAGAAATACAACACCCCGAAATTCGAAAAGACTTTCAAAACACATCCCCGTTGGAGGGTACAACAAACCACAATACCCCTCATGAGGATGAGGACGATGATGATGATTAAGTCGTTTTTTTAAGAAAGGAAATCTTTAATCCAAAACACTCAAGACTCCCAAGCGGTAGGAATCCATCCCAAAACCGATGATAAGTCCTTTCGCCACTGGAGTGATGTATGAAGTATGTCTAAAATCTTCCCGCGCAAAGGTGTTTGAAATGTGAATTTCAATCACATTGCTATCAATTGCCTTAATGGCATCTCCAATGGCTACAGAAGTGTGGGTATATGCCCCTGCATTGAGTAAAATCGCATCGGAAGTAAAACCCACTTCATGCAAACGATCGATCAATGCCCCTTCAATATTGGACTGAAAATAGTCAAAACTTACCTGCGGAAATTTTTCTTTTAAACCTTCAAAATAGGCTTCAAAAGTTTGATTGCCATAAACCGTGGGTTCGCGCGTGCCCAAAAGATTTAAATTCGGACCATTGATGATACTGATTTTCATTTTAAGTATTTTAGCAAAAGTATAGAATTTAGGGTTATCCCCCTACACACTCATAAAGTGAATTGGAAGCAAGCCATCAACGATTTTAAAATGTACCTCAAAATAGAACGGGGCTTGTCTCGGCATTCCATCGACAGCTATAGTTTGGACATCCATGCCTTTTGGTATTTTCTTGATCGTCATGACATGGAAATCAGCCCTGTGGACTGTGACTCCGATGCCGTTCAACAATTCATTTATGAAGAAGCTAAAATTCAATCTGCGCAAACCCAAGCCCGTCGAATCTCAGGGCTGCGAAGTTTTTTTAATTATTTAATTTTTGAAAATTATCGAACCACCAATCCTACAGACTTGATCGAAGCTCCCAAATTGGGACGGAAATTACCCGACACCCTCTCGGTCAAAGAAATTGAAACACTGTTGGAGGAGATTGACTTGGGGCATCCCCAAGGACATCGCAACAGAGCCATCATTGAAACCCTTTACGGCAGTGGTTTACGAGTGAGCGAGTTAACAGACTTGACCCTTTCGAATTTGTTTTTTAAAGAGAACTTGATTCGGGTTACTGGCAAAGGAAACAAACAACGCTTGGTTCCGATGGGAAGTTATGCCAAAAAATTTTTAAACTATTATTTGGACTATTATCGTGCCCACCAAACCGTGGATCCGAAATTTGCCGATATCGTTTTTCTCAACCGCAATGGCAGGCAGTTATCCCGAACGATGATCTTTACCATTGTCAAAGATTTGGCGAAAAAAGCACAACTGGGAAAAAACATCAGTCCACACACTTTTCGTCATTCTTTTGCTACGCACATGCTGGAAAACGGTGCAGACCTTAGAGCCATCCAAACCCTACTTGGACATGAAAGTATTACCACTACCGAAGTTTATACGCATCTTGACACCAAGCACTTGCGCTCCGTGATGGAACGTTTTCACCCCAGAAACGATTAGGCCTCAACCACCAAGCTGAAACCCTCTCCGTGAATGTTCAAAATTTGAACCCGTGCATCCAAGGACAAGTATTTACGCAACTTCGCAATATAGACATCCATACTTCGGGAAGTGAAGTAATTGTCGTCCCTCCAAATTTTATTCAATGCCAAATCACGCGGCAATAAATCATTGATATGAATGACCAAAAGGCGAAGTAATTGATTTTCCTTGGGCGATAGTTTGACCTTTTCCTGATCTTTAAATTGAAGAAAACGCAGTTTGGAATTGAATTTAAAATCTCCAAAATCAAATTCATAGGTATCAGTATCCGCAACAGGAGCCTTGCTTTTTCGGTTTAATATGACTTTGATTTTTGCTAATAGAACGTCCGAATCAAAGGGCTTGGTCAAATAGTCATCCCCTCCGATTTTAAATCCTTTCAACATGTCTTCTTTTAAGGTTTTGGCGGTCAGGAAAATAATGGGAATCAAGTCGTCTTTTTCACGAATCTCTTTGGCAAGCGTAAACCCGTCTTTATAGGGCATCATTACATCCAGTATACAAAGATCAAAATCTTCTTTTTTGAACTTCTCAAAACCTTCAATACCATTTTTTGCGAGGGTAATATCATAGTCGTTTAAGAATAAGTAATCCTTCAAAATACTACCAAAATTGGGGTCGTCTTCTACGATAAGAATTTTTTTGTTTGAATTTTTCATGCGTTTATATATGAGGCGTTAGTTAGTTTATGAATGATACTTTTCTTTTTGGGGTAGCGTGATGGTGAACTGTGTTCCTTTTCCTTTTTTACTTTCAATACTGATGGTTCCTTTGTGCAAATCGACAATTTTCTTTACATAGGCCAATCCCAAGCCATGCCCTTTTACATTGTGAATATTTCCGGAGGTTTCGCGGTAAAATTTTTCAAAAATTTTGTGTTGCGTAGACGGACTCATCCCAATGCCATTGTCTTCAATACGCAAGATCAAGTTTTGGTTTTCATTTTCAGTATATATTTTTACTTTAGGAGCCGTTTCGCAATATTTAATGGCGTTGTCTAAAAGATTCACAACAACATTGGTAAAGTGACTTTCGTTCCCCCAAAACAAAGTGTTTTTGGCTTTAAAATAGGTTTTTATGCTTCCTTGGTTATCATCGAGAATCAACCGAATGTGCGCAATGGATTCGTGAATGATATCGCTGAGGTCAACCACCTCTTTTTGGATGGGTTCATTGCTGCGCTCCAACTGGGAAATCCGCAATACATTTTCTACTTGCGACAACATTCTGGAATTTTCTTCACGAATCATTCCCAAATATTGAAGAATACGATCCGGAGCCCCCAAGGTTTTGGGATTTGAAATAGCATCTAAAGCCAAATTGATCGTTGCAATGGGCGTCTTAAACTCGTGAGACATATTGTTGATAAAATCCGTTTTAATTTCTGAAATTTTCTTTTGACGTATAATCTGATAGAGTGCACTCATGGAAACCAAAACAATAAAAACCGTTAAAAACATCGTGAGTCCTCCAATACCCAAGATAGAAGAAAAAACAAATTCATCTTTTTGAGGGAAAGACACCACCAATTCATAAGGACTGTTTCCATCTTCATTCAACAAAATTGGTGTACTGTAGCGATAGCCTTTTTGCTCTTCCTCATAATTGTTTGATTTGATTTTGGTGGACAAACCTTCGTTATAGATCACAAACTCATAAGGCGTTTGTATGTCCTTTTCATTAAATTCTCGAGTCAGCAATTGGTCCAATTCGTCAATATTGATGCGCTTGTGGATGGGGAGATTCATGGAATAATTCATAAATCGATCACGCAACGCCTGATTGTAAACATTGATGCGATCTACGGTTTTTATTCGTTCAATAGAACTCGGTAAATTATTGGTTCGGTCAAAGACATTTTCTTTTTTAATAATCATGGTGTTGCGAACACTCTTATAATCCTTCACCTCCGAAGGTATTTCGCCCAACTTTGGATCCAAATATGGAGAAATATTATAAGCCTCCTCCAAGATACTATAGGTATAATAGGAAATCAGGTTGTTGGGCTTGTCTTCATCCAAAAATAAAAAAATGTCTTCATATTTGGATTCACTGGGATTTCCCTTGTTGTCGATTATTTTTTCATAGGCTGAAATATAATCGGATAATTCCCGCTCTTGTACTTCTTTGGAAACCACCTGTAAGGACTGTTGAACGGCTAATGAAAATTCTTTTTCTTTATTCTTCCAGGCTGAATAAATCCAATATCCTTGTACTGCAATAATCCCCAAAATGGAGATTATCATAAAGGTTACTAACGATATGAAAATATTTTTTTTCATTAAGAATAAATCTAATCAAAATTACAATGGATTTTATGAATCCACTTCATTTCTGCAAAGTTGATGGTTTTCTTCGGATAAAAATCCTAATGCTTTGTTAATCCTCTGTCCTCGAAAATTCTTTTAATTTAATATAAATCTGTTTTAATTGAGGGCTTAGATCACAGGAATTGGGATTGTTTACAACAAAATCTGCCAAAGGTATTTTTTGCTCATCCTCCCATTGGTGGGACATTCGAGCGAGCACGTCGGAACGACTTCCTCCATCGCGTTTCAAAACCCGTTCGATTCGATCCTCCTTGGGCGCACAAACCAAGATCACTTGATCGCAGGAGACATGCCCTCCGGTTTCAAATAAAATTGCGACTTCTTTTATAATAAAAGGGGCTTGGGAATGAGCATCCACAAAATTTTTAAAATCAAGGGCAACCGCCGGATGCACTAGGGCGTTTAATTTCTTTAAGGCTTCTGCATCTTTAAAAACCAAAGCCGCCATTGCTTTTCGATCCAAAATTCCATCGCTGTAAAAATGTGCGCCAAAACAAGCTTTCACTTCGGCTTGTAAGCTTGTGTGCAGCAGGTGTTTGGCACGATCATCTGCCCGGTAACAAGGAATACCGAGGTTTTCAAAATACTTTAAAACCGTGGATTTTCCACTTCCAATACCTCCTGTAAGTCCTATAATCTTCATTTGCGAATTAAATAATCTACCGTTTTGGGGGAAATACTAATCGTTTTGATATAATCTGGATAACGAATCACTTTTAAAGGTAAGGATTTTACATCGGTTGTTTTCAATTGGGAATAATCCACTGCAATTTCAATATCCGTGGGTTGGAGTTGGGGAATCATCTGAAGAGGTAAAATCACCCTAACTTCAGCTTGTGCAGGAAAAAGTTTCAGTTTAATGTCGTTGGGTAGATTTATAATATTGATCAAAACTTCCAATTTTTTCTCAGAATAGGGCAATACATTCACCGCTACATTGACCGTACTGGGATTAGCGGACAACCGAGCATCTATATCCAATGGAAGTACGGCTGAAATAGGTGCTGCTTGGTTGTTTAAAACAAGCGGCTGGGTATTGACTTGATAAATCGTATCTAAAATATTGGTGGAACCCACTAAAATGATACTATCGGGTGCAATCGACCACCTATCTTCCGGAAGATAGCCCGCTCGATAGCGGATCTTGGACTGCACACGAACAGCTACTTTTTTTTGCGCCAATCGACTGTAGTCCAACCTCCATTCAGAGGTGTCAAAACCCAAAAGTTGCGTGGTGGAAAAAAGTTGTTGTTGTATCGCAAACAGCTGACTGCTCGAATTGATTAATAATTCATCCCTCTCATAAATGGCATTTCTCATAGACAATTCCAAGGTTTCATAAAACAAACGATACAACAACAATTCGAATCCACTCGCACGAATCGTGAGCGCAATTTGATGGGGTTCTTCCAAAAGCACTACATCCTTGGGAAGCTCCTTACAGTGTACGACAAAGGTTTGCTGTACTTGATAGGTTTTTGAAAATTTGGTACTCATCCAAAAGAGTAACGAAATCAATACAAACAACAAAAAAAAGCGAAAACGTTCTTTCCCCGGTAAACGCTTCGCTAGTTTATTGTAAAGATTTTTTTGAGCAGCCATCAGATTAGGGCTAAGAAAGCCTATCTATTTGCTTATGGCATCGATAACCTCTTGACTTACCCCCACATTGGAAAAACCGCCATCGTGAAATAAATTTTGAAGGGTCACTTTACGAGTATAATCAGAAAATAAAGAAACCGTATAATCTGCACATTCTTTGGCCGTAGCATTACCCAAAGGAGACATTTTTTCGGCATAGGCCAAAAAGCCATCCAAACCGGCAACTCCTTTTCCGGCCGTGGTCAAAGTGGGAGATTGAGAAATGGTATTCACCCGAACTTTTTTGTCTTTCCCAAAGAAATATCCAAAACTGCGCGCTATTGATTCCAAATAGGCTTTGTTGTCTGCCATATCGTTATAGTTGGGAAAAGTACGCTGAGCAGCCACATAAGAAAGGGCTACGATACTTCCCCAAGGATTCATTGCATCTTTTTTATACAAACATTGCATCAATTTATGAAAAGACACAGCCGACACATCCCAGCCTTTGGTCATCCAATCGTGGTTCAAGTCGGTGTAGTGTTTTCCTTTACGCACATTGATTGACATCCCGATGGAATGCAGTACAAAATCCAATTTTCCTCCCAGGATTTCTTGTGCTTGATTGATTAAATGCTCCAAATCTTCCATATTGGTAGCATCTGCAGCAATCACCGTTGCTCCGGTTTTTTCGGCCAGTTGATTGATCGTTCCCATACGCATGGCTACGGGAGCATTGGTAAGTACGAATTGTCCTCCAGCATCTGCTACAGATTCGGCAGTTTTCCAAGCAATGGATTGATCGTCTAACGCTCCAAAAATGATTCCTTTTTTTCCTTCGAGTATTTTGTGTGCCATGATTTATTTTTTAGGGTGTAAATATACACTTAATTCAATAATTGTTTGGCATGAGCAATGGCGGTGTCGGTCAACTGATTGCCCGAAAGCATGGCAGCAATTTCTTCTACACGATCTGTTCCCTCCAATATTTTTAAATCGCTCTGAACAATGCCGAGTTCTTCTTTCTTGAAGACTTTATAGTGATGATTACCTCTGGCAGCAACCTGGGGCAAGTGTGTAATGGTGAGCACCTGCATTTGTTTGCTGATGCCAACCATGATTTGAGCGATTTGATCCGAAACCTTACCGGAAACACCGGTATCGATCTCATCAAAAATAATGGTGGGCAACTTTTTATACTGACATAAAATAGTTTTGAATGCCAACATGATTCGAGACATCTCTCCACCCGAAGCTATCTTTTTCAGGGGTTTAAAAGTTCCTCCTTTATTGGCTTTAAAAAGAAAAGCAACCTGGTCCATACCATTGGAAAGAAAGTTTTCTCCGGGAGTGATCTCAATTTTAAACGCGGCATCCCCCATGCCCATCTTTTGGATGAGACGCTGTAATTCTGATTCCAAGACCGCTGTGGTGGAACTTCTTTTTTCAGAAAGCTGCCCCCCCAATTGCTTCAAGCTTTTGTATACCGCTTGTTTTTCTTTATCAATCGCAGCCATCTTTTCCGCCATATCCAAACGCGATTGAATGGTGGTATTTAAGCGTTCTCTGATTTCTATCAAAGCAGCGACACTCTGCACTTTGTGTTTTTGTTGCAACCGATGCAATTGATCCCACTGCGTTTCTAATTCCTGTAATTCCTCCGGATGTGCTTCCAAACCCTCCAACGCACGCATACAATCCTCCAAAAGATCCTCTACTTCGATCAATACACTTTTGGATCGATCGGCCAAACCATCGTAAGTACTCGCCTTTTGAGCAATAGATTGTAAAAGTCCACGCAATTGAATGAGTTGCTCCCGAAGCCCTAGAGATTCGTTGTCCATTAACTGAACAACCGCCCCAAATTGGGATTGTAAAAAATCCACATTCGCCAGTGCCTCCAGCCGTTCCTCCAAAGGTTTTTCCATCCCTTCTTTAAGCTGCGCAGCTTCCAATTCTTGCCACAAAAATTCGTTTAACTCAAAATTTTGATCCGCTTTGGATTGTTCGTCGCTTAGTTGTTGTAAATGGCGATCTAATTTTAAATATTCCTTTAACTGCGTTTGATAACTCACTAAATCATTTTCATTTTTAGCCAAAGCATCCAAAAGCATGATGGGATAACTGTCTTGCAACAATATTTGGGTATCGTTTTGCGAATGAATATCAACCAAATGAGCACTGAGTTGCTCCAAACTTTGCAATAAAACTGGGGTGTCATTCACAAAGGCACGAGATTTGCCCTGAGGTAAGAGTTCTCTTCGGATGATTGTTTCCGATTGATAATCCAAATCGAGCTCATCAAATACTTCCTTCAAGGTGTAATCGGTCAAATCAAAAACCGCTTCAACGACACATTTTTTGTCCGGTTGAAACAGGGCAGAAAGATCGGCGCGTTTCCCCAAAACCAAACTTAAACCTCCCAAAAGAATCGATTTTCCGGCTCCGGTTTCTCCTGTAATACAGGTCATTCCGGAAGAAAAATGAACTTCCAAGGCATCGATTAAAGCAAAATTGTAAATTTTTAATTCTTTAAGCAATCCGATCTTATTTAATTGTGCTGTTCTGCGCCCCTAAGATAGAAATATTAAACTTTGATTTGCTTCCATCGACCGCCAAAAAAGGGGGCTATTTTTTTTAGGGTATTTACCGTTTCTTGAAAATCTACTTTGGGACCGTCGGAAAAGATATTGACGATTTCCTCCACCTTGGAATCAAAAAAGAGTTGAATCAAAAAGGCATTTGGACGTCTTTGATAGAGGGATTCCAAATTCTGAATGGCTTTCATCATTTGGTTTTTGCCCTCCAAGGGCGTATTGACCATTTTGTCCAATCCCAATCGATGATAGATATAGTTGGTTTGACGAATTTCGCGGAATGTATTGGACAACATGGTATCGATCAACAAAAACCGATTCCGACTCCCTTCGGCTTCCCAACCTTTAATTCCTGATTGCTGGGCTAAATTGGCAATACTGCGGGCTTGTTGAAAATAAGCCGTTCCACCATTGGGAGCAAAACTGTCGGCATCCATCCCCAAGATGATATAAATATAATAACTGACCAAAGAAACCAAATTGGATTCAAAGGCTGAGGCATTGAAAAAAAACGGTTGGTATTCTTGATAACTAAAAACAATGTCCTTGTCCAAATAATTAATGATTGGGCTGTCGTAATTGGACTCAAAAACCGGACGCTGCGACTGGATTTGAAGGGTGGCTTCAAATTGATCTCTATTGTAATTGGTTAAAGTAAAAACAAAACTGCAAGTGATTTTTTCTTGATTCAGCAGCTCCAAGTTGGTCCATGTGGTTGTATTGATAAATTCATTCAAGGATTGTTCCAGGGTTTTGAAAATCTGCTGATTGGTTTGATTGACCAAATCAGAATTAACAATCACTTGAGCGTTTAACTCTTGGGCTTGTAAACCAGCAGTAAACAGGAAAAAACAGAACGTGAGTAATTTAGGCATGAGGGGCTAAAATTTGGTTAAAAATATCCTCGGCAACCTCAGCTTTAGATTTGAGGGCAAAGGAAGTTGCTTTTAAATCTTTATCAATATAAGTAATTTTATTGGTGTCTGTGGAAAAACCTGCGCCTTCATCGGCTAGGGTGTTTAAAACAATTCCGTCTAAATTTTTTCGTTTTAATTTGTCTTGCGCATGTACCATCCCGTTTTCGGTTTCCAGTGCAAAGCCGATCAATTGTTGGTTTTTTTTATGTTTCCCCATATACGCCAAAATATCAATGGTGGGTTCTAAATCAATGACTAAAGCTTGTTCTTTTTTCTTGATTTTTTGATTTTGAACATTTTGAGGGCGATAATCGGCGACAGCTGCAGCGGCAATGGCATAATCCACGTTTGGATAAAGTTGTTTTACCTGTTCAAACATTTCTGCTGCTGTGGTCACATCAAAACGTTCTATGTTAGGGTTTTGGGTTTTTAAAACATTGGGACCACAGACCAAATACACCTTTGCACCCTTATTTGCTGCGGTTTCTGCCAAGGCAAACCCCATCTTTCCGGAAGAGTGATTCCCTATAAAACGAACGGGATCGATGGCTTCATAGGTGGGTCCCGCAGTGATCAAAACCGTTGTTCCGGCAAGTGGCAATTCCGGACTAAAGTATTCCATCAAATGTGTCAGTATTTCCTCCGGCTCCAGCATACGGCCTTTCCCCGATAGACCACTGGCTAGAAAACCGGTTCCTACGGGTAAAACATGATGGCCAAAGCGACTGAGAGCTTCCAGATTCTTTTGCGTAGCTGGATGGGCATACATGTCCAAATCCATTGCAGGAGCAATGAAGACGGGACATTTGGCTGACAAATAAACGGCTAATAACAAGTTGTTACAACGTGCATGAGCCATGCTGGAAATCGTGTTTGCAGTGGCTGGCGCAATTAAAAAAACATCTGCCCAAAGTGCCATTGCCACATGATCGTTCCAGTTGGGATTGTCGGTGTCTGTGGTGGTAAAAGTAGATAAAACCTCATTTTTGGAGAGGGTGGCCAAGGTCAATGGGGTCACAAATTCTTTGGCATCAGGAGTCATCACAACCCGGACTTCTGCCCCGTTTTGGATGAATTGACGAACCAATAAGGGAATTTTATAAGCGGCAATTCCTCCTGAAATACCCAGTAAAATTTTTTTTCCGCTTAAGGCATTCATTAGGAATCTGTAGGTGCGTCTGTATTTCTGTGGTAAATTCTTTTTTGAACCCACTCTTCCACGGCGATGGCGTGGGGCTTAGGCAATCTTTCATAGAATCGAGAAACTTCAATCTGTTCCTTGTTTTCAAAAATTTCCTCCAAACTGTCGTTATGTGTAGCAAATTCGTCCAACTTTTCGTGCAATTCTTTTTTAATATCTAAATTGATCTGAATCGAACGTTTGGCAATAATAGAAAGTGCTTCATAGATATTCCCAACCTCTTTTTCCATTTCGTTACGATCATAGGTAACCGAAGAAATGGCAGCTTTAGATTCTCTGTACTTGGTCATATTGGTTTTATTTAGTATTCGTTAATGATGTCGTTGTTGTATTTTGTTTTTCTAACTCTTTTTCTACAACACGCATTTTGTTATCCAAATCCGAAAGGAAGATGGTCTCGGGGAAATAACGTAAAATAGTGGTGTATTGTTGCTTCAAATCTTCCATTCTTTCCTTTTTCTTGGCTTCGATACTGTTGTAAGCGATTTCAAAAGAGGCGTTAAACTTGACAAAAAGTGCTTCTTCTCGAAATTTAGTCCCCGGAAAAGAAGAAGTGAAATTATCTAAAGACTTGATGGCCGCTTGATAATCGCGTATGGTGAAATATTGTTTTGCAATTTCAAAATCCTTCTGTTCTAGTTTCACTTGCAATTCTTCTATCAATTGATTGGCTTCGTCTATATATTCGGAAGTTGGAAAATTATTGATAAAAATTTGCAGTTTTTCAATGGCCGTGACCGTTTCCTCCTGATCGAGACTATAGCTGGGAGAAAGATAATAATGACTTTTTGCCGCCTTAAAATAAGCTTCTACGATCCGTTCGCTTTTGGGGTAGGATTTGACAAAACTTTCATATTGATAGGCGGCTAATAAATAACTTTTGGTTTGGAAATAACTGTCCGCAAAAAAGAAAATAACACGCTCCGCTTGGGGTTTTCCGCGATATTTGGGAACAATTTGTTCCAACAACCGATTGGCTTTGCGATATTCACCATTTTTATAATACTCTTCGGACATACGATACTTCTCGTTAGTATCGTCGCTATTGAGCAATTTTTGATAATCGCTACAACTGGCGTAGAAAACTAGAAGCCAAAGACTTGAAATGCTAAGAAGCCTGTTAAAATTCATCCTGCAAAATTACTAAAAAGCTGTGAGAAAACACGGTAATTCTACCAAAGACATTGTTAAAGTTCAAAGTCTCCAGAAAACCCTCGCTAAACCGTGAATTCTGCAGCTCGAATGGCGGATTCCATTCTGCCCATCAAATCATCAGAAGCCACGACTAATGGGAGGCGTACTGTTTTTTGACACAAGCCTAACAAAGACAACATTCCCTTCACCCCCACTGGATTGCCTTCTTCAAAAAGCAGACTGATGGTATCCAAAAGTTTGTAGTGAATGGCATAGGCTTCTGCTACATTGCCTTCTTTTACCAATTGCATAAGGTTGGCCAATGGCACGGGAAAGGCATTACCCAAAACCGAAATAGTCCCCACTGCACCCGCCAAAAGCATCGGCAAGGTCAGGCTGTCTTCTCCCGAAATCACTTGTATGTGTTTGGGACAACTTTTAATCATACTTTCTGCCAATTGGATGTCGCCACTGGCTTCTTTGATCGCAATAATGTTATCAGAATCATTGACCAAACGCAACAGGGTCTCAATGTCTAAACTACAACCGGTTCGAGAAGGAACATTATACAAAATAATGGGCAGCGGACTGGCCGCTGCTATGTGCATAAAATGCTGATACAATCCCTCTTGCGAAGGCTTGTTATAATAGGGCATCACGGACATGATGGCCTGAAAAGGGCTTAAATCTGTGCTTTGAATTTCTGCGATCACTGCCGCGGTATTGTTTCCTCCAATCCCAATTACCAGAGGAAGTTTGGAGGTATTTGCCTCCAAAACAGCCGAAATAACCATTCGTTTTTCGGTGGGAGTGAGTGTGGGGACCTCCGCAGTAGTTCCCATAAGCACCAAATAATCAGCACAGCCCGTAGCAATGTTTTCTACCAAGCCCGGAATTGCATCATAATCGACCATACCTTCTGTTGTAAAAGGAGTTATCATGGCCACGCCTAATCCACTTAAATTCATTTTTTATGTTGTTATAATAATTTTAATATATCGCACTGCTTCATCTACAAAAAGATTTTTTTCTTGGGAGGGCAAATGAAATATAAGATCGTTTAATCGTAAATCTGTTTTTGCAAAACCCAATCTCAATTTCCCCTTGCTTTCAGCACTAATAAAAGAAAGCAGCGGATTTTTAGAATCAAAAAAATTGAGAATTAAATCCCAATTTGAATGGGTGAAATGATGGGTGCTGTCCGGTAGTTTCCCCAACCAGCCCAAATCTTTCGTGTTCAAATGCAGTATTTCAAAAGAAGCCGTTTGCTGTATTGCTTCCGTAACGCCGACCATAATGATGGATATGTTTTTAAATGGAATTTGTAAGGAAGTAGCTAAGTCTTTTATTAACACTTCATCCAGTGGCATTAGGCCATCCCATAAAATCCCAAGTGAACCGATCACTTTGGGTGTCTCTCTGATTTCGTCTTCCAAAAGTTTTAAACTTTTTTTTAATCGAAAATTCAGCAATTGTTTCTTGAGACTAAACATCATTATATTCCTTACAAAATTAAAATTTCACGTAGTAGCGACACAAAATATAAACATAACGCATTTTTTTTAAGCAAAATGTTATGGATGTAACTTTTTTGGGTAATTATTCCTTCAAAAGCGCAAGAAAAGCTGTTTCATCAAGGATTTGGATTCCCAATTTTTCTGCCTTTTGTTTTTTAGAGGGACCCATTCCCTCCCCTGCTACAATCAAGTCTGTTTTTGAAGATACTCCGCTAACAATTTGACCTCCCAAGGTTTCGATTTTTTCTTTTATACCCTCTCTTGAAAAATGTTCAAAAACACCGCTCACCACCACTTTTTTATTTTCCAAAATTTGAGGCACTGTAGCTTCGGCTTGAACTGCGTTTTCCAATTGTAAGCCTTGCGCTTTAAGTTCTTGAATCAATTCTTGATTGGCTGCCAATAAAAACCAATCCATAACACTTTTAGCGATGCGATCTCCAATATCTTCGGTTTGAATCAGCGTTTCAAAATCAGCCTGCGCTAGAGCCGCTATGGAGCCGAATTGTTTGGCCAATCTTTTGGCAACGGTTTCACCCACAAAACGAATTCCTAAACCAAACAATACTTTTGCAAAAGGTTTCTCTTTGGATTGCTTCACGCCTTCAATGAGGTTGGTTACGGATTTTTCTGCCATGCGCTCCAAGGGAAGCAACTGTTCTGGTCGAAGCGCATACAAGTCAGCTACCGAGCGAATCAGTCCGGCATGATAGAGCAATGCAACGGTTTCTCCTCCCAAACCCTCAATATCCATCGCTTTTCGACCGATAAAATGTTGAATCCTCCCAATGATCTGCGTGGGGCATCCACTGCTGTTCGAGCAATAATGTTGAGCTTCTCCCTCCAGCCGTTCCAACGGACTGGAACAATCGGGACAGTGATCGACAAAGGTCACTCGATCTTCCAAGCGTCCTCTTCTCTCGGGATCTACACCAGTGATTTTGGGAATGATTTCTCCCCCTTTTTCAACATATACCCAATCCTTGATCCGCAGGTCGAGTTTTTCAATTTGATCGGCATTATGGAGTGAAGCTCTTTTTACTGTTGTTCCTGAAATTTCTACCGCTTCCAATTGTGCCACGGGTGTGATGGCACCCGTTCGACCCACTTGATACTGCACCCCCAACAATTGGGTGACAATATTTTCCGCCTTAAATTTATAAGCTATCGCCCACCGTGGGGCTTTTGCAGTAAATCCCAAAAGTTCTTGCTGCTGTAAATCATTGACTTTGATGACAATACCGTCGATTTCATAGGGTAAATTTTTACGGGCTGTTTCCCAATGCGCAATAAACTCAAAAACCTCCTCCACCGTTCCCAATAAACGAGCAGAATCCGGAACTTTAAATCCCCACTGTCGCGCTTTTCCAAGTGCGTCAAATTGACTTTGCACGCCTAAATTTTCTCCGGCCAAACTGTATAAAAAACAGCGCAGTGGACGTTGCGCCACCAAACTGCTGTCTTGTAACTTCAAACTCCCAGAAGCCGTATTTCTTGGATTGCGATACAAAGGTTCTCCAGCGGCTTCACGGGCTTCATTCATTTGATGAAAACCGTCCCAAGGCAGGATGATTTCTCCCCGTATTTCAAAAAAATCTGGATAATCGCCCTGTAAACGCAAGGGGATGGTTCCTATGGTTTTGATATTGGTCGTAACATCATCACCCTCAATTCCATCTCCACGGGTGAGGGCTTGTACCAATTTGCCGTTTTCATAGGTCAAATTGATGGAGGCTCCGTCAAATTTCAATTCACAACTGAAGCTGATTTGATCGTGCTCCAAAATCTTCACCAAGCGTTCTTGCCATTGCAACACCTCTTCTTTGGAATAGGTATTGGACAAAGAATACATGGGATAGCGGTGTTTTTTGGTTTCAAAATTTTTGGTCACTCCTCCCCCCACTCGTTGGGTGGGAGAGTTTGCGTCGTAGTATTCGGGATATTGCGATTCCAAAGTTTGAAGCCGTTGTAATAAAACATCAAAATCATAATCACTAATAGTGGGTTCGTCCAATATATAGTAATTGTAATTGTGTTGGTGCAAACTATTTCGCAACGCTTGAATTTCGGATAAAATATTTTCCATCAAACCGTTTTAATTAAACGCATCATTCTTGTTTTTCCAAAAATATCGTTTCTCTCATAAATATGGTAATTCTTGTAGGATAATATTAAGGAGCGCATGGCCTCCAGAAATTTAGGGTTTATTTCAAAAAATAGTTCTCCCTCTGTTTTCAGGTGCTGTTGCGCAAAATCGAGAATTTTTCGATAAAACAACAAAGGATTATCGGCGGGGACAAAAAGCGCGCGATGTGGTTCATAATCCATGACGTTTGGCTGCATTTCTTGCTTTTCCTCGGGTGAAATATAAGGTGGATTGGAAACGATCCGATCCAAAGGAAATTCCCAATCCGAGAGGGTTAAAAAGTCGCAGCTGTGAAAATTTATTGCGGCTGAATGACGGTCTGCATTGGTGACTGCAATTTCAATTGCAGCTGTGTCGATATCGAGCGCGTGAATTTCAGCATTGGGAAAATAAACGCCCAAAGAAACTGCGATACAGCCACTTCCTGTTCCCACTTCCAATAATGTCATCTTGGAGGTTTGCAACTGCGTTTCCCTGATCCATTCCACCAACTCCTCGGTTTCCGGGCGAGGAATCAAAACAGCTGGATTCACCTTAAATTCCAAATTACAAAAATGTGCACTACCGGTAATATATTGCAACGGTTCTGATGCAAGCAATCGTTTTGCCGCATCCATCAACTGATCCAATTCTGTTTTGGTCAATATTTTCCTCGGCTGTAGACCAATAATGGTGGCTTCCCATTTAAAAAAAGCTTGGATTAAAACCTTAAAATAATAATCAATGGCGGGAGTGTCATAAGTGTTTTTGAGGGTACTCCTAAAATAATCTCTACTTTCGATCAGATTCATAACAATGCCTTTGTCATCCATACGGAACAAGATGTATGTCCTGTTTTACCGAGGGCATTAGGGATGTATTCAAAACCCAATTTTTGATATAGCTTTTGAGCAGCTTTCATATTGGGTAGGGTTTCTAGATAACACAATTCGAAGCCCGCTACTTTGGCAAAATCCAAACACTTTACGATCATTTGATAGCCCATTCCCAATCCACGAGCCTGGGGTGAAAAATACATTTTTTGTAATTCGCAGATGCTTGGAGATTCCGCTTTGAGCGGCGCAATCCCTGCTCCTCCCAAAATTTTGTTATTATCGGTAATGACATAATAACGAGAACGTTCCCCTTGATAGGCTTCAAACATAGTATTGAGCTCAGGGTCTTCATAGGCGGTTCCCGTTTTAGGAACTCCCATTTCTATCAATACCGACTTCAACACTACCGCTAAATCGGCATTGTCTTCTTGTTTGATTTCTCGTATCTCCATTTTCTAAGAATTGTCATACTTTTATCCCACTTTCTCGGAGGAGAGAGTAGCTATCATTTAGAATTACAAAGTACGCACATTGGGACAAATTCAGCGGTCAGAACGAGATACTTTTTATATGCGGCGTTGCCTTTTTTTGGCTAAAAAAGCAATGGGATACACCGCTCCCAATCCTATGGTGGGTTGTGTGATTGTTTATAATGACAAAATTATTGGAGAGGGATGGCATCAAAAAGCAGGAAGCGCACATGCCGAAATCAATGCCATTGCGGCGGTCAAGGATAAGTCGTTATTACGAAAAAGTACTTTGTATGTCAATTTGGAACCTTGCTCTCATTTTGGAAAAACACCTCCTTGTGCAGATGCCTTAATTCAGCATGAAATACCCCGTGTGGTGATTGCGACACTCGACCCCAATAGCAAAGTGGCCGGCAAGGGGGTCGCAAGTTTACGCGCTCACGGTTGTGAGGTTCAAACCGGAGTGCTCAATAAAAAAGCTCTGTTTTTAAATCGTCGCTTTTTTTGTTTTCATCAAAACAAACGTCCTTACGTATTATTGAAATGGGCGCAAACCAAAGATGGATTTATTTCGCCGCTTGCGGCAACCAAAAAAGACAAGTCCGTCTTTTGGATAAGCAATCTTTATGCCCAGCAAAAAGCCCATCAATGGCGAAGTGAACAGGCGGCTATCTTGGTTGGGGTTCAAACCGTTGTTGATGACAATCCGCAACTGAATTTACGGCATTGGAGTGGTCCCGCTCCACTTCGTTGTGTGATTGATCCCAACAATCGAATCCCCAACGATTCAAAATTGCTGACCGATACAGCAGCGGTTTTGATTTTCAATGCGACGAAAAGTCAAACCCTTGGAAATAAAACTTGGGTGTGTCTTGCTGATTTTTCGATTCCTCAACTCCTCAACTATTTATACAAAAAAGAGATACAATCCGTACTTGTAGAGGGAGGGCAAAAAACACTGCAACACTTCATTGACCAACAACTTTGGGACGAAGCGCGGGTATTTGAAAGTAATACGTTATTAAAAATAGGAGTAAAAGCGCCACAACTTTTACAACCTGCCGTGAAAACCATTCATGTAGACAGCGATCGATTGTCCTTTTTTAATCCAACTGCGCAAACACTGATCGAAGTTCCTCCGGACAGCGCATAGGCCGCCCACTCGTTTTGGATAAAAACGCTAAAAGCGTTTCACCCGAGCAATTTAAAACTCCTTGGTCATTAAAAATTTCGTACTTAAATTTCAGCGTTGCCTTGGGGGGTTCCAATAGTTGAACATGCACCTGAAAGTTTTCTCCAAAATACAGTGGCGTTTTGAAATGCAACTGCACCTTGACAACAGGCATCAAAATTCCACTTTTTTCCATTGCAGCATAGGACAAACCGAGTTTTTCTAGCCACGAAATACGGGCTAATTCAAAAAATTTTAAATAATTGCTGTGGTGAACAAAACCCATTTGATCTGTTTCACAGTATCTTACCGCTATGGGGTTGGTTTTAAACTTCAATGGATATCTAATAAGATTGTTTTGTGAGAAAAATAGTATTGATTTTAATCAACTTTTAAACGTCCAGAATATCCAAATAAAAAAGTTAAAATTCAAGTCGAAAACGGTTTTTTTTTTCTTTTTTTTATCCAATATTTGTCACGTTAGTTTTTATACTATAAAACACCTAGCTATAATATTAATTTACAAAAAACCACCAAAATAAAAATGAGTGATACTGCTGCTTTGGTTTGGAAAAATTGTCTTCATTTTATTCAAGACAATATACAACCCCAAGCCTATAAAACCTGGTTTGAACCTATTGTTCCTGTCAAATTAAGTGAGCAGATTCTCAGCATACAAGTACCCAGTAAGTTTTTTTATGAATGGTTGGAGGAGCACTATGTAAAACTGCTGAAAACGGCATTGACCAAAGAGTTGGGAAAAGATGCCCGTTTGGTGTATATCATTCGCATGGAAAACACTTTTGGCAATAAAACCCCTTTTACAGAAAGTATTCCGAGTAAAAACCGTAATAGCTTCAACACCCAAGAAGTGGACGCTCCTTTAAATTCTTATGTCGGAGAGCTCAAAAATCCGTTTGTTATCCCAGGGATTAAAAACTTGCAAATTGAGTCGCAGCTCAATCCCAATTACAACTTTGATAGTTTCTTGGAAGGGGATTCCAACCGACTGGCGCGATCAGCGGCCTTGGCGGTTGCCAATAAACCCGGTGGCACCTCCTTCAATCCATTGTTGATTTTTGGTGGCGTAGGACTCGGAAAAACGCACCTCGCCCATGCCATAGGCGTAGAAATCAAAGAAAAATATCCCGATAAAACCGTCCTCTACATTGCGGCTGAAAAATTCACCCAGCAATATATTGAGTCCGTCAAGAAAAATACGCGTAATGATTTTATTCATTTCTATCAACTTTTAGACGTTCTCATCATAGACGATGTCCAATTTCTTTCGGGAAAAACCGGAACACAGGATGTTTTCTTCCACATTTTCAACCATCTTCATCAAAACGGTAAACAAGTCATCATTACTTCCGACAAAGCGCCCGTGGACATGCAAGACATGGAGCAACGCTTGCTTTCCCGTTTCAAATGGGGATTGTCGGCGGAAATTCAGCTGCCCAATTTTGAGACGCGTATTTCCATCTTAAAAAATAAACTTTACCGCGATGGTGTCACTATTGAGGATCCCATCATTGAATATGTTGCCAAAAACATCAAAACCAATGTCCGTGAGTTGGAAGGAGCCATCATTTCGTTGATTGCGCAGTCTTCTTTCAACAAGATGGACATTACCTTGGATTTGGCACAGGAGGTGGTTCAGAAATTTGTTAAAAACACCAAACGCGAAGTCTCCATCGACTACATTCAAAAAGTGGTGTCAGAATATTTCCAAATGGATGTGGAAACCCTGCAATCCAAAACGCGCAAACGCCATATTGTTCAAGCGCGACAATTGGCCATGTATTTTGCCAAAAAATTCACCAAAGCTTCTTTAGCGAGCATTGGAAATCAAATTGGAAAAAGAGACCATGCAACCGTACTACATGCCTGTAAAACCGTTGATAATTTGGGCTATACAGACAAGCAATTCCGCAAGTATGTGGAAGATTTAAGTCAGAAACTAACCTTATAATTTTTTTACGGTGAATCCGACAGCTGTACTTATGGTCTGTTTGGGCAATATCTGTCGTTCCCCCTTGGCGGAGGGTATTTTAAAACATCAACTCCCTATTATTCGTGTGGATTCTGCCGGTACAGCGGGGTACCATATCGGAGCCGCTCCCGATTCGAGAAGTATTGCCGTAGCCCGAATAAACGGTATTGATATCAGCACCTTGAAAGCCCGTAAATTCCATATCGAAGATTTTGATAACTTTACACATATCTTTGTTATGGATCGAAATAATTATCAAGACGTGCTTGCCATGGCCAGGAATGAAAACGACCGTGCAAAGGTTGCGTTGATTGATCCTCAGCAACGCGAGGTTCCTGATCCGTATTACGGAGGAAAGGAAGATTTTGAATATGTTTTTGATATGCTGAATGCCGCTTGTAAAAATATCGTTCTCACAATGAATGCCAACTGATGGAAAATCCTTTGATTAATGACGCTTACGGAACATTGTTTTTAATTCCTACGCCCATTGGGGATTCTGCCCCTTTGGAAGTGCTTCCGTTGGCCGCCAAAAAAAACATGGAGGTTCTGACGCATTTTATTGTCGAAAATGAAAAAGTGGCACGCCGATTTATTAAAAAAATTACTCCCAATAAAAATCAAGATACTCTGATTTTATATCCCTTAAATAAATATACCACTCAAGAAGAAACGGCTACTTATTTGGAGGCCTGTTTACAAGGGGAGTCCATGGGAGTGCTGTCCGATGTGGGCTGCCCTGGGGTGGCCGATCCAGGTTCTATTGTAGTGCGTATGGCGCATCAACACGGGATACGGGTAAAACCGCTTACGGGACCTTCCTCCATCCTCTTGGCTTTGATGAGTTCCGGAATGAATGGGCAAAGCTTTGCTTTTAACGGCTATTTACCCATCGATAAATCCCAACGTCAACGCGCCATAAAACGCTACGAAAAAAAAGCACAAAAAGACGATCAAACGCAAATTTTTATAGAAACTCCCTACCGCAACGATGCCTTGGTCCAGGATTTTATAAAGGTTTTAGAACCGTCAACACTCCTCTGCATTGCCTGTGATTTATCCATGGTTACGGAAATGACCAAAACCCTACCCGTTGCACTGTGGAAAAAAAATATACCCGAACTTCAAAAAAGACCCTGTATCTTTTTAATACATCCGCCCCACTAGCGGTAAACTTTGATCTGATTGAGCCAGTCGGTATATCGCTTTTTGTTGCGATTATGCCCAATTAACGTTTTTGCAAAAAGATGGTATCCGGGTTGATCCGGATTTGCCACAAAATACAAATAACTGTGCTTTTCGGGGTTTAAAACGGCTTTGATGGAAGATAGATCCGGCATGGTGATGGGGCCCGGAGGCAGCCCTTTTGCTTGATAGGTGTTATAGGGAGATTCCAATTTTAAGTCTTTGTACAAGACTCTTTTAATGACTCCTTCAAAATCGTTACGTTCCAACTTGATGGCATAAATTACGGTGGGATCGGCCTGAAGTTTAATTTTTTTACGCAATCGGTTGAGATATACACCGGCGATTCTGGGGCGTTCGGAGGCTTTTACGGATTCTTTTTGAACAATGGAAGCTAAAGTAATCACTTCTTCGGGCGTGAGTCCAAGGGCTTGAGCAGCTGCTTTGCGAGCTTCTGTCCAAAAGGCTTTATAGGCAATGAGCATACGTTCTCGAAAAGCTATCGGTGAAATGTCCCAAAAACAATCGTAGGTATTGGGCAGATACATCGCCAAAGCCGTCTCCTTTGTAAATCCATTTTGTTGTAGAAAATCGGGATCACGAAATGCTTGCAAGAGCGATAAGCTGTCCGCTGCTATTTGCGTTGAAAGGCGCCCAGCCAGATTTTCCAAACGCTCTTGATTGTTGAAAGTAACCGAAACGGTCAAACGACGAGAGCGTAAAATATTGATGATTTCATTATTTCCCAAACCCTTCGGTATCTTGTACTTCCCGGGTCTTGGCGTATACCCTTTTTTATTCGCTGCAACTTGAAAATTACGGACCGATTTCAGTAAGGGTTCCAGTTGTATCGACAAACTGTCCAAAGTATCGTCTGTATCGATAAAAACATAGGAAACTTCATTTTCAAATCGGGTGTTTTTCCAAAAGAAAATTTGATAGAAATGGAGCATAAAATAAACCCCAATTCCTAACCCCATTAATACAATAATCGTGACGATTCGCTTTCTATACATTTATAATATTTTTTGGTAGGTGTATTCATCGTGAAAACTACCCTCATAAAAATTCCAATCTTTTTTTAAGCCCACCACTTTAAATCCTTCGTTTTCAAAAATCCGAATACTTTCAGCATTTTCAACGCTGATGTGTGCATAGAGTTGATGCAAATCGAGATGTTGTTTGGCATGAACACTCAGCAATTGAAGCCCAACAGTACCATAACCTTTATTTCGAAACGCTTCAAAAATCACCAAACCTACGGCTGCTCTACGATGCATGGGCTCAAAATCAAACAAATCTACAAAACCCAATGCGATTCCTGCTGCGGTGGACAACACCAAACGCTGTTGCCGCGCCTCAAAAATATCTTGATCTTGGGCGGCTAAATAGTTCAACAACAATTGTTTGGAATAGGGCGCATTGCGGTTGGAATATTTCCACAATCGTATGTCATTTTCTACGGTAAACAAAGTGTCGATGTCTTCCGGTTCTAGGGCGCGTAAAATTAGATTTTCTAATTTCATAAAAGCACGATACTACCGGAAAACACATATTGCGTGGGTCCCGACAAATAAATGTCTGTATAGCCCGATGCCTTTTTTTTGAAATCGATGCTTAACAAGCCTCCCAAAGCCTGAATGGCGATTTTGTTATGCGTTGTATAGCCCAAAAAGTGCATGGCTAAGGCTCCGGCCACTGCGCCTGTTCCACAGGCTAATGTTTCATTTTCAACCCCGCGTTCATAGGTGCGAATTTTAAAACGATCCGAAGCGATTTGCTCCATAAAATTTACGTTTATCCCCTCTTGTTTAAAAGGTGGTGAATAGCGTATGGATGATCCTTCACGATACATGTCGAGACGGTCGATTTCTGTTTTGACCAAGACATAATGGGGAGAACCCGTGTTTGTAACAACCGCCTCCCCCATGCGATCCAATCCTGCAACATCTTGCATGGCCAAACGCACTTGTCCATCTGTTCGATACGAAGCGTGATGCAAACCGTCCACCGCCATAAATTGAGTGTGCTGGTCCACCATCCTCAATTTGTGTGCAAAGGCTACGGCACAACGTCCTCCATTGCCACACATACTGCTGGGCTGTCCATCCGCATTGTAATAAACCATATTAAAATCTGAGTCCGCATTCAAACGGATGAGGATCAAGCCGTCGGCTCCAATTCCCATATGCCTATCGCAGAGCAATTGAATTTGCGCCGCTGTAATATTTTGGTAGTCTCCAGCGCGATCATCGAGCATCACAAAATCATTGCCCGCTCCGTGAAATTTTTCAAAAGTAAGTCTCATCGCCTGCAAATGTAATCAATTTTGCTACGATTAATGTCTTGTTAAAATTTCGCTTATATTTATAAATGCATTTTGAAATCTATAATTTTGTCAAAAAAATAAAACATCATGAAATCAATACTTAAAACTTTTAGTGTAGCACTATTAAGTGCGATTTTAACGCTGTTTTTATATACACGATACAGCCTAACCCCAGAAACCACAATAACTTCTAGTGATCAGAAAGTTTCCATTCTACCCACTACCTACACTTATGCGTCCAAAAAAGTAGCCGCCGAATTAACCGATTTTACCAAGGCGGCGGAAAAGACCGTCCACGCAGTGGTTCACGTTAAAAACACCAGTATAAAAACGGAAGAACTCCCCTCTTTCTATCGCTATTTTTACGGTTTAGAAGGAGAAAGCAGCAAACGGATCGGCTCAGGTTCTGGGGTGATCGTATCTCCGGATGGTTATATCATTACCAACAATCACGTGATTGAGGACAACACCGAAATCGAAGTCACCACCAACAATAACAAAAGTTATATCGCCAAATTGGTCGGAACCGACCCCACCACCGACATCGCCGTTTTAAAAATTGATGCCAAAGAAGCCCTTCCCTATGTCTTTTTTGGAGATTCTGATGCTGCCAAAGTGGGCGAATGGGTCTTGGCAGTGGGTAATCCTTTTAACCTAAATTCCACCGTAACCGCCGGAATTATCAGTGCAAAATCCCGCGATATAGACCCCAATGATGAAGAAAGAGATTCTTATATCCAAACTGACGCAGCTGTCAATCAAGGAAATAGCGGGGGTGCTTTGGTGAACACTCAAGGCGAATTGATTGGAATCAATACCGCCATTACTTCCATTTCTGGAGGTTTTGTAGGCTATTCTTTTGCCGTCCCCAGCAATGTAGCGCGTAAAGTTTTTGAAGATATTTTAGAATTTGGAGAAACCCAAAAAGGACTATTAGGGGTCAGTGGGGTGGCACTCAATTCACAGTTGGCAGAACAATTTCAAGTGGAAGACACCCAAGGATTTTACATCCGCGATATGGAAGCTGGTTTGGGGGCAGAACTTGCCGGACTCAGAGCCGGAGACATCATCAAAAAAGTGGATGAAATAGAAGTCAAAACCTTTGCCGATCTTTCTGGCTATTTGGCCAGCAAAAGACCCGGTGAATCCGTAAACGTAACCTTCAAGAGGGGAAATAGCGAAAAAACCGCAACGGTTCGTTTGGAAAAAATCAGTCGTGCCTACTTTTACTATATGGAGTTGCGGGATTTAAAACCCGAACAAATGAAAGCTTTTGATACCGATCACGGTGTCTTTATCTCGGGGATGAACAATCGTTGGTTGCTCAACTCGGGAATAGACGAAGGTGATTTGATCGTAGAAATCAACCGAACTCCAGTAAAAAATATTGACGATCTCAAAACCTATTCCAAAGACGCGCTCAGTAGTATTACCTTTCTGAACAAAGAAGGAGATCGCATTTTGGTACCCATCCGATAAAAAATAATAATTTAACAACCTAAAGAGTCATGCCTTCGGTATGACTTTTTTTATTTTTGTAAAAAGAACAGCCGCTATGCGCATCGATATCATTACATTATTCCCTGAACTTTTGTCCAGTCCGTTTGAAGCTTCCATCCTCAAACGCGCCATCAGTTCCGGGAAGGCTGCCGTTCATTTTCACGACTTACGAGCCTACAGTACGCACAAACAAAAGCAAGTGGACGACTATCCCTTTGGAGGAGGCGCAGGCATGGTGATGATGGTGGAGCCCATAGACCGCTGCATCAGCCAACTCAAAGCAGAAAGAGCCTATGATGCTGTGATTTATTTAACGCCCGATGGGGAAACCTTAAATCAAAAAATTGCTAATCATTATTCCACTTTGGAGCATATCATCCTGCTGTGCGGTCATTACAAAGGGGTAGATCAACGGGTTCGCGATCATTTGATCACCCACGAACTCTCCATCGGTGATTTTGTGCTTTCTGGGGGAGAACTCGCCGCAGCGGTTTTTTGCGACAGCATCATCCGATTGATACCGGGGGTTTTGGGAGATGAGTCTTCGGCCTTGACCGATAGTTTTCAAGATGGTCTGTTGGCACCGCCCATCTATACCCGCCCTGCCGAATACAAGGACTGGACGGTTCCCGACATCCTGCTTTCGGGCAACACCCCCAGAGTAGAACAATGGCGAGAAGAAAAAGCCTTGGAACGTACCCAAAAACTGCGCCCCGATTTATTACAATAATGCAACTACTTCTTTCCCCTTTTACAAAGAAACCCTCTGTAGCTTCCTTCCTACTTCTGTTTTCTTTTGCCGCTTGTGTAAAAAATTCTTTGATTGAAAAAGAGGAGGAACCATTGATCTGTACCGAACAATTTGTCAGCATAACGATTCAAATCAAAGGCGAACCTCCTTTGGATCATTACACCCTGCGCACAGCAACCCAAGACACCCTTCGTTTTGAATTTAATTATGAAAACTATTACCCTGTGGTGAATGACCATTTGGTAAAAACCTTGGAACCTAACACTGAAGAAGAATTTGTTTTTGTGGGTATTCGAACTGAAAATAACATCCGAGAGCCCTATACCATTACTTCCGACGGTTGTCATGTCATTAAAATCAGTGGCGCAGAAAGCGTAAATTAATTCTTTTGACCCCTATTGCCTACTTCAAAATAAAGTTTAATTTTGCAGCACGAATTGAATAACCTCTGACGAGAATCGTGAATGTTGTCTTTTCCAATATATTAAACTACACTATGGAAGCGTTAATCAATTTTGTTCAAAACGAATTCATCGAAAAAAAAGAATTCCTCAACTTTTCTGCGGGAGACACCCTAACCGTTTACTACCAAATCCGTGAAGGAGAAAAAGTACGTACACAGTTTTTTAAAGGGGTGGTGATCCAAACCAAAGGTCAGGGACTTTCCAAAACCTTTACGATTAGAAAAATGTCCGGCACTGTTGGGGTTGAGCGTATCTTCCCAATCAATATGCCCGCACTAGAAAAAATCGAAGTCAACAAAAAAGGAAAAGTACGTCGTTCACGGATCTACTACTTTAGAAACTTAAGAGGTAAAAAAGCCCGTATCAAAGAAGCCCGTATGGACTAACCCATTGGCTTTTATTCCTAAACAAAACCGCCTTGTCCATCGCAAGGCGGTTTTTTTATGCTTAAAATACTCCTTTATTGGAAGACTCCCGCCAACCATTCTTCGTACTTTTTTCCCAAAATGGGCAGCGGCTTTTTTTTGCCATTGATTGCGTTCAACAATCCCGAAATCCACATAAAGAGTAAAACAAACATCCCTAGGAAGGAAACGATCCATCCCAAAATCGGGATGATATTGATGACACCTAAGGCAATTCCGGTGAGTCCCAATCCCAAGGCCTGAAGGATGTGATAGCGCCCCAAATCATCTTCCTTTTTGGACTGGTACAGGACGATGGCGATAATCAACCCGATCAACGTCAGGTAGGCAAGGATGGCAATACTTTTGCCTTTTTGTTCTGCTGTTGTGTTCATCTATTGGATATTTGTTTGTTTTTGACTTACAATACCCTCAAACTCGTCAATCATACTAATTTAGCAGGAAGATTTTTTGAAAAATCAGAAAAAGAAGGCATTCATTTATTTTCGAATAATTGTTTTGAATTTCTTTTTTTATATAGAACACCCCAAACTTTCCACTACCCGAGAAAGATGCTCATCAAAGACTATTGAGGGGGTGTTCATTTAAATCTAATTTAATTATTATTTTTTGATTCTTTTATTAGGTATAGGCTTTCTTATGTTCTACAAAAAAAGTGGTGGTGGGTGCAGTGATGTGCAACTCTGTGCCCGAAGCAATATAAAAATCGCTGTATAGATTGAATTGAGCAAAGCCAACAATCGGCAATAGAAACAGCAAAGTGTAGTTTTTTTTCATGATCTGTGATTTAGT
>Ga0181596_10000206_pt1 | contig 59719 bp, 43 predicted proteins | sample 041ome_6_FD_148655 | JGI IMG/M metagenome (GOLD analysis project Ga0181596, IMG submission 148655) | Coastal salt marsh microbial communities from the Groves Creek Marsh, Skidaway Island, Georgia - 041402US metaG (spades assembly) | ecosystem: Environmental > Aquatic > Marine > Intertidal zone... | reverse complement strand
GACATGAACGGGTGCAGTCCTTTGCAGGGAAGAATTCACAATCCGTGTGAATCCGCGCAAGCGGTTGGTGTATATGGTTTTGAATCACGGCTATTGTCGAACAGAGGCGAAAATTCGTCAATCCCGATTCTGATGAAGAATCTGTGTTCTTTTCGCGGTTTTTTTGCTGTCAATCGGCTGATATGCAATCAACCACGAAGCTTACGAAAGATCCTGAAACAGAACCTGTCTTCAGGGAGATCGCCGAATTCGTTGATGAATTGATGATCACGGTGGGTTACCGTAGTGCAAAACGTCTGTGGAATGCTGTTCTTTGAAGAGGAATCTGAATATGTCGCGCTCGCTCTGGATGTGTCTATTGGCTTTCGGATTGATGATTTCGGGTCGTCTGCTCACAGCCACCGAAAGACCCAATATTCTCTTCATTTACACCGACGATCATTCCTATCGCACCACCAGTTGTTACCCCGGCGCGTATGAATTTACGAACACACCGCATATCGACGAACTCGCCTCCAACGGCGTACGGTTCTCTCAAGCCTACATCGGCACCTGGTGCATGCCTTCGCGAGCGACGATGCTCACCGGGCATCAACAGTACGGCATCGAATCGATGCGCATGGAAGGGGATTATCCTGGTAGCGCATATGATCCTGAAAAATGTCAGTTCTGGCCCAAGGTTTTCAGACAGGAAGGGTATCAAACAGCTCAAATTGGGAAATGGCACACGGGTGTTGATACTGGTCCCGGTCGCGATTGGGATTATCAAGTTGTCTGGAATCGTCCTCGTTACCCGGAAAATTCGGGCAACTATTTTGATAATCAATTGATTGAAACGAACGGCGGCAAACCGGTGATGACCAAAGGTTATACGACCGACCGTTACACCGATCTTGCGGCAGAGTATATCAAAGGGGAAAACCGCGACGGAGAAAAACCATGGTACTTGTGGCTTTGCTTTGGTGCGGTACATGGTCCATTCACTCCGGCAGGTCGGCACCTCGACGCCTATCCGAATATCAGTATCCCGACACCGGCCGACATCTTTCCACCGCGAGCCGGAAAACCGGATTGGCAACAAAAGATTAACTACTGGGTCAAAGACGACCAGGGACGACCCGCCATGAAGGGAGGAGCGTTCGGAGGCCGAACTGTCGAGGGTGCGACAGGAATTCACGGCAATACGTTAACGGACTGGGCGCGCCAATATCATCAAGGTGTCTTGGCTCTGGATGACAGTGTTGGCCGTCTGGTGAAAACATTGAAAGAAACCGGACAACTCGAAAACACGCTGGTCGTCTTCACTTCAGATCAGGGTTTCGCTTGGGGACAGCATGGTTTTTGTACGAAGCTGGCTCCCTACGATGCCAATATTCGTTCCCCAATGATCGTCAGTATGCCGGGAACGATTCCGCAAGGAAAACTTTGCCAAGAGCCAGTGGCCGGCGTCGATATCCCGCCGACTTTCTTCAGCTTTGCGGGTATTGATCTGCCGTGGAAAATGCACGGTCACGATCTGAAACCGCTACTCATGGAGCCAGAAAAGAAGCGAGACCGTTCGGTGATGCTCGCATTCACTGGTCGTAAATATGGCAGCGACACAGACTCGCTTCCCACCGATCCCGATGACCTTTATCTCAATGGAGTTCCCTGGTGGATTTTAATGATGGATGGTCGATTCAAATATATCCGCGCGTTGCTCGACAACGAACTGGAAGAACTCTACGACCTCAAACAGGATCCCGACGAACTTCACAACTTGGCCGTCGATCCGAAATTCGCCAGCAAAGTCAAGAAAATGCGTAAGGCGATGGTCGCAGAACTGAAACGCACCGGCGCGAAACTGGTCAATGATCTTCCGACACCGAGAGCGTTACCTGTCGAATGACGGGAAATTTATTTCAGGCTTCGGTCGCTTTTTCGATTTCATCTTCGTCGAAACCCATCGAGTCATCCGACTGATAATATTCGGTGGTGATGCTCGTACGGATGCCGCCGCGTGGTGTGAAATTGGCTTCAATTTGCATCCATCGCGGCTGCGTGACGGCGACAAGGTCATCGAGAATGCAGTTGGTGACATGCTCGTAGAAGGCACCATGATTGCGATACTGTTGCAGGTAAAGTTTGAGGGACTTTAATTCGTAGCAAACTTGGTCGGCGACATAAGTGATGATGATTTCACCAAAGTCGGGCTGGCCAGTCTTCGGACACATGCTAGTAAATTCAGGGCAGATCGTCTCGCTGATGTAATCTTTTTCGGGATGAGGATTCGGGAATGTTTCCAGGGCCTCTTTGAAATGGGCGGGATGGTCCGACATGGTGTCTCCTGAATTGTGCCGTCTGTTGAATTGAGATTCCTGAAGTGAATCTTATTTTAGGAAGAGATTCGCTTGCGGGTAGTCTGCGAAGAAGAATTCTTTTTAATTCATGTCATCAGCCCAGTCGCGACGAATTTTGAGAGCCACTTCTGGGTCAACCATCGCCGCCGAAGCAATTTGGACGTGATCGGCTCCCGCGTTCAAATAATCTCGCACGTGTGATGTCTGTGAAACTCCACCCACTCCCAAAATGGCCGTTGTTAATCCCCGATGGGCAATCAGTCGGGAAAATGTTTCCGTCTGCTGGACAGATACAGTGCGGGTTGCATCACCGCAGATGCCGCGTGACTGTCCCTCAAACAGTAAACGATCTTCCTGTTTGACGGTCGCCGCGACACTGTTCGTCATGGCGATGCCGCTAATGTATGACGCTAAAGACTCCAGCAACAACGCGGCAGGAATTTCTTCGGAGACATGACCAATTTTCACGATGTAGGGAACATCTTCACCGATGGCATCTCGGACACGTTCTGCCACGACCGCCGCTTCGTGGGCCGATTGATAAAGCTGTCCATCGCTGGTACAGACATTCGGGCATGAGAAGTTGGTTTCAATCGCATCGGCACCACTCTCCACCGCCCACTTGGCACACAACGCATAATCATTGGCCAAGTCATCAAGCGTTCCGTTTTCCTGTTCGGTACCCACCACCGAGACCGAAAGGACTTTCTCTTTCGGCAAGATGTCGCGGGTTTCTTCGATATCTCGCCGCCAGACTTCAGGATCAGCAGAAGGCATTCCAAACGAGACCGCCCAGCTTCCCTGCATCTGATCAGTCGCAGGAATCTCTCTTTCAGAGCCGGTTAACTGCGCGCACTTGACCGGTTGCAAGTTGGGCAGCGGATAACATTCGCGGGATTGTGAGCGGACTGTTTTATAAGTCAGCACATCAAAGCCGAGAGAGGCGTAATACCGTACCCACTTTCCATTCAGGAGAGGCCCGGCGGGAATTCCGAGAGGTGACCCGACGGGTAATCCACAAAAGAACCACGCACCCGGAATCGCGGGAATTTCGACATCGACAGGATCCGGCGCGTGCTCGTAATTCCAGCGATACGTTTCGTGAATGTTGTAACGGGACAGATCAGTCATAACGATATGATAACCGGTTCGTCGTTCAAGATCAGGAGAGCATGGAGAAACTTTTCGACACACTCCCGAATCTCAAATCTGTTTGGTGTTTTTTACGGCATTCTGAATCGAAATTAAAAAGATTCTGGTTGACGCACCCCGAATGTCCCACTCATAGTAGAGAACGGAAGGGGTTGATTTCTTATTAACCCTTTAAGGAAAGTCGAGTGCGTCATGAGTAAGTTATGGATGTTAAGAGTAGTGAGTATGACATTGGTTTTGATTTTGATTGCAAACCTTCAAATGTCAGAAGCTCGCAGCAGTATTGATGGATGCGTTGATATGGCTTATGTGTTCTGTCCGTCTTGGGATTTTGACTGCGTAGTGCATTGGTGGATCGGTTGTATCAAAGGATGATCCAACTTCTGGCTGAAACCTCTGGAGTGGTTTTCACTCCAGAGGAATTCTTAAATAATCCCATGCAACGGCTTACCGGGTGATGCCAGTTCATCGACACGCCGTGAAACTTCGGGATCTTCGATCAAAGGCGGTGCGTGATGCGGCTTCAAGCGGGCGTCGATCACGAGCGAACCTCGACATCCAAAATGTTTCTGGTGAGTAAAAGCACCAATACCAGAAATGTCTGCGGCAGGATTGGATCGCGTAAAGGTGACCCAGAGGAAATTATTCAAAGTGGCGGCAGTGAATTCTGCATCATCGACCAGCACGATTAAGGGGAACTGATTGACGGGATGATCGACCGGCAAGGATTCACAAAAGCGAGTCAAAGCTTCTTCCTGACCATTGCCGTACTCGGTGAACTTGGGGACGCGAATCGCCAACACGCCCGGCATGCAGAGACGGACATCATCGAAGCCCTCTGGTAACGAGAATCCGCTGGGAATTTCTGTGGGGAGATCGCGTTCTTTGGGACCGACAGCCGCCAGAACAAGTTTCGAGCCGGCATTGAAACCGTGTCCGCTATAATCGAGCGTATCCATCGTCGTGCGCGTCTGAAAATGAAGATCATGTTGCCAATCGATTCGTTCCAGTAAGCGGATGAAGAATTGATCGATCTTTTCGATATCGAGGCCCGGATGGTCAGAGTCATTCAGGATCAACAGATACTTCGCCAGTGATAATTGTCCTTGCCCAAGGATGGCGTTCGCTTGTGTCAACAGTTCTTGAGGTCGGGCCGGTTTGTCGTACGGAACATATCGTTCACTGCCGATTGCCAAGAGCAGTGGATGGACACCGGCGGCATCAACCGCGTTGACTGCTTTAACTCCATTAATGACGGTGGGAATGGCCGGGCCGGTGATCTCATGGATGATGTGGCCGAACGAGGTGTCTTCTTGCGGAGGCCGTCCGACCGCCGTCATTGGCCAAATGGCATCTTTACGATGGTAGACCTTGTCCACCTTCAAGCAGGGAAACGGATGTTGGAGGCTGTAGTATCCCAGGTGATCTCCGAATGGTCCTTCCGGTTTTGTCCCTTCAGGATCGATTGTGCCGCTGATACAAAAGTCGGCTTCAGCGTAAATGGCGGGCGCGTTGTGTTGTTTGATCATGCGGATCGCTCGCTTTTGCAAAGCACCCGCGAACGTCAATTCGCTCATTCCTTCCGGTAAAGGCATCACCGCAGAGAGAATCATCGACGGCGCACCACCGACGAAGATATTCACCTTCAGAGGCTCTCCCCGATCAACGGCGGCTTTATGATGAACACCGATGCTGCGATGAATCTGATAATGGAGCCCGACTTCTTTGTCCGTTTCATAATCATTACCGGCCAATTGTACGCGGTACATGCCGAGATTGGACGACATCAAACCCGGTTTGCGTGGGTCTTCGGTAAAGACAGCGGGTAATGTGACAAAGGGACCGCCGTCATCCGGCCAACTGACTTGTTGGGGTAACGCCGAGAGTGTCGTGGTGAACTTCGTGGCTGGTCCCGAACGAACGTAACGAGGCAACATCGAGAGGGCTGGTCGCACGGCAGAAAGATATTTCCAGGGAGTTTTCGCATACTGCATCGGATCAATTTTGAGGGCCACCAGCTTTTGCACAGCCGACAATGCATCACGAAACAGAAACTCGGTCCTCTCAAATGTGCCAAATAAATTCGTCACCATCGGGAACTGTGTCCCTTTGACATTCTCGAACAGGATCGCCGGCCCTTGTGCTTGATACACGCGACGTTGGATCTCGGCGGCCTCGAGATAGGGGTCGATTTCGTCGGCGATGCGGATCAGGTGCCCGTGCCGTTCCAAATCGGCGACACACTGCTGCAAATTGCGATACCCCATGATATATCCGGTGAGCGATGAGAAGGTCTTATGTCTGGATGATTATAGAGAGAGTGACCACGGACTCCAATTGCAGGTCTCGGATTTCGCACCGGTGAAAATTCTTGGGATTGAGCGGTATTTAGGTTATAAATGCTCATTGCGCATCACCGGGGATATCCCCAGGCTCCCGATGGATCCACGCAATTTGGTTTGAACATTTCATCAAGAACCAGAGGCGCTCGTGAGTATCAGCTCGAAACAGTTTTTGAAGAACCTTTCCCGGAGCGAGGTTTTAGCCGAAGACGACCTCTCAAAGTTCCTCGAATCTTTACCCACCATCCCCGATGAGGGTGAGGAATTGGCGAAACTGATGGTGCGCCAAAAACTTCTGACGAGATATCAGGCTCCCCGAATCTTCAAAGGGCAAACCGATTATCTGACATTGGGAGAGTATGTCATTCAGGATTCGATTGGCAAGGGCGGTATGGGACTTGTTTTTCTTGCCGAGCATCGACGCATGGGACGTCGAGTTGCTCTTAAGACGCTCTCCGAAATGATCGTCAAGAACAAAGAGGACCTCAAACGCTTTCAGCAGGAAGTTCGTGCGACCGCCAAACTCTCACACCCCAATATCGTCACCGCTTATGATGCCGGCGAAGCAAAAGGCATTCACTATTTTGTCATGGAGTATGTTGAGGGCGAGGACCTTTCACGAACCGTGAAACAGCATGGACCTCTGGCGGTCAACATGGCCGTGCAGTTTATTCTGCACGTGGCGAGTGGCCTGAAATACGCACACGAGAATGGCATCATTCACCGGGACATCAAAGCCTCCAACATTCTCTTATCCAAACAGGGAGCGATCAAGATTCTCGATATGGGTTTGGCGAGTGTTCATGAGGTGGGAGAGTCCGCAGCGAATTCTGATCTCACGGCCACGGGCGCCGTCATGGGAACGGTCGATTACATGTCTCCCGAACAGGCGATTGACGCGAAACGTGCCGATGAACGTAGCGATATCTACAGCCTGGGTTGCTTGTTGCATTATCTGTTATTGGCATGTCCAGTGTATCCCGGTGATACGTTCTTGAAAAAAATCCTGGCTCATCGAGAAAATCCGATTCCTTCGCTCACTGATGCACGGGCAGAGGTTCCCGAATCGCTCGACTTTGTTTTTCACACCATGCTCGCCAAAGAGCCAGAGGATCGCTATCAATCGATGGCCGAAGTGATCAGGCAACTGGAGTTAGTTCAAGCTGATCTCGATGACCTGCGCGACCCGGCTGCCGACATCAGCGACTCCAACATGCGCAATTTTGTGAGGAACTTGGGGATCAAGGATCTCGAAACGGTTGTCCCCTCTGGTGATTCCTACCAAGAAGCAGTGACGGATCAATCTCTGCATTCGCAACTCTTGCATGAATCGCTCTCGACGGGGATTGCGAAACCACAAAAAGCTCAGAACTCTCAAGGAAATCGCAAATTCGTCTGGCTTTCTCTGGCAGGCTTAGTTGTCGCGATTGGTGTCGGATGGGGCGTGATTAATCGTTCCGGGACGGAAGAGTCTGAAGTCTCACCTCAATCAACGGCATCCACTCGCGACCCTCAAGGCAATAGTTCGTCGCAGAACTTGACTTTCAAAGGTCCACAGTTTGACGATGGATTTTCTTCTAGTGAGAAGCAATCTCCAACTGAGAACACTTTACCAAATGAAGAGGACGGCAAAAGTGCCGAAGACTTGAGAGTGGCTCGGCAAATGGTTTCATTGGGTGGAAAGGTTCGAGTGAATGGGGAACGCCGAATTTATACTCGTTCCGAAAATCTTCCGAAAGAAAAATTACAATTGAACGAAGTGGATCTCAGTTTGTGTAAATCATTTACAGATGAGAATCTGAAAGGATTGAATGCGTGCCAAAATATTGTCTCGCTCAACTTGAGCAACACATTAGTCACCGATTATGGCTTACGAGAATTGCCGTTTTGGCCCGAGCTGAAAACACTCCATTTGGGAAACACTGAAGTGACTGATATCGGAGTGGAACATTTCCAAAAATGCAAAAACCTTCAGTACTTGATGCTTTATCAAACTCAGGTGACCGATGATGGGCTTACCAAATTCACTGAGCTGACCAAGTTGAGAGAGCTAAGTGTTGCTATCACGAAGGTCACCGACGAAGGACTTTCCCAATTTGAAAATTCTCCAAACCTTGTCTACCTGCGGCTGAACCAAACTTCGATTGGAGACGGCGGGCTCGCCACTTTTTGCAATTGCCAACAACTCCAAGTGCTGGACCTTTATTCTGCAAAAGTGACCGATGAATCGGTGGAATGTTTGGCAGGTTTTTCGGCTCTCCGCGATCTGAAAGTCAAAAAAACAGGAATGACAGAGCAAGCTGTTCGAGAATTAAGTGCCAGGATTCCGAAGTGTAAAATTGTCTGGGATGGGGGGACACTGGGCCCTCAATGAGAGTTGAGTTCACTTTGTTGTTGACAGTCCTCAGTCATTGCATCGACTGAAATCTTCAGACATAAACAGCAGCCGGTCACTTGGCTTCGCAAGAGATGGTCAAAATCAGTCTCTGAACATCAGCCCGAATGTTTGGGAAGAATCACGCGCCAGCCTTTCAAAAAGCCAGCTTTTGCCGCACTCACCAGCATGGCAAAAAGTAGCAGCAAAAAGCCGATGACCAGAGAACCCAAGCCACGCCAATTGATCATCATTTGAAGCTCTTGAATCAGAAGCCGTCCTGTTTCAAGTAGCGTGCTGGCCAGCATAATTCCTCCCAGTGAAAAAATCACTCGCTGCTTGAGTGGATAAGAAATGACCAAGGCGATGCTGGCCAACCCAAAGCTATAAACTAACGGCCCCCATTCGGGTATCCAGTGCGGCAACTCGAAGGGATTCAAAATTGCCAGAAAGCTGCCCACAGCCAGTGAGATCACTCCTGCCCACAGACAATTTTCCGAGAGAGAGTTTGTAAAAAATATGCCCGCGATCAGCAATGCAATCAGCATGGCATGATAGAAAATCAGACATAACAGGAAGAGGCTCCAGTAAGGTTGGAACTCACAGCAAATCCAAAATGTCACTCCCGCGACACCAAAAATAAAACGCCCCGATCGTCTGTCGATCAGTCCTTTCGCCAAAAGAACAGAGCCCACAAGCATCAATGGCAGCGGTTGAAAGCGAGTGAATGAGTCAAATCCGATGGTGTCGACACCGACGATGGCAAAAGCAAGGACAGAGGTCACAAATGCAGGAACAGCGAGTGGTTGGTGACGCATTAACGCCAAAAAGTAAAAAAGTGTCGATCCACACAATGCGAGATAGAGCGGTGAAGGAGCAACCCTCATGAACTCTTCCAGAAAGTTGTGATAAGGGAGAGACTGATTTGCTTCCTGAAAAATGAGCCAGCAACTCGCAGCCGGCAACAGCATGGCTACAAACGACACGCTCATTCGATTGGTGACGATTCCAAACTCCATAATCAGAAAGGCGACGGCTAACAGGATGGGAGCGAGGAAATACCACCCCCATGTTGAGTCGAGCGCCATGGCTTGATGGAGAGATTGCTCGAGGACCGGATCAAAGGATAAGGTCAAACTAAAGCCGCGTGCTCCCACTGCCAGAATCAGAAAGACAAAAATGGTCCAGGGATGCAACGGCCAACCCCACGGTGTGCCATTGTCACGCACATAATCTGCTCCGCGACGGATCGCAGGAATCAGTGATAAAATGAAAATCGCAGAAACTGGTCCGAAGAGGAAATTTCTCCATTGCACCGAGAGAGCCAACCCTTGCTGATGGATGGCCGGAATCACCATCAGGGGATAAAGAATAATCACGCCCATCAAACAATGGAGTGGTAACCTATACAACACGGGGAGGCGTAGCTTGAGGCCATGCAGTAACAATTCCAACACCATGACCGAGAAGAGAAACGCCCCCACCACCAACAACCGACCGAGGACTGGATCAGTAATCAGTGGATCGTCGAGAGTGAGTGATAGTTCGACTAACAGCACGGGAACAAGTAACAAAATCGAGCGTGCGTCTTCCCACAGTTTCGCTTTTCGAACGACCGTCACTGCGGTAAGCGACATCATCAAGATATAACTGCAGATCAGCAGAAAAAGTGGCAACGGTTCATGCCGCTCGTGAGCATTGTTCATCTGCAATCCTGTGCCGTGGAGCACAAAGCAGACGCTCAATAAATAAAACGGATTGTGTGTGCAAATCAATCGTGTGAAATGGAAGCCGAGACGTGGCTTGTGAGCTGGTTCGGTTTGGTTGCCGGCTTCTGGATCATCAGACTCTGAAGTGTTGTGATTAGGGAGTTCGACCATCGAGTTCCTCCTCGTGAGGATGTATGGCCCGCTATTAGGAATTGTGACGAATGTCTGATCTGCGTGAACACGCAAGCTTCAAGATGTGATGAGGGATTATTGGCAGATCCCAAGTGTCGGGAAAGGGGAAAGTGAGTTCTCCCGGCACAATGATGACCAGAAAGTCTGCCAGAAGTCATAAAGTCCGATGTCAGAGAGACTCGTCTGGCTCATCTTCAACAGAGTCCTGGCCAATTTCTGACTGTGGTGCAATCCATGTGTGAAAGAGTTTGATCCCGGACTTGTTATCGGGAGTCTTGAACTCGGCAAAAAAGTTCCAGTCTCCTTTTCCACGATTATCGACGCGAATCAGAACTTCGTTCCAACCGGCTTTCAGAGTGACGGGAATGCGTTCTTGACCAGGTGAGCTCGAACGGTTGGTATCGACATCGTGGATTTGTTTCCGATTGAACCATAATCTCATGCCGTCATCGCTGCCGACACTGAGCAATGCTTCTTTTTCTGTTCGACTGAAAACCCAGTTGATGGCGAAAGCGGCGGCGTTCTGATCAAAATCGCAGGCTTTGCGAAGATCAATGCGGTCATTGTCGCTCAAATAGGGTTGCCAACTTAAATTGGGACGCAGGCCAACGAACTTGGCCTGTTGTGAGTAGCCAACATCGAGGATACCGGTTTCGACCGCCATTAGTTGGGCCAAGTCGGTACTATCGGAAGTCTCGGACGAGGCCACGACAAACGGAAAGGGTCCGATGATTTGCCACGACCGCAAATGCGAATGCCCATGCTGTTCCCAAAGGGCGGAGAGTGAGCGTTCGAGTTCGTTCAATCGAAGTTGCTCGGCATGAAATTTCTGTCGCTCGACTTCAAACTCTTCTTGAAGTGCTGCGAATTGTTGGAGCACTTGCTGAGAGGATTCGCGTTCATCGACAACTTGATGAGTTGCCTCATTCAATCGACCGCGCGCTGTTTCAAGTTCTTTCTCCAACTCGGAGATTTCATTGAGCGAGCCACGAGCAGATTGCGCGAGTTGATCGGTTTTGCGAATCTGCCAAACCCAACCGACCACGGCAATGACCAGACAAATGAAGAGCACGAGTCCCTTCATCGAATTGCTTGAGGTTGACTCTTCGGGAATCGAAGCGGGTTGAGGATCTTCAAGAGGCAGCTCAGTCGATTGGTGTTCCTCAAGAGCCGGTTTCACGATGACTTGTTCGGGTTCAGTCCCTCGCCAGAACTCGCCACATTCCGGGCAATTTTCTTCCGGCGCATCGTCACCCAGGAAAATAAAATCGCAGGCGGGACAACGATGAGAATTCATAACGCTTTGTCGGGTGGCGAAATATGATGGCGGGACAGAACTCTTTGATTCTCAGGATATCGACAGTCACCTCGAAAACCCAGATTTCTCTTCCAAAACGGAGGAGATGATCGGAAGTGCCGCGCGTAAAAAAAGCCGGCGATTTCTCACCGGCTTGCTGTTTCGTTCTGTATAAGGCTTTGAGTCTTAACGACCAACCCCATCAGACTTCAACATTGGGTGGCAGTTCAGACAACGCGAACGTTCTCTGCTCGTGGGCCTTTAGGGCCCTGTCCTTCAGTGTACTCCACGCGCTGACCTTCTTGAAGATCATCAAAATGGACACCTTCGAGATTAGACATGTGGAAAAACATGTCTTTTCCAGATCCATTGTCAATGAATCCAAAACCTTTGTCAGTCAGCTTCTTAATCGTACCTTCAGTCATTACTTCATCCACTTCACTCAAAAGCCTGTTCCCTCACCAATGCCGCCCGAAACACAACTTCAAAGCCTTAAAAAATCATTGGTGAAGAGCCAATACTGTACATGCTTCAAACGACTGAGTCAATTGAGACTGAAAAAGTCGAGAAAATGCGATTTTCTGGCCCGTTTTGTTGGGAGTCTGCCGCTTGACGGCATTTTCCACCCAACCTATACTCACGACTTGTCTTACGTTGAGGGAGTGCCGACGGTTCAGGGAATGGACCGAAGAGACTCTCTTCGGTCTTAGACCTTGGAACCCGATTGATGAATCAACACCAGCGCGACCTCAAAACTAACGAGCTTGAAAAACTGGTCACTCAGGCGGCCCCTTTTCTCGATCAGCACAAAGATAAGCTGATCTACGGAGCCTGTGCGATCATGCTCGCTTTTTCGGCCTGGTACTATTTGACACAGACCAACAGAAATGCGAATTCCGCCGGTTGGAGCAAGTTCATCACGGCTGATGATTCCGATGAGTTCGGCACCGTCGCTTCACAACACAAAGGTGAAGTTCCCGGACAATGGGCATTGCTCAACGAAGCAGACATCCTGTTGAATCAAGGTGTTCGCGGAATGTTCACCGATCGCGAGGCGGCACTCGACGATTTGAAAGCCGCCGAAGAAAGTTACGTCGATCTGCTCAATCAACCGGGAATCTCTGGCCCGATTGAAATACGAACTTTGTACGGCTTGGCACGTTGTCGCGAATCCTTGAGCGGTGAAGAAACAGCCGATGCCATCAAAGCGTACGAAGAATTGCTTAAACGATATCCTGATACCGTTTACACCGAGATTGCCAACGAACAGATCGAGGCACTGAAGGATCCAAAGGTTCAGGAATTTTATGCCTGGTTCCAGAAACAGGATCCAAAACCATTACCGCCGACGAAGCCTGCAGACGGTCTACCATCCGGACATCCTGATGTGGATCCAAATAGTTTGATCCAATTGCCACAAACACCGTCGATGTTGAAGCTGCCAAAAGGGACGGCTCCCGAGTTTCCCGAAGATGCTGCGGGGACTGACGAAGGAGCGGGCGGTCTTCCCGATCCTCCACCTGTCCCTGAAAACGGTGACGCTGCCAGCGGAACGGCACCTTCTCTTCCCGATGTTCCCACGCCGGGAACACCGGCTCCCGAGAAATCTGACGAAGAGTAACGCATTTTCGTCCCTGCCTGTTTGAATGACCGGCTGGGGGTTATGCTTTAAGATGCCCGAGTGACCATCAATTGGAAGTGGTCGCCAACTGCATTCAATTCGCAGGAAAAGAGGGATCCCTTCCTGCGATGGTGTTCGCTATGTCTGAAGAACTTTCTCACGAACCAATCGAATTGACCGTTGAATCTCGCGCGCACGGTTGGCGCGTCGATCACTACCTCTCTCGACTGTACGCAAACTATTCACGATCCATGTTCCAGAAATCAATCGAACAGGGTGGAGTGTTGGTGAATGGTTTAGAAACCAAAGCCGGGCGACGACTCAAAGTGAATGATCGCGTTTCGGTCAAACTTCCCGAGCTTCCCGATGAAACTTTGCCCGCCGAAGACATCCCGCTGGAAATCATTTACGAAGACGAGCATCTGGTCGTCATAAACAAAGCCGCCGACATGATCGTGCATCCCGGCAAGGGTAACTATCGCGGGACTATGGCCGGCGCGTTGCAGTTCCATTTTGATGAACTCAGCGATACTGCGGGAAAATTGCGACCGGGTATCGTTCATCGACTTGATCGCGACACCACCGGCGTTCTTGTTGTCGCCAAAAACAATCAAGTCCATCATCGACTCAGTAGTCAGTTTGCCGAACGTGATGTCAAAAAAGTGTATCTTGCCATCGGTTGGGGCAATCTCGAATTCGATGCCGGGCAGATTTACACGTTTGTCAAAACACATCCCAAGCATCGCGAAAAAATGGTCGTCTGCGAAGAAGGCGGAAATGCCCGTCATGCCGACACGTTCTATAAAGTGCTCGAACGGTTCGACGGTTTTACCTATGTCGAACTTCACCCCAAAACAGGACGCACTCATCAGTTACGACTTCACATGCTCCATCTGGGGCACTCGATCGTCGCCGACCGTCAATACGGCGGTCACATCGGGCTTTTGAAGTCGGAATTGACCGGTGAGACGGAAGTCGGATTTCAAACCGCCCGCAAGCGTCGTACTCTCGATCATATTGAACCCGGAGATGTCCTGATTGAACGACAAGCCCTGCATGCTCATACTCTGGAGTTCGATCATCCTGAGACTGGAAAACGGATGTCATTTACCGCACCATTACCTGACGATATGCAAAAGACTCTCGCCGCATTGCGCGAATATCGAAAGATCACCCCATGAAACTCGCCAAAGTACGCCTCTCCGACGGTTCCGTTCACATTGCCAAAGTCGATCAGGATCTATTTCATCTACTCGACATGACCGAAGTAGACAGCGTGAGCACCCTCTCGGATATTCTTCACTCTCCCGATCCAAAAGGACTCGTGAACTTCCTGCAACAGCCAGATCGAGAACCACTTACGGGATCCGATATAAAACTATTGGCACCGATCGACAATCAGGAAGTCTGGGCTGCCGGCGTGACCTACAAGCGATCACAAGTGGCCCGGATGGAAGAGTCGGAAGCCGGTGCTTCACATTACGATATGGTCTATACGGCTCCTCGCCCGGAGCTGTTTTTCAAATCGACCGCGTCGCGAGTCAGTGGTCCCGGAGAGCCGGTCCGTGTGCGATATGACAGCAACTGGTCGGTCCCCGAACCGGAATTGACGTTAGTCGTCTCACCAGAAAAGCAACTGGTCGGCTTCACCATCGGTAACGATATGTCGGCACGAGACATTGAAGGCGAAAACCCGCTCTATCTGCCGCAAGCCAAGTTCTACAATCAGGCGGCCGGGTTAGGGCCGTGCATTTTGATTCCCGATGAACCGTTTGACAAAGACGGCACCAAAATTACTCTGACGATCAAACGCGGAGGAGAGGTCGTCTTCACCGATGAGACGGGGACGGATCAGATTGTCCGTGAGTTTGACGAATTGATCGGCTGGCTCGGCCGAGAAAATAATTACCCGGACGGTGTGATGCTGATGACGGGAACCGGTATCGTTCCGGATGACGACTTCACGTTAGAAGATGGTGACGAAGTGCATATCGAGATCACCGGCATCGGGACACTAATCAATCCGGTGGTGAAAGCGACCGACGGCTAAGGCGAATTAAGCCAGCACATCTGCGAGCAGCCACTCATTCTCCGAAGTCGTTCCAGATTTCTGCGTCCACTCGAATGCAATGCGTCCCATTGTCCAGCGGGCGTTGATGTCCATCATCGGGCGAATGATTAACTCTCCCCCTGACCGATATTGGCAGGCATCGATCCCGAGTGGTCCGAAGTAACCTAGCTCTTGGATCTGCTCAGCAAACTGTAAACCAAAATCGATGGCCGGTCGCCACAAGTCTCGTTCTTCCTCAGTCAATGATAAGCGACTGCCCCGATATTCGCCCGTCTCGGAGTTGATTATTGGAAGAGCGGCGAGGAACTTCACGTCACCCGCATTGGGAATATCAAACTGCAAGCCGACTTCCGCTTCGATATCCAACCACGGTTCCAGAAAGACGAGTCGTTGCTCTCGCAGGCGCTTGCGAATCCAACCCCGTTGCGAGTCAGACAGCTTCTCTGTCGATCCCACAATTCGTTCGCGAGCCGACATTCCGAAGAAAGCTTTGATGATCCATCGAGACGTTGGCAAGTATTTCAGCTCTTCGAATAACGCCTCCTCTGATTCAATCACCGCTGCACCGATCGGCAATGTGTCGCTTGCTTGTTCCCATGCAAATGATCCCAATCTGTCATTGAGTCTTTTGACAAGATCACATTTCGGCTGGTCCCACTTCCAGCCGCGGTGATCAGCCAGTGTTTGTAATGAGTCGGTCACTCCCCAGGGCACAAGTTCCCAGTCCGCGCTCAGAAACTCGTCAGCCTCTCGCACTGATTTTTCGTCGATAAAGTGGATCTTGCCAGAACTTGCTGTCAACTCAGGATGATGAGCAGGAAGAACTATCAGATCGTCGTCATCGCAAAGGGCTAACAACACGGCAGCATAGCGAGCATTCAGCGTCTGCAATTTCGCGGTTGGCTGCCAGTTTTTACCAGCCGCCAGCTCGTGTTCGAAATCGAAGTTGGGCCAGAAAAGACGAGGCATGGTTGAGAACTTTTGTCGGTCGATTGTGATCTGTCGTCAATGATTCAATTGAGGGTTACTGGCGAATCATTTTTGGTTACGATAAATAAACTCTTTTACTCTGTTGGTATTCTGACAACGTGCTTCCTTCTGGAGAACACCATGCGACTCGCCTGTTTGACCACTCTCATCTGCCTGTTGTCTCATGGCCTCTTCTCTCAAGAAAAGCCCAATGTGTTAATCATCATGGCCGATGACTGCACTTACAATGACCTGCCATTGTACGGCGGCGAGAATGCGAAGACACCCAACATTAACCAATTGGCGAGAGAGGGTCTCACTTTCAATCAAGCCTATCTGTCGTCAGCAATGTGTCAACCTTGTCGGGCTGAACTATTTTCCGGCCAGTATCCACTCCACAACGGCTGCGCGTACAATCACTCGTCATCGCGACCAACCACACTTAGTCTGCCGCAGTATCTCAAACCTCTCGGGTATCGAGTGGGAATCAGTGGCAAAGTCCATGTCTTACCCAAACAGGCATTTCCGTTTGAGAATGTCGGGGGCTTCGATCCCAACTGTGTCCGCAACCCTACACAGACTCATTCGCTCGATGGCATCAAGGAATTCATGTCCCGAGAATCGGAGGATCCATTCTGTCTGGTGGTAGCTCTCGTCGAACCTCATCTGCCGTGGGTGATGGGGGATGCGTCACAATATCCTCCGGCCAAACTCAAACTTCCCCCCAATCTGGCCGACACGGCAGTCACTCGTGAATACTTTAGCCGATACCTGGCAGAAGTGACTTACATGGACGGACAGGTTGGAGAGATTCTCGACACGCTGAACCAAACCGGAAAACGAAAAGAGACTTTGGTGTTGTTCACTTCCGAACAAGGTTCTCAGTTTCCCGGCTGTAAATGGACGAACTGGAACACTGGAGTCCACACGGCATTGATTGCGAATTGGCCCGGTCATGTTCGTGCCGGTGAAAGAACCGATGCCTTGGTGCAATATGCGGACGTTGTGCCGACGCTCATTGAGTTCGCTGGCGGTGATCCTGTTGAGCAAACGCAGATCGATGGTGAGAGTTTCCGGTCAGTTTTAGTCGATGGTGCCAACGTGCATCGAAAGTACGTCTATCAAATGCACAATAACATTCCCGAGGGACCACGTTACCCGATTCGCAGTGTCTCGAACGGAGAGTATCGCTATATTCGCAATCTCACGCCTAATGAACTCTATATCGAAAAACATTTGATGGGAGACGGCAAGCACAATAACCCGTATTTCGCAACCTGGCTGGGAGCCGGCCCGCAACGTCGGGATGTTTATGATCTTGTGAAGAGATACATGAGCCGACCTGCCGAACAACTGTATTTAAGTAATAGCGATCCCTATGAGATGAACAATCTGGCGGGAGATCCGGCACACGAAGAAATACGAGTTCAACTGAGTGAAGAACTTGATCGATGGATGAGCGAGCAGAAAGATCCGGGAGCAAATGTGGATCTGGTCAAATCGCATCAGGCCGCCAAACAGGGCAATCATCTCTTTGGAGTGCCCCATGATTAGCCGATCTTCAACATTTGAGTCGTTTGTTCGAACTCAATCAATCTGAAGATAAAGACCGATCTTGTTAATTCTCACTGGATAGAAAAGAACCAATACCAGTGAGCAGAACGGCATTTTTACACGCATTCTCGACAAAAGAAGCTTAATTTCAGAATCCTCCCATTTTACCTCTTGCATAAATAGTTGATATGTAAACAATATGCCTATCGACAAAGGAGAGGACATGGGGCGAACGCAACTACAAGTAGAATTGAAAAAGAGGCAACCGTTCGAGTCTCTCGAGCAGGAAGCCGTGATTAACGTGTTGCGGACCAACGATCAATATGAAAATCGCTTAGGTCGATTATTTCGTGAGCACGAACTCACCATGTCGCAGTACAACATTTTACGCATTTTGCGAGGTGCGGGAGAGCCGTTACCTTCGCTGGAAATCGGGAAACGAATGATCCAGGTGGTGCCGGCCATCACGGGGCTCATCGATCGATTAGAGAAGCGTGAGTTGGTGGAACGCTGTCGTTGTACCAAAGATCGACGCATCGTTTATGTCGCCATTACCGACGCCGGATTAAAACTGTTGAAGAAACTTGATCAGCCCGTCCTCGATCTTCATTGTCGATTGGCGGGCCATTTGACTGAAAAAGAATTAAAACAACTTAGCCGTTTGCTGGAAAAAGCCCGACAATCGTGTCTCGACGAAGTGAGATCTTCTTGAGGCTTTGATTCCTGCCTGAACATCAGAAAGAAAGACAACCCATGACATCTGTCAACGAATTACCAAATCTTAAAGAGCAGCTTGAAGCGAAAGCGGAGGAATCTGTCAAAATGATTCCCGCTGAGCAGCGAGCCACTATGGATCAAAAAACAGAAGCCCTCGAAATGTCGGGGCTGGCTGTTAAATCTGTGGGACTGGAACACGAATTTCCTGATTTTGAACTCCGTAATGCCACGGGCGACATGGTCAAATTGAGTGATCTTGTGGAAAAGGGGCCGTTGGTCATCAGTTTCTATCGCGGTGGCTGGTGTCCGTACTGCAATCTGGAACTCAAAGCCTTGCAGGATAGCTTGTGGGCGATTCGGGAACAGGGAGCCGATTTGGTGGCCATTAGCCCTGAACTCCCCGACCAATCTCTCTCGACCCGAGAGAAGAATGAGCTTCGGTTTGAAGTGCTCACGGATCAAAGTAATGAGGTTGCCAAGAAGCTCGGTATCGTACACGAGGTTGATGAAGAACTGGACGGCATCTATCAGTCGTTCGGCATCAACGTTGAAGCCCACAATCAGGATGGCAAAAACGAACTGCCTCTCCCTGCGACTTATGTCATCGACCAAAATCGAATCATCCGATGGGCATTTGTCAGAGCCAATTACAAAACTCGTGCCGAACCTGCTGAAGTGATCGAGTCACTGAAGAATTTGTAAGAACTTGAAGAACTCCTGAAATCTTCGATTGATCTCATTCCCGGATACTGATAACTCATCTGAGTATCCGGGACTTTTTACGGCCATCCTAAAAAAATTCTCAACCAGCGAGGAAACAGATCATGACCCGTTCACCCAAAATTCTTGCGTTTGCGGGGTCCGCCCGAAAAGAATCCTGGAACAAAAAACTGATCAAGCAGGCTACGAAAAACGGGACCTCAGCGGGTGCCGAGGTGACGCTCATCGATCTGGCTGATTATGAGTTGCCTCTGTTCAATGAAGACATCGAGGCCGAGGGTGTCCCCGAGAACGCCAAGAAGCTGAAAGAGCTGTTTGTCTCGCACGACGCACTCCTCATTGCCGCTCCTGAATACAACAGTTCCATCACTCCACTCTTGAAAAACACAATCGATTGGGTCTCCCGCCCTGATGACAAGCATTCAATGTTGGCCGGTTTTCAGGGGAAGACTGCGGCCTTGATGAGTGCTTCCCCCGGTACCTGGGGAGGAATGCGAGGCCTGGTTCATCTGCGTGACATTTTAGGAAACATCGGCGTTACCTTGGTGCCGTCGGAGGTATCTGTTTCAAAAGTCCATAACTCGTTTGACGAGAACGGCAATTTGACAGATGAACGAACACGAAAGAGGGTCGATTCGGTTGTTCAGGAACTTGTCCAGCTGACCAAACAACGCCTTGAGGGTTAAGACTTCTTGAGAATCTGCGTCAAACTCAGGGATTCCACTGTACGAAACAAATACGATGAAGTTATAAGAAATAGATGATAGACGATATCGAGGGGAACGTAACAATTCATACACGATAAGTTATGAAAGGCTTACTGATGTTACACCCCACAAAAATTGACATTCCTGAAGACAAACGAATCGATTTGATCGCTCTGCTGCAAGGTGCATTAACGGAAGCCATCGATCTGAAACTTCAATCGAAGCAGGCTCACTGGAATGTTCGCGGACCGAATTTTATCGCTCTCCACGAATTGTTTGATCAGGTCGCAGGCATCGTGGAAGGGTTCGCCGACGAGATTGCCGAGCGCATCACGACCTTAGGCGGAGTTGCGAACGGCATAGTCGGTTTTATCGCCGAGCAAACCAATCTTCCCGTCTATTCCGCCGAATTGGTCAGTGGTACCGAACATGTTGAAGCTCTGTCGTCCTCCATGGCGGCGTTTGCGAAACTGATCCGGGAAAACATCGACAAGGCTGCCGAGTTGGGAGATGCCGACACCGAAGACTTATTGACCGAAGTCTCTCGTGGAATCGACCAGCAACTCTGGTTCGTGGAAGCCCATAATCATGCAGACGCTTAATGATTATCTCTTTATGAGAATCATTAATTGATCACATTTCTCGGGGCCACGCCCGTGAGCACTCGGCGGCAGTTTTGGCTCCCCTTGATTCGCATGTCCAAAAGGCCTTCGTCGGAGTAAAACGCCGAATGTGGATTGATAATGAGTCGGTCGTGAGCCGGATGATCGGGGTCTCTCCAAGCGTTAAGAACAGGGTCATCATCTGCGGGAGGTTCCGTCTCAAGGACATCGATTCCCGCTCCGGCAAGATGACCAGATTCCAGAGAATCCACGACAGCCTGCGCGTCGACAACTCCTCCGCGTGACGTATTGACCAGAAATGATCCTTCCGGCATTTTGGCAATCGCCTGTGCGTCCATAATATGATGAGTTTCCTCATTCAAAAAACAGTGACAACTCACGATGTGAGACTGTGCCAACAGGTCGTCCAGCGATTCCTCTCGCTCGACGCCGAGTGATTTGTCGGTTCCGTCCGGCACATACGGGTCATAGTAGACGACTCTCATCCCCAATGCCTTGGCCCGCAATCCGGTCGCTTTGCCAATTCGACCGAATCCAATGATGCCGAAGGTAAGCCCGCGGAGTCGCTTGATGCTACCCGCTTGAGCATAACTCCACGGCGTTTCACCGCGTCGTAAACGACTGTTGAGAAAATGTGAGCCCCGGGCGAGAGTTAATGCCAAACCGATGGCCGAGTCGGCGACCTCTTCGGTTCCATAATCGGGGACGTTGGCGACGGGGGTTCCCTTTGACCGCGCAAATTGGTGATCGACGTTATCGTACCCGGCTCCACAACGGACAATCAATTTGCAGTTTGTCAGTCGATCAATCGTCTTCTTGGAAAGAGAGATGAAGTGGTAAAGCATGATGGCGTCGGCATCTTCGATCTTACCAACCAGTTCGTCTTCATGTTCGACCTGAAGTGCCACGACATCGGCAAGATCGCCGAGAATCTTTTCTTCTTCATCGAGGGGTTCTGTGATGAAATCGGTGATGACGACTTTGGCACGTTCGGCCATGGGGCTACTTTCTGATCAAGTCGAGGCAAACAATTGATCCTTACCATTCGAGAGTTGGATCTCGGCTTACCAATGTATAATATAGTGTCGCCTTCCGAATCCAGTTTCCACCCCGATGAGGTATTCCATGTTCAGAATCGTCTGCGTTCTTCTGTTCTGCTGCTCAACGACACTGTTAAAAGCTGCCGATCGACCGAACATTATCTTTTTCCTGTCTGACGATCAACGGGCCGATTTTCTGTCTTGTGCCGGTCACCCCATTGTCAAAACCCCTCATGTCGATGCCCTGGCCAAAGAGGGTGTTCGCTTTGAAAACGCCTTTGTGACAACAGCCATCTGTGCGGCAAGTCGTGCGACTCTCTTTACTGGGCTCTATGAACGCACTCATCAATACACATTCGGAATGCCCGCCATCTCACCAAAATTCACACAAAACAGCTACCCGGCTGTTCTCAAAAAGGCCGGATACCGAACAGGCTTTGTTGGGAAGTTTGGCGTCAATGTCTCAGATACTCCGAACAAAGAAGCCATGTTCGATTCATTCGTGCCACTCAATCGCAACAAGTATTGGAAACCTCAACCGGACGGCTCTCAAAAACATCTGACCAATATCACCGGCGACAAGGCCATCGAGTTCCTGGATTCGTGTGAGAAGTCCCAGCCGTTTTGTCTATCGGTCAGCTTCAACGCGTCACATGCCGAAGACAATGACAAAGAAGATCACTACCCGTGGCCTCACGAAGAAGATGGCCTCTACGAAGATGTCACTATCCCGGAGCCGCTGGTCTCTCGTGACTTCTGGAAAAAGCTACCAAGCTTCTTCCATAGCAGCATGCACCGTGACCGTTATCACTGGCGCTGGGACACGCCCGAGAAATATCAATCGAACGTGAAAGCCTACTACCGCATGATCACCGGTCTCGACCGTAATGTGGGACGAGTTGTGGAAGCCGCCCGCAAACAGGGGTTTGGGGATAACACCGTGATCATCTTCATGGGAGATAACGGCTATTACAAAGGGTCACGAGGATTCGCGGGTAAGTGGAGCCACTTTGAAGAGTCGCTCCGCGTCCCGATGGTCATCTTTGATCCACGAGTTCCCAAAGCAGACCGTGGACGAGTTGTCAAACAAATGAGCTTGAACGTCGATGTGCCCGCGACAATTCTTTCGATGGCGACTGGATCGATTCCCGACCATTATCAAGGGCTCGATCTCACGCCACTTGTTTACAACAAACCTGTTGGAAACTGGCGGAACGACTTCTTCTGTGAACACTTGATGGATCGCTTCGATATTCCCAAGTATGAAGGAGTTCGCGGCGAGCGTTATGTCTATGCACGCTACATTCAGAACATGCCCGAAGGAGAGTTCTTGCACGACTTGCAATTGGATCCTTTGCAACTGAAGAACTTGACGAATGACCCTGAATACGCGGGAGTTTTATCAGACATGCGCGCTCGTTGCACCGAACTGCGAGATCAATACGGCGGTGAATATTCGATGGAGAAATTCCCGACAGTGAAGTATCTCAAAGAACAACAAAAGAAAAAGAAGTGACCAACGGCCTGCTGATGTTTGATCGCTTCCGGGACTTATTTCGGTTTACATCAGTTCGAGGGTGACACTGTCGGCGAAGAAACGACCTTCGCGAGTGAGTCGCAGCATTGTCTCCTGCTGTTCGAGATGTCCCGATAAAATCAGTTTCTCGATGCCGGTCTCTGCGAGTTCACGCACATCGAAACCGGTTTCCTGAGTAAATTGTTCGACATTGATGCCGTCAATCTGGCGCAAGCCAAGAATCAGTCGTTCGTGCGCCCGATCTTTGTCCGAAAGCTGTTCGGTTTCTGCCGTACCACTATCACCTGCTGATACATTCTTCAGCCAAGTGCTCACGCTGCGATGATTGGTCTCTCGGACACCGCTTAAATAACGGGCCGCACCCGGACCAAAACCAAAGTAGCCGTGTCCCGACCAATAAACCTGATTGTGTTGCGATCGGCAACCTGGCTTCGCGAAGCTCGAAATCTCATATTGCTCATATCCCTGTTCCGGTAGAAACTCCATCACTTCGGCGTACATCTCTCGCTGTAATTCATCGTCGGCTTCTCGCAGGTTTCCTTTTTGCAATCGCGAATAAAAGGGAGTTCCCTTTTCAAATGTCAGGCAATACGTCGAGAGATGAGTTGGATCGAGAGACACCGCTTCCTTCAAGGTGTCTTGCCACTGCGGTAGTGATTGTCCGGGGACGGCAAAAATCAAATCGAGTGAGATGTTATCGATTCGCCCTTTCAAGCGATTCATGCCGGTAATAATTGTGTCGCGTGTGTGGTCTCGTTCCAGAACTTGTAAGGCCGACTCGTCGAACGACTGAACACCCAGGCTGATCCGATTGACGCCCGCTTCATACAAAGCGGCAATTTTCTCTTCGGTCAGATCGACGGGATTCGCTTCGACAGTGAACTCGGCACCATCGGCAAGTTGAAAGTGTTTGAAGAGGAGTTTGAACAGACGTTGCAGTTCGAGAGGAGCGAGATGCGTGGGAGTTCCCCCTCCCAGATAGAGGGTGTCTACGGGGATCGGTTGGCCTTGATTGGCAAACTCTCCCCATGTTGCGGAGTCATTGAGTTCAATTTCCAGTGCGGTCAGGTAATCGTCAATCAGATGATCTTTCCCGGCCACAAGAGTGAAATCACAGTATCCACAACGATGAACGCAGAAAGGGACGTGAACGTACACCGAACGCGGCAACAGCAGATGGATGGGGTTTTCGATCAAACGAGACAAAGTGATTCTATTCCGAGAGCGAACAATTCCAGCGATTAATCCTTGGTTGCTCGTAAGTCATCTGCCGCGAAGTATTTCATAGTCCCTAAAGATTCCACCGCTTCACCGATGCGGTTGAGCCCGAGTACATAGGCGGCTGTCCGCATATCGATTTCCTTGTTAATCATAATGTCATACACGTTATTGAACTCACGCGACATAATTTCGTGCAAGCGTTGGTGTACGGTTTCCAAATCCCAGTGGTAACCGGATTTATTCTGAACCCATTCAAAATAACTGACCGTTACACCACCCGCGTTGGCAAGAATATCGGGAACAATCAGAATGTCTTCCTGGCCTTTGAGAATTTCGTCCGCTTCCGACGTGATGGGGCCGTTAGCAACTTCGACGATCACTTTCGCTTTAATCTGTTTCGCGTTGTCCTTGGTGATTTGATTTTCGAGAGCCGACGGAAGTAAGAGATCGACATCGAGTTCCAAGAGTTCTTCGTTACTGATATTGTCTGCATCAATGGCTTCACAAACCGACCCTTCACAATAGACGGCTTTGAGCACACGCGATTCATTCTTGGTGTGAATCAAACTGGGAACATCGAATCCTTCTTCTTTGTAGATCCCTCCTTTGGAGTCACTCACGGCGACAATCTTGTAGCCGTCCGCATGCAAGAGCTTGGCAGCATGTTGTCCGGCATTACCGAAACCTTGAACGGCGACAGTGATGTCTTCCGGAGTCCAACCTCGTTTTTTCTCCAATTCTTTAATGCAGTTATAAGCTCCTCGTCCGGTCGCATCATCGCGACCCAAAGAGCCACCGAGCGGGACAGGCTTGCCGGTAATCACAGCGGGAGTTCGTTGCCGAGTGATTTTGGAGTACTCGTCCATCATCCAACCCATAATCATCGAGTTGGTATAGACATCAGGAGCAGGGACATCGGTTTCCGGTCCTATGAAGTCGGCAATCTGAGCGATAAAGCCCCGACTGAGCCGCTCCAACTCCATGCGTGAAAGTTTCTTAGGATTGACTGTCACCCCTCCCTTGGCACCACCGTAAGGCAAACCAACGACAGCACACTTGAACGTCATCCAGAAGGCGAGTGCTTTCACTTCTGAGAGATCGACATCGGGGTGATATCGCAACCCCCCTTTTGTCGGGCCGCGGGTATCATCGTGACGAACACGGTATCCGGTGAAGATCTCCAGCGAACCATCATCCATTCGGACCGGAATCGAGACTTGAAGCGTCTGACGAGGATGTTTCAGTTTTTCTAACGCCTCTTCGTCGATATTGGCGTGTTCAAATGCAGTGTCGAGCCTTTTGATGGCATCGTGAAAAACATCTTCTCCGTTGGTCTGATCGCTCACCTGGGTACTCCCTGAACAGTGTTAAATGATGTCTCCGAACGCCTGTTACCCATGTCTCCAGTCTATACAATCTGGAGGAGAGGGGATTCATCAACAACTCCCAAAAATTATCACAACAAACATTTCATTCAGTCAGAGAATTCCTCAACTGTGTGAGAAACTGCTCTGATGTTCTACGAACCGCCAACAGTTTTATTTGTCCTTCTGTTTTTCTTGAGCTCGGCGACGATTTTCGATGATTCGATTCAGCTTGGCTGTTTCTGCTGCTTTTTGTTCCGCCGTGAGCTCTTGTGGAGTGACAGCAGATCGATCCAGTTTGTCTTCAGGACCAAGCTCGCGCAGTTTGATGTTTCGATACCAGACTGGATCTCCATGATCTTGCAAGCTGAGATGAGCGCCACGCGCTTCGAGATTTCCTCCGCGTTGCTTCAACATTTCGACCTCGGCGGCGTACTTGGGATCGGTGTAATCGAATCCGACCACTTTCTTGCCGTTGAGCCAATGTTGAATCACGGTTCCTTTACAAACGATGCGTCCCTGATTCCATTCGCCAGGTTTTTTGGTGGCATCATGTGATGGGGGCATGCAGAAATATAAAGAGGCCGCGGAGGTGCGTGGGTTCTTCCCATCAGCATGTTTGCCGTTATCAAGAATCTGGTACTCGTATTGAGTGGGGCGGTAGTAAACGCCACTGTTCGAACCTTCGGCGACTTTCCACTCGAACACGAGTTCAAAGTCATTCGGGATTTTTTTTGCTTGATAGACGAGGCTCCCCCCTTTTCCTTCTCTCGCCAGCACGCCGTCTTCAATCTTCCAGTTCCCTTTGTGTTCCCAGCCTTCAAGACTGCTGCCATCAAACAAGACTTCAAATTCACCCGCCGATGTCAGAGTGACCATACTAAGGAATAAGACGGGAACCAATATAGAGCATGCGAATCGAGGCATTGCAGTATCTCCTGTGTTGTCGTTGTTTGTATGTGTGTGATTCTGAATTGTCGTTATTCGGAAGGAGGAGAAACTGGTTCGGGAGCATCGGGAACCAATACCTGTATCTCGTCACCTTCCACGCGGGTTTCGTAACTATCGGTTTTGATTTTCGGATTGTCACACCAGGTCCCATCTTGCAAATCAAAACACCAGGCATGCCAGGGACACATCACCTTTCCTTCTTCTACCCAACCAGCTGAAAGCGATGCTCCCATGTGTGGGCAAAGATCGTTGATCGCTAGGTATTCGTCATCAATCAAAAACAGGCCGACCAACTTACCGTTGACCGGAAAAGAACGCCCTTCACCTGCGGGAATATCGCCCACTTTGGCAACCGTCTGAAAGTCAGCCATGTCTCTAAATATTCTATGAAGTGTGATGTGTTTGTATTCGTTGATGTTGAGAAGGAGACCGTCTGTTTGCGATTAGTAACGTGCGAGGTCACCTTGGGCAGGCTGCATGTTGAGATCGCCGACAAACTTTTGCGCCTGGGTCAGCATCATTTTCAGTTCGCTCTGCAACGCCAGAAACTGCCAACCTTCTTCAATCCGTTGATTCACTTGCTCAATTGTTTGAAGGTGGATACCAACTGGGGTTCCGGTCTTCTTTCCCGCGGCAAGAATCTTTTGCAACTCGGCTTCAAACTGTTCCGGCGTAGGTGGAGTTCCATCGGCTTCTTTCATCTGCCAGGTCAAATCATTCGGACCGACGAAGATGGCATCGACTCCCGGCAACGAATAAATCTCTTCAGCATTCCGCACTCCTTCGGGAGATTCCGTTTGCAGAATGACAAGAATTTCGTCATTGGCATGCTCGTAATAATCACCGGCGGTGGCATCAAAGTTGAGTGCGTGCATCGCACCGCCAATCGAGCGGTTTCCTTCCGGTGGGAACTTTGCCGCGGCAATCGCGATTTTCGCTTCTTCGACCGTGTTTACCATCGGTACGATGATGCCGTGCGCTCCCGCGTCGAGAACTCGTTTAATCAAGTCATGATCACCACGAGGCACCCGAGCTAATGGAACACACCCCGCATCCGAGATCACTGCGAACAATGTCGCCGCCTGTGACCAGTCGATCGGGGAATGCTCCAGATCAACGGTGAGCCACGGGAAACCGACACGTGCCATCAGTCGGGTGGAAAAAATATCACCAAACGAAAGCCATGTTCCGACTTGGGGTTGTCCCGCTTGAAGTGCGGCTTTAACAGGATTTTTTTTCATCGTAATTTCTTTTTCTCAGTTGGGCGATCCGCGCAGAGATTTAGTATCGAAAGATCGGTCAGTGATCGCAAGTCGTGGAACGATTACTTCAGAGTCGGAGGCCCGGTGATCCAGCCCAGTTCGTTCAGAAATTTGTCGCAAGCGAGAACAGTTTCATTGTACGGCTTGTTTTCATGCTTGCCATGATTGAAAAACCCGTGCGTCATCCCTTCGAAGATCATCACTTCACATTTCACGCCGTCCGCTTTCATGTTTTTCTCGAATGCATGAACCGTCTCAACGGGAATGAGAGAGTCGGAGTCTCCCAGAAATACGATGGCGGGGGGATCGTCGGCAGAGACATTATGAAACGGGGAAAATTCTTTGTAGCGAGATTTGACTCGTTGGTGGCCCCAGCCATCCGGTCCGTTGTCGAAGACCGGGTTGAACAGTAGCAACGCATTTGCTTTGGGAGAGACCGAATGATCGTCGTCGGCTGCATCAAGTCCTTCCACCATGCCGACAAACGCCGCCAAGTGACCACCCGCAGATCCTCCACCCGCCGCAATTCGTTGGGGATCAATTCCTAATTCGTCGGCATGACTGCGAACCCACCGCATTGCCGACTTGGCATCTTGCACACAGTTCGTCGGATCTTCTTTGGTTTTCTTGTTCAACAATCGATATTGAACCTGCACGCAGACCAATCCACGTGTTGCGAAATATATGCTGTGTTCGGTGAATTGTCCTGGCGCTCCACCCGTCCAACCACCGCCATGAAAAAAGACAATCGCCGGGTGTGGCGTTTCCGATTTTTCTTTGGGACTGGTGACATACAACACCAGTTCACGGTCATCGACTTTTTTGTAGACGTGCTTTTCTCCCACCGGTGGCGCCGCAAAAAGGCTGTCGGCAAAAAGAAACGGTGTGATCAGAAGCGCAAGGCACAAGCGAAATCGGAACATGGAAATCCTCGAAAGATCTGGGCCAGAAATTTGTGTCTCTACAGGTTCGGATAAGTGCCCGTCGGAATCAAGCAGCGAATCTGAAAGTCGAGACCTGAATTCACGACATTCTACCGTTACAGTAGAGAACATGCGTCATTCCTGCCTCATTTGATGGAGCCCACCATGCGTTTTCTCACTTTCTGCTTGCTCTGTTTCTCGCTCGGATCACTCCATGCAGAGGAACTGAAAATCGTCGCGTTTGGAGATTCGACCACCGCCTATCGCGGCACGATCAAACAGGTTTACTCCGACCGATTACCGACGCTCTTAAAAACATTGAACATCGACACCACAGTGATCAATGCGGGAGTGGGTGGTTCCAACACGGGGAATCAGGGCAAACACGCTCTTGCACGCATCGGGACGATTCGCAAGCATCAAGCCGATTGGGTCGTCGTTCAATTCGGCATCAACGATTGCTGGATCGACAGTGGGAAACCGGACGGACCGTCTCGTATTCCGCTGGACGACTTTCGGCGCAACCTTGTCGAAATCGTACACACACTGCGTCATGACGGCTCGCGAGTGATCTTGATGACCCCCAATCAATTACGTTCGGAAGTTCCCGAATGGCGGAAAGCCAGGTTTCGCCAGTATGTCGAGACTGTGCGAGAAGTGGCCCACGACTGGCACGTTCCGCTGGCTGACATCTGGCAAGCCTACGCCGACCTTCCCACTCAAGAAAAAGATGCACTGTTACTCGATGGCGTGCATCCGGGTGATGCAGGTCAAGCTCTCGTAGCCGAACAGATCGTCGAAATATTGAAACCTCGACTGACGGCATACGTCCCGGCAAACAAGGCCGCCGAACCCAAAGAAGTTTCCAAAGGTTATTCGATACCCATTATCGACTTGAATGAGGATACAGAACGACAAGTTGTCGTGGACCGTGAAGAGGGACAATATCTGGGTCACCCCACCACTGTGTTACTCGAAGATGGTCACACGATGATCACCGTTTATCCGAAAGGACACGGTCGCGGACCCATTGTGATGAAACGTAGCGATGACGGCGGCAAGACATGGAGCGAACGATTGCCGGTTCCCGACAATTGGTCGACCTCCAAGGAAGTCCCCACGATTTATCGAGTTTATGATGCCGAGGGGAAGAAGCGACTCATCATGTTTTCGGGATTGTACCCGATTCGGATGGCGGTTTCGGAAGACGATGGTGCCAACTGGACGCCGATCGAGCCGATCGGAGATTACGGCGGGATCGTGGCCATGGGATGTTTGTTCCCCATCAAAACCGGTCCCGGGCATTACATGACACTATTTCACGACGACGGTCGCTTCTTTACAAAAGACGGTCAAAAATCGCCAGCCTTCAAGTTGTTCAAAACCGTCTCCACCGATGGCGGACTGACCTGGGGCAAACCGGAAGTCATCTATGAATCTGCCGACGTTCATCTGTGCGAGCCGGGAGTGGTTCGTTCTCCCGATGGACGACAACTGGCCGTCTTGCTTCGCGAGAATCGTCGTGTCAAAAATTCACACGTGATCTTCTCTGATGATGAAGGAGCAACCTGGACTGCTCCCCGAGAGACGACCGCATCGCTCACCGGAGATCGACATACGGCGGTCTCGTCCGTCGATGGTCGGTTGTTTGTCTCGTTCCGCGATCTCACTCATGAATCCCCCACCAAAGGTGATTGGGTGGCTTGGGTAGGACGATACGAAGACATCGTTCATGGTCACGAGGGACAATACCGGGTGCGACTTAAAGACAATCACAAAGGAGCCGACTGCGCCTATCCCGGCGTCGAGATACTGCCATCAGGAGAAATCGTCACGACGACTTACGGACATTGGGTTCCCGAAAAATCGCCGTACATCTTGAGTGTGCGGCTGACGTTTTCAGAACTGGATAAGCTGGCAAAGACCAACAGCAAATAAAGAATCCCCGTTGAAAGAAGCCTTCCAACGGGGATCAAAGTTCGCTCATCGAGTGGTTGGCCCGCTCAAATGAGTTCCGAAATCAGTTCGCGGTTTTCGACCAGATATTGAGGACGACCGTTCGGGTCTTCCAGTGTCATGGTGTTGGCGTCGATGCCGAGCCAGTGATAAACCGTATGGAAAATGTGTTGCAGATGGACGGGGCGATCGACGGGAGTTTCACCCAGTCGGTTTGTCGCACCGATGACCTGTCCGTGATTCATACCCCCACCTGCGAGGAAAAAGAATGCCGCACGAGACCAGTGATCTCGACCGGCACCACCATTGATGCGTGGCGTTCGTCCGAATTCTCCCGACATCATGATCAGAGTGTCTTCGAGACGTCCGTGAGCATCAAGATCCTGAATCAATGCCGTTAATCCGCGAGATAATGCAGGCAACTGAGTTCGCATCGTGTCGAAATTCTTGCCGTGGGTGTCCCATCCCCCCCAAGAGAACGAAACATTTCGCACACCCGATGTGATCAGTCGGCGAGCAACGAGAAAGCGATCCATATCGCGTCTCATCCCAATACCGTACTTGTCGTGCAGACGAGGATCTTCCTGCTTGATGTCGAGAGCGTTATAGAGTTTGCCGGACGTGATAATACCGACGGCTCGTTCATTGAAACTATCAAGAGCATCCATCATTCCCGAACTGTCAACGTCTCGGGCGAGGTTATCGAGTCCACTAAGCAGTTGACGGCGATCATCGAGTCGATCCACTGAAACTGAACGATTCAATTGCAGATTACCACGACCAGTTCCGTCGGGACGATAGGCACTATGTGTTTGTCCAAGGAAACCGGGTCTCGTCCAACCGTTGATATCGACGGCAGTCGGTGCGACTCCATAAGGGGTCTGTTGCGAAGCTCCCATGAACTTCGACATGACCGAACCGATCCCCGGACGACCACCCATGGACTCAAGCGACTTGACAGACCATCCCGATTCTGACTGTTTGGAATTATGCTCGTTGTTCATCCCATCCACAGAGCGGATGATTGAAAACTTATCGGCAACGGTTGCCAGATCGGGCATCATTTCGCAGATCTCGACGCCGGGTGCGTTCGTGGCAATTGGTTGAAACTCGCCACGAAATTCTTTGGGAGCATTCGGTTTCAAATCGAACGTATCCATGTGGGTCGGTCCGCCACCCAGATAGATGTTGATGATCGATTTGGTGCTATTGAATTGACCGGCAGCCGCTTCCGCTTTGAGCAATTGCGGCAAAGTGAGTCCACCGATCGCCAAACCGCCAACCTTCAGAAACTGACGGCGAGAGTGTCCGTCGCAAAAGCGTCCTTGATCTTCCGCTTGGAATTCCAGCATGGTGAGCTCCGATATATGAGGTGAGCGCGTCTCATTGATGATCTGATCGCGTATCTGGGTTGATACGGCGAGGTAAACACAAACAGATCGATACATGTTGATCGACCACTTTTATACCCGAAAATCAGGGATTTCCTGAGCCCAAAAAAGAAAGAAATCAGAGCCGGTATTCGTAAGTCGTATTAAGGTAAAGGCTTAGAAGACTTGGGCATACGCTCGATTTATTGAGAAGCAGGAATCAATCGCACCTGGCGTACATCCATCACAGCCACAGACGCTTTTTTGCGAGGGACAATCGTGAACTGTTGGACCCCCGGTTGCTCTACATGAAACTGACCAATCACGCGCGGTTTGAAGTTCTGAAAGTGTCCTGTGTCTTCAACCACAAACGACAGCACCTGATCGTTCATGACAACATCAACGTCGCTTCCACCATGCCCTTTACCGCAACCTTGCAGAATCTCGACATCGTATCTGCCTGCTTTCGGAAAATTCACCGTCCACGAAACGCGGTCAGTCACATGAGTCCAATAGCCAACCGTATTCTTTTCGGGCTTCGGCTCGTACTGAACTTGCACCCCCTGAATGGTGACATTGCGCGAGTGACAAACAATTACACCGTCTGCATCGGCCGTCTGAACCGGTTTGCCTTCGCTAATGGGAGTGAGAACAAGTCCTTTCAAGTTCATCAAAGCGCCGACCGATTCCAATCCCTGCACTGAAACAGTCAATTCACCTTTCGCGGGGATTTTGACAGAACCGGCAATGGCTGATTGATAGCGGTACCAACTTCCCGTTCCCGAAATGTCGGTCGTCAGTTTTTCTTCTCCTACTTGCACGGCAACCTTGGCCGGTTTGGTTCCCGCGCGCGAATAACATAACGTGACTCGATAACTTCCGGGACGGATCGCCATGAAGTTCCACTCGACAGAGTCATCGAGACTGGTCCAGAATCCAATACGCGAGTTGCCGGGGTGTGATTCCAGTTTTGCTTTCGAGCCGATCACCTTCGCATCGGCTGTCGTGAACAATATTCGTCCATCGGATTGTTGACCACTTTTCTCGGCGACTTCGACGATGATCTCACCAGCCCTTTGGCATTCGAGACTCGCTTCCGTCGCATCGGAATTGAAAACCAGGACTGGCTGGAGTTCCGACATTTCTTTTCCCAGCGGAACTTTCCCATGTACGGCGACAATATTGGGAGTGGGTGTCTGCAATTTCCAGGATTGTCCGGTCGTTTCTGCGATCTGAGAAAACAAACCCCGGTCATCGGGAGCAATTGTGACAGGTTCTGATGCAAAGCCGGCCTGAACTGTGAAGACGCTGAGTAGCGCGAACGTCAGAATATCATTCATGATGAATTCACATAGATGTTAAAAGATGTATTAACGAACTTGAGCGGTTTTTGGTCCCGAGTTGGGAAATTGCCAGCCGCCATTAAAGATCACGGCGTGTTCGATTTTCTCGGAATACTTTCCATCCTGTTTGGTGATATCGAGAATGGCAAAGTCACCCAGTCGTGGATAAAGCTGGGCGTTAGAAGCTTTGAACTGTGCTTCGTGGAAAGTGTGCCCCGAGTTGATCACGATGTACTTATTGTTTTGCAATGGGTTGGGATAGATCATCGCCAATCCCTGTTTGTCGGGATCGATGGTTTTCCCATCGGCGACAATCGATTTTTCGGACCAGGCAATCGGTAGCTGATTGACCACGTCGGCAAGGATCGAATTCGAGCCGGGATCACCGAACAGAATCAAATGATGTTGCTGCATCATTTCTTCGGTCACATCTTTGTCATCGACGATCCGAATTTTCGCACGGAGCCATTTATCAAACTCCTTCTCGAAGCGATCCAAAACGAACATGGCGTAATCGTGTTGGTTTTGAGACCACGGTTTTCCAGTTCCGCGAACACAAACAAACGAACTCATAAACGCATCGTCAATCGGACCTTGTAAATCATGACGTTTGACGGCGTCTTTGTTTTCCTGAAACACACGTGTGTCGTCATAACTGACTGCATCCCAACCATCCGCCGTTTTCATGTACAACACGTCGGGCAACAAGTTGCGAGCCGCATCGGCCAGTGGAAGAATCGAGCCGTCAATCGTAATCGCTTCCGCTCCAATTCCTCTGGCTACCCACAACGAAGAGACATTCCTGGTTGTAATGTTGACCGTTTCAAGTTTGTAATCGATCTCGCCTTCGACCGTTGTCGGGGCGTATTGTTCAATCATGCCGGCAATGGTTAGCCAGTTGCATTCGTTGTATTTCAGAGTCCTGGTGGTAAAGCGAATCTTTTGCCGTCCGGGGAAACCGGGCCGTCCCTGTTTGGACTTCTCCAGATGGAACGCCATAAACTCCTTGCGACTTTCGGGATGAAATTTGTGTCCCATTCCGGGTCCAACGAGCAGTTTGATATCGACTCCCAGTTTTTTGGCGGCATCAACGGTGCTGGTACTGGCCACAAGCTGCGAATCGTTTTCGCCTCCATACGTGCAAATGGGGACGTTATACGCATTCAAGGCGTAATCGATGGCGTCGTAGATACCCAGCGTCCGATCTTGATACTCCGGAAGCTTCTCTTCGATCTTCTGGTAAACATAGGTGTCGACGAAGCCAGCCCCCGGTCCGACAGAAGACCATTTTGCGGGATAATGAAGGCCCAGATGCCAGGCTCCGGCACCTCCCATCGAAAATCCATGCAGCGTGATCCGTTTGTCGTCGATCCGAAATCGACGTTGGACGTCGCGCATGGCTTCAAACACATCCGTCTCACCACTCCAGCGGTAAGCATTATTCGTGCGTCCGAACACATCGAGTTGAATCCAATTCGCGTCTTCCGCGGCTGGTTTGTTGTCGTGCCGAGAGATGAAATTCACCTCATTCATTTGCGCTGCACGACCATGCAGCACCACATGCAATGGCCAGCGTCCCGGAGTGTCAAACGAAAAGTTTTTGGGTAACGTCAACGCATAAGGCTGTGCCGAGTCATCAACTTCTGAGTAGTAGCCGAGAATCGTTTTCCCGTCGTTCGTTCCCCATGCTTCTTTCTTGTCAGCAAACAGGTCGGCACGCTCGTGTCCCGTTTTGAGAGCCTCCTTCGCCTGATCAACATAGTTTGGCTTATAAAACTCATCATGACGCAGCATCCATTCCACCGCTTTGGCATAAACCTCGACATCCGCAATCTGCGGGCGACGAGATCGTGTCAGGCCGTCCGCTTCGACTTCAAGTTCTTTAGCAGTGAGCAGTTCGATTTTCTCTTGTAGAGACTTCAAACTGTCACGCAATTCAGCATGGTCTTGAGCGAAAAGTAATGTCCCGAAGAGGAACTGACAACAGGCAGTAAGAACGAACACAAAACGATTCATAATGAGCGCTCGATAAATGTGAGAAAAAACGGGAGTCTCCCCGAGAAATTGCCGGGAGACTCCTCATCATGTCTGAACTTGATCATCTCTGAATTTGGAAACTACCCAACCACTTCCTGCGATTCAAAACCGCAACCGTTGTGCGATCCATCACAAAAAGGCTTGTTGTTCGTTGCACCGCAACGACACAGAGCGATCGTCGATTTACTACCCAAATCATAGGCGTTGCCTTGAGTGTCATTGAGGGTAATGGGGCCGTTAATGAGGATCGGTCCGTTGGGTTTCAGATCTACTTTGACTTCCGACATACAACTCTCTCCTTGAAGGTCTCGATAAAACAAAAAATGCGAGTTGATACCAACTTACGCACTCTTGTCGTCAGAAACAATTCCCGATCTGAGGTTGTCCTGGGGACGGTAGGAAAGTTATGGTTGGCAACTCCTTCTTTCTGTCTTTGAAAGTGAATCCTTCGTGACCTCGGAATCTGACTCACAATCTTCTGTCAACTCGTCAAAACCGGTTGCGAAAAAGAAGGATTCCGGCACGCGCATCCGTTTTATCATCTACATGCTAATAAGCTACTGCACGATGCAGGGCACGATTTACCTTGCTCACGACAAAATCGGCCTGAATGAGAACCTTGCTGCCACGATTGCCGTGGTGCTGGTGTCTCTGATGAACTTCTTCTGGCTGATGATCTTTGTCTATCGGACGGCTGACGGGCATCGTGGACGACAGTTTTGGAAATATCTGCAATCGATTGTCGGTTTTCGACTCTGGGAACTGGTCGTCTTTTATCTGCTGCACGAATTGTTGGGGATCCATTACCTGATCGCTTCCACAATTATGCAGGCACAAAGCGTCCTAATGAAGTTTGTTGTCTACAATAAACTGGTCTTCAGTTCCGAGCTTCAACCGAATGCCGAAGAACTCGCCATCCACGACGTGCCTCCCGACCTGACGGATCAATAGACTGGTCTGAAAAAACTGTCCCACAGAGAGCAATGTAGCCCGACCATTTCGCTGATGGTGCGGTGACATCGTCACTCCGTTTGGGCGAGCAAACGGTGCTACCCAATTTACTTTTCTTTGCGTCGCCGCGTCTCTGCGCGAGATCACTTTTTCAATCAGAAATCATCAGCGTCCGACTTCTTCGATATTGATCATCGATTAACAACGGTTGAGTTTTGGAGTGCTCCGGCTTGGCGGAGCTTTCTTTCTCAATTCGCGTCGTCCGCTCTCTCGCTGCCGCAATGAAAAGAAAGCGGTGCCAGGAAACCGCACTCCATAAGCCCACGACTTGTTGTCATTCGTTTTATTCGTGCCATTCGTGGATTAAGCTTCTCACTTTCTACCTCCAGAACCATTCCACATCGCGCATGCCGACTCGGAGAGTCGGCCTACGACAACCCGTGCACTGGCTCTGTTCAAATCCGTGATAATCCGTGTTCTCCGTTTCATCTGTGTTCTATTTCTACCAAACAGCACGACGACACAGTTTGCTCGCACAACTGCTCATTATTCCTTTGCGTCTTGGCGCCTTTGCGTGAGTCAACTTCTTTCACATGTGTTCTACCAACCGCCGCAACTTATTGTGATTCGTTTAATTCGAGTCATTCGTGGTTTGAATATTCTCTCATTCCAACTTCAGAACCATTCCACATCGCTCATGCCGACTCGGAGAGTCGGCCTACGGCAATGCGTTCACTCTTTCTTTTCGATCCGTGAAAACCCGTTATTATCCGTTTCATCCGTGTTCTACCTCTACCCATGATCATTGCGTCAATGGTCTCACGCAAAACTCATCTTGCCAAACGCGCTCTACCAGAGTTAGCGTTCGTGGTTCGCTGATGTTGACCGTGGTGTGATCGGTGGTGCATTTCATGCACCCTACAAATCACCCTTACGCATGTAGGGTGCACGCAGTGCACCATGGAAAAAAGATTCTATCGATCAATACTTGTTGTAGTGCCGGTTTCACCGGCCATGAATCACCATCACGCATCAACTCGATCTTTAGCAATTAGAACGTCATTTGAAACCGGTCACGTGTTGATCAATGGCGACCTCTGCAACGTGAAAACAGTGGCGATTTCGCGTGGCGTGGAAAATGCGCACCGACATTGGGGCAATTTTTCACTCCATATACGATTTGACATAAACCGAAAGGAATCAACAACTTGCTCAAGAGTATACAAGATTCGGAATCAAGATTTGGGAAGATTTGATTTGAAGATTCGGAAATGGCACACCCCCAAATCATCGAATCTTCAAATCTTGAATCGGCGGTTGAGCGTTCAGAAAATGTCATGCCCCGCGCGATTCAGAACTCGACCTTTCGACGCCAAAACGGCTGCGATTGCGATTCACTCGCTCCAGACATTGCTTTTCGACTGTTGCTGCGCTTTGAATGCGGTACAATGAATCGTCCTGCCTTTTGATAAATCGGTGACGATTTCCTGCCTCTATTTGATGACTGGAGCATCCTTCTCATGAAGTCTGCCTACACGACACTTCTGATTCTGGCGAACTCATTGTTGACAGCGCATGCCGCTGGCCCGACTCCCAAGCAAATCGATTTCTTTGAAAACAGAATTCGACCGGTGCTCGCTGAAAATTGTCAGGAATGTCACGGCGTGAAAAAGCAGGAATCGGGACTCCGTCTCGATGCCCGCGAATTCATTCTCAAGGGTGGTGATAGTGGTCCGGCGATGGTGATCGGCAAACCGGATGAAAGTTTGCTCATCGAAGCGGTGCGGCACGAATCATTCGAGATGCCACCAGCACCCGGCGAGCCACTCACCGAAGACGACATCAGTGCGTTGTCACGTTGGATCAAGATGGGAGCACCTTGGCCGCTCGGCGACATGCCTGCCGGCCCGATGCTTGGAGATCAGGAATATATTGGCAAGCAGGCCGAGAGTCACTGGGCCTTTCAGCCGGTCCATAAACCTGAACTACCTCAACTTCCCGAACAGACAAAACTCAATACCCCGATCGATGCCTTTGTGGTCCATCAATTGAATGAAAAGAATCTTTCGCTTTCCCCGGAAGCCGACCGGCGAACGTTAATTCGTAGAATCACCTTTGACCTCCTCGGTCTTCCACCCACAGAGGGAGAAATTGCGGACTTTGTGAACGACAAATCCCCCGAGGCGTATCGAAATCTGGTGGATCGTTTGCTGGCTTCTCCGCAGTTCGGCGAACGATGGGGACGACATTGGCTCGATATCGCGCGATATGCCGATACACGAGATTGGTTTCCACAAATCGATCCTCGCTATCCCTACGCATGGACATATCGGGACTGGGTCGTTCGTGCTTTCAATAATGACATGCCTTATGACCAGTTTTTGAAACTTCAGATTGCCGCCGATCAGATGGTCGAGAAAGACGATTCTCAGCATCTCGCAGCACTCGGTTTGCTGACTGTGGGGCCGCGCTTTCGTAATAACGCGCAAGAGCAGATTAGTGATCGCATCGATGTCGTGACTCGTGGAATTTTAGGACTGACCGTGACCTGTGCACGCTGTCACGATCACAAATACGATCCCATTCCCATCGAAGACTACTATTCTCTCTACGGAGTCTTCGCCAGCAGCACGATTCCCGAAGAGTTGCCGCTGATCGAAGGATTCCCTGTCCCGGAAAAGGATTACAAAGAATTTCAGAATGTGCGTGCCGAGAAACAGGCCGAACTCGACAAATACAAACAGAGATTAAAAATCGAAGCGACACAAGATCTTCGCCAACGCCCCGCGGAATATTTGCTCGGTTATTACGAGATGAATATTCTGAAAAAAGAGTCGATCCGATCCTTGATTTCCAAACGGAAACTCAAAGAGACGGCAATGACACCTCTGGCGCGTAATCTCGATCTGGCTGCTCGTCAAAAACCGTGGAAAGAACATCCAGTTTTGGGAGCTTACCTGGCACTTGTTCGCGTTCCTGAAAAACAGTTCAACCAGAAGCGGGAAGAACTGTTAGAAACCCATGGCGACAAATTCAATCCTTTGATGAGGAAGGCATTGAGCGAGAATTCGCCTCAAAACCCAGTCGAATTGCAGGCAATTTTCGGGCAATTGTTAAAGCACTCACAACAAATAATGGCTCAGGCCATCAAGGCCAATCCAGACACCAAACCGACCGACATCACGCTCGAGGACTCTGACTGGGAGGAAGTCAGACAGGTACTGCACAATCCGAAATCACCATTCATTCTCGATGTGGAAGCAGTCACTGCGGCTTCCAAGCTACTCGGTAAAGGTCGTGCTGATCTCGCCAAATTCCAAAATGCCGTCAAAAATGTCGAAATTTCACATCCCGGCTCGCCCGCTCGTGCGATGGTGATGGTGGACACCGAAAATCCGATCACTCCCATGGTCTTTTTACGAGGTGATTCCAGACGTCGGGGAGATCGTGTACCACGTCAATTTTTGGAAGTCATTGCCGGACAGGATCGCAAACCATTTGCCAAAGATGCTTCCGGACGGTTGGAGCTGGCCGAAGCGATCACGGCACCAGGGAATCCGTTGACGGCCCGTGTGATGGTCAATCGCATCTGGATGCACTTGTTCGATCAGGGGTTGGTGACCACGCCGGGAGACTTCGGACTTCGCAGCGATCCTCCCACTCATCCCGAGTTACTCGATTGGCTGTCAGCGTCATTTGTTGAGAACAATTGGTCAATGAAGTCGTTGATCCGACAGATCGTTTTATCTCGTACTTATCGGCAGTCGAGCGAAATCGATGAACTTCGCGCGGAAATCGATCCCGAGAATCAATTGCTTTGGCGTGCCAATCGCAAGCGGTTGGACTTTGAAGCGATGCGCGATGCCATGCTGGTCGCGGGTGGAGAGATTGATTTCACGATTGGTGGAAAACCGACCGACCTCACAGAAATCCCCTTCACCACGCGGCGCACCGTTTATGGATTTATTGATCGTGTGAATCTCGACCCGATATTTTCGACATTCGATTTTGCCTCACCCGATCAAAGTACTCCCGAACGGGCACAAACGATGGTTCCTCAACAGGCGTTGTTTGCCATGAATCATCCCTTCGTGATCGAACAAGCACAAAAACTGGCAAAGAGCTCCGAGTTTCAAGTGCAGCAGTCATCGGAGGCCAAGGTCAAATTTCTCTACAGACATCTCTTTGGTCGCGAAGCAACCTCTGAAGAGATTCGATTGACGGCGAATTTCATTCAATCGACCGATCCCGGAACCTCTTCACAGAGTGGTCCCTGGCGATATGGCTATGGATCTCCCGATCCCACAATTCTGTCTTCAAATGGATTTACCGAACTGGCCTTCTGGAGTGGTCAGGCTTATCAATATGCAGCCGAGTTTCCAGCTCCTGCTGCTGGTCACTTAAAAATTGGAAGTACAATTCTTCATCCCGGTTCAGGTGACGAATATGCTGCAATACGAGGTTGGGTCTCACCTGTCTCTGGAGTCATCCAGATCACGGGCGAGTTAGAGCATCTCCGCGATAAAGGAGACGGCGTACGGGCTCAGATCATCGCCAGCCAATCAGGCCGTCTGGGTGAATGGAAAGTTTTGCAATCGTCGACACAGACCGAGGTCAAAGAGTACTCAGTCTCGATCGGAGAAACCATCGATTTTGTGCTCGACAAAAACGGCAACACCAACTCAGATGCCACGAAGTGGACACCCATGATCAAGCTCGTCAAACAGACGGGCGGGCCAACCCTCGAGACAGAAGTCTGGAACGCTCGCAGCGACTTCTCCCCGCCTCCACCGCCGCCATTGGGCGAGTGGGAACAAGTCATTCAGGCTTTAATGCTGACGAATGAATTCCTGTTCGTCGATTGAAATGTCCCAGGGATTGCCCAAATGGAAAATAATGGAAAGAGAAGAGAGGCTCTTCGACAGATTTAAGGATACAGCAACTTCCCGGAGCAAACAGTCGACTCAAATCTCCACAGCGCGGCAGCTTGAACGCTGCCTTTGTTCGCGGGAAGAGATTGATGACACAGAAACCCGATATGGATCGATTGGCCGAACATCTCGCCTGGCTTGTGACGCAGACACTCGATGGTCTCGAATCCGCTCTCAGACAAGCGATGGAATAGCCAGCAGAGTGGGAATTTGAAAACGACAGCTATTTTCAACGAGCACTTTCATTTTCAGAGGATTTGGGAAATCTGAATCTGCTGCACAACTCGAAAATGTCGAGGCCTGAGAGCGAACTGATCGGGCAGAATATTGGGAACTATCGGATCGATGCGCTTCTGGCACAGGGGGGAATGGGAGGCGTTCATCGAGCGACACACACTTCGCTGGATCGCAAATTGGCCCTCAAAACGCACTTCCAATTGGAGGCAGGTGTGATCGATCAAGTTAAGAAACCAATCGCTGCCTCAGGAATTGGAACGGCTGACGAGCGAGATGCTCTCGTCATCTAAACAATCTCATTGCTCATCCGGCAAGGTTCTACAGAAAAATGTTACGCGAAACACGTACTCGCTTCTGGTCATCATGCAACGACCAATGTGAATGCGATTTATCGATCTGTGTTAGTCTAGTGCAACACAAAACATTTATCTTCCTCCCAATGGAAACAGAAATCGCGGTGGAGGTGGTGGCGGAAACCGAGACTTATTCCCCGATACAGGCGGTGTTTGGAGCATGCAGCCTTACTCCTTTAAAACACACGTGACTCAGAGACGGTAGCGACCTACCGGCTTGTGATACAACGCACTGTACTAAAGATTAAGGTTTAGGGCGATTAATCGCACGGAGTGTCCGAACTCTCGTAAGGTCACTTCCTCTTTAAGTCTCAAGGGGCCCTGTAGTGCCCAGCCACTCTAGCAGTCGTAGCCGTATTGCGAGAGCGGAAGACCCCAGACTTCCTCAATCCTTCGTGATTGCTCTCTCGTGATGTTCAGAATCATCTCTCGGAATTGATCGTTGATCTCCGCTTTCGGCTTAGTGGAGGAGGCGGCTTGAGAGTTTTCGTCAACCCCTAACATCCGCATGCGTCCTTCCTCGTCACGCCTACGAAATATCCATCGTCTTACGAATGAATTCTGTAGTCTCGTTAATCGTTTAATGGATTCCTCGGTCCAACGGTCATTGGCTCTTTTATTTTGTGACAGTGAAAAAGCTTCCTCGGGATCAATTTCCAGAAAGCTCGATAGTTCGCCGATGAATTGTTTTGGTGAAGAGATGAGTTGCTCAAAAGCCAGAACCTTAACTCGATCTTTGCCAAAAACGGAAGCGTAATATTCAGCGGTGTCAGCATATCGCAGCTTGTTTAATAGCATCCCGTCAATTTTAGAGGACTCGAAGAGTTTTTGCAGCCATTGGTTGATATTAAAATATTTTGGTGGTTGGCCAAAGAGAGCTCTAAGATATTGGAATTGATCTCTATTAAAACTTTTGAGTCGTTGGAAATAGAGAGATTCCACAAAGCTTATAGGTTCTCGAATTGTCAGCAATACTCGGCAACGATCCGTAACTTTATGGAGCTGATCAGTCAATCGTTTTCGTTTGATGTCGCTTAATCCGCACCAACCCTCTTTACTGAAAATTGAGGTCTTTCCAGATGTGGCCGCCCGTTGAATCGTTTGGCGAAATTCTGTCTTGGCCCAATTGGGAAATTCTTTGTCACCTGATATGACACTGTCTATGAATGCACGCACAAATCTATCGGGAAAATCCTGTTGGTCGGGGATGTTGAATTTCCCCAATGGGTATAGTTGTGAGTGATTCGAAAACAGAAAATCTTGCAGCATTGTGGTGGCTGTTTTCTGAAGCCCCAAATGGACGCAAAGAGGCGCATCGGCAAGTGCCGGTGACTTTCTGACGACAGGTTGCTGCGTGGTTGATGGCGGAATCATAAAATCTTCCACCTCTTTGCGATGAGGATATCGTACTAAACCGGATAACCGTATTCTTGAAGGGGAAGCGACCAGAGTTTAGCGAGCATTCGGTTCCCTTCCGCGGTTTTCTCTTCGATTTTGTGTTGCCAATCCTGACTCAAAGAGGCTTTCGCTGGCCCCGAGAGATCCTCTCTGGTTTTTGTGTGAGTTCCGGGAATGCCAATCATTTTCTTGCGTCTGTTTCGTGACGAATATTGAAACATTCGTGATTTGACATATGATTCACTAATCCTTTTTAATCGATCGATTTGGTTCACCGTCCATCTTTGATTCTGTTTTTCTCCCGAAACATGTTCCCATGCCTGACTGGCATCGACACCCATGAATTCGCAAATCGATTGATAATAGAGTTCCGGTTTTTGGACGAGATCTTCAAACAGAAACAGACCGACATTTTCTTGTCCAAAAACATCCGCAAACATCTGGATCGATTGGGCGTATTCCAGATGTACTTTGGGTGGTAAGGCTTCTTGTTCCCACATTTCAGTCATCCATTCATCGAGTGACTGATATCTGATCGGGGTTCCCACTTTCGCATGGCTGCCAACATTGTCTCTTTTCAGGAGTTGTAGATACAGCGATTCGATCAGCTTAAAAGGATGTCGAATGGTGACGACAATGCGACAGTTTCCCAAGATTTTTTTTAAGTTCTCAGCACGAATTTTCTGAACACGGTGTGAATTTTCGATCAATGATTCCCATGACCAGACAGGAACTAATCCCAGGGTTTTCATGGGTTGAATTGACTCTTGGACAATACGCTCGCATTGATCCCAATCGGGATTTTCAAAATTGTCCCAAAGCAACTCTGTCATCAGTTTTTCGATTTCGGCATCACGGCACTGCTGAAAAGGGACTTTTTTCCCTGTGTATGTTCCAAGATAGTCCACTTGAGAGTGACGCGCAAGGAGACACATTTGCAGAGTCTTGGTTCCTGTTTTCGGCATACCAATGTGTATCACACATTGTTGATCCGCATTCAAAGAATTATGCGGCTTCGATATCACGGTTTTTCTCCTCGCGCTCAATTGTCTCTGTTGATTGGCTTGTTGAGTTGGATGAATTTGTTTTGTCGAAGAAACTTTGATGAATCTTGACCATGGTGGAATAGACACCTTGATGATTCAGCAATTCTGCGTGTGTCCCCTGTTCGGCAATCTGTCCTTCGGCTAATACGATAATCCGATCTGCCATTTGAACTGTCGAAAATCGGTGCGAAATCATAATGGTCGTTCTCCCCTTTAACAACTTTCGAATTCGATCATGCATCGCTTTTTCAGCCATCAGGTCAAGACTTGCCGCAGGCTCATCAAGAATGATAATCGGAGAGTTCGCAGCCAGAGTTTGTGCCTGCACCATTTTTTGCCACTCCCCTCCCGACAAATCACATTCTCCCAGGAATCGACCGAGCCGACTTTGGTACTTGTTTGGCAATGCATTAATCATGTCGTCGATACCCGTCTCTTTGGCGATCTGCCTCACCGCGTCAGGATCGTCTTTCAGACGTTCCCAATCACCAAAAGCTATAAATTCTTCGACTGTGGACTCAAACTGGGGGACACGTTGATGCACAAAAGAGATCTGACTTTGAAGATGTTCAAGGGAGAGCCCACGAATCGAGTCTCCATCGAACAGAATGTCACCCTGAGTTGGGGAATACAGCCCGGCGATCAATTTCGCTAATGTACTTTTACCCGCCCCGTTATGACCAACTAACGCAACGATTTCTCCGGGTTCAATTGAGACAGTCACATTTTCCAGGACCAATGGAAGATGAGGCGCGAATCGAAAGGAAACATCCTTGATCTCGATTTGACCCTTGAGTAATTTCTGCTCGGTTCCCAAATGTGTAACGAGAGGACGGAGTTTGAAAAACATCTGTAAATCGTGAAGGTCATACCGAGACTTTAATAAAGTCGAGAGAGAACTTCCGATTTCTCTGGCCGCTCGAAAGAAACGAAACGCGGCTGTCCAGAATGCGGCAAATTCACCAATCTTCAATGTGCCACTAAGTGTTCGACCGACGGCAAACCAAATTGCTCCCATCAATGCGGCTGTCATCACGAGCGAAACAAACAGATTGCTGATGATTTCAGCCTTCGCGATTTTCTGGTTGTCCTCAATGATCTCTTCCATTTGTTGAGTGTGTCTACCCAACATGAGTTCTTTGAGGCCGAGCATCGTAACTGCGAGATTCCAGTCACTATGTGTGAGGATTCGTGAATAATATCGAGACCATCGTCGCTGAGATGTTTTGAGTATTTTGTGTTGGTGGCGAATTTTTGAAAGCCAAAAAGAGATCGCGATCATTGGCACAACGGAAGCCGCTAAAACGAGCGTCCAGACGGGTTCGATCCAGACCATGACCGCGCCCAGTGAGAGAAACTGTAATCCACCTGAGACGGTCTTAATGGTTCCATCCAGGAGAGACAAGATGGTCTGTCCAGGGCCTTTATTCGCACGTTCGAGGATTTCTTGATTGCGCGGGTTTTCGATCGCAGCAGGGTCGAGGGTTGAAGCGTGTTGCAGCACTTGGCGCTGCATGTTAAGCATCAAGGAATCGTTCAGACGCAGACGCGAGTATTTTCTTACGCTGCCGAGGACGGTACTGGTCAGAACGATGACACTCACCCAAAATATCCACTTGGTCAATGTTGATTCGACAGCCGTCTCATTATTAATCGACGAGTTAATTTCTGAAACGATGAGCCCCATAAAAATAATCGCCAAGGTTCCCAACAGTGCGCTGATCACTGATGAGATTCCCATGACAATCGCATGGTTTGGAGCCACGGTTCGTATGACTGACACCCCATATTTAAAGGAGTCCCACAGCGAGAGCCTCTCTTCTTCTGAGCGCTCTTTCAACCATCTTTTTTTAGGCGACACGTTTTTCTCTCTCTTGATAGGAAGGTGGAGTAAACGCGATGATGTTTGCCGGTTCGGAGAGGATTGGACTCTTTTGATCAATAACATTCTCATAGCACTGCAAAGTGAGCTCTGCGACTTTTGCCCAAGTCGCTTCGAGCGTCTGATCAATCGCTCGCTGTGCTAACTGGTGACGAAGGTCAGGATCACTGGCTAGCTGATACAAGCCGCGAGTGACATCATTGACATCATCAACATCAACCGCGATTCCCGAATTTCCTGCGACTTCAGGCATCGAAGAGTTATTGCCATAGATTGCAGGTGTGCCGCAAGTCATCGATTCCAGAATGGGAAGACCGAATCCTTCGTACTTCGAGATATAACACGTCGCAATTGCGGAACTGTACAACGTGGGTAAATCGTTGTCGTCGACAAACCCGATGTAATGAATTCGCTCCGAATTCATTACTTTTCTCTCAATCGCTGGCATTTTTTCCCACCCTGCGGCACCAGCGAGAACAAGATTGACATCCAGCTCGGGATATTTTGTGACAAGTCGATCGAAGGCATCAATCAGCATGTTGATGTTTTTTCGCGGTTCGATGGTTCCTACGGATAAGAAATAGGGGCCAGGTGGAAGAGAATGGCTCTCTCGTACATTCTTGAGCGTGACAGGTTCAATCACCGGTTTGCACCAATCATGACTGACCGAGTTGGGAATTGTACTGATGCGGCTTCCCTCGATGTCCAACTCGTCGATCATCGCCTGTCGTGTGGCTTCAGAGACAGCAAGATAATGTGATTGGCGGCGTTCCACATGATCGAGCCCCATCTGAAGTGTGTGGACGTTTGACAGTGCTTGTAGTTCTGGGCAGACTTTGTGAGACAGGTCGTGAACGGTCGTCACGAGACGTCCAGAATAGCGTTTCGAAAGCTCGTAGTTGTTGGGTAATGTCAGATGGATGATGTCGTATATTTCGGACTGCCCCGAAATCAGTTTTCGAATTTTCAGTGTGCGTTTAAATGCTGAAAAAGCGAGTTTCAAGAAGAAAAGCCGGATCGACCTTGAAGTTCTGGCTCGCAGGTTTTCTTTTCCCTCTTTAAGTCGTTGACTTGCATGGCGGATTCGAGCCTGCATACGGTCCCAATGCAGGAAATTCTTATTCGCTGATATCGGCGGTACTTTGTTCAGAATTTCTTCTCGACATTTTTCGAGTGAGAGCACTCCAATTGGCCCTAGAGAAATGTCAAAATGCCAACTGTTGTCGTTCGATGTTGTTTCTAAAAGAGCGGCTAAAAGTTCTTTGACATATCTGCCGATGCCATCTTCATGATTTCCCATGAGTTTAGAAGCATCAATGAGTACTCGTTTTTTTCGAGGTGGTTGAAGAGATGACGTTATTTGTTGTTCGGCGTGAGTTGAAGAATCGATCGGCAACTGCCTGGGTGAATTGTTGTCAGTTGTTTGGGAATCGGGCTGCCAGTATCCAAGCTCTTTGAGTTGGACTCCGTGACGGGCATAAAATGCAAGTTGAAAATTTTCAGGCATCTCATCTCTCCAACCTCCCGCTTTTCCCCGTCGAAACTTGCCTGCTCGACATCGTTTTCGCTCCTCTTCACTGAAACCATGGTCTATTCCGCTTCCGTACTTGAAATCTTGCGTTTGCATATCACTAAAAGTGGGCAGGTTTTCGATGCGTGGCGCGGGTAAGTCGAGCCAGGGACGAAGTCGCTCCACGCATTCAATGGGGGATTGGATCAACTCCTCGAATCTGATTGTCAGAACGGCTTGATCCTGCCATTGGCGAACATGCTCACTCCAACCGCCGAAATGACTCTCTTCAGCGGCTTCAATCGTTTCGATCAGATTTCGTTCATACTCCGAGCTCGGTTCAATTAACTGTTTTCGATACCAGGCCAGTGAGACAGCGCAGTCACGACCGTCGCGGACAAGATAAATTGCAGGAGTATTTTTCAAATTGAGAGGAAGTTGCGACGGAAGTAGATGCGTTTTTACGACCGAGAATTTGTCATAGTTGGGATCGAGAGGATATTCATTTTCGAGGTGGAACGTGCTGGATTCAATTCCATAGACTTCGCGTAACACATTTCGGAAAAATGTATTTCCTGATCGTGGATACGAGGCTAATAAAAGCATAACTTTGCTCAATGATCGGAGTAAGTTTTGTGAGGATCTCAGGGTGATTAGAGAGGGGGCATAAAATTCAACACGAGAGATTGGATTTGTAGAAAAAACAGTCACTTATTGCAATGTGAAGCGAGGCGAGTCTCTATACTGCCTACATTTTGTTGCCGAACTGGCCTAGACACGGTCGGACATGGATGATTGCAGGCGGCGGCACGACCGGAAAACGACAAGGAGCAAATGGTACGCTCTGTGCAGAGACCTGGAGAAAAGCGAGGCAGTACCATCTTCTGAGCAGAGCTGATGCCAAACGAACTCAGCTCAAAACAAGTTGTTTTACCGAGCAAGTCTTGCCATCGAACTATTCAATCTTCAGTTCGAGTTGAACTGGCGAGCAGACCAAGTTAATCAGATTTGGTCGCTGACTTTATCGCTGTTTTCCTGACATTCAAACGCATGGAGAGCGAATTGGTTGGATAGTCTCTCGCAGACCTTGATGCCTCGTACGCTGTTTCCTTTGGGATCCAGTCGCGGAGAATAGATTCCGATTCCCAATCGTCCAGGAACCACTGCGACAATTCCGCCAGCCACGCCACTTTTTGCAGGTAACCCGACGCGATAGGCCCACTCTCCTGCGTAGTCGTACATGCCGCAGGTCAGCATGATACTCAAAACATCTTTCACATATTCCGCACTGATCGCTCGTTGGTTGGTCAATGGGTTGACCCCACTGTTGGCGAGTGTGGCACCCATCACGGCAAGATCGTGCGCGTTGACCAGAATCGAGCATTGTTGGAAGTATAGCTCCAACGACTCTTCAAAATCTTTGTTGACCATTTCAAAGTTACGCATCAAGTATCCAATCGCTCGATTGCGATGACCGGTTGTACGCTCTGACATGAATACTTGATTGTCAATATGAACATCTCGACCGATATACTTCGAGAATAGATCGATCATTCTGCCAACACGATCAGGATAATCCGTTCCCTGAATCAAGTCTGTTGTGGCAATGGCTCCTGCATTTACCATCGGATTAAACGGCCGATTGGAGTCTTCATCCAGAACGATCGAATTGAAGGCTTCGCCGGTCGGTTCGACACCCACTCGATTGAGTACGACGTCTCTTCCATGATCCTCCAACGCCTTACCGAAAACGAACGGCTTGGAAATGGATTGGATACTAAACTGTTGCTGACTCTCACCCACCTGGAATGACCGTCCATCTGCCGTCACGATACTGATTCCGAACCACTCGGGGTCGGCTTTCGCCAGTTCTGGGATGTAATCCGCAACAACTCCCTCAACGATTGGTTTTAAATCTTCGTGCAGAGATTGCAGAGTCATTCGGAAAGGTGAAATCGTGGATTTCATCTTTCCAATCAATGCTCCAATTTCGTCGATAGGATTATCAGTGGTCATTCTACAAAACTCTTACAGGTTCATGCGAAACGGGAAGGGGATCATGCCGTCGATTTCTGCGTGTCTTCGGCAGAAGACATCTTTTCCAGAATTTTGGTAGCGACGTTCTTTAACGTCCTCGATAATTCGTGTTCTGGAAAACGATTCACGAATAAAGAAGAACTGGCGAGTTCTGCCATTTCCAGTGACAGCGGTAACATGCCAGCAATTTCTACGCCGTAGGATTGACTCACCTGTTGATGAAGTGCTTCTCGATTCATGTTTGGTGGTACTTTATTGATCATCACCATAGCGTTCTTGACTTCGAGACGTCGCGCCAACTCGACCGTGACCGATGTTCCCTGAAAGTCTTGATTATCGGGCCGCATGATCAAAAGAAACAGATCGGATAAGGCAATAGAGAGTAAAGTTTCTTCGTTGACACCGGGATGTGTGTCGATCAAAAGAAAGTCCAAGTTCAACTCTTTGATTAAACGATGGAAGCCGTCATTGAGCAGAGCAACATCGTATCCTTCGCGAAGAATTCTGGCAATTTCTCCTGTTTGTAAGCTCGAGGGGATCAGGAATATCCGAGGGCGTTCGGCCTCTTGGTCGGCTTTACCGATGGCGGACATCGTCACGTCGTATGCTGCATCTTCGACATTGCAGCGTCCCCACAAATAATCATTGAGCGAATACTTGAACTTCTTGGGGTCTTGTCCAAAAACGACATGAATTCCCGGCGATTGAATATCGGTATCGATTACTCCAACACGATATCCCGCCGCTGCGATCAAGACAGAGAGATTTGCAGTGCTGTTGGATTTTCCGGTACCGCCACGAAATGAATGAATGGAAATAATCTTCGACAATCGAGATGCCTACTGGATCTGCCGCTCATGGATGTTTGCTTGTTGATTGTGATCTTCAGATCAATTTCTTTTTCTCAGTTGGTTCGCCATCTCTTGCAGGCGATCAAAATAATCGCTTTCAACAATTTCCTGGACATCCTTGTCACGCTGTGCCGTATCTAACTCAAAAAGAGGTGTCGAATCGTGTGACAGATAAGCAGTTTCATTCTGGTTGTTGGCTCCGTCCATCTCGTCTGCGAATGAGAACTTCAAAAAAGGTCCTCGGCTGGAAAGTTGGAAAATGGTCCCGTTTTCCAGCGTTGCTTCCATCACTTTATTGCCGTCGACGATGACGCCGTTCTGACTGCTCACATTCAGTCTCCAAGAACCCTCTTCAAAATGAATCGAGGCGTGAGAACGTGAGACCGAGGGATGTCCGATCTGGACCTGATTCTCTTCGGAGCGTCCCACTTTGACAGTGTCTCCGACGGAGAATTCCCAACTTTGCAAATGGTAAGATTGCGAAGGGTCTAATAGATGAAGCGCGATCATCAACGACATGTCATTCCAGCTCTTAGAAGTTGTATTGTTGACCAAAATTACAGCAAAAACGGTTCCAATATTCCATGATTCTCATTTCTGCCCATTAACCTATTCAGAATAACAACTTAAGTCCTCCGTAGACACCCAATAATGAAGCATGATGCCTATAAAATAGGCGATCATGATCGTATTTTCTTCGACTCACTCCTGGCTTGAAGGAAACAAAAACGGCATCGATTCATCCACGATGAGCAACACCTCGGAATCGATTTCAGCCAGACGTGTCATCAATCGAAATCATTCCGTGGATGGCGGTTCTGAGTTGATCGGTGCTACTTGGTTTACGGCGGCTTCTGTATCGTGGTTCGAGGAGATGATGCGGAGCGTCATGAATGCTTCTATTTTCTTTCCCTCGTCAGAATTTGGCGGGGCGAGGCCTAATCTGATTTTGTATTCGAGAGGGTTGATGAGATCGGTCATCTGTGGCGTGTGACAAGTGATCTGATTAAGAAAGCCCATCAGCTGAATCGGCGTGCTTCCTGGTTCGATTTGAAGTTCAAAGGAAGAACCGAGATTCGTCGGACTCGCAACAGCTTGTGTGATCGTGCCGATCTTTTGATTGAGTTTCTTCCCTCTGTTGATTCGATGGATCACATTGAATTGGCGATCGTCTTTCTCCAGAACATAGTCACCAGATTCAAAATCAAAAGTGAGGGGAGATTCCTCGTTCACTGTTCCTAAACCATCCTTGATTTGAGAAATATCGAGTGAGAGAACTCCACCTTCAAGAGAGGGAGAGACGGGATCCAATATTTCAAAACCATTCCCAATGACAATGGACTCACCCGGGAGGAGATCGACAGATCCCAGAGTGGCCATCATGGTTGGTTCAATTTGTGCCGACGCCCAACGAATCGTTTTTCCGTCGAGAGAGGAAGTGACCAAATATTGCCCAGTCCCGTCAAAATCAACGGCGGTCACTTCGCCTTCATGCCCCCTCAAAGTCAATAATTCTTCAATCGCAAGGGCTCGGGTTGCCGTCGGGTCGGCAGGTTTGTCGCCAAGTGCCGTCCAGCCTGAAATGTCCCAGAGTTTTGCGGTACCATCTCGACTACCGGACAACATTCTGAGTTGATGGATGGGTGAAAAGGCGAGGGATGTGATTCCTCCAGAATGCCCGGCGATTCTTTCGACAGAAGTCCATTCATTTTGATGTCGTTTCCAGAGGATGCCTCGCGCATTTTTGTCGTCGCTACCAGTCGCCACAAGTTGCTCATCCAGAGAGAAGGTTCCACAAGTGATCGCTTCTGTATGCTTGAGTTTTCCCGTCATGGGAACCTCTAATGACAGGGTGTCGGCATTCCAGATCTCACAGACACCATCTTGCCAACCGACGAGAAGTTTCTTGCCTGACGGAGAGTAATCGACAAAGGAAATGCTTTCCTCTCTCGTGAGAACTTTCCGTTTTTGTTGGACCCATTTATTTCCATTGTAGGTCCAAAGAATGAGCATGTCTTCCCATGCCGTAAGTAAAGTGGTCGACGAAACGGGAGAGAACCTTGCCGCGACGACCGAGCGATTTGTACTCACTGGCAAACGATATTGAAGAGAGTACTCCTCTTCTCCGGCAACTTGTTGCCAGAGTTTCACTGTTCCACTACGGTCACCGGTCGCAATCCAGAAATCATCGAGAGAATACGAGACTTTGGAGATCCCATAATGCGGACCAAATAATCGCTTCGATCCTACCGCTGAATTCATTGCGGAAACTTTTTTCTGCTTCGGATCAAAGTTCCATAACTGAACCCGTCTTCCGCCGGTGGTGACAAGTCGTAAACTTCTGGCATCAACGCGAGTGCAATAATTTTCAGCCCCAGTGCGGAATTTCAGTAAGTCTTCCTGACCTGTTTTCCAGTCCCAGAGAGTCACGCCTCCCTTATTATCAGTCAGCAACAACCAATTTTTCGTATGAAAGAAGTCGAGATCCAAGATCGACCGATCTTCCTTCTGTAATGTCCAAACTGTTCGAGGTTCAGATCTCAGATCGTAGACTAAGATTTCGGAGTTTGTTTTGAGCTGTTTCTCGCCAGGTTCGCCGTCTTTGGTTGTCTGTAACTCTTCATACTGCTGTCTGCAACACGCAAAATATCGCCCGTCAGGTGACAGAGCGGATTCCGTCACCTCTCCTGTTCCTCGCAACATATCCACCATTTTGAGTTTCAATTCATTGGTTTCGATGTCGGTGGAGAGCTTCCAGATTTTGACGGAATAATCTTTGCTCGTCGTAATGACAAAGTCAGGAAGGACATGGATGTTAGTGACTTCGTCACTATGCACGGGCATCGAGAAAATACTTTCCACAGATTCCGTCTCAGCTTGATGAGGCTCGTTTCGATAAATTCGTAACTCACCCAGTTTGTCCGCCGTAAAAATCAACTCTCCGTCTCGGCTGAAGCTGGCCGCGGTGACAACATCCTTGTGTCCTGCCAACTTCACAGGTGGTCCGGTCTCTTCATTGGTCGATTTTGGATCGAAGATCACACTTGGTAAACGGTTCAGCAAGGACAAATTTTCTGGTCCACCAGTTACGATTTGCTTTTGATCGGGTGAGACAGCAATGATCGATGTGCGGCCACTATGAGGATATTCTTTGATCGAAACTCCTCGATTCAGATCCCAAACGATCACTTTCCCATCAACGCCTGCAGTAACGAACCAGCGTTCGGGCTGATCGGGGAATGCCGAGATAAATTGCCCCTGATTGGCCAGATAATCGTGCCCTTCCTCTCGGGAGATCGAAGCCAATTCTCGCTCTTTGATTTGGGTGGTTCGATTTAATTCCAGATCGGTAATCACCAGTTTTCCTTGAGATGTAACCGAAGCAATTTGCCGAGAATCGTGGTTGAATGTGGCATCGAGAATTTGAGCCTGTGATTCCAAAGCGAAGACATCACGTTCCCGGTAATCAACTTGGCTCCAAAGCATGACCCGGTTGTCTTCCCCAACTGAGACGAACAAATGATCGGTGCCTGGTTGTTGAATCAAGGAGGGCACGGAAGCGCAAGCATAAACTCGACCACCGTGTCCACGAAATCGGTGGAGTCGTTCGGCCACAGGGACTTGATTTCTGTTGGTGGATTGAAGTGAAGGTTCCGTTTGTTCAAGGAATAGCTGCTGCTGATTCACATTCCAGACTTGCACAGTCCGGTCATCCCCGCATGTCAGAATCTGAAGCTCGGGATTCTCTCCGGGAAGAGATGGCGAGCGAAAGAAGTGGACTTCCTGAATGGCCGCATTTGTCGTTGGTGGAATGATCGTCGTCCGGGGAGGGAGGCTTGTCACATTATTGGACGGGACGTCTTCAATATTCCAAAGATAGACGCTTCCGTCACGTCCGCCACTCACCACCAGCAGATTGCCCCGATCATCAACGATTGTGTCCACAGAAAGAACGGCTCCATCATGCATCCAGTAGACCGTTTTCCAGATTTCATACGGCTCAACATCGGACGAAAGATTGGGAACAACGGAGGTCGAAACGGGTTGTTCAGAATTTGGAGGACGATTCGACCAAATTTGAATTTTATCGTCTTCCCCCGCGGTGAATATGAAACTTCGATCGGGAGAGATTGCGATATCCCTGATCTCTCGACGATGGCCACGTAATGTCGATCCTCGGGGAAACTTCAGCCAGGCATTGGTCTCAAGATTCCAAATCGCCGCTTCGCCGTTTTCAGAGGCAACGAGTAGCCAGCGGGCTTGGTTCGGGAGACTTGTTCCCTCTTTCATATAAGAGAAACGCATGCTGGATATTGGTGCGTTCGAGACCCAAGGACTCGGTAACTTGAGACCGACTTTCACGTTTTCATCCTCAGTGATTTTCAATAACGAAATATCCCCTTCGTTGTTACCGGTCGCCAGGAATTGACGATCAGGAGAAAACTTGATCGTTGTGATTGACTCAATGACTCCGGGAAGTTGCTCCTGTTCCCATAAAGGAGCTTGATGGGGATCGTTTTGAAAGGCGTCAGTTTTCCAGAGACGAAGCAAACCTTGATCTCCTGCGACAGCCATCAACTTGCCATCATCACTCACGGCAATATCTTGAAGGATGGAATTCAGTTTCAGATTTGCAGTCGAAAGATTGCAGAAATCCCACAGATAACCCCACTCCCAACCGACCAGCGGAGAGTTCTGATAAGCAGCCAGGGTCTCGCGGGCTTCCTCAAATCGGTTCTCTTCAATTTTCTCGGCGGCGAGAGCAATTTGGGCAAGATAGGTTTGCGCTTCCGCGAGCTTGCGATTTTCGTCCGCGAGTATGCGGTTCTTCTGAGCAACTTTCTCGGATCGTTCCGCTTTAATTGTCGCGATTCTGAACTTCTCTTTTTCATCGGCGAGTTTGATGTTGGTGCCAAACAGTAACGTGTTGGCTTTCTTCGCTTCTTCGTTGGCGTCTAAGGCTTCTTGCGTGGCGTCCAATGCATTCTGCTTGGCAATGGCTTCCTTTTCGGTGGCCGCCTTGGCAGCAAGTGTGGCTGATTCCGCCGCTTTCATCTTCGTATAGATCACGATGCAGGCGCAAGACAATAAAAACACAAAAGCGACCGAGGCCAGACGAAATACAAATTTGGATCTCGCAAGTTGGCGTTGACGTGAATCTCGCTCGTACTGCCCTTCCTCTAACTTTTGTATCAAAGGGAGATGGCTCGATTCTTCACGATTGAGCAGCGAGAGCCCTAAATCGAAATCGCCATTGGTAAGAGCCGAATTCGCATACGCTTCTCGGGCGTAAACTTGCCGATCAAGAGCATCTTGATTAGATGACCAAAGCGACACGGCTTCTTCAAATCCAAAAATCGCCCTGGCAAATAATTGATAGTTGTGCTGTTCCTTCGCCTTCGCCAAGTCTTTCTCAGCTTGTGCCGTCAGCTTCAGGCTCTCGGCATGAGCTTCAAAGTCTTTCAAAGCATCGCGAAATTCGATCGCGGTGGCGTAGCGATCTTCTGGTTTTGTCTCCATCGCTTTCAAAGCGATCTGGATCAGTTCTCCACGGAGCTCAGTTTTTTGAATGATATTTTGGGCAGCCGCTTTGACGCACTGAGTGACATTCTTTCCATAGTGAGGAGGCTTGCCTGTCAGCACGCGAAAGAGTAAAGCTCCCAGCAGATAAATATCGCTACTCTCTGTGATATTTTTGATAGGCCCGGTCACCATTTCTGGAGACATATACACGGGCGTTCCACCCAACCCCGGAGTGCTTTGGATGGTGTCGTGTTTGGACGATTTTTGGGTGACCAATGCCAGACCCCAGTCCATCACCAATACTTCACCAAAATCTCCCAGCATCACATTGTCGGGTTTCAAATCCCGATGAATGACACCTTTGAAATGTGCAAACGCGATGGCGTTGCATATTTTGATAAGAATATCGAGATTCTCTTCGAGAGGGAGTTCGTCGATTTTGTCTGACCAGGGTGTCCCTTCGACTTCTTTCATCGTGTAGAAGAGATCGTTGTTGTTGTTTTTTCCCAAGTCGTAAATGGGAACAATCTGCGGATGATTCAAGTCGCCAATCACAACCGCTTCAATTAAAAATTTATCCCGATGGCTCTGGTCCTTGGACATCTTGGGATGCAGCATTTTCAGTGCTACGTTTCGATCAATGGAAGTCTGCTTCGCCGAGTAAACAACACCGACCCCTCCTTTTCCCAGAACGTCGATGATTTGGTAGTCGTTGCCATCGATCTGCGATTCATAAAATCCGCCGACAGATCGCGACTTGATCACCAATGAACTATTTGTACCAGGATCGGAATCATCTAAACCGGAGAGAAATGAGAGACTACCGGAATCGTCGATCTGTGTTTCAAAGGGCGAGTTGGTCCCTTGAATGTTATTGTTCGTGTCATCGCGTGGAGCGATTGTTTGTCCGATATTGTTATCTTTTGCCAGATCTTGATACAGCTCAGATTGCAACGTCTGTTCTAAACCATGCCCTGGAGGATCGGATGCCGAAGAGGTTGCGTCATCATCACCAGCGGTGACATCAATCAGAGTGTCATCTCCAGTTGAAGAACCATCCGGCAGCATCACCGTCTGCGAATGATCAGAACTTTGATCGGTTGGAGAATCTGCGGGATCGCCGGTGAGATCGGCCAATTTTCGAGCGTCAATGTCAACAAGCGTCGCTTCCGTATGCGGGTCGACTTCTAATTCCACTTTCGGCGTCTCGGCGACCGAATCCGATGAGCCCTCTTCGGGCGTGTCGGAGATTGAAGGCAGATCATCATCCCCCACCGTATCGGAACTCGACTCGACTCGCTGCTCTTGCTCCGATAGCGGACCATCACATTCAGGACAGCGTCCGTTCTGCATTTGGAGTTCGGAAAGTTCATAATTACAAAACGGACACGTCGGCATATTCAAACCTCGGCTCGAAGAACCTTATTAATCAGGGAGTCTTGGAAGAGACGGTGAGCTTCAGGCATTTTCATGGGGTACTTGAGGGGGAGATTAAAATCTAAAAACTGAAAGATGGCATCGTGTTATTTTTTGGAACCAATTCGGTAAAGTGTCGTCCAAAGCGAGTTTCTTTTTTGCTCATGATTCAATTTGACCTTCTCGTCGGCATCGTGATCTCTTCGATCTGTTTGGCCCCGTTTGCTCCGATTGATCAGTCCCGAGACTGCCGCCGCAGTCAGAGCGACCTCGGCTCTCGTGGGTGTCTGTTCCTTCTCAAGATCAATCGTATCGTTAGCGGTCACCGGCACGACCACCGATTCTGGGGTGTCAATTTCAGACCGCTGATTATTGTTTTGGTCAAGGGGTAGAGATTGCTCCTGCAACTCGATGATTTGTCCATCCTTAACAATCACATCAAGAATGACAGTATCAGAGACTTTCAGATCTCCTCGTTTTTGTCTGAGAATCACTTGATACCGATTATCGGGTAGTTGCGAAACCTGGTTCAGAAATTGCTCCAATCGATTTCTGGCCTGTTCGATCGTCTGATTCTCATCGTCTTCCAATGCATCGTCGGACTTAAACAAATCAATATACTGATACAAGGGATCGCTATTTTCAGGATTGACGCCATCATCGATCACAATGCGAACGAGCACTTCAAAGGTGTCAGACTCGATCTTGTTACTCAGAGGAATCTGTAACTGCACGATCGGCTTCACGACATTCAATGCTTGTGAATCTTTAACGCGAATCTCTTCCAGGACAGGCTCACTCACCTCTTCAACTTCTTCGATAAGTGGAACTGTAATCACGAGTGCCGGGAATCGAAGCTGTAAGTCTCTGAGAATCGATGCCCCTCCATCATTGTCGGCAATCTGAAAATCTCCGTTAAGGACTGTCCCCGACATGCTGACCAAATCCGATGAGAGAGGCACACGAATGGTCACCGTGAAAAATCGACCCACTGTGGCGTTTTCCATTCGAGTCACACCATCACTGTCGATTGTTGTTGTATCTAAGTTGAGCATACCGGTCGGTTCAATAATCAACGAGTCAATGAGCACATCGCCATTGGCAGCATTGAAGATGGTACCCAGCAAAGGATCGGTGATGGCATCACCTGTTTCCAACACGAAACCAGTCACCGTTGAAACGAACTCGGAACCTTGTAACTCAAAGTCGATTCGTGAAATTCCTGGCAAGCTTAAAATTTCTGGAGGAACTGTCCCTGCAGGTATCGTGGAAGGATCAAAGATCAAAGGCGTATAGTTGAAGAACTGATAGACGGGATCCATGGAAGGAAATCCATCTTCCGTGATCGGTTCGTGGACAAGTGCCTCTTGAGAATCCTCAAACTCCAAGACAAAGATCAGTTCATCCACAGGAGTACCGACAGGAAAATCGTCGATGATCTGTGCCGAAAAGTAACTCTCAAATAAGATTCCTGTTTTTGACAAGTCAGAATCAGAATCCAATCGGACAACACGAGGATCGGCGGCATCCAATCTCTGATTGTTGCTCATGGCTTCGTTATAGGCGTCTCGTGTCGTCAAATACAAGATTGCTTGAACGGATTCGCCATTGTCGGGGTCTTCAATAGTGAATGAGAGTTCGATATGCTCTCCCTCAACGACTGACTGATTGAAATCAATGCTAAACATATCAGGAATATCAGGGCCTTCTGAAATGGCATTGTGAATCTCTCGTGCTGTGACATTTCTGATAATATTGAGATCAGTATCGACCAGAACTGGTGTATCATTCGTTCCTGTGATGGTGATCGTAACCGTTTCGGAATCGGTTGCCCCTTGCGAGTCGGTGACGGTGATGGTGTAGGTGAGAACTAATGTTTGACCTATGGAGAGATAATCGAACGCCTCACCACCGCTGTCGAACGTCCACGTGAGAGTGTCACTGTTTTCTGTCCCATCCAGAACATCCGCAGGAGTCATCGGCGTCAACGTCAACATGGCCAACAGCTCCCCGTCACTCGGAGCCGCCGCATTACTTCTATTAGAGGTTCCACTCACCACTAGCGTCCGGTCCGCACTGACGGTATCGGTCGTATCGACGTCAGAGATCGTCAACGTTCCGTTGGCCGTGAGTGTGGTGTCGGTTTCATCGAGGTCGGCGGTGTCGGGTCCGTCCGTGATGACGGGCGCGTCG
>Ga0181596_10000201_pt1 | contig 60783 bp, 45 predicted proteins | sample 041ome_6_FD_148655 | JGI IMG/M metagenome (GOLD analysis project Ga0181596, IMG submission 148655) | Coastal salt marsh microbial communities from the Groves Creek Marsh, Skidaway Island, Georgia - 041402US metaG (spades assembly) | ecosystem: Environmental > Aquatic > Marine > Intertidal zone... | reverse complement strand
GGGGACGCTGCCTCGGCCATGAATTCAAGCATCCTTCTCTCCGTCATGAGGCTGACGCTTCATTGGGTTGCTTTTCGAGCCTGGATGAAGGAACGAACGCAGAGTGCGGTGTAGGCGGAACCCGTCAGGAAGAGCATCAGCATGGAACCGCTCGCATAGTCAAGACCATCGCCCATGACCATGAAGAAACGCGTGCCACCGAGGGCACAAAGCAGACCGAAGGTCACGGCGATGTGCATCCACAACTTCCGTTTCTCAGGCTTTGACTTCGCCATCCATCCCGAGATTGCGAGCGGCGCACCGAGGAAACTTGGGAAGTACGAGGTCACGGATTCCGAGGAGGAGGCGAGCGAGACAACGATTCCCCACACCACGAGGAAGAGTCCGTAGCCAAGCGTCATGTCGGGCAAGAAGGTCGATTCTTCGTCCATGGAGACCGCTTTTCATTCTCCCTTTTGGTGTTGATGTTTCGCTGCCCTTCTCGCCGTTGATTTCATGGGGGTGTGGTGGCTGCCCAAGCCATGGCTCGCAACCATCGAAGGGCGCTGCTCTTGGTGTCGGTCTTGCTTCTTCCACTCGTTGCCGCTGTTTCGGTCACGGCGGAAGACGAACCGTCGGGTTGGCGCTCGGTAGGCCTTGACCCCGAAGCCTGGACGGACCGTCCCGAGGCTGAGGATTCGCCGATGATGGCGTCCTACACCGGCAACGCCGTGATCGAGATGAACGTCTCCTACGTTGAGGCGCACCTTTCCGCTCGGACTGAAGGCACGGTCATCATCGAATTGTTCGAGCAGTGGGCGCCCATCACGACGACGAACATGATCCAACACGTCGAATCGGGGTTGTACGACGGCATTTTCTTCCATCGTGTCATCGATGACTTCGTCACCCAATCCGGTGATCCCACCTGTCGAGAAATCGGTGTTTACCCCGCAACCAGCCCGCAGTGCGGCAGCGGCGGGACCGGTGAAACCATCCCTTTGGAGCATGACGAAAACCTCTCCCATGTGGACGGCGCTATCGGCATGGCTCGCAGCGCCGACCCCGATTCAGCCGATTCGCAATGGTACATCGCCGAGACCGAAGCGCACGGGCTTGATCCCGAGAATCGCGACGATGAGGGCTATGCCACGTTCGGTATCGTCCGCGACGGGATGACTCACATTCGAGCCATTGCGCTGACCCCAACCACCGACGATTTGACCGGGCTTGAGGAAATTCAGAACCCCGCATCTTCCGCAGGCCGCCCCGTCTATCAGGCCCAGATTCTGTCGATGCGCATGATCGGGGTGGCGGACCCTGACGGCAGCATTCGCAACCCCGTGGTCGATACACAAAGCGAATCCACCTTCCTTCAAGACATGGTGGTCGTCGTGGGGTTGCCGTTGTTGATCGTGCTGGCCGGGGGCGGGGTTGTGTACGTGCTCTACACGGCTCGAGATGAGGGTGACCAGCCGGACCCAACGGACGGCAGCGCCGGGGTGGTTGAAGCGGAATTGGTGATGGACGCTGAAATGGTCGAGGACATCAAGGCGCCAACGGACGAACCCTGACGTCCAACACGACATGGCGCACCCGTGGAGCGAACCATTTGACCTTCTCAAGGTGCTCAGCGCTCACGGCGGCGTGACGGCCTTGGCTTTTGGCAAGTTGCTGAAATCGCTCTACGGTGCGTGCTTTCCATGCATCGATGTGCTCTTCCTCCACGTTCATGTGGACGTGAAGGACCCCGCCCGTTGGTTTCAGGGCCGCCATGCAGGCCGCCCATGCAGGCTCAGAGGACGGCAGCAGGCCAAGGTGGCAGCGGTCAGCCATCCCTTGCAGGGCCGGTAGCGTCAGCGCGTTGTCCCCTTCGTGCACCGTGAGGCGGTCGGCCACACCGTTGAGTTGAGCAGCTTCTTTCAAGCCTGCAACGGAATCGGGATTGATTTCGCAAGCATGAACGAGGGCTGCGCCGCTGTGAACGAGCATGGGCAGCGTGTAGTAGCCCACGCCTGCATACGCATCAATCACGGTCTCTCCCTGCATGTTGAGGGTCCCGATGCGCCGTCGTTCGGTCACGTTGCCCGAAGAGAACATCACCTTGGATGCATCAAAAGCATAGGTGATGCCGTGGTCGAGAAAGCGAACTTCGGGCGATCCAACAAGCATCTCCACCTGCGATGAACGAAACGTATCGTCTGCAATTGGATGCTGGATGCCCAGAGCGGTGACCTGGAGGGCCGAGGCCATCGCCGTCCAAAGCGCTCGGATGTTTGGATGGCTTCGCACTTCAGTCCACGCAGCGTTGCTGGAAAGGTGAGCGGGGAGCAAGGCCAATTCCCCAAGGCGTTCCCATTTTTTCGGAATGACATCGGCGAGGTAATGTGGCGCTAAACCGTATGCTGAAAGCCAGTCATTCACCGCTTTCTGGAGTTTCCCATGGGGGTCGACGGGGTCACGTACTGCGGCGGCTTGGACGAGCAACCGAACCGGTACGCCAAGCAGGTGGATCAGACGGTCCTCATCGGCCGCGTCGGTCAACGGGAAGGCGACCTCGTCGTCCTCGAAGGTGAGGGGTTCAATGCGAGGGTCCAACCAGGCTTCCTTCTTGAGCGAACGATGAACACGACCCCCGTCTGTCCGACGGACAACGGCGTACCTCACCGTATCCGGAGGGGTCTCCATGGGGAGGGGACGAGGGGAACTCCTTTCAAGTTCCCGACCCCAGCACAACACAATGACGAATCCGCCCCGGGCCTCCACCCTCGCACGTCGTATGTCGTTGACCCTCGTTGCGATCTTCACCCTTCAGTTGCTGGCGCCCATCGTTAGCGCCACGGGGATGCAGGCCTGCAGCAACACCGGTGGCACCTGCGACACCTACGACCACGCCGATGACATGACACCCGAACGCCAAGATTGGGTGGAAGGCAATTACGTGTTTGACTTCGTCTCGACCTCGAGCATCGATTTGCAACTCACGTGGGCCGTTCGTGAGTTTGATCGGGATTCGCTCGGCCTCGGATCAGGCACCATCGTCGGGGATGCACTCGAACAGACCGACGGACTCGACGCCAACGACGGTGCCCCTGCGGACTTGATCCGTCATTCGTTCAACCAGGAAACCGCTGGCCCTGGTTCGCCAACGGTTGGGCAGAAACTGAAATCCGAAGTGAACGATGCTATTGAGTCTGCACTCGAATCCGGATTCGGCACCGTCACGAGCCTCTCCACCGATTACACGAACACCTTCGTGGTCGGTGACGAAGCACCGGTGGACTGCTCAACCGATGACACGACCGATGCCTTGGCTGAAGGAGCGAGCGTCGACAACGTGTTTGAGCCGCCGTTGTGCTTCACGGCCACGGCTTCCGTGCAGTTGGCTGCGAGCAATTTCAACCTCGTTGCCGGCGGTGATTTGGATCTCGAGCGCACGTATCGGGGCCTGTTGACGATGGGAGCAGAAATCAACACTTCCTTTGAGTTGACCGCCCAACCCGGCCACAAAGCCAGTTTCACCATCAACCCGTCCACGTATTCCACGGTCCTCGCCGTCGATGCAAGCGGGAGCCTCTCGGCTCAGCCCGGCGTGCCCGGTTCCATGTCAGCCTCATGGTCCATGGACCATCTCAACGCCGCGGAGTCCGCCACCGACCTACAGCAAACGGTTGACCTCCGAATGGGCCATCGTAACACATCCGCAACCCCCACGGTGTGGATTGAGGACGGTACGAAGGCGCTTGACGTGCACCTTGTTTTGGATTTGAGCGATGAATACGCAGCCACCGTGAGCTTCGCAGCAGGTTTGCACTACCTCGATGCTGAAACCTTGAATGAGTGGGGCATCAACATGTTTGACGTCGCTTCAATGGCGACGATTCCGGTCATCACTTCTGACGGGATTCGGTTGGCCTACCACAACGGCATCGTTGATCTGACGCAATTCACCGACCAGTTCCCCGTTGGTGACATCGTTTCGGGATTGGGCGACACGGTGGCGGGCGTGGGTGATATCACGATGAGCGACCTCGAATGGGTTGGCTCCACCAGCGGCACAGGCATTTTCCAGACGGCAGGCGGCCTGAATTACACGCACAGCACGGGCTGCACTGAGCCGGTCGGCGCAGGGCAGGTCTTGTACTACTGCCTTGAAGGGAGCGACGCCATGGGTGCGACCTACCCCATCTACTTGCAGACCTCCAGCGAACCGTTTTCGATGAACCTCATCGATATTCTCCAAGCCTACAACACCAATGCGATGATCGATGATTTCCTCGATGGCGTGCAGAGCAGCGATTTAGAACGCTTGATGAACTCCGGTATTTCTTTGGAAACCGTCCTGGATTCCAGTTACCTCGACACCATTATCCCCGACAACCTTCCACCCTCTGAACTCACCGTTGAAATCATCTTGCCCAACTGGGTCACAACGATTGACGGAACTTCGAAAATCGTCCTCGAAAAAACGGTTGAGGGGACCCAAGCCACCGATATTTCCTTCACTGGAAACGACCCCTACAACTGGGAACACGAAATCTTGGACGAGGAAGGCAACGTCATTTGCTTTGCGAACCAAAGTTCCTGCGTACGCTCCGAGGTTGACTTCGACCTCTCGGCCATCAACTTCAACGAATGGAGCGCTTCGGTCTCGTTCACCCTCGCTTTGGACGCTGAATTCAGCGTCTATCGCATCGGCATACCCACCGAACAACTCCCCGACCAAGGCGACACCAAAGTCTCGATGGAAGCGATTCCTTCCGATTTGATTCGCTTGATCATCGACCTCTCCAGCCGTATGGAAGAACCGCTGACCTCCGGTGAAATCGAACTTTGTGACCCCACAGAGTTCGACATGCAGATTTGCGACGAACCGGTCGAACTTACGGCAACCCGCCAGGGCTTGAAGGACTTCACCGAACTCATCGGCACCTCCCTCACCGACCTTCTGCACCAGGCCGGTACGCTGGCAGAAGAAGACGGTTCAGTCACGGACATGGACCTCTCTGCCTTTGAAATCCGGACGTCTATTTCCGGTATAGATGCCCCCGATGCGACGGTGAGCGACGATGAGCCCATCACCCTCTCGGTGTCCATCCCCGAGGTCACGTTCACCATCGGGACGGGACTTGGATGGTTTGAATTGGCCGAAACCGAACCGAACGACATCAGGCTAAGCGTCATCACGAGCACCATCCAATCCGTGTTCAATCGGCCTCTGAAAATGGCAACAGACACCTTCACGACCGGCTTGCAATCCTCCATTGTGAGCGGGAGCGGCGTGATGTACCCGCCTCAAGAACAAGAGACGATTCGCGTCGAAACCGGGACCGTCAACACGACGATTCTCGAAGACAACGGCTTGGCGTATACCGGTCCCGTCTCGTTCACCCTTCCACGCGGCATACAAATCGTGGACGCCACCTCCTCCTCGGGCAACCTCATTTTGAGCGAGGAGGGTGGTCGCCAAGTCATCACCTACGTGGTGCCGCCCGGTGAGTTTTCTGACGAGATCTCCTACCGCATTGAAGTGGGTTGGATTTACTTCTTGATTCAGTTCTGGGTCTACCCAACCATCGTTCTCATTCTCTTGGTGCTCTTCATTCGTCGCCGCCGCCGCAAGAAGAAGAAAAAGAAGGCTGCCTTGGCGAACCGAGAATCCAGCATCAACAAGGCGCAGCTTGGTGACAGCGAGTTTGCCGACTTGGCCGGTTTCTCAAGCCCCGCCTTGCGTCACGGCGAGAGCATTGAGGACATGGCGTTCATCGATGAACTCTCGCGTTAGTGGAGCGCTGCATGGATGCGGCTGGCGAGGGCCGGCCCAATACCAGGAACCGTGGTGAGTTCGCTTTCCGATGCGTGCTCGATGCCTTTTCGCCCTCCGAAGTGGCGAAGCAGCGTTTGCAATTTCTTCGCACCCAAACCATCCACCTCTTCCAAGGGGTCAGCCAGACGTGAGCGGCTGCGGCGACGGCGGTGGAAGCTGTTGACGAAACGGTGGGCTTCGTCGCGAGCGTGCACCAGCACCCGTCCGGTGCGGTCGAGCACGAGAGGCTCCATCTTGGTTCGAAAAATCGTCTCTTCTCGCTTGGCGAGGGCAGCCAACGGAAATCGGTCTTGCCAGCCGTGCTCCTCGAGTGCTTGCCGAATGGTGGCCAGGTGGGTCTCGCCACCGTCGATGAGCAGCAAATCCGGCCATTCATCCTGCCGCTTCGCCCATCGCACGACGACCTCTTTCATCATGCGGAGGTCGTCCATGGCCTCGCCTTTGACGACGTATTTCCTGTATTCGTCCTTTGCAGGCCGTCCGTTGCGCATCACCACGCTGGCGCCCACCCGTTCATCACCCAACAATTGGGCCATGTCAAAGCAGACGATGTGGTCCAGTGAGGCCATGCCCAGAGCCTTGGCGCCGTCGTCGGCCGCTCGTTGTTCAAGCGAACCGCTCGATTTGTTGACCATGCGCTGAAGTTGTATGGAGGCGTTTTGGCGAGCCAGCGTTGCGAGGTTCTCAAGGTCTCCACGCTGCGGCGTTCGCACCTCGACCGCCGACCCCCTCCGCTCGTCAAGCCAGGATTGCAGGCCATCAAACAGTGGTACGGGAGAGAGCAGCAAGCGAGGCGGCGTACGGTGAGCGTAGTGTTCGGCGATGAACATTGAGACGGTTTCGCCGATGTCCCCACGGTGAATCGCTGGCCACGCTTCTTGGCCCTGCACCATCCCGTCATCGGCGTGCAAAACCACCAGAGCGGCGAGGTCTCCCTCGGCCTCAAAGCCGATGGCGTCGCAATCTCGGTACACCTTGCTCGACACGACGTGTTGGCTTGTCGTGGCACGAACGGCGCGAATCATGTCGCGATGCTGAGCAGCCGTTTCGAAGGCCTCAGCCTCCGAGGCCGCCTCCATGCTCGCCACCAGTTCCTCAAGCAGCGGGGCGGCGTCGCCGTTGAGCACGCGTCGCACCGCCTTCACCCGGTCGTCGTAGCCGTCGCCGTTGATGCAGGGGCCTGCACACAAACCGATGTGCATCGAAAGGCACCCTTGGGGGAGCAGTTCCTTGCAGTCCCGAATGCCGAATTGCCGGCGGAGCAATTGCATGACCTGCTTGGCGGCGCCGGCGTTTGGAAACGGCCCCCATTGCTCGCTCGATTTTGGAGGGTGACGGGTGTACATGATACGCGGGTAATCCTCGTTGGTCATCGCCAAATACGGAAAGGACTTGCCGTCCTTCAACATCGAGTTGAACCGTGGCATGTGTTCGCGAATCAGTTGGCGTTCCAAGACCAAAGCGGCTTGGGGCGTTTGCGTAACGATGCATTCGATGTCATCGGCTCGCTCCACCAATTCAGGAATCATCACGCGGTCGGGATTGGCGGCGAAATAGGAGCGTATCCGCTCATTCAGCCGGGTGGCTTTTCCAACGTACAACACCCTTCCTTGTGCCGTTTTGAACAGGTAGACCCCCGGTTCGCTCGGCAAATCGGCCGAAGCGAGGTCAACGGGCATGCAGAGCCGACGAAGGCCGTCGGTCAAAAGGGCAACCCACGTGCAAACGAGGAAGCAGGCGTGGGGATGATTGATGAAGGAGGCACCCGACCTTCTCCACGGGTCCTCATGCTCAGCCGTTCGCAGGAAAAGTTGCTGAGGTATCTTGGGACCTTTCCAATCGGCCTTGAGGAGGCGTGGGACGTCCCTCGAGACCTTTCGCTTCCCGGCTTGGCCGATGCGATGGGCGTGGTGCGGTCAGGGTTGAACCAACCGCTCAATGCCCTCCTCGAGATGGCGTTCATTTCGGTTCGTGTCGCCCATGTCATCGGCGGTGGCAGTCGACGTCGTCAGGTCTACCATGTCTCCAAGGCGGGTCGAGCTTGGCTTGAAGCGAACCCTGAACTCACCAAGGCCGAGGATGGCCTCCCATCGGATTCCTTGGCTGAGACCCCTTTCTTGGTGGGGCGATCCACCACCCTCAAGGAACTTCATGACCGGCTTGAAAAGGAACGAAAACTGGTTGTTGGCGGCTTATCCGGTGTTGGCAAGACGGCTTTGTTGGATGCATACGCCGAGGGCCTTCTCGCCGCCAAGCGGGGGGTTCGGCGAGCGAAGGTCGACGAATTTACGGATGCCCGGACCCTCTTTGGTTCGTGGTACGAGGGCGAAGGTCCCGCACCAAGCGTAACGGCCTCAATGGCGGAGCGCATGGCCGAAGAGGACGCCAGCACCGTGTTCATCGTCGACGACATGGACCGGTTGGCTCCCCGTCATCAGGAAGGGGTGTTGGAACTTCTTCAATCGCTGCTCGAAGCCGGATGCACCGCTTTGCTCGCTGGACGTCTCCCCTTGTTTGAGGGGTTGACTTGGCCGGTGCTTCGTCTCGGGACGCTGGATCCGAACATCGCCTCCGATTTGCTTGGGGAACATTTGGAGGCTTCACAACGGCTCCGTATTGCCCGCGCTCTTGGAGGTCACCCGATGGCCTTGCAGCTGTACCGAGAAGGAGACCCGCTTCCCGAAGCCGGCGCTGACGTGCAAGCCTTTGTTGAACAAACGATGTTGAATGCGCTTGCTGAGAAGGAACGCTTCAGCCTCGACCTGATGGTGCTTTATCCAAGGCCGCTTTCACCAGAAGACGCCCCTGGTGGCGATGAGACGGATGCTCTGGATGACCGAGCGCTCCTGAGATGGTCTGGAGATTCCGGGAGGGTTGAGGTTCAACACCTTGTCCGAAACGTTCGCAGAGCGATGTTGGACGATGCCGATCTCCATCGTCTCCACGCCCTTTCGCTCGCCCACTGGGAAGAGCGCTTGGATCGCCCACAGGGCGCTCTTCTCCGCCTCTACCACGCCATGGCCTTGGAAAAGGATGAACTCGATGCGTGGATCGAGGGTGATTTCGACCGCCTTGTCGCCGCCGATGCCGCCGCTCTTGCCGTGCTGTTTGACCGGGCAACCCAACAGCACCCACAAAACGAGCGGCTGCATTACTGGGCGGGGCGCGTTGCGGTCCAGCGAAACGAGGTTGAACGGGCCCGTACCCACCTCGAAGCGGTTCGAGACGAGGCCCTTTACGATGATTTGGCCCATGCGATGGCTTTGCTTGAGGGCAACGAGACGGCTGTCCAACGTTTGCTGGAACGGCAACTTGAGCGCGCGGCCTCGGTTGAGCGAACCCGTTTGGTGCTCCGCACCGCCGTCCAACGACTCGACGACCGCTTGTTCGACGAACCCTCAAGCATTGATGTTCAATCAATTCGCGCCTTGCTGAATGACGTTGAACTTCCCGATGCAGGCCCGATTCGTGCGACCGTGACCGTGAGCATGAGCATGATTCGTCACGCACTTGCCCTCCACGATGGCGATGCGGAAAGGGCCTCGGCGCTTGCCGAGCAGTTGGCCGGTCTGAGTCAGGAAGGCGACCCCCTCGTCCAGCAGATGAACCTTAGGACAAAACTGCATCAACGAACATCTTCAGGCGAAGGTGTTGCGATGTTGCGCAACGAAACCATGACGGTGATGGAGATGCAACCATCTCCCTTGCATGCAGCGGCGGTTGGGTTGACGTTCGGGGAATATCTTGCCGCGGACGCCTTGGATGAAGCCGCAACTTTCCTTGCGAACCTACCATCACCGGACCGCCTTGAAGGTGCAGGCGCTCCCTCCATGCGGTATGCGGCACGATGGTGGTACCTCGCAGGGCGCACCGGCTATCGGCCTGCAGCCATGGCGTTGCGAGAAGCTGCTCGTTGCTTTCGACAAGCCGGCTGTTTGCGTGCAGCAAAAGCCGCAACCCTTCGCCTTCATCGTGTGCTCTGATCAAAGTTCGGCGCCGATGAGCGTCTTGGTTTCTTGGATGCCCGGAAGTTGTCGAATCTCTTCAACGATGCAGCGGGTCAATTCGTATTCTTCGTCGGCTTGAACCCGAGCGATGAGGTCATATTGGCCAAAGAGCATCCAGTGATTGGTCACGAGGTCAATGTTCTCAAGCGCAGATCGAACGGATCCCTCTTGGCCGGGTTTGGTGGTCATCAAAACAAATCCTATCGCCATTTTCATCCCTCCACCGCAATCAGCGTTTGCGTCTCTTTGACACCTTCGATTTGCCGAAACGTTCCCATCAACAACCCTGAGAGCTCCTTTGAGTTTGGGGAACTGATTCGGACCAGAAGGTCAAATTCGCCGTAAAGGGCGTGAACTTCAGCAACCCCTTCATGGCTGGAGAGGGCGAGATACACCTCGCGTTCATGCGTTGGCTCTGTCTTGAACAACACGAAGGCTTCGGGCATCAACCTCACCATATGAAATCGGGATTTAGGGCTTCCTGCCTTCATGGAAGGCCGTCCCACGGGAGGGAACCTTTGAAGAGGGATTGCAACAGGTGCCTTTTGATGGAGCGAACGGCATCATCATGTTGGCTCGTTTTCCTCGCACTGGCCTTGTTGATTGGCCCGGTGGGTTTGCCGGTGGTCTCGCCAGAAGCCACGCCCTCCACCCTGGATTCATCAAGCGAGGTCGTCAGTGCCGCTGGCCGGGCGCAGACCACGTGGTCGGGGACCCAATCCCTCTCCGGAACATACACCATCGGCGTGGCCGACGAGGTCATCGTTCAACCGTGCACGGTCATCCAGTTGCCCGCAGGCGAACGGATTATCGTCGACGGGCGCCTTACCGTGCTGGGAACCTCGGCGTGTCCTGTGATCTTGCAGGCAAGCGGCCTGAACGACCATGAGGGGGTTCAGTTCAACAGCACCTCGTTGGGCCGCGGTTCGTTGATTCAAAATTTAACGATTGAAGACGCCATTTACGGCATCACGATTTATGGCTCAAATCCTGTCATTGAAAATTTGACCGTCGTCAACCCCGACCGCGTGGCGATTGATTTGTTCAGTTCCGCCTCGCCACGAATCACCGACCTCTTCGTTGACCAAGCGGGTCGAAACGTCCCCTTCCAGGGCGATTGGCGGTACGGCCTGGGCCTTTCGGTCGGCGCAGGCTCCACCCCCGTCGTGAAGCGGGCTGTTTTCTCTGACGTGCTGACTCGAGCGGTGAACATATGGGGCGGGTCAGGCGGCCTCCTTGACGGCATCACCGTTGACAATTGCAGCGGCTCCTCATGGGTCACCGCTGCGGGCATTTGGGTTGAAGACAGCCAACCTTTGCTCACCAACCTCAGCATCGACCGTTCCGATACCGGGATGGTGATTCGCCACATTGACGACGGCGGCTACACCCACGGCGTGGTTCGCAACGCCGTGATCAGCAATTCGATGTATCGTGGCGTGTATGTGGACAAGAACAACCACACCAATTACACGAATTACGAAACGGCAGATTTCACGAATTTAACGGTCCTCGGCACGGGAGGTCAGGATGCAAAAACCCCGAACATCGGCTATGCAGCTATTGAAGTCAACGCAACCGGTGCATGGTTCGAGGACACGTTGGTTGAGGACTCAACCACCGTCGGCGTTCGATTGTACTTCGTTGACAGTTCGACGACCTTCCGAAATTTAACGGTCCGCGATTCGGGCGATCCAGGGCAAGGTCCTCACGAAGCGGGGGTGGCTGTACGCTCTTCCTTTTTCGCGCCGAGGTTCGAAGGGCTTGAAGTGAGCGGGTCGGTCGGCCCCGGAGTCTACTCGTCTTCGGGTGGAGCCATGCAAGGATTTGACTGGAACCTCCACAACAACACCGACCACGGCTTGTATGTCAACAGCGCCACCGTCCATGTGAACGGGATGGAACTGACCGATAACGGACAGTCGGGAGCTCAGGTTTGGGACGCTCGTAACGTGGTGTTCGAGAACCTCACCGCACGAGACAACGGTGGAGATGCCGTCTCAAATCCGCTTGAGCGAAACCAAGCCGGTCTGTATTATGAAGACGCCAACGACATCGAATCGGCTTCGGGGGACGTACGTTGCACCAATTGCTCGGTCTCGGGGTCCACCGGAGCCGGTCTCCTCGCCGTCAATTCCGTGGACCTCTGGCTTGAGGGTCTCACGTTGTTTGACAACAACCCTGGTCTGCCCGCCTTACACGTCGACAACAGCGACCAACTGCCTGCCGGGTCCTCGGGGAGCGTCTCGATTTCCAACGCCGTCGTGTCTGCTGAGAGCCCTGCATTGCCCGCCGTCCGTCTTGACCGCGTGGCAGCCAACATCGACGGCTTTTCCATGCCTGGAAACCACTCCGGCCTCGAGTGGGACGGCAGCAACAACGGCAATTTCCCTTCCTCGTTGTCCAACGCCACCTTGGCCGGAACAGCCTGTGCAACGTTCACCAACCATCCTGGCTTGAGCGGGAGCGACAACCTCCTTTCCTCCGGTTGCACCGGTTCCGTGAACTTGCAAAACAGCGCAGTGAACTGGTCAAGTCTGACCGACCAAGACGGCTCCACGGCGCAGCCTCACATCGTGCAATTGGATGCGACTTCTTCGCTCCATCTCCATCGTCCGATCAACGTCAGCCTCTCCTCGGCCGTGCTAACAAGCGGAGCGGTCATCGACGTCGCATGGGACCTCAAGGTCTGGGTGGTGAACAATTACTCAAACGGCGTACCAAACGCAAACGTGAACGTCACGTTTTCGGATTTCGAACCCTCGGTTCAGCTCGGAACAAACGACTTGGGCTATGTGAACCTCCCCAATTTCATCGGTCAACGCTGGACCTCCTCGGGAGCCAGCGGGTTCAACAGCGTCACGGTTTCTTGCGGGTACGACAGCACGGCCAACAGCACTTCAGCGACGCTTGACCAAGACCTCATCGTCCCTTGTTTGCTTCCGCTCTCGAACCAAGCCCCGTTCCTCCGCTGGACTTCGCCGGAGGACGGCTCGGTCTTCTCATCTCAGGGTGAGGTGGAGTTCAATGCCACCGATTCTTGGGATTTGGACAACGACGTGTTGACCTTTTCATGGACGAGCACCTTGGACGGTAACCTCGTAGCGAACTGTACGGGGAGTTGGAGCTTCCCCGACGGCCCCAACAACGGTGCTGCCTTCGTCGCCAACGGCAACGACGCCTACGGATGCACGTTGAACGACGGTGTGCATGTCATCACTCTCGAGATTTGCGACACGGTCAACCATTGTGTTTCGCAAAGCCGGACCATCGAACTGGTGAACCTCGCTCCCGTCTTGACCGTCAGTTTCGAACCTGCTCTCAACCCGTGGAGCGAACTCGTCATACCCCAAACCGGGACCGTGATCGTGAACACCACGGGCACCTTTGACCCCGAGGGCGATGACTTTGCTTGCCTCATTTCTTTCAGTGCCGACCAGGGTGTTGGCTGGGGCAACCAATGGGAATGCCCTGAAGAGCTCACGTACACCTTTGACTACACCACAGAGGACCCCCCAGCCTCCGCTACGTTGACGGTCATCGCTTTTGATGCCGTGGGCAACAACGCCAGTTTTTCGGTGCCCGTGACACTCTTCAACGAGATTCCAGACCCCGTCTTTACCGTAGCTCGCGACAGCAACTTCAGCGAGGCCATGGTGCTGCTCAACGGCACTGGGGTCGTTGATCCGGAGGGGGATGTGCTGACTGTCACCTACACCTCCTCCATCGATGGCGTGCTTTCCGTCGGGCCTTCCAGTTGGGAGGGTTACCTCTCTCGTGGCGTGCACACCATCACCATGGAGGTCACCGATGACCGAGCGGAACACGTAAACCAATCAAAATCAACCAGCGTTTTGTTGACGGTTGAGAATTCGGTTCCCATGGCGGTCATCGATTCCCCGGGTTCGCAAACCTTCGAGAGTTCTGAACTCATTTGGTTTTCGGCCAACGGCTCAGGGGATTTTGATGCAGCATGTGATTCCTTCCCCGTTGATGGAAGTTGGGTGTGTGCACCGTTCGAACCCGCCGCAGGCACGGAGTATTTGGTGGTGACTTGGACGAGCGATGTTGACGGCCGGCTGACGCCAGAAGGCCAAGATTGGCTGTACTTTGAAGGTCGACTGACCGCTGGTACACACACCATCACGTTGAGCATTGACGACGGTATTCACGAACCCGTTCTTGCCTTGCAGACGGTCAATGTGGTGCCTTCTGCCCCCGTCCTTGGATTGGTATCGCCTGAATCCTCCTCCATCCATCCCTCCTCGGCCAATTTGATCTTTGATGCCTCGCAAAGCGTCGATTATGACGGGGACCTGTTCACCGTCACCCTCCGGTCATCGCTCAAAACCGAGCCCTTGCTCATGGACGTTGACCCGATGCAGGGGCACGGCTTCACGCTCAACGCAGGGGAGCACGTGATGACCGTCACGCTGACCGATGAGGGCGGCATGACTCGGGACGAGAGCTTTACCTTGACCGTGACCGAATCTGCGCCCGTGCTGGTGCTGACCTCTCCCGTCAATCGCCAATCCTTTGAGGCAGGTTCGTCCTTGCTGCTCGACGAAGCATCGTACGATGCCGACAACGATTTGACCGTCAGGGAATGGCGTTGGTGGTCACCCGAAAAGAGCAATCCAGAGGTGCTTTCAACCGCATCCAAGGAGGAGATTTCGGACTTGCCCCCAGGCGAGTACCATCTTTCCTTGTACGTTGAAGACGCTCGGGGGAATTGGGTTGAAGAGCACGTCAACATCACGCTGCAGAGCAGTTTGCCTGAACTTGACCGGGATTCGTTGTCGCTCAGCAGCATGACCTTCACGGCGAACGAATTGTCATTCCTGACCGTAAGCATTGCACTCAGCGACCCAGATGGAACCACCCAAGACGTTCGCGTGAACATCACGCTCAACATCCAACAGTGGGAGGTGAACCTCTCTGATGCAGATGGCGACGGCGTTTGGGAAGGTGTGGTCGAATGGCGACCTGAAACCACCGGACGCCCACTGCTCAAGGTCATCGCTCGAGACGGTGTTGGGGAAAGCGCAAACATCGATGTTGTCTCAAGAAACCTCGTCGTTGAAGAGCCCGAACAGGACGGGCGTGTCGTCGTGTTCGCAGGGGCAGCGGTTGGCTTGCTCATCGTGGCCTTCCTCGTTGGTTTCTTGGTTCAACGGCGTCGCCGTTCGGCCGAGGAGCTTGATTTGCTGACCTCGTGGGACGCTTTCAGAGCCCCAGCACCTAGGGAACCGACAGGGAAAAACATCCCCTCGCTTGAGCAGGACGTCATGGACGGTACCGATGAAGTGCAGGCGGCGCTCGAGGACCTGTTGTGACCTTCCCAGAGATGCATCACCGGATGTTCAACATCGGAGTTGGTTTTGACCGCATTTGCTCACGAGGTGTGGGCAAAACGACGAGAGCGTTTGAGGGTGCGCCGGGATCGACGGTTCAACCTTGCTCGGGAAGGTCGCCGTTCAAGGAATCTGGGTTTGAAGGCAAGGCACCCCAAGGTGTCCGGGTGCGGTGCAATCCAAACCGTCGCAAAAACAGGAAGCGGAGGTTTTTCCACCCGTCGCCCCATGTATGGATTTCGGCATCGCCGACTCGCGGGCGGTAGGGCACGGAGATTTCGATGGCCTTCTTCTTCCCGAGGTGCCGGCGGGCGAGAATTTTCATTTCTTCACTCAGTGGCATACCGTCGTTGGTGGGGCGCATCTTTTCGTTTTCAAAGATGGATTTGCGGAACACCCACATCCCGGTTTGGGAGTCCTTGATGCCGTACCAGAACAACATCCGTGCCGTGAAGGAAAGCACCCAGTTGCCAAACCCGTGAAGCCCCGACATGGAACCGTCTTCTGCGAGAGTGAGTCGGTCGCACGTGATAAAATCGAGGTCGTCGTCGAGCAAGCGCTTGACGAGTTCCGGGACGAGTTCAGCGGGGTACGTGCAGTCGGCGTCCATCGTGACGATGATGTCGTTTCGGGCAACATCGAAGCCCGTTCGGTAAGCCCTGCCGTAACCTTTGCGTGGTTCAAGATGGACCCGGATGTCTTTCTCCAAGGCGATTTCACGCGTTTTGTCGCTGGAATTCCCATCGACGATCATGATCTCCAGGTCCTTGCACCACCCTCGAGGGATGGCGTCGATGGTTGGACTCAACGCCTCTTCCTCGTTGCGCGTGGGTAAAATGACCGTGACCGACACGGGGAGAACATCGCCCATGAACGGACCAGCCGTGCATCGTGTTTCAAAGGTTTGGCTTGATGCAAGGCCTCGTCAAGCCTTCGTTTTCAATGACCTTCAAATGCCGAAGCGGCTTCGTCATCACGATGCACATCGCCATGGTGTCCGGTGAATATCCGCCTCGTTGGGGTGGAATCGGCTCGGTCGTGTATCACCTCGCCGGTCACCTGGCTTCGCGCGGTCACGACGTGACCGTCATCACCCGCACGCACAAGCAAGCGACGCCTCAACAACCCGGCGTGAGCGTGCTCCATGTTCCGTGGCTCAAGGCACCGATGATGTTCACGCGGTCGTACGGCAAGCATGCCTTGGTCGAACTGCGTCGCTTGCATCAGGTGAAACCTGTGGATGTGGTGCACACCTTGCTGCCTTTGGTCAGTTGGACCCGCAAAGAGTACCGATGGGTCGAGGAACATGTGGCGCCGGTCGTCTCCGCTCTCAACGGCAGTTGGATCGGGGAGAGAGAAGGCATGAAGCGGGCGGCTCGGCACAAAGAAGCGGCGACGTGGAAGAACCCGAACGACCTCGCCATCTTACTGACGGGCGGTTATTACGCCCGTTACGAACAAGCCGGCATCGAAGGTTCAACGGCGTGCGTCGCGATATCGGCCTCCACCAAAGCCGAGTTCGAACATTGGTACCGCCCGCCAGAAGATTGGTGGTGCGAGACGGTGCTCTACGGCGTGGATCACAAGGTGTTCCGTCCGATGGACCACGACCACGAAGAAGAACAACTTGCATACGAAGAACTTCGTAACTCCTACGATGCTGCCGATGAGGCAGCCTTGAGCGGCGACGCCTCAACCGAAACCCCGCTGCTCTTGGCGGTCGGCCGCTTGGTCGCAAGAAAAGGCCACCGAACCCTCTTGCGAGCGATGCCCAGCGTCCTCAAACAGCACCCCGGGGCCCGTCTGGTCATCGTCGGGCGCGGGCACATGCGTCGAACCTTGATGCGCCAAGCCAAGCGTCTGGGCATCGCCCACGCCGTTCACATTCAACCGGGAATGAGTTTTGACCGACTTGCTCTGCACTTCCGGGCTGCCGATGTGGTCGTCTATCCGTCCTATTACGAGGGTCAGGGTCTCATCCCGCTGGAGGCGTTGGCGAGCGGCACCCCCGTTGTGACCGTCAATCAGCCACCGTTGACGGAAATGATCGACGAAGACGTTGGCGAACTCTTCACGTGCGGTGACCACGAAGACCTTGCACGTGCGGTGAACCGATGCCTCGACCAACCCGAGGAGCGAACCCAACAGATGGTTCGTGGACGGCAGCGGGTCTTGGACCACTACACCTACGAGCACAACGCCGAAGCCTACGAAGCCATCTACGAGAGCATGCTTTCGTGAGCAGACAGGCTCATCGGAAGGTCATTATTTGACAAGCCTCTCGGGTGGCTCATGAAAGTCAATGCCTGGCTGCTTTCGTTGTTGGTGGTCACCATGTCCCTCTCCGGGTGCATCGGTGAGGAAGAAACGGTGGCCCCGCCCGTGGTGGAGGACGACGACGACCGGCGCATGTTTGTCACGGACAAAACCGGGCAACTTCTCGACATGGACATCGAACCCATGACCTTCCAGTTCAGCGATGTTGGGGAGACCGGCAAGGAACCGAGCATCGGCATCACCTCCAGCGGTTGCATCTTCTTCATCGCCATGGAGAAGGTCATGCGGTCGTGCGATTACGGTGCGTCGTGGGAGGAGAGCCAAGACCCCGTGGCCTGTTCGCCGACGACCAGCGACCCTTACGGATGGGTGGACCCCATCACCGATCGTGTCTTCGGTGTCCAAATGATCGGTCTTGAAACCTCCTGGATTTGCTGGAGCGACGATGATGGCGAAACTTGGATGGGCAACCCGCACGATTCGGGAACCACGCCCATCAACGACCACATCAAACTGGCGAGCGGGCCTTGGACGGACAGCGGCTACGGAGCATTGGGTCAATTCACGAGCAACTTTTACGAAACCGCCGTGTATTATTGCTACAACAAATTGGCCGGTATTTTCTGCTTCACGAGTGTTGATGGCGGTGCCACTTTCGAACTCGGCGGCCAAATCATCGGTCTCGCCACCACCGACGGCGGTTTGCACGGGGCCATTTCAACCGCTCCTGACGGGACCGTTTACGTGACACCACGTGTCGCCACCCCCACGGTCATCGTCTCAAAGGACAACGGCTTTTCGTGGTTTGAGCGGACCATGGGCGAGGACACGGGCACGCCCAACCCGAGAAAGAATTCTGAGGTGTCGGCTGATTCGGATTCCAACGCTTACCACGTATGGACGGGGGGCGACGAGGGCGTCTACATGTCACGTTCCTTTGATTCCGGCGAAACCTGGGACCAAGAAAGCATCCGCATTTCTCCCGTGAACGTGATTTCTTCGGTGTTCCCACAAACCGATGCTGGCGACGCCGGGCGCATTGCCATCACCTACCTTGGCAGCGAAAACGACGAGATGCTCAACCAATCCGACATCGACGGGAACCCTTGGAACGGCAACGCTCACTACGCACCGAACAACGCTACCTACCATCTCTATATTACGTACAGCCTCAATGCGCTCGACGAGAACCCCATTTTCCACACCTACCGGGTCACCGATGATCCCGTGCAAGTCGGCTCGATTTGTTTGAACTCAGGGGATTGTCGGGACATTGGAGGGTCGAACCGCAACCTCTTGGATTTCAACGACCTTCACATCGACCGAGAGGGGCGCGTGTACGTCGCTTTTGCTGACGGCTGCACCGGTGAGTGCGCCACCAACGAAAACGCCACGGCTCAGGATTCGAGAGACGGCCGCGGCTCGGTGTACTACCTGGCGAGCGGCCCCAGTCTCTACGAAGATTTTGGAACCTTGATTCCACTGCTTGACGACTGAGCACGAGACCATTCGGGCCTGTTTTTCCACGCCTCAGGCGAAATAGCGAGCTCGAAGTTTTCGGAGGCTCAAGCGAACGCCAAACATCAATTTGCGCCAGCTTGAGAGGCGGACGGGCTGGCTGAAGACATCGCCCGACCGACGGACAATCTCGTTGAGGATGGATGAATACGCATCTGCCATGATTTCCGGTTGAACCCGCGCACGGGCATCGAGGTAACCAAACAGGTGGCTCGCTGAGGCTTGGTGTCGCTTGATGACATCAAGATACTCCACCATAAATCCACGCCATGCCAAGGATTGAGCCACGTTCTCCTGATTCAACATATCAAGGGTGATGTTGTGCGAGGCAAGTACCTCTTCGGGCAAGTAGATGCGTCCACGTTCCATGTCTTCGTTGATGTCACGAAGCACATTGATCAGTTGCATTTGGATGCCGAGGTCAATGGCGTGAAGTCGGGCAGCACGGTCTTCGTATCCGTAGATTTCAATCAGGATGAGGCCAACGGCGGAGGCCACCTTGTAGCAGTACGAACGAAGCTCGTCCCAGGTTTGGTTTTGCACCGGGTAGAGGTCGTCTTCCATGCCCTCGATAACCGTTTCAAAGTCGTTAAGTTTGATTGGGTACCGAGAGACAACGTCCTGAAGCGCGATGAAAATAGGGTGGTCGTTGGCGGTGATGCTTTGTTCGTAGACCTGATTGAGTTTCATCCGAATTTCGGTGAGCGCCATGAGTCGCTGTCGATGTTCAAGTGCTGGAAGCACAGGCTTTTTTCCGGCGTGGATTTCTTCAACGGTGGCTTGGCGCGCATCCGTCGCCACCTCGAGTTGCGGCGATTGAGTGACGTTGGGTTCTTCGTCACCGTCCACGATGTCGTCGACCCATCGGCACAGCGCATACACGGCGTGAACGGCCTTTCGCTTCTCAACTTGAAGGGCACTGAACGACGAATAGAAGGTGGTTGAGGCTTCTCTGCAGACGGCTTCGCAATAGTCGTACGCATTGTTGAGAAGCAGGGTTTTCACAATCTCACCTCAGGCTGATGTCGGTGTTCCGCTTGAAGGCTCTTTTGAGGTTTTGTTGACCGCCGCACGGCCTTGCTTCGATCGCTTTCGACTCTCGAACCATGTGTCAACGCCGTTCCAATCCGGGATGATACCGAGACTGTCCAGCAACAATTTGCTGCTGATACGGGCGGACTCGTAGATCACGGGAAGCCCACTACCGGGGTGGGTGCCGCCGCCAACGAGGTAGAGGTTGTTGATTTCGTCAAACTGATTCTTCGGTCGGCGCCAGAGCATTTGGTCAAGACCGTGAGCCAGGTTAAACACGGCTCCCCGGTAACAGTGGTCACCCCAATCTTCGGGGGTGATGACCATCTCCGTCACGATGTGGTCTTTGAGGTTCTCAAAGCCGAGTTTGGTCTCGATTTGTTCCAAAATGCGGTCACGGTAGGCGTCTTTTTCTTTTGACCAGTCAATGTTTTCATGAACGTGTGACACAGGAACGAGGGCGTAAACGGTTGAACACCCTTCCGGGGCGAGGCTCGGGTCGGTCACGGAGGCGTTTTGGACGTACACTGACGGGTCGTCCCACGTGATGCGATGGTGTTTCTCGATGTCTTCGAGGTTGTCTTCGTAGGTGGCGGAAGCGTAGATTTGGTGATGAGGGAGATCGTCGTACGTTCGGTCAACACCAAGGTAGAGCATGAAGGTGGAGCACGAGTATTTCTTGCCGTCCAGTTTCTTGTTGGACCACTTCTTGCGCACCTTGTCGGGGAAAAGTTGGGTCATGCCGTTGGCAAAATCAGCGTTCATGACCACGCGGTCGGCCATGAACTCGCCTTTTTCTGTTCGAACGCCGGTGATGGTCTTCCCGTCCATGATGACGGATTCCACGGCTTCGTTCATTCGGAACGTGACGCCGAGGTCCTTGGCGATGGCGGCCATGCGCTCGCTGACGCTGCCCAATCCACCGAGCGGATGGAAGATGCCGTACTCGTATTCAAGGAAGGCCAACATCGTAAACAAGCTGGGGCAATTGAACGGCGACATTCCCAAATATTTCGTTTGAAACGACATGGCCAGCATCAACCGGTCGTCGTCAAAGAGTTTCATCAAATCTCGAGCAACGGAGCGTTGCGGCCGGAGGACCCCAGCCACTCGCATGGCTCGCTTGGAGAGCAGGTCAGACGGTCCGTACCAGGGCTCTTGGAGGCACGCCTTTGATTTCTGAAGTTTCATCCGGTTGTCCTTCACGTAGCGTTGGAATGCAGCAGCGTTTCGGTCGCCGGACAACGCTCGGATGCGTTCGGTCATCACGTCGAGGTCGCTGGTGCAGTCAAGTTCCCCGCCTTGGCCGAAGATGAGTCGGTAGTTCAACTCCAATTTGTGGAGGTTGAGTTCTTCGTGGGCGTCCATTCCGATGGCCTTGAAGATGTCCTCAATCACCTCAGGATAATGAAAAAAGGTTGGGCCGAGGTCAAATTTGAACCCATCACGGTTGAAGACCTTGTTTCGGCCCCCAACGGCCGATGAGCGTTCGAATACGGTGACACTGACGCCAGATTTCGCAAGGAGCAGGGCGGACGCAAGTCCTCCGGGACCTGCTCCGATGATAGCGACGGTAGGCATAGCGGCGGGGGACATAGTACTCCAACCCCAGATTCACCATATAAAGGCGGGTTTTAGTTCGCAAAAATTTGAGAAAAAAATAACACTTCAAGCGTTGGATTTGATGATGGCGTGAGGGTCGATGAGAGCCGAGAATTCGTCCAAATACGGACCCATGGAACTGATCAGGTCAACATTCGGATACCCTTTCAGCACCATACCGTCCATGTACATCAGCGAGCGGATGATGGGAAAGGCCTCTTCGCCGAATGCGCACCCAGCCAAAACGGCTGCCTTCACGGTCTTCATCATCTGCTCGGTCAACGAGACTTCGCTGACCGAGGTGCCTACAAAACCGTCGTACAACTCGCCCATGGAGCGGTAATAGGTCTCAAGGGTGATGCCGGTTGGACGGACAGCTGCCATGGTCAGCATCGCATCAAACGAATTTCGAAGTTCACCTTTGGCGAGAAAATAAAAGAAGCCAAACAAGGCGTTTCGTACGTGTTCCGGAGCGTGACAAATGGCACCAGTGTCGATGAAAAAGAAGTCACCGTTCTCGCTCATCATGGCGTTGCCGGGGTGCAAATCTCCGTGAAAGGTTCCCAGGCCAAACATGAATGCACCGTGAATTCGAAACAATTCAAGCATGTCCTCCCACGCCATTGTCCCGCCTTCGAGGTGGTCTTCGAGCGTCGGAGAGGTGATTTCCTCCATGACCAGCACGCGCTGGTTGGAAAGGTCCTCCCACATCTTGGGGAAGTTCAACTTCGGCATTGGAAAGTGTTTCTCAACTTCAGCAGCTTTCGCCAGAAGGTCGTTGCGACCGAGGATTTCGTTGGTGAGGTTGAGTTCTCGCAACGTGTAGTCTTCAATATGTGCGAGCAGCCCGATGGGGTTGCCGACTTTTCGGAGTCGGGGGTTGAAGAACAAACCCAAGCGAATCCATCGTTTCATTCGCCGGACATCACGACGAAACGAGGCTTCAAAATCAGCTTTGATGATCTTCACGACCACCTTCGTCCCGTCCTTTAACACCGCCCGATGGATCTGTCCGATGCTGGCGGCAGCGAAGGGTCGGGGCTCGATGTGGTGGAAGTGGTCGTTGAATCCGGGCGGTGCGAATTTTTGGAGGAGCGCTTGGGAATCCTCTTCAGGGATGGTCGCTGCCCGACTGTACAAACGCTGGAGTTCAATGCACCTTTGCGGTTCGATCAAATCCGGACGGAGGGCGAAGATTTGGCCAAGTTTGACCGCAAGCAACCCCATCGATTGGATGGCTTCAATATCAACCGGTTTTTTCCCTCGGAGTTGCCGGAAAAACCGGATGAAAGTGAGGAGTTTCATGACTCAACAACCTCAATCGCTCAATTCAATGGTGTTCAATTCATGACGGTGAATCAAGTAACGCCACAAATCGTCTTTGGCTCCGGATCCGTTGACGCGCTGGATGACCACATTGGCGTCCTTTGCAAATCGAGTTGAGAGCGCTCCTTCGATGATACCGTCGTCCATCTGCCACATGGGGAGCGCATCGGGGTCTTCGACCGGAGGATGGTTCAAGCCGACGACCACGTGAAATTGCGGGTCAACATCGTATTGGAGCAAGCCCAATCCAGCGTGTTCCCACCAATCCATCATCTCGTCCAAAAACTCGATATCATTTTCTATAGAACGGAGGGAGAAGGCGATTTCTTGACCCACTCGGTTGCCGATTTGGCGCAACATTCTCCCGATGTCAATACCGAGCACCTTGAGGTTGGACAACTTTCCCTCGGTCAGACGCATCCGCGCATCGTTGACTTCGTTGCCGGCTGCGAAGAACGCCTCGGGGTCAAACGGCGTGTCTTCCTCGGGCAGTTCACCGTCAAAACCGAGGGCAACGGAGACGTTCTTGAGAAAGGAACCTTCGCCGATGGTCAATCGAAGCGGGTCGTTGATCTGGTTTTCGGTGAATCGGGCGCGAGCCGTGGCCAGCGAGACGGCGCCTTCCCAAATGGCGTCAATGAGGTGGAGGTGGGCTTGCGAAAAGGGCCCAGATTCGATGATAAGGGCTGCATCTTCTTTGCCTCGTCCCACGGGGTTGTCTTCGATGTTGAGGTATTGAATGACTTCGGATTGGTCTTGGACGAAGCCGAGAGAGTCCAATTCGTCGGAGTGGCGGACTTCGATACTCGCATTGAGCTGGTCAAAGAAGCGCAATGTCCGGCCGTCCAAGTGGGTGATGACCTGAACGACCACGCCGCGAACGGCGGCGGTGTTCACCGCTTCCAGCGCCTCTGGATTTCGGCAGAGGTGAAGAATTCCAAATTGGCCGAGAAGGAGGATGAGTCGCTCTTCTGCATCGTTGGCCATTTTTTGGAGGCGATTGTAGATGTGGCTGCGCTCTTTGAGGACAGCGAATCGGGGGTCGTCAATGTCGCGTCGTTGTTTCTCGTAGGAAGCATCGGTTTCCGTTATCCCCTTTGACAGGTCCTCAAAACCTTCAACCAACCGGTCGAGTTGTTGTTTTCGGGATTGGATGATGTGTTCCATGGCTTCGTTGATGCGAAGGCTCGAGAAGAGCATCGGTCGGTCCGCTGTGGCGGTCACGATGCCCATTTCCTGAAGCCGGGAAAGGCTGTTGTACGCATCAAGCCTGGTGGTGTTCAATTCCTTTGCGAGTTCGGAGGCTTTCATCTTCGGCCTTGACCCGAGGATCATGATGGAGCGGACTTCCCGCTCGTTCAGGCCCGCTTCGAGGAGGAGTTCATCCCACATTCATTCGTCCCCCGTGACACTGGAAATGTCGGCAAGAATTTTCGCAACGTGACGGCGAGGCCGAAACAACCAGTCGTAGATGTAGTGGATGGTGTCGTCAGGGCCGATGAGGAAGGACGATTTTGCCGGGAATTGGCCGACGTGAAGCGGGACGTTGAATCGCTTACCAACTTCTCGTTCAGGGTCGGCGAGCAGGGGGAACGGGAGGTCGCCCAATTCGGCTTTGAACGAGGCAAGGCCTTCCACCGATCCGGGGCCGATGCCAACGATTGAGCATCCTGCAGAGGCGAACAGGTCGTGCTGTTCCTTGAACGTTAAGCACCCGCGTTTGCACGTAGGAGAATTGTGTCTCGAGTAGAAGAAGACGATGCGCCACGTCCCGTTCAGCGACGCGCTGTCAAACGAAGTACCCTGTTCGTCTTCTAAAATGAAGTGAGGTGCTTTTTGGCCTGCGAGCGTTGTTTTCATCTTGTCGGCCTCAGGAGGGGAGAATGTGGCCCATTCGGGACGCTTTCGTTGAGAGGTAGGAACGGTTGTGGGCGCATTGGCCCACGATAATGGGGACTCGGTTGACAACGTTGATGCCGTTGTCAAGGAGCTGTTGGCGTTTGTCTGGGTTGTTGGTCACCAGTTCGAGGTCGGTGACGCCCATAGAATACAACATCTCGGCGGCGAAGTCGTAGCGGCGGGCATCGGCAGGCAGGCCGAGAGCGAGGTTGGCGTCCAGCGTGTCGTAACCTTCGTCTTGGAGCGCGTAGGCTTGCATTTTGGCGTAGAGGCCGATGCCCCGTCCTTCTTGCCTGAGGTAAACGATGGCCCCGTGCCCTGCCTCCTGGACAGCCTTCATGGAGGCTTCGAGTTGAGGCCCGCAGTCGCAGCGTTGCGAACCGAAGGCGTCACCGGTCAGACACTCGGAGTGGATGCGAACCAGCGGAGTACCTTGGGAGAGGTCGCCAACAAAGAGAACGCAGTGCTCTTTGTCGGAGGAGGGATCTCGAAAAGCACGGATGCGGAACTCGCCGAGTTTTGTGGGGAGCACGGCCTCGGCATCCGGTTGTGGTGTGGGTGAAGGTGAAGGTTGTGGGCTCCCGAGCATGTTAGAAAATCCTCTCGGTTTGTATATAAAACATCGTCTTTTTCCTCCAGTGGACCGAAACCGTCTTTCATATATGGCGTCGAAGAAATAACCGACGATGCCCCAACTGCTTTGCGACCTTGGCGTGGCTGCTCGTGTGGTCCGAGGCGGCAAGATTCTCCTGGTCCAAGAGGCCACAGGTCGCCATCAAGGGCGGTGGGGTTTGCCCAAAGGTCACGTTGAGGCGGATGAAAGTCCAGAAACTGCAGCCATACGAGAACTTTTTGAAGAAACGGGGCTGAACGGCACCGTCATCGGGCTGGCTGGTGTTCGCACAGCGTTGCGGACCAACGGGCCCGCCGTCTTCTTGTGCTACGAAGTCGATGGTCACGAGGGCAGCGTCAACGCCGAAAGCAACGAAATTTCATCGGTATCGTGGTTCACGCTTTCCGAACTCACGACGCTTGATTGGGTCTCAGAAACCATGCATCAGCTCGCCATCGACGGACTCACGCACCAAGCAGTTATCCTCCATCAAAAGGGGCTCACGCCTCGCAGTGGGCCCTACGCCGTCTATCGTTCCGGCGTCTCAAGGACAAGGGTGATTCGGTGATGATTCCCTCCACTCGTCTCCAGATCCACGGAGAACCAAACCAACAAGGCGACGTGGTCGTTTACTGGATGACCGCTGCCCGGCGTCCACACTGGAACCACGCTCTTGACCACGCTCTTCATCTTGCACGAGACCACAACCTTCCGCTCGTTGTCATCGAATGCCTCGCTCTTCAGCACCGGTGGGCGAACGACCGTATTTCCACCTTCGTTCTTCAGGGGATGATCGACAACCGCGACAGTTTTTCAGACTCGGGCGTGACCTATGTCCCGTACGTGGAAACCAAACGCAAGGAAGCCGCCGGACTGCTTCGGGGCTGGCTCCATCGAGCCCGAGCATGCGTGATTGACGACTACCCGACGTATTACCCAAAACATGTTCTCAACACGGCCATCGAGGTTAAACCGTGTGAAGTCCACGTGGTGGATTCCAACGGATTCATGGCCATGCGTGCTCAAGGGCGGGATTTCTCCACGGCTTACTCCCTCCGCCGCCACCTTCACAAAACCATTCGAGAACACATGCACGAGTTTCCCGAGGCCAAGCCCTTGCGCAGCACCGCCGATTTACCCACGCTTCACGAAGGAGTCGTTGAGGCCGTGTTCAACTCAACCAACACGCCACCGACACCTTACGAGTTCCTTTGGCGTGTTGCTGAGGGTGGCGATGTCGGTCGGCAAGCCCTCTCCACGCTGAGCATCGACCACGACGTTGAACCCGTTGTCGGCAAGCGCGGCGGTCACCTTGAGGGGCGACGCCGCTGGAAGGAGTTCTTTTCCAGCCGACTGCTCGCTTACCACGAGATGCGAAACCACCCCCAAGAACGGGGCGCCAGCGGCTTATCGCCTTGGTTGCATTTCGGCCACATCAGCGTCCATGCGATTCTTCACGACCTCTTCACCCACCACCAATGGGACGTGAGTTTGGTGAACCCACCGAACGACGGCCGCCGGAACGGCTGGTGGGGTCTTTCCGAACCGGTCGAAGCCTTCCTTGACCAGATCATCACCTGGAGGGACATCGGCTTCATCCACTGTGCGATGACCGAGGATCACACGGAGTACGAATCTCTGCCTCAGTGGGCCAAGACCACACTCGAAGAACACGCCACCGATCAACGGCCTTACCTCTACACGTTCGAGCAGTTGGAAAAGGCCCAAACGCACGATCCACTTTGGAATGCGGCACAAAATCAACTCCGCCAAGAAGGCATCATCCACAATTACTTGCGAATGCTTTGGGGCAAGAAAATCCTCGAATGGTCCCCCTCTCCTCAACTGGCCATGGAATGGATGATCGCTTTGAACGACCGATGGGCGCTGGACGGACGGGACCCGAATTCCTACACGGGCATCGGTTGGGTGCTGGGCAAATTCGACCGAGGTTGGACTGAGCGGGCGGTCTATGGAAAAATCCGCTGCATGACCAGCGCCTCCACCGCTCGGAAATACAAAATCAAGGCCTATGTCGAGAAATACAACGGCGATGTTCGTCAAAGCACGCTGCTCGGTTCAGGTCCCGGGTTCTACTCCACCTACCAGTGAGGGATGATCATGCCTGTTTACCAACACACCGCACAATTTCCAGTCTCTGTTGAGGATTTGTGGGCCTGGTACGACAGCCCGGGGGCGTTTCGTCGAATCATGCCCGAATGGGAAGGAATCCAGCCGGTCGAAGCCGGCGCGTTGATTGACGACGCTCGCACTCGTTTCCGAATCCGGCTCGGTCCGCTTCGCCCCATGTGGGTTGCTCGCCATCACGGGGTGGTCGCCGGTGAAGTGTTCAACGACGTGATGGAGAAAGGACCGTTTGGAGCGTGGGACCACGAACACCGCTTCGTCGGTATCGATGCCTCCAACAGTGAACTTTGCGACACCGTTCACTGGCGTCTCCCCTTTCACCCACTCACCTTTTGGACGGCACCGTTTACGGTTAAGGGGCGTATGAATCAGATGTTTGCCTACCGAACAGACCGGGTGCAAAGCGACCTGCGGCGCATCAAAGGCTTTGCTCATCTGCCTCGGCAAAGGGTCCTTGTGAGCGGTTCGACCGGGCTCATTGGGCTTCAACTCTGTGCATTTTTGGCCGCAGCAGGCCACCGGGTCACCCGTCTGGTCCGCCCCACAACCGTCCTTCCGGACGATGCGAAAAACGATGACGTTGTTGTTTGGGACGATCGCACGGGCGAAATCCTGGAAGGGGATTTGAACGGATTTGACACCGTGATTCACTTGGCGGGAGCGGGCATCGGTGACAAGCGCTGGAACGCCAAACGAAAGGACCTCATCGCGACCAGCCGTGCTGTTCCAACGGACAAACTGGCCCGAATCTTGACCTCCTTGGAGCAACCCCCTGCCGCTTTCCTGTGCGGCTCAGCCATCGGTTTTTACGGCAACCGAGGCGATGAAGAACTCGATGAAACCTCTTCCCCCGGCACCAATTTCCTTGCAGAAACCTGCACGGCATGGGAAGCTGCTGCTCAACCGGCCATCGAAGCCGGTATCCGCACCGTCTTTTTGCGCACCGGCCTCGTGACCACGCCCATGGGTGGAGCACTTCAGAAGCTCCTTCTTCCTGCAAAACTCGGTGCTGGAGGCCCTGCGGGTGGAGGCAAACAATACTACTCCTGGATTTCCCTCGCCGACCAGATTTACGCCATCCACCACCTGATGATGTCGGCGGACTGCCAAGGTGTCTACAATCTCACGGCACCCGAACCGGTGACACAAAAAACCTACGCGAAAGTCCTGGGTCGCGTACTACGCCGACCTGCTTTCGCACCCGCCCCCGGCTTCGCCCTTCGTCTGATGTTGGGTGAGATGGCCCAAGCCTTGGTGTTGGACGGCCAAAGGGTTCTGCCAAATCGCCTGTTGGATAGTGGCTACATCTTCGAACATTCTGACCTCGAAACTTGCCTTCGACAGTGCCTTGGTCGCCAAAAGTGAACGCCCCACGTTTTGAATGAACGCAGGGGAGGTTTTGATAATCCTTTGACCCATCAGCGCTTATGCGTCGCACCGTCTTGGTGGCTCTCCTTGCGGCGCTTTTTTTCAGTCACCTCCCCACGGTGGCAGCTGACAATTCTCCAACCAGTGCGAACGGGTTGACCGACGGCGTCTCCTCGGGAGGGTACGTTGAGGGTACGCCCACGGAATCGGTTGGTTGGCTCTCCATCGGCCTTCTGGCGCTCGTCGTCACGGTTTTGGTCTTCCTTGCTTTCACGGGGAAGCGTCGTGTCGAACCCCTCGATATACCCCATCTCGGTCCTGCTCCTCAGGTGCTTGCGGACGGCCGTCCTGACCCGATGGGCCTTCCCGTCATCACCGATGATCAGGGCGTCATGTGGCGCCAGCACCCGGATGGAAAACTGGATTGGTGGGATGCGGACTGGCAGATTTGGCACGGGTGGGAACAATGACGCCGCTGGAAATAATCGGCCTCGCAGCGGCCTTTTTTGGGGGAGTGATCGGCTTACGGCTCCTCTATGTTTGGCGAACTCGAATCCGTCCGTTGCAGCCATCGCTTGACCTTGAGTGGGCTGCTGATTGCGAGCACTTGACCACCGCTACCATCGACGGCAACGACATCACCTTTCACATGGTGCGTGATTTCACCTGGCGCACCACCCGTGACCGCGACGAGAATTGGGCGCCTGAGGTCAAGGTCAAGTTGGACGAGCTCAAGGACGTCTGGTTCATCGTCGACCATTTTCACGCCCTCAAAGGACTGGCCCACACCTACTTGACGTTCGATTTTGAGGACGGCACGTGCCTCTCTTTCTCGTTCGAGACACGACGAGAAAAAGGCGAGCGATACCACCCATGGGACGGCATGTGGCGAGCTTACGAACTCTACCTGCTCGTGGGCTTTGAACGCGACGTAACAGGACTGCGAACTCATGGTCGGAAAAACAAGGATTACATGTTTCGAGCCATCACGCCGCCAGGGAAGGACAAGGCTTTGTTGCTGGGGTTGATTGGAAAACTGAATCAACTCGCTCAATCACCAGAGTGGTACCACTCCTTGTTGACGACGTGCAACACTTCCATCGTTCGAATCGTGAATCAAGTCACGCCGGGACGCATTCCTTTCATTTGGCGAAATTTCCTTCCCGGGTACACCCCAAAAGCGGCCTACAGGCTGAAATTGATCGAAGATTGGGGTGGATTTGAGCAGACGCTTGAAGCGGCCCGCATCGACGAAAGGGCGCAGGAGTGGGACGGACAAAGCGATTATTCCGCCATGCTCCGCTCTTTTCTTCCTCAGTCGTCAAAGTAGCCGTGTAAAACGAAGAGTTGCCCCGCTTCAAATTCGATTTCGATCGAGGTTTCAGTCGCTCGATTGTGGAGTCCACGGGAACTTGCCCCGAGGGTGGTCCCGTTCAGTTCCCATTCAGCGCCGTGGAGGAAAACACCGCGTGCTTCGCTCAGCGTAAAGATGGAAAAAACCGACCCAAGTTCAATTTCTATAGAGGTCTTCTTGGACGGTTTGATGAACCGGTGAACCTCAAGAGGGCCGAGACATTCCACCTCCATCGGAGCTCGACTGCATTCCAAGAGGTTGGCCCAAGCATGGTGAAGGTCCCCGCCGGTGGCTCCAACCACCACGCATCTTTCGACGTCATTTGCAGCAGCCTGTCTCAGGGCTTTTGCAAGGTCGTTGTCGTTTTGTCCACTGAGTTTCTGAACCTCGCCTCCCTTCTTGATATGGGTTTTCAACTCCTCGGCACCCACGCTGTCCATGTCACCCAAGACGACGTTCACGTCGATCCCCCGTTCATGGGCGAGATTCAAGGCACCGTCGCAAGCGACGACCCAAGTGGCCGAGTTGAGCAAAGGCTGCAACCGGTGGAGAGGGCACCACTCTCCTCCGGCGAGGATGACCCATATGCGCTCGGGCATGCACGGGGGTCGGCGGACCTTCCTTCTCAACTCAACGGTTCGAGTGGTCGATTGGCTGACCCCCTCTGGGGGTCAAGGCCGCGGTGAACAATGATTTTCAAGGACGGAGGATGTGAAGGGGACATGTCGGACGCCACGAATCAACATTCAGATCCAAAAAGCGTCCTTCTCGTCCTTCTGTTCCTCTGCTCTCTCGCAACACCTCTGGCCCCTCCTGCGGCAACGATGGAGGAACTTGCCCCCCATCCGGACGTTCGTCTTAACGCTGCGTTCTCGTTGACCGAGGGCTCAAGTCATGAATTTGCAGGAACGGCCATCAGCGTTGACGGTTTGGACAATGCTGTTGTTCGGGAGGAATCCATGTTCGACTATTGGATTTCAACTGAACTGAACAACTCAAGCACTGAACACCACGGAACTCCCGACATGAAACTGACGCGTTCGGACAAGGAACATTACTGCTGGTCGACCGAGCAGGGAGCGGTCCGGACGGCGATTCATCGCCCCAACGGTTATTGGAGCACGAGCCTGGTTGACACCGTCGCTGCCACCAACGCCTCCGCTCTGGTGGACTGTGCCATCGCCGTCACGGAGAATGAACTCCCGCGTGTGCTTTACGCCGACGGCGACGACCTCAAGGTCGGCCGTTTTGCAAGGACGAGCCAAGTCTACTATGAGGGGCCAAAATGGCACACACGAACTATTATTGAGGATATTTCGCCAACGCATATTGAGCTTGAGATCACCCCAACCGGCGTTGAGTGGGGCTTGGTGCGAACCGCCGAGGGGGCCCTTCATCAGGTCAACTTCAGCGGCGCTTACTGGACCACCTCCTTGCTCGACGCTGGGCCAGTCGGTGAAGACTTCGAGTTGGTGTTGGACGCCAACGGCACCGCTCACATCCTCTACAGCCGGTCAACCTTCAACGAAGTGGTGTTGCTCCGTATTGCTGACGGTGAGCACGACGTGAGCATTCTCGAGCGGAACGCAGCCCTCGTGGATGCCCTTGGAATGGACCTCGACGCAAACGCCATCGAACAAATCGCCACCGCCTCCCAAATTGGCTCCACGTTCACCATCAACCTCATTCGTTCACTTGCAGGTCAGGATACCGGGCGTATCGACCCCGTCCCCACCCATCATCGGGAAGGTACGGCAGACGAAGCCGAAGGTAGCATTGCCATGGCCGATTTCAACGACGACGGCTTCGATGACCTCCTCATCAGCACCCCCACGGCCGACATGGTGGGCTTCACCGATAACGGTCGTGTCGAAGTGTACTACGGTTCCTCGGCGGGATTGGAGGCCGTGCCGAGCACCATTCTTGCCGGAAGCGGAAATGGAGAGCATTACGGGAAAGGCGTTGACGTGGGCGACTACAACAACGATGGCATCGCCGACCTTCTCATCGGTGCGCCGGGATGGGATGTCAACGGTTCAACCGACCGAAACGACGGTCGCCTCACGGTGCATTTGGGTTCGCCATCGGGTCTGCCCTCCGCCCCATCATGGACGGTCAACGGGTCCGGAAACGAATCCTTGGGTTCCACCGTGACCACCTTGCATCATGCTTCCGATGCCGACGGGCTTGCAGGCGGGGCTCACGGCTACGCTCTTGAGGTCAGTCAATCGGTCACCCACACCGGGAAGGTCAACGTGTACCAAGGCGGCGAAGCCGAGCTGACGCTGGTGCGAAACGTCACCCAAACCGGCGACGGTTCGATGTTTGGTCGGACACTCGAGGGCTGCGATTTGAACGGGGACGGGCGTGCTGAACTCATCGTCGCCAACACCGGCTCGTATGCATCTCCGCTCTCCTACTCCTCCATCGAATATTTTTACGGCGATGTCGCTGGCTACCAAGGCACGCCCGATCACGTGATTTCCTCGCTGTTCCAAGGTCGATTGTTCGGTCACGGAATCGTATGTGCGGGGGACATCAACGGGGATGGCTTCGACGAACACATCATCACGGAGCCGTTCAACACCACCGATGGCGTCTTCGGCACGGGGGTGTTGTGGTTGTTTAACGGAACATCTTCTGCCTTCCCGAGCGAGGCGGACTGGCAGTACTTCCCGACGTTGGCGAACTCGAAAATCGGTGAAGCGATCGCAGCTGCCGGCGACATCAACGACGACGGTTACGACGATGTGTACATCACCAGCCGGCTTGGTTCAAACGCCGGCCGCATCGAAATCTTCCTTGGTTCGGCCGACGGTTTGCGTTCCGACAAACAATTGCTTGCAGAAGGAAATTCCAGCGAGCAACTGGGCTTCCGTCTAGCGGCCGGCGGGGACCTCAACGGCGACGGGTTGGGCGACATCGTCTATTCGCAACGCACCGATGACCGAGGCAGCGCCTTTGCTCTCGATTACGTGGTGGTGTCGGAACGCGATTGGGAATCGATTTCCTTTGAGCATGCAGGACAACTCAATGCGTTGGAGTTGGCGACGGCAGACCGCGGAGAAACGAGCATCGCCTATACCTTCAACGACACTCAGCGTTCCTACGCTGCGAAATTGGAACACATGATGGACGGTTCACCCGCAGGCCAATGGGTGGACCAAACCGTGGTTCGATCAACCACAAGCAACCTTTCCATCCGCTTTGACGTTCAATCCTCGGGCCTCCCTCTGCTCCTCACCGAAGATGACGATGCCATCCATCTCCACACCACTCGCTCCATGACGGCGGTTGAACAAGCCGTGGCCACCACGGGGACCATGGGTCAATACATTGGCTCGAACGTCAACCAAGACAATGAACAAGTTCTTGCTTACACGTCAGGTTCCGGTCAACAAATCTACGCCAGCGAGCAAACGGCATCCGGCTGGGTCACCGACCTGGTTCGTACAGGGGCCCAGCTCGCCAACGGTATCGAGGTGCTGTTTGACAGCAACGACGTGCCGCACCTCGTCTATCGACATGCCTCGACGGGACAACTCGAACGGGCGACCGGAGGAGGCAGTTGGACGCTGACCTCCTTGGGCTCCGTCGCCGAAGCGGTGTCCACCCAACACCCTGCTGTTATGCTCGCCAACGACACGCTCGCTGTGGCCTTGGTCGCTTCCAACGGCACCGGCACCAACCTTGCGGTTTGGATGCATAACGGCACGACGCTGACCAAACAAATCATCGGCAACGTTTCCGACCACGGCACCCAACTCGGCCTTGTCACGCTCACCAACGGCTCCTTGCTTCTCGCTGCCCTCAGCACAACCGGTGAACTGGAACTGTACGAGCAATGGCCGGGCGACAGCGCCTGGCAGTCCCACTCCGTGCTCCAACCCAGCGGTACCACCAACGAATACCGCCTTGATCTTGAGGGCGGAGACCGGCCAATTTTGGCCGTCAGGGCAAACGCCGTCTCGTCTCTCCTCGCTCCCAACAGCACCGGTGATTGGGTCACGTTGACCGAACGACCGGCTGCTGCAGTGGACGGCGCTTGGGATGTTCTCCACATGGGCGACCACCTCCTCTTGCTGACCAGCGACCCGGTGTCCAATCACCTCGTGGTGAACACGGCTGAATTGGGCGGCGTTCACGCCGACCATGCACCGTGGATGTCGGTTCGCTTCGGGGACATCGTGAGCAACCACCCGGTGGATGCGGTGGTTGACAGCAACGGCACCGTCCACCTCGCTTATTGGGACGAGGTCAACAACGATGCAGTTCTGCTCCGACTTTACGCCGACCAGGATCGGGACCTTGTTTTCGATTTGGTTGATGAGATGCCCGCCGTTGGGAACCAATGGTCCGATGGCGACGGTGACGGTTTCGGTGATAACCCCCTCGGACCGCTCGCCGACCAATGCCCCTCGTCAGCAGGCCCCTCTTCGTACGTCGTTTACGGATGTGCCGATTTCGACGGGGACGGCTTCTCCGATGACATTGACGGTTGCGATTCCTCAGGCGGGACCTCGTGGATCGATCGTTTCGGTTGTGAGGACCTTGACCAGGACGGTTGGTCGGACAACGGAGCCACGTATTTCGACGGGGACGTCTACAAAGGAAATTGGAAACAAGCGCTCGACACCGACGGTGACGGGTTCGGTGACAATCACGGCGTGGACTGTTGTTCGGTTGAGTTGGACCCGAACGCCGGTCCCGGAGATTTGTTCCCTTACATCGCTTCGCAATATGCTGATTACGACGGGGATGGCTTTGGCGATAACGACACCGATACGGTGTACGGCGACTTCTGCCCTTGGGACTGGGGCGCTTCGTGGCGAGACCGAAACGGTTGTCTGGACTCCGACGGGGATGGCGCAAGTGACCCTTCAGACGAGGGGACATTCTTTGAATGGAACATCGAACTTGGCGCTGATGTTTGGCCTTTTGACCCGACGCAATGGACCGACACCGACGGTGACGGCTTCGGTGATAACCAATCCGAGAACGCCACGCTCCCCGACCGTTTCCCACTGCGCATCGTGGCGGCAAACGACACGGATGGCGATGGCTATGCCGACAATTGGACGGCCTTTGCCACGATGGACGACGACAACGACGGAGTCATCAACCTCAACGACATGTGCGTTGAATCCGACCCCTCGCTTGCGATTGGTCCAAACGGGTGCGACGAGGACCAAGCAGCCAACCTCACGTTCCCCAAAACCTCGTACAAAGAAGGTCTTGAATTGGACCAGTGCCCTGATGTTTGGGGCAATTCGACGGTGCCGGTTTACGGATGTCTTGACTCGGACGGCGACAGCTTCACCGATCAGTACGCCTATGACACGAACCAAACCAGCGGTTTGCGAGAGAATCAGGTCGGTGACGCCTTCCCTCTCGAGAAAACGCAAACTTCTGACACCGACGGCGACGGGTTTGGCGACAACCCCCTCGGGGAAAATGCGGACGAGTGTCCGTTTGAATTCGGAGTTCTCGAAGGCACAAACGGCGTTGGTTGCCGCATCATCAACGTTCAAGACAACGACGGAGACGGCCTAATCAACGATCTCGATATCATCTGCCCCAACAGCCCGGCCGGAGAGGCGGTCAACGAGGACGGATGCGCCCAATCCGAATTGGACGATGACGAGGACGGTGTCAAGAACAACGTGGATCTTTGTTCCCAAACGCCGACGGGCGTGGAAGTTGACACGGACGGTTGCAGCGCTGAGCAACGGACCTCTGACTCGGACGGGGACGGCCTCAACGACCCCGAGGACCGTTGCCCCAACACGGAGGCGGGCGAAGACGTTGACCAGTTCGGTTGTTCTCAGGCCCAACGCGACAGCGACGGGGACGGGTTATCCGACCTTGACGATGCTTGCAACGACACACCACCCGGCTTCCCGATTCTTGAAAATGGCTGCACCGACGAGAGTGCATTGACCGAGGACATCGATGGCGACGGTTTTGCTGGTGCATACAGTTACGACATTGACCCCATCACGGGGCTTCATGTCAACCAAACCGGAGATGCCTTCCCGTCTGACCCCACCCAATGGTTTGACTCCGATGGAGATGGTCTTGGGGACAATTGGGGCACGGTGTCGTGGAACAATTCTCGCGACCCTTCATGGCCGGGTGTGTTTATTCAAGGCGCTCAGAACGCTGACTTCTGCTCGGCCGAAGCAGGTACGTCGTTCATGGACGTCCCTGGTTGTTACGATGACGGCGACGGTTGGGCTGACTTTTTGGAGCCGGAATCCCTCCAAAACAACCCCACGCAATGGAAAGATTCTGATTTTGATGGGTTTGGAGACAACTGGGGCGACGCTTCTTGGACGCCGCACCGTGACCCGACTTGGCCCGGGGAGTTTATCGAAGGAGCCACCAACGCCGACCTCTGCCCAACCACACTTTCCGGCCTCTTGGGGCAACTGGACGAGGACGGGTGTCATCCTTCCGAGCGGGACTCGGATTACGACGGCGTGAAGGACGACGCTGACAATTGCCCTAACGATCCCAAAGGCGTTGACGGGTACACCGACGGTTGCCCCTACGTTGCGGTCTCCGGTGACGGCGATGCCGGTGTGTTCGGATTGGATGCGGGCATCCTGTTGGTCGCTGGTGGAGCGGTCGGCCTCGTCATCCTGCTGGGTCTCATCGTCGTGTTGCGCTCAGGCCGTGATGACGAGAACGATGACGATGACGACGATTTCTTTGATGACGACGAGGAAGAGGAAAATTTCCTTGACAAGCTGGACGCAAAACGGGCCGCTCCCGCACGGTCACGTCCCGCACCGTCCCAGAGCCAAGGGGAGCGACGCGGACCCGGTAACAGCCGCCCTGCACCTTCACGGGCCGGTCCCGGTGGCCCTCCCAAAGCCAACGCAGGCCCACCGAAGCGCGGTCCAGGCGGCCCCCCTCGCAGCGGTCCGCCTCAGGCCTCGTCGGCAAATCCCGAACCCGTGCAAAAAGTCGCCAAGAAAAAATCGGTGACGACCGTCGATGATGCCCCTTCAACAAAGGTTCGAAAAGCAAAGATTCAGGTTGATCTGAGCATCTTTGAGGACTGGCAACGTGCTGACCGAGAATCCGCCGTGGAATGGGTGATGGGTGCAATTGCAGACGGTGACCAAGAGCGAAACGTGCTGATGCAGCTCCAGGAAACGGGATGGACTGCGGAGCAGTCTCGAGCGATTTGCAACCTTGCGAAAAACAAGGCGGCTTGACATCGGTCATGAGGTCTTAAATGAAGGTCAGGTTTGGACGGAAGAGGGAGGATAAACCATGAGCGATGGAGCCACTGGAAATTCCACCGCCATCGAGGTGGATGAAGCCGCGGCCTATTTCGGTGTCACGGAATCCTCTGACGTGCTTCATGCCATGATGGCGATGCCTCGAGACCAAGCCATGGTGCAGTTTTTTGATGTGCTTTCAGACATCGTTTTACGACCCGGTGATTTTGATTTCGAAGCCGCCAGCGAACGCATGCAGTGCGAAGGAGGGGAGATCTACTACCTCGTTGCAGGTCACCTCGGCTTGATGAGCCTGCCCGACCCGCTCCTGCAAAGCCTCGGCATGCCCGATTCCAGCGGTGCCGCTGGTGGTGAGACCATCGGTTCCCTCGACGGTGAGCAAAAATCCCAGTTGGAAGGTCTTGCAGACCCCATGCGGATGATGAAATTGTTCGCCGTGGCGCACCAAACAGGAGGTGGCGCTGAAGTGCTGAAGTACCTCAACACGCTTGACGGCATGCTTGCCAATGTCGGCGGGTCGGTGGACGCTCTTGTCACGGTCAACAAAGAACTCGACGCTGCGCTCGACGTCGCCGGACATGTCGTTCCCATCGCTTCTCTGGCCAGCGGTTCCGCTTCAGCTGCGACCGTGGAAATCCCCGAAGGTCTTGAGCGACCGAAAGCCCCTGAACCTGCTGAAGTCCAGGCTGCACCCACTCCTCCAATTCCCGAACCTTCTGTCCCTTCCGCTCCCGAAGGTGTTCCGCTTCCGGGCGCCGAACCCTCTGCACCGGTGGTTCAACCCGAATCACCCGTGCCGCTTCCTTCCTCAACGGTGGCCCTGCCGAAGGTTGAGGTGCCGGTGAAGGCCGAAACTCCCGTGAACGTGGAAAACGAACGGGAGGTGGCTCGGGCAGCACAAGATGCGTTTTCCGGAGCCTTTGGTTCGCAACTTCTTCCAGATTCTCAACCTGCTGAACCGGAGGTGCCAGACATCTCGGTTGAACCCGTGGAAGAAGAGGTTGGTGCGCAAGGCGATGAGGAGGAATTCGTCAGTGCTGCGGAACATTTCATCGCTGCCGATGAAGATGGTAGCGGGGCTTTGGACGTTGAAGAATTGGCCCGAGCCACCGGCACGACCGTCGAAGAAGCTGCGGCTTTGCACGCCGAGGCGGACACCGATGGCGACGGCGTGGTGTCACTTTCGGAATTCATCTCTTCCCCCGCCGCTGAAAAGACGGCTTCGCTTCCCAAACCGGTGGCTCCGGTTCGTCGACCGTTGGGCAACACCGGACAAAACACAGGACAACCGGTTCAGCAACGACCACCGCCGTTGAACCAACCTCCCGTCCAACAACCGGTACCAAATCAACAACCGTGGCAACAGCCGCCACCTCAGCAGGGATGGCAGCAACCCCCTCCCCAACAAGGGTGGCAGCAACCTCCTCAGCGCCCCTTGGTACAACCCACCATTCATTCGGGCGTTCATTGCCGTGGATGCGGTGTTGGCCTCGACCCGTACTGGCGGTTTTGCCCGGTATGTGGCCAGCAAAATCTGGGTTATTGATTCAGTTGACGACAAACGAACCGTTCTCGAGGAGCGGGGATTCGTCCAGCCAGATGCTTGGTGAGGCGAGCACACCCGAAATTTGGATGCCGACCGCAGCCGTCCCGCCGAGCGTTGTGTTGTCACCAATCGAGAAGTAGGCGGTCCCAAGGCGTTTTTCATCTTCGAGCACGTTGCCGAGGAGCCGAGCGTTGGGGTTCATCCCGAATCCAAATTCAGCGATCGTCCAAACGCTTTCCTGATCCTTGCTCTTCAAGCGTTTGGCCGCCTCGCCAAAGGTTTGCCGAATCTGGGCAGCAGCCGTTCCGCCCTTGACGTCGACGACCAAGCCGTTCTCGACCTGCAGGATGACGGGTTCGTCCACCAGGGCCGAATCCCATGAACCATCGATGACGATGGTCCCGTTCATCGTGCCTTCCCGCGGCAGCGTGAAGATCTTGCCCGCAGGCAGATTGGTGAGCATGCGCGGGCGGTTGCACACGCCGTTGTCATCCAGTTTCCACTCTCGCCAATTGACTTCAAAGGTGACGTTCGTGCCCGTTTCCGACTTCACGTTGATGATGCGTTTGCGTCGGAGTAAGCCGTTCATTTCACCGATGTTTTTCTTGATGATGTTGAAATCGGCCGCCATTCCACCTTCGGTGAACATGTCAAGGGTCATGCCGGGCATGGTGGCCACGCGCGCACCGTCTTTGATGGCTTGACGGACAGCACGGGTGTGTGTGAGGGAATACTTTGTGGGGGCGATGACGACTTGTTGTTGACGCATCAAGTTTGCTACAGGGGACGGGGGTTCGTCCCCGTGATGTCGACCTTTGGGCATGACGATCAACAACACGCGGTCGGAGCGAAGGCTTGCGGCGTCATGCAATGCCTGACCGATTTCTGTGGTGGTGGGGTCGCATACGATGAGGATGTTTTCGCCTCGACGAAGGTCCATGCAGGTGTCAATGACCGTGAGCGCACTCTTTGCCATCCGCTCATCGTGCCCCATCACTTCGTCTTCACCCTCCGGATTCTTTGCCGGCTCAAGGTCGGCAAGGACCGCTTCGGGTTGACCTTCGGCGAGGTCCAAGATTTCCTCGATATCGCTGTCAACATCCGAACCCTCGTTCCCTTCAGTGCCGTTTCGGCGGAAAGGGAGGGCCATGATTACTGTAGAGTTCAACCGTTCTTCAATGTGTGCTTTTTTCAATCCAAATCCGTTCACTTCCGGGCCAACTTGTCGGAGGGGAGCGTTGAAGAAGCACGAGGCCGTGTACGAAGCATGGACCTCTACGAGGAGTTTCTCAAGCGCGTTCAAGACATTCACCGCCTCGGCGCCCTGCAAGGTCACCTTGGATGGGACCAAGAGGTGTTGATGCCTGCGAAGGGGGCCCAAGCCCGAGGCGAGATGATGGCTTGGCTTGCCGGTCAACGTCACCAACAATTGACCGATGCGCGCACGGGTGAACTTTTGAGCGCGTTGGAAGATGCCAACCTGAATGCAGACCAAGCGGCCAACGTTCGGGAAATGCGTCGTATGCACGACCAAGCCGTTTGTCTCCCGAAATCCTTTGTCGAAACGTTCGCCCAAGCCCGGTCTGAAGCTTTGGTAGCCTGGCAGGAAGCACGAAGCGCTTCGGATTTTGAGGCGTTCAAACCCTCGCTTGAACGCTTGATTGCGTTGACCCGAGAGAAGATCAACCTCCTTGGTGTAACCTCAACGCCGTACGATGTCTTGCTCGACGAGTATGAAGTCGGTATGACGGTGGATGATTATGACCCGTTGTTCGCTGGATTGAAAGCCCGTCTTGTCCCGCTTCTCCAGGCCATCACAACTGCTCAATCATCCACGCCCGACCCGATCTTGCCCGAGGGCTTGCGCTTCTCTGTTGACGCCCAGAAGGCCTTCTGCAAGGCCGTCTCCGCCAATATGGGCTTCGATTTTGACGCCGGAAGAATGGACGCTTCAACGCACCCGTTCTCAGCAGGACTTTGGCCCGGTGACACCCGCTTTACCACCCGATTTGATGAAGCCGATCCGTTTTCGTGTTTGTACGCCGTGATGCACGAGACCGGACATGCGCTTTACGAGCAAGGCTTGGATCACGACCATCGGTTCACCCCACGGGGCGGAGCGGTTTCATTGGGCGTCCACGAATCGCAGAGTCGTTTTTGGGAGAATCAAATCGGACGAACCCAAGCGTTTTGGAGAGCGGCCTTGCCGTGGTTTAACGAGGCTTTTCCCGACGCCCCACAGTGGGACGAAGAGGACTTGAATCAACTCGCGAATCGTGTTGAACGGGGCTTCATTCGGGTCGAAGCGGACGAAGTAACTTACAATTTACATGTCATGATTCGTTACGAAATCGAAAAGCAATTGTTCAACGGCGATTTGGCCGTGGACGACCTCCCGGCTGTCTGGAACAGGATGTTCAAGGAATGGTTCAATCTTGATGTGCCCGAAGACCGCTTAGGTTGCCTTCAAGACATTCACTGGTCAATGGGCGCCTTTGGATACTTCCCAACGTACACCCTCGGGAACCTCTACGCCGCACAACTTCTGGAGGCCATGAGCGAGGATCTTGGTGATATCGATGCGATGGTGTCTTCAGGAGATTGGGAGCCCATGCTGGCATGGCTCCGACCTCGCATTCATATGCGAGGAAGTCAGGTTTCACCCGCTCAACTCATCGAGGATGCAACCGGAAGTCCACCGAATCCTGAACCGTTTTTGCGATACGTCGAAGAAAAATACCGCGCATTGTACAACCTGGCTTAGCGCCAAGGCATCATGACCAGCGGCGTTCCTGCTTCACCGGGTTCCACCAACAGGTGTCCCTTTTGCCCCGTGGCTTCTGTTCGCTCGAACACTGGAACGCCGGCAACGACGGTCACCTGTGCCCATCCAACCAATTCCCGACCACGGAACGGACTCCAGCCCACGCGAGTCCAGACCAAATCATCGTCAACCACATGTGGCGTCGCCATGTCCACGAGGACGACATCACCGTCTGCGCCTTCCTCGAGACGTCCTTTCCCCACCATGTTGTAGCATTCAGCGACGTTCGTCGACATCCAGCGGACGACATCTTCCACCGAGCATGCACCGTCTCGTGCATGGGTGAGCATCACCGCCAACGAGGTTTCCACGCCCGGCATGCCGCTCGGTGCATCGGGAAAGCCTGCTGCTTTGGCATCCAGAGTGTGCGGTGCGTGGTCGGTCGCGATGCATTGAACGGTGCCCTTTCTCAATTGGTCCCAGAGGGTCTCCCGGTCCGCTTTGTAACGAATGGGCGGGTTCATTTTCAGCCGGGTTCCTTCCCGTGCGACATCGGTTTCGTCAAAGGTGAGGTGCTGGGGGAGGGTTTCGGTGGTGATGATGGCTCGATCGTCGTTCACCTCGGAAGGCAGGGCAGTGATGCCTTCAAGCCACTCGGCTTCGATACCGCTGGTGAGGTGCAGAACGTGAAGACGGTGGCCGGATTCCTGGGCCAATTCAACGGCCAACTGGGTGGCCAGCAGGGCCGTTACGTCGTCCCTCCACTCGGCGTGGGCCGCCATGTCCGTGCGTTCTTTCACGGCTTCAAAGCGCTCGATGAGGCGTTGTTCGTCCTCGGCATGAACGGCGATGAGCCCTCCAGTTTGGGAGAAAATCTTCTCCAGGGCTTCACGTTCGTTGACCAGAAGGGTCCCGGTCGATGAGCCCATGAAGACTTTGATGCCGCAAATTCCAGGGATGCTGAGAGGAGCGTCTGGCGTGCCGACGGCATCTTGTAAATCCGAGATGTTGTCCGGGGTGGCGCCAATGAAAAAGCCGTAGTTGTTGACGCATTTTGCCGCAGCGGTGGCCAATTTCATGTTCATGCCTTCGAGGGTGGTGATGGACGGTTTGTTGTTGGGCATATCAAGGAAGGAGGTGACGCCTCCGCTCACAGCGGCGGCTGAGCCGGATCCCAGATCCTCTTTTTCGGGTTGGCCGGGGTCTCGAAAATGGCATTGCGGGTCAATCATTCCGGGAAGGAGGTGCAAGCCACGCCCATCGATGAACAACTCGTCTTCCAAGGGCTGGAGGGTTTTGCCGAGCGCAACGGTCTCAATGAGCCCCTCTCGGATGCGAAGGTCGCCGACTCCCGTTGCATCTGGTAGCACCATCGTTGCGCCATGAATGAGCATGTTGCCGGACATGATGGTGTTCTCCATTTTGAGATGGTGGGGTTCGGCTCATCAACATGATGCAAGGATACTGACTTAGCGACGCGCGGATTTTGGCCGAAAGGCGTTGCAGACATCTTCGTTCATGTCCATGTACGGACCGCCCATGAGGTCGACGCAGTAAGGGACCGCTCGCCAAATCTCGTCAATGGTCTCTCGGATGGCCTTCGGGCGACCGGGGAGGTTGAAAATCAAGCTGGAGCCACGCAAACCTCCAACTTGGCGAGAAAGGATGGCTGTTGGGACGAACGCGAGGGAAATACTTCGCATTTGTTCCCCAAATCCGGGCATCATGCGGTCACAGACCGCTTCGGTCGCCTCGGGGGTGATGTCCCGTGCGGCCGGCCCGGTGCCGCCCGTCGTCACGACAACGCTGCACCTTTCTTGGTCGCTCAGTTCGATGAGGGCCGCTTCGACGGCTTCTTGTTCGTCTGGGACGCATCGGTAATGGGTGGTCCACGGGCTCTTGATGGCCTCTTGAAAAAAGGAAAGAATCGCAGGGCCGCCTTCATCCTCATAGGTCCCTTGGCTTGCTCGGTCGCTGACGGTCACGATGCCGAACACGGCGTGGTCCCCAACATGTTCGGCTGACCCGGACCACTCGGTGATGCGTTGCATGGTTCCACCTACTGGTCCCCGTATTTGGCGACGATGTCGGCGTGGAAGTTGTCGAGGAGCGTGTCCTCAAACAACTCGGTTTGACGCCGCATCTTGGTTGACCGAATGTGGAGCACCGCCATCAGGATGAAGACGATGATGACCAACGGGATGAAGACCTCAAGTTTGTACTGGTGCATGAATTTCACAATTCCTTCAGCGGTGTACGCCCACGTGATCGAGGCGATGGAGCCACCGATCAGCGTAGCGATAAGGACGCGCATGAACTGCATTCTGGAGAGCAATCCGAGCATGGCGCCTACAAGCACACCGGAGGCCATGAAGGGAATCCACACGAAGAAAATGAGGCCCCAAAAGCCCCATTTGTTGATCATCTCTCGCTTCTCGTTCGCCATGTATTCCACGGTGGACAGCGTGTCGCCGAGGAATTTTGTTTGCAGCATTCGCCCACCCAAGCCGTCTTGTCGGGCCACAGCGACGATGCGTTCATCGTCGGTTTGCGATTGGCGCTCGACCCGTCCGGCTCCAGCCCGATCTGCGAGGGTTGAGACTTCGTTTCTCGTCTTCACGATGAGTTCTTGGGAGCCCAGCAAGTCCTCGTTTCGGTCGTGAATAAAACGAAACAATTCGTCCTTCATCTGGGTGGAGGTCTTACGGAACCGGAAGAAAGCAAAGCGTTGTGTGGGTCGGTAAATGACGGAGACAAAGACCACCCGGTCGTCGCTGGTCACCACCGCCCCCTTCATTTGGACGTCGGTGCGGCGCGTAAAGAAGAGGTCCAAACTGTCACGAACATCGTCCTCAATACGTGAAAGGGAGTGGAGTTCAGAGAAGAAGGACGAGTAGTCTTGTCGTTCCTTGAGGGCATCTTGTTGCTCATCAACCCGAGTCCCAATGCCGACGCCGGAATCAAAGTCAATGCTATGACCTGCCCCAATGACCCGGACGTTGAGTTGGACGGGTTTGAAGACGCGGAAGAAGGCGAATTCTTCGAGCAGGTTTCGTAGAAGTTCAGCACGTACTTCTTTGGAATCGGAGAGGGTGTTCTCCGTGTTTTGGTAAGCCACCATGATGTCAATCGACAAATCTCGTATTTCGATCTTGAAGAGTTCATCGTCAATATCGATGCCCAACTGTTCGCCAACGGTGTAGACGGTGTCTTCAACGAGACGTTGAATGTGGGCGCGGGACAGGATGTCGTCGGTGTCTTGGTGGTAGACCTTGTACATCAAGGGGTAGATGACGAGCAGAGAGATGATCGAAAGCGAGAGGGAAATGAACGCCATCCACCATGCTGGAATGCCGGCAGCACCACCTGTCAGCATGGCGGTTTCTCGCCCGCCACCAATTTCGGCACCCATGAGCAGGTAACCCCAGTCGCCAAGGTCTTGCACGGACCAGCAAGAACGCGGTCCGGAATCTTCAATCCGCACGTCTGAATGTTCAGCGTCGTCAACGAACGGGAGGAAGGCAAGGGCTTCTTTTGAAATGGTGTGCTCAAAGACGATCGTTGAAGTCAACGGTCCAACGATGATTGAGGAGTTCGGTGATCTGTCTGCCTTGACGGTGAGCTCAAACACGAGTTCAAACCGACCCTCGGAAAGTTCGGAGTAGGGCGCTGAAAAGAAGGCTCGTCCTTGGTTTTGTTCGGCTTTGTTGATGGTTCTGGTTGTGCCGTTCGCACCGTAAGGCTCGTCGACGACGGACAAGGTTTGATCGTTGACCACCTCGTAAAACGTGTAGTTCAGGAAGGCCACCCCGTTGGGGAGGTTGTGGCCAGCGATGGAAAACAATTCACGGTCGGGGTCTGGGAAGATGTTCAACCAAGGCTCGTCGGTGACTTCTTCGCATTCGTCACCGATATCAAGGAAGGTGGTTGAAGCGGTGTGGTCGAGTGCTGTCGAATCCCCCAAGGCTCCCGATGACATCGAAAACAACAGCAGGGCAAAGACGGCCCCGTATGCCAGCCCAGCCAACAAAACAAAATCTTCAATTTTGGAGAGAAAGATTCGGCCTCCGCCCATGCGACGTTGCCGTATTTCCTGAAGTTCCTTGGCCTCTCGATCCTTTGAGCGGGTGTGTTCTTCGTGACTGTCGTTGGCGGAGGACTCAACGATGCCGTCCTTCGCCATGGTGGACCATACTCCCTCCGGTTCAAGAATCCTTTTCCTTCTCAGGGTTGGAATCTTGGTAGTGTTGAGTGTTCTATAGAATATAGGGGCAGGCAGTAAGCTTCCCGCCGATTGTGATGTTGGTGGGTTAGGCCGGACTTGAACCAGCGACCTCGGCATCTTCAGTGCCGCGCTCTCCCAACTAAGCTACTAACCCGTGCAAGGTTGGCGAATGCCCTCGCCATATCAAGCCTTCCGATGGGTTAGGGATACCGTGCTTCTCGTGCGGGGCCGTTCATTCAGCGCCTTCAAGCGTAGCCTTTTGGAAGGCGAACAGGCTTTCCAGACCCGCATCAGCTCCTTTCAGGAGTGCGTGCAACTCGTCGGCTGAAAAGGTGGATTCTTCCCCAGTCCCTTGGACCTCAACGTAGCGCCCATCGCTTGTTTTGATGATGTTCATGTCAACATCGGCGTTTGAATCAAGCACGTAATCCAAATCGAGGTACACCTCTCCGGCAAGGAGGCCAACGGAGACCGCAGCGAGGTCGTTGGGGATCACCGCCGCCTCGTGGTTGGCCTGCTCGATGGGGCTGAGTTGAGGGGGTGTCCAACCCTCCTTTCGTTGCTCAAAGCTGGGCCGAAGGTCCACAGGGAGGCAGTCTCCACGAGCGATGAGGCGGCGGACGGCCAGTCGAAGGGCGATGTTGGCCGCCGTGATGGAAGCACAACGTGTGCCTCCGTCTGCGTTCAACACGTCACAATCAACGTTGAGCGCCACAGGACCGAGAGCCTCGAGGTCGACGGCAGCACGCAGCGAGCGCGCAATGAGGCGCTCAATCTCTTGGGTGCGGCCCTTCGCACCGTTGCGTTCACGGCGGAAGCGAGAGTCTGTTGACCCGGGCAAAAGGGAATACTCTGCGTGCACCCATCCCTTTGTAGCGTCCCGGGGGAACCAACGGGGTAATGATGCCTCCTTGGTGCAGCACGCCAACACCACCGTATCGCCCTGCTTGTAAAGCACGGATGCAAGAGCGTTCGGGGTGAAATCCAGCGTAACCTCAGGGGTTCGCATTTCATCGGGGGCTCGTGAAAGGTTGAGTTCGGTTTTGAATTTCGCCATGTCACGCCCAGTGCGTGTTCTTCATCAAGGCTTCTCAACCGACTCGCAAGTCCGTGGGCATGTTCAAGTCATGCTTTGAAGTGGACGGGTCATGAGCCAACCCAAGGCTGTTATCTGTGCCGTTGCCCGCACTCCAATTGGAAAATTCATGGGAGCCCTGTCCTCCCTTTCAGCCGTTGAACTTGGCGTTTTGACCGTCAAAGAACTGCTGTCCCGTGCGGGTATCGATCCGGCCTCGGGTGTGGTGGATGAGGTGCTGTTTGGGCAGGTGCTCCAAGCCGGTGCGGGTCAGAATCCAGCCCGTCAGGTGGCCCTTGGTGCAGGCCTGCCCGTTTCCACACCGTGTGCCACGATCAACAAGGTGTGCGGTTCTTCCCTCAAGGCCGCCATGATGGCAGCGAACAGCATCCGTGCAGGCGAATACAAAGCCATTATTGCCGGCGGTATGGAGAGCATGAGCAACGCCCCCCAGTTGCTCATGGGTCAGCGAAAGGGCACCAAAATGGGCGATTCAAAACTCGTGGATTCGATGATTCACGACGGTCTTTGGGACGTCTACAACGACGTTCACATGGGGACAACAGGTGAAACTGTCGCAAACGAATGCAACATCAGCCGAGCAGCGATGGATGCCTTTGCTGCACGCAGCCAACAACGGGCCGCTCAGGCTTGGGAAAACGGCTGGTTTGATTGGGAGACCTTCGCTGTTGAAATTCCCCAGCGACGCGGCGACCCCATCGTTCTCAGCACCGATGAGGGGGTTCGTGGAGCAACGACGGTGGAGTCGCTTGGTGGACTTCGACCTGTGTTTGACCGAGAGGGAGCCGTCACAGCGGGCAACGCCAGCACCCTCAACGATGGGGCAAGTGCCGTGCTCGTTGCCGAGGCCGAGTTCGCTCGTTCCCAAGGCTGGGAAATTCTGGCCTCGATCGAGGATTACTGCACCTCGGGCGTGGAACCCGCCCGTGTCATGAGTGCGCCGATTCCAGCCGTCAAGACGCTTCTCGAGCGCAACGAACTGGATGTTTTGGACGTTGATGTCTACGAACACAACGAAGCCTTTGCATCGGCATCCTGCGCCATCGCTCAAGAAGTGGGCATTCCCGACGACCGCTTCAACCTGCACGGTGGTGCCGTCAGTCTTGGCCATCCCCTTGGCGCAAGCGGAACGCGTTGTCTCATCACGATGCTTGGGGTCATGCGCCGGCTTGAAGCCAACTCTGGCATCGTGACGTTATGCCTCGGTGGAGGAAACGCCGTGGCCATGTACCTGAAGCGTGCTTGAAGCCGAGCGGCGCTTGTTCGCATTCACAACGGTACGGTTGTGTACACGGGCATGCACAAGGGTCCTATACGAACGGCTTCCGTTTTCATATCTCGAAATCAACCAAGAAGTTCCAAGATGTTTTCCGGCGGGCGACCAACAACGGCCCGACCGTTGTGAACGAGCACCGGTCGTTCGAGCAATTTAGGCTGGGCTTTGAGCAGCGTTTTGATGTCTTCGGAGGATTGAAGACCGGCCATGACGTCTTTTCCGGCGTCCTTTGATCGGACGATGCCCCCCACTTTGCAGAGCACCTCGAGGTCTTCGGCGTGGATGCCGACCTCAAGGTATCGCACAACCTCCACTTCCACTTTTTGCTCGTTCAACAAAGCCAGGGCTTGCCGGGATTTCGAACAACGTGGGTTGTGGTAGAGACGCATGAGCATACCAAGGCTTCGCCCTTCATCAAGGCATGCGTGGACGCTCATGCATCGCTGCGAACGAGGTGGATTCGAACCACGGCCGCCTCGCCACGGTGAAGGTCGGATTCGTCCAACACCGTGTGTTCCACGGCTGCATAGGCCACGGACATGGGGGGTGCGCCCGGCCCGGTGAGTTCTCCAACCACCTCATCCAAGTCAAACAACAGATCGAGTGACTTTGGTCCGCCGCTTGAGAAATTGAGTTGTGTTTTGTGGTAGCCTTCCATGACAAAATGGCCCCCCGGGGCGAGGGCGTGGAGCATCCTCGGCATGTGCTTCTTGCGAACGGCAGGTGGCGTGTGGAACCAAGAGCATGCGATGAGGGCATAATGCCGGTCCGGAAAGGTTCGCAAAACGAGGTCGTCCACTTCGTAGTTCACGGTGACACCGTGTTCTTCGGCGAGCAGATGGCATTTCCGCTCGCCTTCGGACGAGAGGTCAAAAACGGTGGCGCTCCATCCTTCGGTAGCGGCCCAAACCGCGTTTCGCCCCTCGCCATCTGCGGGGAAAAGGGCTTCAGGATTTGGTTTTGGGGCGAGGTTCTCAACGATGGATTGAAGCCAGACATTGGCTTTGGTTCCGTAGGCGTAGTGGTCTTCAGCAAAGCGACGGTCCCACATGGAGCCGTCTGAGGTTTGGTCTGGATTCATTCTTCTTCCTCCGTTTTCGGTGAGGTGAGCATGCCGCACTCTTCCACGACATCGCAAGCTCCCGGAAGGGCTGCGAGTAACTCATCGGTTGAAAGGCCGGTGATTTTGTAGATGGCGTTGGCGAGTTGTTCTTTCTTCATCACGCCGGGGGCGAGGACGGCATAACGCAGGCAGGTGTTTCGGATGAGGTCGGGGGTTCCGGTGAGGATCAACGGCACACCGTTGACGGCCGCGATGCCGATCCCGATTCTCACGTCCATATCCTTGTACCACGTGCGTTGGCCTCGAATCACAAACGCCCCTTTACCGACGAATTCTCCGGTTTGTGCCGACTTTGAGACTTGGGCCGGTTTCACGCTATAGACTGTACCATGCGCCCCCCCTCCGTTCCATGCTCGGCTCCAACAGAGGGCGAGGGTTGCGGCTTCTTCCATGCTCTTTGGAGAGAGCGACGCTTCCGGAAGTTTGTCCACCAGTCGGTAAGCGGGGATGTCTGCTGGAAGGTGGGCCGGTCGCCGGTCGTCCAAAACAAAGCCTTGTTGAGCACGCAGGCTGCATGAGGGTGCCCCGTGGAGGTCGGCGTGGAAATAGAGGTCGTCGCTGGCAAGGTGCTTCTTCACCACGGCATCGTTGCCTTTGGCGTCCTTGCCGCCCACCAACAGGTGACCTCCATCCACCATCCCCCAACGATGCTGTTCAAACCACATCCGCTTGCTGCGCTTGAGACGCTTGAGTTTCCCACTTGCCCGTTGTTTCTCTTCGTTCTTTCTCGCTCGTTTCAGCTTTCGCTCGGTTTCTTCGAGGGCTTGGACGGCTCCGCTGGTCTTGTTTTTCTGCTTTCGAGCGGCTTCGAAATAGCGTTGTGCGTTTTGATGAACCGTTGCATCCAATTCGAGCAGTACCTGAGGGCCGTTGGGTGTGTTGTTTTCGTCCGGTAAGGTTGCGGTCAGCGTCCGGTCCGCAGGGGAAACGCTTTGGATCCAGTCGATGCTTTTGACCGCTTTTTTGACAGCGGGCCATCCGTCTTTTTCGACGGCTTCTGCGGTTTGTTTGAGCAGGCCTTCAACGTGGTCCCAGTGGTCTTGAATCAAGTGACCCAAGCGTTGTTGACGCTCAATTTTTTCCGAAAATCCCTCCAAGGCCTTTTCTTGCTGTTGCTTTCGTCGTTCCAAGCGCTCCACTTCGGTGGATTGCCCACGCCCTGGGCCAGCTTGGTCAAAGCGCTCTTCCTCTCGCCGTTGAAGGGCATGCGCATCGTGGGAGCCCTTCCATGTGTCGATGACTTCGCAAAGTGAAGACATGCTTACTCGAGGTATTCCGGCATGTTGTGGGAGGAGAATCGGGGTGGCTTCCACCGCACGGCTCTCAAGCCATTGCTGCTGCTCACCAACAGGAAGCGACGCCAAGATCGACTGCCAAGCATCTCCATCGGCTTCTGTCAATTTGAGCATGAGGTGCGCTTCTTGGGGTTGTTCCAAATCGTCAAGGAGCCCTCGCAGGGCTTCGAACACCCCAACCACATCGGCTTCTGAAGTTGAGGAGTTGGGCTCGAGTTCGGCCAAAGCGCAGACGGCGTTGGCGTGGGTCGCCCCGAGGTTGATTTTTCCACCGAGGGTCGAAACCAGGTCACGGTCGGAGGTCGCAAAGAGTTCAGCAAGGTCTTCTTTGGTCAAATCATATGGGTTGACCGCAGGCGGTGGAGGGGTGTATTCGACCCCTTTCTTGAGCGTCCGACCTGCATAGGAAGCGTGGGTGAGGGGTTGGATGATGATGCCCTCTTGGTCGACGAGGATGATGTTCCCGTCCCGAAAAACCTCAACGTAGAGGGTCCGCTCGCCGTCTTTGGTGTCGAAGGAAAACGCCAGGACGCGGTCGAAGCCAACCTGCTCAACAGCCGTGAGGCGTGCATTGCGCAAGTGCTTTCGCAACACCATCGCAAAGGGTGGAGGCGTCATCGGCATCGGGCGGTCTCTGGTTGAGGTGTAGATGCGCTCGCCTCGGACGAACACCAGGTCTCGTTGCGTCGACTCCTTTGGGTTGACGCGGAGCACGATCTGCTCGTAGTGGGGCATGTAGGCCTTCTTCACATAAGCACCGCTCAACGCATTGAGCTCGCGAGCCATGGCGCGCAGGTCAAACCCTGACATGGCTTTCTTCATGCTTCCACCATCAAATTCCAAACGCTGAGGTGTGAAGAAGGTTTCATGTCTCGCAGCGCATTAAGCAGCGTTATCCGCTCCTCGCTCTGAACCCTCGTCATCGTGGAAGCGAAGCAGCACTTTTCCGATGTTCTTTGCATCGTGGATGTGTTGGTGGGCTGCTTGAACTTCGCTGGCGTCAAAAATTCGGTCGATGACCGGTGAGAGGTGACCTTCCTGGATGCCCGTCATGATGCGTTCCAATTGTTGATGCATCACGGTTTCGTTGGACCATGTGCCCATATGAACGCCAAAAACACCCCGGTTGCGAGTCATCAGGCGAAGTGGGTCAAATTTCGGAGTTTTTCGAAGGGCAAGCAAGGCTTTGAGCAACGATCGCTTTCCTGTGGGTGCAGCCGCTGACAAACCGTAGGTGTACAGGCGGCCTCCCTCGGCGAGTGTGGACAGGCTCTTTCGGAGATGTTCGCCGCCGATCGGGTCGAGAATGTGGTCCACCCCTCGGCCTCCGGTTTCGTTCTTGATGACCGAACCAAAATCTTCCTTGTGGCGGTCGATGGGACGAGCCCCGTAGGAGGTGAGAACGTGGTGTTTTCCTTTCGACGAGGTGGCCCAAATCTTGGTGACGCCGGCCCATTTGCAAAGTTGCAGCGCTGCCGTACCGACTCCGCCGGCACCGCCGTGAACCAAAACCGAATGTTCAGATTCCAAATGACCCAAGTGATGGAGCATGTGGTGAGCCGTGAGGTATGTTACGGGGGTTGCTGCAGCCACATCAAGCGGAATATCGTTTGGCAGGAGGATGACGCGACGCTCGGTTACGTTGACGAAACTCGCTTGGCCACCGTTGCGCATGGCCGCAACTACGCGCTGACCAACTGCAAATCCTGTCACGTCTTCGCCGATGGCATCGACGGTGCCGCTCACTTCGTAGCCCGGTGTGAACGGGTAGTCAGGCCTTGGTTGATAGAAGCCCATTCGCATCAGCAGGTCGGCGAAATTGATACCTGCATACACCACTCGGATTCTGACCTCGCCCTTCCGGGGATGCTCCACGGTCATGGGTTGAACCCCGACACAATCGACGCCCCCCGCCTTGCGAAGCACCACCTTCACGGTCATGTTTTCGCCTCCTTCGTCACGGTCCAACGGCCACTTTGCTCAATCACGTTCCCTTCTCGTTGATGAGCCAATAGGTGGGACAGGGTTTGGTCTTCAGCCAGTGCAGGGTGGGCATCGGGTGAATCGGCATAGGCCGCAACAGCGATGTCGGCGAGTTCGCTTTTTCCCTGCTGAACGGCATGCAGCACTCGAGCATGGCGAGCGGCACGGTGTTGAATGTAATGCGAAATGAGCCGCTGTGGAATGGCCACCACGGGACCGTGACTGGGGAACACCAAATGTGGGTCAAGGGCTTTCAAGCGCTCGAGTTGCTCGATGTACTCGGTCATGTTCCCCGTGTGGGGCGGCACGAGGATGGTTCCAATACCCGCCACCATGTCGCCTGCCACCAAACCGGCTTCGCTGAACAGGCAGACATGGCCGGGATGATGGCCGGGTGTGATCAACACCTCCCATGCTTGACGGCCGAGTTGAAGCACATCGCCGTCCGAAAGAATTCGGTCACAAGGGACGCTCTTTGCCGTGTACGAAGAGCCCCAAATGGGGACGTCAAAAGCCTCCCGCAGGAGCGACATATCGGCGAGATGATCGGCGTGGCTGTGGGTGAAGACAACGGCTGCAAGTTCACCTCGATGCCGTTCCACGGCCGTGGCCAAGGCTTCCATGTCCTCTCGCATTCGAATGGCGGGGTCGACGAGAACGAATTCGCCTTCTGGGTCGCCGACCAGGTAACAATTGGTGTGGTCGGCAGGCGGCAAGGTTGCGGTCTTGATGGGGACGACTTCGACGCCGTGCGCAAAGAGAATTGCCCTTCTTCCGGGTAAACGGGCGGCGATGTCCTCCGAGGCCAACACCATGTCACGGTTGCACCGCTCAAGGGTACGTTCGATTTCCATAAGCAGGGTGACCACAGGGGGCGCCACTTTGATTTCGTGCTTCATCCAACGCCCGAGGATGTTGGTGGGAGTTGCCCACATCACCTCGGTGAATTCGGTTTGCGGTTCAAGGTCAATGGCTGGAACCGTTTCCCAAGAACCGAGGTGCAACTGCAGAAAGGTGTTATCAAACTGTACGGGACCAAAGGGCGGGGTGATGCGATGACTGAGCGTCCTGATGCCCGAAATATCGAACGGGAACCGGCCGGATTGCACCAAGGGAAGCCATTGCCGCTTGTCTTCAACGATGGCCCTCCGAGCGTCTTCGGGGAGGGCGACCGCCCCGTTGGACGTGGGCGTGAGGCCCAATTCTTCGCTCATTTCCCTCAAGATGCACGCAATGGACGGCCCCTGACTTCCCTTGAGTTGCGGCAAGGCCTCGACGGCTGCTCGGTCAACGGAGGAAACACCTCCACCAGGAAAAGCCCAGTAGTTTGGAAAAGCTCCCATCGTCACCGAACGGAGGCCAAGCAGCACTTCCACGCCATCGGGACCGTCTCGTGTGAGGGTCATGGTGGCGGTTGGACGCGGTGAGCCGCGCTTGGGTGGGGCCATGACAACGCCTTCGGGGACCTCACTCATGCCGAGGCGTTGATGACTGTCCTTTCAAAGGCTTGTGAGTGAGTGAGGCGGTGGCGGGGACTTGAAATAACGGGGCCACGAGAACGAGGCATGGCCCATGATTCGGTGGAAGAACACCTGGCCGAGTTGGCCGACTTGGTGGCCCAAGCCGAAGCGATGGGCATTGACCTCTGGCCGGAGACAAAACCACCACGTCCATGGGCAAAATATGCGCTCGCTTCCTTCATGATCATCATGATCCTCTCGTGGGTGTCAAAGGTTCTGTTTCGTTTCGTTTCGGTATGAAGGTCACGGCTTACCGCTGAGTTGAAGAAGGCGAGGTCGCTCGCCCGACCAAAGTCCCTTAGTGTAGCGGTCCATCATGGAGGATTCTGGTTCCTCCGACCTCGGTTCGAATCCGGGAGGGACTACTTCCGCTCAAACCACACCCTTTTGCTCCCAGTTCCTGAAAATGTTTCGGGCGCCCTAAACATTATACGAGTCAGGATTTTCGGGTGGCCTAAACCGCAAGGTGTCGGAGGTGTTTTCATGAACTGGTCATCACGGTCAAACGCCCTTTTTCTCTGCCTGACCATGGTTTTGGCAGGCTTGAGTGGGTGCCTCTCCAACGAAGGCGGCGACACGTTGCGAATCGCCTTTGCCGTAAAGGACGATTACGCGAGTTTCGACGACAACCCACAGAAACTCGCCGATTACCTCAGCGAAGCGACAGGAAAATCCGTGGAATTGTACGCCATCACCTCCGACGCCCTCGCCCTTGAAGCCCTCCGCTTCGGAAGTGCAGACATGGCGTTTCTTGACGGCGGTGCTGCTTGGATGGGCTGGCAGCAATACGGGCTGGAAGCGATGGCGGCCAGCACGAACGCCGACGGCCGTTCACACTACAATGCCCAAGCATGGGTGCTTACCGAGAGCGATGCCGGTCAGGCGGCCACCGACAACGACGACACAACCGACCCCTTTGCCCTGCTCGAGGGCAGCGTAACCTGCCACACCGGGTGGCTCAAATCAGCGGGGATGTTGATTCCGATGGGCTATTTCATCGGGGAAGGCTACGCTGAAGTGGTGGGGGATGAGGACGATATCGAGTCCCTGCGTTCGACCATCTTCAATCACTTTTCCGAGGACGCCGTGATTCCTGAATCGGGTACGCCCTATTACGGATACGGGGGTGCGCTTCGTTGCCTCTCCGAGGGCGAGGGTGCGGTGGCGTTCGTCAAAGACACGAGCGTCGACACGTACTGTCCCGAAAACGGAGACCGTGAGGCATGGTGCTTGGACCGGGACCGTTACACCCCCCTTCCACCGTTCGGGCAAGCCCCTTCACACCCGCTGATGTACCAGCCCGATTCAATTGACGACGAAACAAAATCCAGCTTGGTTGCTGCCTTGGTGGCGCTCAATGCTTCTGAAGACGGGCGCCAAATCCTCGCCAACATCCTCAACGCCCCCAGCGTCATCGAAGTTGACACCGCATCGCACTTGGGCGATTACGGATCGCTGATTGAGCACGTGCCCGGGATTACCGCCTACCTGGACGAGAAATTTTCCTCGGAGTGATTCAATGGAGGAAATCTTGGTCCACCTCCACGACGTGAGCATTGGCTATGACGAGCCGCTCATCGCCGGCATCAACGTCGAGATTCAAGCAGGGGATGTTATTGCGGTCTTGGGCCCGTCTGGCATCGGAAAAACCACGCTTCTTCGAACCATCGCTGGATTGGTTCGTCCGTTGGAGGGTGAAGTAGAACTTGGCGTTCCGTCACGGGGGGGCTTGGGCTACATTCCGCAACGTTTGGGCCTGGTCGGCAACAGCACCGTTCGCACAAACGTGGAAATGGGTGCCAGGGTGGCTTTGTCTCGCTGGTACTTCCCTTTCCTGCCGCTCCCTGCTCAACAACAACGGCACGCCCAGCGGGCGATGGAGGATTTGGGCATCGCCCACCTTGCTGAGCAACCCGTCCGCATCCTCTCGGGAGGTCAACAAAGGCGGGTGGCAACGGCGAAAACTCTGGCACAGCGGCCAAAACTCGTTCTTGCCGATGAGTTCCTTGGCGAACTGGACGACGACAACGTTGACATCGTGATGCAAACGGTTCGTTCGGCGATCGAAGCACAAAACTCGGCGATGGTGATGGTGGAACACCACGAAGAACTGGCCAAACAGATTGCGAATAGGATTTGGCGTATCACCGATTATACCTTGGTTGAGGAGGTGGTCGAGTGAACAAGCGCTACTACTTCTGGGGCGGAGCGCTTCTGGCGTTGACATTTTTGACCTTCATCGACCTCGCGGGCGATTGGGGCCGGTTGAGCGGCGGGTGGACGAACCTCAAGCGCTTTTTCAGCGAAAGTCTCTGGCCACCAAACTGGTCGGTGCTGGAGGCCCAATCGTATCCTGTTTGCGATGCAAGTTTTGATTTCATGTGTTCAGTCGCATGGATTGGCATGTGGGAGACGATAAAAATCGCCTTCGTCGCAACGGTGCTCGGTTTTCTTGTCGCCCTTCCTCTTTCGGTGTTGGCTGCAAGCAACCTCTCGCCCATCGAGTTGGCCATTCCCACCCGAGTCCTGCTTGCTGGCATGCGCAGTCTGCCTTCCATCATCTGGGCGGTTTTGTTCATGATCGTCTTCGATGTTGGCGCCTTAGCAGGGATTTTCGCCATGACGTTCTACACGGTGGGTTACCTCGGTAAACTTCAGTTTGAGTCGATGGAAGGCATCAAAAACGCCCCCTTGGAAGCCGCAAGGGCCATGGGCATGACGCGCAGCGAGACCGCATGGTTGGTGGCGATTCCCGAATCTGCAAACAACCTTGTCAGTCACGTCCTGTTCATGTTTGAGTACAACGTGCGCCACGGGACCGTGATTGGGTTGGTCGGAGCAGGAGGCATTGGCCTGTACATCAACACCTACCTCAAACTGGCCCAATACGACAAGGTCGTCGCTCTTCTCTTGGTGGTGTTCGTGGTGGTGGTCTTGATTGACGCCCTCTCGATGATGCTTCGAGCCGCCGTCACGGAGGAAGGCGACGTGGAACGTCCTGCATGGTCGTCGTTGTTCCTGCCCGCAGCGATTTCTTCTGCCCTCCACCCAACTCCGATGCGTTCGGTTTCGGCAGAGGACGAATGAGTTCAATCCGCAGCGATGTGGAGGGAGCCTTCCTTGTAGAAAATTTGAATCCGCTCAGGTGCCTTCTTGCTGAGCGCAGCCACGGCGTCGTACACCTCGTCTTCGCTCACCTTGAACGCCTTAGCAGCGGCTTTGGTGGACCAGGGTTGCAAGTGGAACTCGCTTTTGACGAGCCACTTCAACAGTTTTGCTTCAAACTCCGTCAACTCGTCGGCCATGGTCTTGTCAGGGGGCCTGCCCTCAAAATAGCACCGATGAGCGCCTCAACCCAAGGCGACCATTCGGCGACAACATTCCTCGGCGTCAATGTCGCCGTTGAGTAAGGTGTTGAGGGCTTTTGTGAACGGCGTGTTGAGGTTCGCATCTTCGGCTCGTTCGGTGAACATTCGTGTCGCTCGAACACCTTCAGCCACCATGTGCATCTCGTCAAGCGCTTCTTCAAGCGTCAATCCCGTACCGAGTTTTTCTCCCATGGTTCGGTTTCGTCCATGCGGCGAGGTTGCGGTGACGTACATGTCACCAAGGCCGGCAGGACCGAACGCCACTTCGGCGCGGGCCCCAAGTTCAGCGAGTAAAAGGCATCCTTCCTTGAACCCGGACATGAAAATAGCCGCCTTGAGGTTGTCTCCTCCGAGGTCGCCAACCTGTTTCAAGCCGTCAACCAAACCGCAAGCAAGCGCAACGACGTTCTTGTAGGCGCCCCACAATTCCGCACCGACCGGGTCGCTTGCCGGATGGAGAATGAAACTCGGTGTGCTCAACGTCTGGGCGAGGCGCTGTGCAATGGCCCGGTCCTCGCTGGCCACCAAGGCCGTGGTCATGACGCCGCCTGCGGCTTCAGGGGCGATGGTCGGGCCGGTTAACACGGCGAGGGGGTTTGTCTTTCCTTCCTCTTTCAAACGGGCGTGAATCGCCTCGGAGATCAAACGATTTCCGGGGGCAAGTCCCTTGGCAAGGTCGAGCAGGACATGGCGGGGCTGAAGGTGCGGAAGCACGTCTTCCAAAACTTGGAGAATGACCGAGGACGGTACGGCGAGCACCACAATCTCGCTTCCCTCAAGAGCTTCATCGATGCGCATCGTAACATCCAGACCCGGAACAGGGTGGTCGGGGAGGTATTTTTGATTCACTTCGTTCATCGTGATGGATTCGTAAACTTCCTGCTCAATGGTCCAACCTTTGACCTTGTGCCCTTCGAGCAACCATAAACGGGCGATGGCCGTCCCCCAGTTTCCCAATCCTAAAACAGTGACATGAGCCATGGCAATCGTAGCCCTCGCTCCTTCGTTGGTTTATACCATTTCGGGACAAAAATCGGATGATGTCGGCGTTTTGAGATGCCCGTGGTGGAGCCAATCAGAACAAATCGTCGTCATCCTCTTCAAATTCGATGATCTCGTTGTCCTCTGTTTTTGCAGGTGCTTTCTTTGGCTTGGAGGTTGCGGCAACCTTGGTATTCGCAGGGTCCTCAGAAGCGGGAGCTTCTTCCTTTTCGTCAGCAGGTGTTTCCGTTCGGGCATGAGCAAACTCGCTTTCCTTTGAGCGAAGTTCTTCCTCGGTCTTTCCGGTTTGGAGGGCCAATGAGCGTCGTCGGTCTTCTCGGGCTTTGCGCTCGAGTTGCTTGTGGCGCGATTTTTCGATGTTCTGCATCATGTACATGGCGTCGTGCTCGAGCAAAGGTGAATCTGAAATCAACGTGATGTCCAGCCATCCGCCGTCTTCGACGATGAATTCAGCCAACGGTTCAAAATTCAAGTCGGATTTTTTGATTTGCGTGTAGTGCATCGCATTTCCGGTTCGGTGTTCGACACCTGAAAAGTGGCAGTAGAACTCCTTGGTCCCGATGGTCTCCCGGACCATATCAAAAAGTTCTCCGTAGTCTTCTGATGTTCGCATTTGGCCGTGGCCTCGAGCGTGAATATGGGCAATGTTGAGCACCGGAATGGTGCCTTCGACGTGGTTCACCACCTCAAGCACCTCCTCAAGACTCCCCCAAAGTTCCTGGCGGCCCGAGGTTTCAACGCCGATTTTTGATGGTGTTCCGTCCTTGATCCATGGGAACACGGGGAATTCATCCTCGTCGTCATGCCAGATGGAATGAATCCGGTCAACGATTCCAGAAAAGACGTTGGCGACCTGCTGGTTTGCTGCATGGCCGCGTCCGAATTCGCCGTAGTGACCCGTGTGGAGGGTGATGTGACGTGCATTGATGGTGCGGGCAGCTTGGAGCGTGGCCTCGATCTTTGCCAAAGAGCGACCGCGTTCAACACGGTTGCCAAGCAATTCCGAGTAGTACGGGCCGTGGATGTTCATTTCGAAGTCGGTTTTGTTGGCAAGAACACCGGCTTGCCAGTATTGTTCAAAGTGCTGAGGAGCGACCATGCGAACGGTTTGCACCTCCATGGTCTCCAAACCGAGAGAAATAATGTCGTCCATCCCTTCAACGATGGTTCGCCCCTTGCACGAGAGCGGCACGCCCGCAGGTCCAAGTTTTACCGACATTCGTCTCCCCCCCGAAACCTACCCAAGGGGCACCACATGATAATCCCTTTCTGTTGGCTGTCCGCTTTCTCGGCGCTGTGGGCTTGATTTCAAGAACGAACAGATACGACTCTTCATGAAGGTGAGTCTTTAGGGGGTTTCATGGAGGAGGGTGTCCAAGAAGCCGTGGAGGCGTTCAAAAACGGACGTCCGGTATGCCTTTTTGATTCAGAAAAAAGGGAGGGCGAAACCGATCTTTTGTTCCCTGCGGCCGCTGCCGTTCCCGCCACGATGCGCCAACTCCGGAAGGATTGCGGAGGCTTGCTGTTTTTGGCCATCGGTCACGAAGTCGGGGAATGCTTTGGCCTGCCGTTCCTCCAAGACCTTCACACGACCGAGGACACCACGGCACGGCACCCCGTTTTACGCCAACTGATCACCAACGACCTCCGGTACGATGCCCGCTCAGCCTTCACGCTCTCGCTCAACCATCGGGACACGTACACCGGCATCACCGACCACGACCGCGCCCTCACCACCCGCAGGTTCGCCGAATTGACGCAGGACTGCCTTCGGGAAGGGCTGGACCAAGAGCAAGCGATGGAACGTTTGGGCGCTGAATTCCGAACGCCCGGTCACATCCCCGTCTGCCGGGAAGCCGAAGGCGGCTTAGCGGTTCGACAAGGCCATACCGAACTAGCGGTGGGGCTGGCTCGCTTGTCCGGTTTAGCCCCCGTTGTCATCGGTGCGGAAATGTTGCAGCCGGACGGCGATTTTGCACTGGGCGTTCACGCTGCCAGAGTCTGGGCGCAGGAGCACGGAATACCGTT
>Ga0181596_10000197_pt1 | contig 61254 bp, 57 predicted proteins | sample 041ome_6_FD_148655 | JGI IMG/M metagenome (GOLD analysis project Ga0181596, IMG submission 148655) | Coastal salt marsh microbial communities from the Groves Creek Marsh, Skidaway Island, Georgia - 041402US metaG (spades assembly) | ecosystem: Environmental > Aquatic > Marine > Intertidal zone... | reverse complement strand
AATTCAGATTTTAAAAAAAAAATTTAGTAATATACTTTCCGAAAAAAGGGGGGGTGGGTTCTGGATATGGAAATATCATATTATTAAAGAATCATTAAGTCTAGTTAATGAAAATGATTTAGTTGTTTATTGCGATGCTGGGACTTCCTTTAACTATTACGCAAAATCAAGATTCTTGGAATATGTAGAAATTCTTAACAGCTCTAACCATTCGAATTTCAGAATTGAATCTGAAAGTCATCATTTGGAAAAAGAGTGGACTACGAAAGAACTTTTTAGTTATTTTAAAATAAACAGTGATTCTGAAATAGGAAATTCTACTCAATATGAGGCTGGACATATGATTTTTAAATGCAACAGTGAGACACGAGACTATTTAAAAGAATATGAAAATATATTGCATTATGATCAAAAATTAATAACGGATTTCTATAATAACAAAAACCAAGAAGATTTCTTCATAGAGAGCAGACACGATCAAAGTATTTTTAGTATGTTGAGTAAAACTCGTGGCTGTGAAAAAATTTTAAATGAAACTAAATTTCACAATAGAATAAAAGAGCAGTATAAATATCCATTTTTAAGTGTTCGAAAAAGAGGCCACGGCCCAAAAGATAAGCTTAAGTATGCAATTAATTATAAAAATTTTCAGAATACTCCTAACTATTTTCATTAGCAAATAGCTAATATATCAATATGCACTTATCTTTAAAAATAAAAACTTTTGTTCTAAGTTTTCTAATAAGAAATATAAACGGTGATTATTTTCATAATTTAAATAAGTTCATTCAAATTTATAAAATTTGGAGCAATGTAAATCTAGATTCAATAAAAGGAGACTATATTGAATTTGGCGTATTCAAAGGAAAGTCTTTATACCACTCTTTTAAAACTGCGAATAAATTAATACGTGACTCTAATAGAGTGTTTTGGGGACTAGATTCTTTTGAAGGGTTTCCGGTTGATAATCATGATTTTTATACTGATCAAAACTTTTCCTCATCTAAAGAATTGGTTGAAAAAAACTTTAAGAGATTCGATAATGTAAAAATAATTGAGGGATACTTTGATAAAACTCTACTTGATGAAGAACTGCAAAATATAAAAGAAATTTCTTTTGCCTTTATTGACTGTGATATCTATGAATCAGCTAAAGTAGCTTTCAAGTTTATAAAAGATAGACTTTCGAATGGAGCATTTGTAATGATTGATGATTTTACAAGTGTAGATAAAAATGGTAATTATATTGCAAAGTGTTTCAATGAAGTATTTAGAGATAAAGTCATAGTACATTTCGACACATATTCTAATGGACAGACTTACAGAATTTTTAGTAAGTAATACTATTGAAAAAGTTATGTGAATACTTAACAATTTTTAGATGATTTGTATCAAGTTTATTTTTATGAATATTATTGATAAATTCATCTAATTGAATCTGTGCAGTTTCAGTGTGATTTGTAAAAGACAATGAAGAGTGGTTTGCTTTAGAAGCCAGAAGATTTGTTTCTGAGTAATTAACCGATCCAGATTCATAAATATCTATAACTTTTTGCATTAAATCAATTTGATACAACTTATCTTTAGTTAATATGTCCCATTTTCTTATTTTGATTTGTGATTCGCGAGAAGTTGAAATAAATACATTGGTACCTTCGAAAGAATACAAAAGATCTACTGATTCTAGAGAGTTGTTAACAGAATTTAAGTTTTGACCAACTGGTTTTAGTGTTGGATTATCAAATAAATAACCTAACACCGATATGTCATGGAGGGTTAAGTCAAAAAGTACATTCTCTAATTTTCTCTCTAAAGCTACTGACTGCGAGTGTCTGTAAATATGTATTGAGATTATATCTTTGAGATTTAATTTCTTGATATGTTGAAATAAAGGATTATAAATTTCAATTAAGCCACATCGAAATACACTTTCTTGTTTTGAAACAAGGTTTAGTAGTTTGTTTATTTCGTTTTTATCAACTGATATAGGTTTTTCTAGAAAAACAGGTATTTTTCTTTTTAGAAATTTTTCAGCTATTTCATAATGAGAACTAGTTGTTGAAGAAATGACAACTCCATCAATAAAACTCTCATCTATATTAACTAAGTTGAGGTCATTGAAATACTGAACGCCGTTTACAGTTTCTTGTTCTCTCACAAAAGAAGTGTCAACAATCCCATATAAATTGGTCTCACTGTTGTTTTCAATAACTCGTTTATGGATTTTACCCATGTTTCCCAAGCCAATAAGAAGAATGTTTAACTGATTCATTTAAATTTGTTTATTAAATTTGTTTATTTTAGATATTAAATAATCTAGCTCTTTATCTTTTGGAAATGAATAAAAAGGTAGGGAAATAACACTTTTACTTATTTTTTCAGTTTTTTCCATACTTATTTTTTTATATTTACCTAAAACAGCTTTTTGTAGGTGAATTGGCTTTTTATAGTATATGGATGCTCCAATTTGATTTTGATTTAAATAAGACAAAAACTTATTTCTAATAATTGGGGGGACTGTAAGAGTAAAATAGTTAAAAATTATGTTTTTATTCTCTTTAGTAGGCAGATTTATCCAATCAAAATGTGACAAATTATTGATGTAAAAATTAAAAAAATTATCTCTACTTTTCTTAATTTTTTGAAAGATAGCTAATTTTTCATTTAAAACAAAAGCATTTAATGAATCTAATCTCGAGTTAGCTCCTACTAATTCATGCTCATAGTTTTTTCCCTGCCCATGGTTTCTTAGTTTTAATATCTTTTTGTAATAGGAAATATTATTAGTAACAACACATCCACCGTCTCCAATGCCTCCCAATGTTTTACTTGGAAAAAATGAAAAAGCGCCTATGTCACCAACTGAACCAAGTTTTACACCATTTCCTGTACCACTTCCAAAAGCCTGAGCAACATCTTCAATAATTTTTATATTATATTTACTACAAATATTTTTTATTTCATCTATATCTGAGTTATTTCCAAAAAGATGGACTGGTATTACTGCCTTTATATTTTTATTAACCTTTTTCTTGAAATCATCGATGTCAATAGTGTAAGTTTCTGTATTTATATCTACGAAAATAGGTATAGCTCCTAGATGCATGACTACTTCTATTGTTGCAAAGAAGGTAAATGACGGAACAACTACCTTATCTCCCCCCTTAATTCCAAGAGCTATAAGACTTAGCAGCAAAGCATCTGTACCAGAATTTACAGCAACACAATGTTTAGAACCTACGTAGCTTGCAATATTTTCTTCAAAAGTGCTTACATCTTTACCACCGATATATATCCCTTGATTAAGTTTCTTGTTAAATCTCGGTTCAAAGTTTTTTATTTTCTCAAGCTCTCTTGCAGGATTAGCTAAAGGAATTTTCATACTTACATTTTAGAACCTAGAGAATTTTTTATAATAATTTGTTTAATAATAAATCAAAATTATTTAGTAAAATAAAACCTATGACTAATAAAAACTACTCCTCTCACCCAAGTTCAATTATCTCAGAAAAAGCAAGTATTGGAGAGGGTAGTAATATCTGGCATTTTTCACATATAAGAGAAGGTGCGAAGATTGGTAAAAATGTAAATATAGGTCAAAATGTTTATATAGACAAAGATGTTGTTATCGGTGATAACTGTAAAATTCAAAATAATGTATCAGTTTATAAGGGTGTGACTATTGCAAAAAATGTATTCATAGGACCAAGTGTTGTTTTTACAAATGATATTTATCCATTAGTTGGCGAATGGTCTGATAGTAAAATCGTTAAAACTTTTATTGGTGAAGATGTGTCCATAGGAGCAAATTCAACCATCGTGGCTGGAGTAAATATAGGAGACATGACCCTTGTTGGTGCAGGCAGTGTTGTCACTAAAAACCTTCCTAATAATTGCATTGCATACGGTAATCCTGCAAAAGTTAAATCAGAAGATTATAGAAAAGAATAATATTGAGTATCAATTTTCTTATTGGGACTAAAGCCCAATTTATAAAATGTATTCCAGTAATTAATGAAGCAATTAAAAGGTCTATTAATGTAAATCTATATGATCTTAAACAGCATGCACAAACAACTGATGGATTAAAAGTAAAAATTGGAGATATTTACAACTATATTGAGCTAAGTTCTAACTCAAAAGATTTGGGGAGTTACTGGGAACTAATTAAATGGTTCTCTATAAGCTTAATTAAGTTTTTACTATTTCCATCTAAAGAAATAAAACAAGAGATTTGCATAGTGCATGGTGACACTCTTTCTACATTATTGGGGGTAATAAAGGTAAAGAGAAGTCGTGGTGTTTTAGTTTTGCTGGAATCAGGTCATAAGGTCCCGGGAATATTTAAACATTTTCCAGAATCTATTATCAGGTATATTTCTGCTAAATTTTCTGATATCTTGATTGTAAATGGAATAGATCAAATAATTCAGCTTAAATCTTGGAAGGTTAGGGGTGATATTATTGAGATTTCTCAAAATACTATATATGAGAGCGTTTTAAATGAAAAGTTGACTGAAAGGGAAGATAATAATACTGTACTAGTTTCAATCCATAGAACAGAAAACTTGAATAATAAAAAGAGTTTGCAGCTTTTAACTCAAAACTTAATATCTATATCTGAAAGATTTAATACTATATGGTGTCTGCATATTCCAACTAAAAATAAATTAAAAAAATATAATCTATATGATGAGCTTTCTAAAAATGGAATAGTGTTAAAAGACTTAATTCCCTATAAAGAATTTCTAACAATTATTAATAATTCAGAATTTGTAATTACAGATGGGGGGGGCGTTGTAGAAGAATGTAGAATAATAGGAACCCCTACTTTAGTATGGAGAGATGAACATCTTGATCAAAATCATCTTTTTGATGAAAACACCAATTTAAAACTCTCATATTATAACCAGGATTCAATAAACTCATTTATAAAAAACTACAGAAAATATAAGAATCCTTTTCAAGTTAGAGATGGGTCTAATCCATCCTCTGAAATTTTAGATAATTTACAAATCTATATTTAACTTGAAATTTTCTGGTTTGCTAACAAAACGATACCAGGAATAATTGAGAACAAGATAGAAACAGCCCTTTCCACAATCATTAAAGTTATGATATTTGTTGTTGTTAAATTGAGAATATTAGCTGAAAAGATTACTATGCCATCCTTAATTCCCAACGATGCCGGAGTTAAAGAAGCTAGGCTTGATAAAACCGAAATAGAGTTGTAATAAAAAATTGACAATAATTCAGTCTTCTTAAATAAATAATTAAAAATAATTAGTGCTTCTAATCCAAAAAATAGATAATTTAAAAGAGTATAAGATATCAGCTTTACCTGTAAGTAATTGTTAACTGTTATTTTCATCCAACTAATCTTTAAATTTTTTGACCACTGAAATAAATTATTTAACTTATCTGAACTATATGTTTTAAAACTATTGAAAAGCATGAAATAGCTGAAAACAAAAATTATTAGGAATCCAAAAGCTGACAAATAAAAGCTAAAAGACCTAATTGGGTCTATTAAGTATAAAGATACTAATCCTATTGCAGAATTTAAGAAAATTGTAACGATGAAAAAATAACCATAAATTGAAACTAATTCTGGTGACTTGAGTTTATATTTTCTATTTAAATAAATCATTCTGAAATTTCCACCCGATCTGAAAGGAAGATAAAGGTTTCCTATAAATGTAAGGGAGCTCAAATATAAGCTTTCAAAGTTTGTTATTTCAAAATCAAATCCTTTGAGTAGTTCCTTATTAAAAAGGGAATTAACAATTAAAGTAAGAAATTTAATAAATAATATTGAAGAGATTAATGACAGACTTAAATTAGATAAAATACCTAATTCATGTGGATTGTTTATTAAAAAATAAACTACATAACTTAATAATGTAAAGGAAAATATGTTAATAATTTTTTTCATTTAGTTACAAATTTTTTTGTTAACCACTGTCCATATATATAAAAAACTATAATAACAACAAAAAATTTCTGAATATCTATATCGTTAACTTCAGATATATAATTTACAAAGTCTTCATTTCTTACAGGTAGGCCATATGAATCTAGTAAATCAAGGAATTTATCACTTTCAAAAAAAACAAGAATAAGTTTAAATACTATTGCTCCTAAAAAACTTGTTGTAAATATTTTTAGATAACTATTTAGTTCCAAAAATGAGTTTAAGTAACCTTGTAAATATAGTGGTTGCGTATATTTTAAAGACCTTCCAAAAGTATTTGTTGTTTCAACTAAGGCAAGTTGTGTTCCCTCTGTTGTTTCAAAAAATAAAATAGAGATTGTTGAAAAAACTGAAAATAGAATTAGATAATATTTAATTAGTTTGCTATTTTTTTTATTTTGAAATCTGTAGTACAGAATTATGGACAATGGTATAAGACAAAATAAATATCTGAACCCATATGATGAAGCAGTAGATCTCCATAGTAAAACTGCTGCAAATATCTGAAGATAACTAAATAAAATTAATATATTAAAATAAGTTTCTTCTTTTTTATTTGTAAAAAGGTTAAATAACATCAACATAAAGCCTAAGAATAAAATTGGAGAGAACCAAAATAAACCAAATTCTTGGGTGAACATTACCTTGAAAGAGTTGACCACATTTATTAAAAAGAAATCAATAATTTTCCCATCTCTACTAATAAAGTTTGCAACCTGTCCACCAGTCCTATATACGAACTGAGGGTTGAAAGTAAACTGCCCATATAAAATTTTTGTATGCAGTAAGAAAATTGCTGCACTCACAAAAGAAATTACAATAAAGTAATTATCTTTTAATAATTTATTTTTGATTTCTTTTTTTTCTGAAATCAAATAATACGACACCCAAGGTAAAAAAAGATAAAAATAGTTTACCCACCTGACAGTTAAGCCAATAGCTATAAAAATAGGTAGTAAATATCTATACTTATTAACTTTTGATGACTGATAATACTTTAAAGATAGGTAAATTATCATAGTTGCACTAAAGCATTCATAAATATGAGTCATACTGAATCTTTCAAAAGCATAGTAGACTACCCCTGATCCAAAATATATTATTAAAATGTGAAATTTTGAAAATTGATATTTTAGAATATTAAGGATCTTGAAAGTAAAATTTATTGTCAAGAATAAATAAAAAACCGAGGATAGTGAATAAGAGAGTATTCTAAAGTTTAATATTTCTTGACTTAATACATTTTGATTAGAAATTAGCCTATCAATATTATGACCCAAAAATAAAAAAGGGGATGCGAGTAAACCACTGCCTATAAAGCCAGTTGGTGCTATATTATCTTCAAAATTAAAACGCTTAGTTTCAATTCCTTTAAGTTGATTTGAATAATCTAAATCATAATCAACTGCAATAGTCTCGGCATGCATATAGTAATCATGATCATCCCCACAACAATAAACAGTATCTTGAAACCTAAAATCGATTTTTAAAAAAAGTAGTAAAACAAGGGTAATAAATATTGCTGAAAGAAAAGTATTTTTTTTAAGTATAATCATAACTCTTTAAAGAAATTTAATTTGTATTCGTACTCAGCTTTTTGAGCCTGAAATATTAAATAAACAAAAGCAAAAAAGAAAATTACGAAAACTAAAAACCAAGTGGCCTGGGAAGCAACAAGAGAACCGTATCTTATTAATAAAAATTTAATTAGGCAGTACAAAGAAATAATTAATGATGAAAAACCTAAGATGTCTAATAATGCTGAGACCTGTAAGGCAGAAAATTTTAATTTAATTTTAATTTTTTTAAGAAATACTAAAACTGTAAAGTATATCAATTTAAAGAACATTGTTAATGCACTTAAGTTACTTCCCTGACCCTGGTATGAAATTGTATTCTTAATTTGAATTGTGTTGAATTCTTTCTCAAAAGAAATATTAGAAAGGTATGTTGATAAGTAAAAAGGATATCCATACCTGTAAAATAGTTTGGGCAATCTAAATTCTTGTAATCCTTTTCTAGATACTAGGAATAATCCATTCAGAGGATCGTTTATTCTCCAGTTACCAGTAAGAAATTTTAGAAGCATAGAGGCAAAAGCATTACCGAAATATCTTATAAGTGGAATATTTCCCTCAATTCCTTTTTCCCAAAATCTATCACACTTAATAAAATCTGGTTTTTCAGTTTTACCAATTTCTTTTATTTTAAGCACATCTTCATATTTGAATTGATCATCACCGTCAATTTTTAATAAGTAATCAGAATCAGATTTAAGAAAATACTTAACCCCAAGCTCAAAAGACCGACCAGCTCCATAATTTTTTGGATTTTCTATAATACTGATATTTTTATAAGTCATTGAAAGTTCTTTACACTTTTTTAATGTATCATCTTTGCTTTTGTCTTCAACAACTATAATTTTTTCAAAATCATTAATATATTTTGAAATGGTGTCTTCTATGTATTTTTCTTCGTTATATGCAAGAATTAGTAATGTAACCACATAGCTTATATTATCAAAGAATATAGCTTCAAAATGATATTTTTAGTTAATATGTAAATAGTCCGAAATTATTTATGAATAATGAAATAAAAATTACTTATGTCTTTCTACAAGGTAGGAAACAAAGAGTAAATTCAAGAAAGAAAATATCAAAAGAGTTTTTTTATACATATTTTTATGCAACAAAAAACTATACAAACGTTGAAATTATTGAAATGGAAAATTTCGAACCTAGCATTACACAAAAGCTTCTTCGAAAACTTGATACCTTTATAAACAGATTGACAAAATTGCCAATCTATACTTATGCAGTTTTTAAAAGGAAAAACTTAAAAATATTCAAACAATCAGATTATGTAATTTTATCAAATGATCGTGTTGCATTTTCTAGCTTTCCATTAATTTGGTTAACTAAACTAGCCAACCCTAGTGTAAGTTTCTCTTTCTTTGTTATGGGATTGTTTTCTAATTTTCCTAAATACCAAATTCAAACTTCATTTAGAAATTTTTTGATAAAGATGATGCTGAAAAGGGTAGACAAAATATTTTTTTTGGGGAAAAAAGAATATATTTTTGCAAGTGATAATTTTAACTCGTTTAATCAAAAATTTATTTTTCTTCCTTTTTCTGTTGATGTTAATTTTTGGTCAGGCACTACAAATAAATCATTTGCTGAGAAGAAAGATATCCTTTTTATCGGAAATGATGGTAATAGAGACTATAAGTTTGTAGTCAAGCTGGCTGAGGATTTACCAGAATATAATTTTATATTTATCAGTGAAAAAATAAGTAAAAATAGCAACGTACCTAAAAATGTTAAATTAGTAAAGGGTAGTTGGGGAAACGAACAGCTTTCAGATGAAGAAATTCGTAACTACTATAAGGATGTCAAATTAACTATTATCCCATTAAAAAACACAAATCAACCTTCTGGCCAAAGTGTTGCTTTACAATCAATGGCGGCTGGAACCCCGGTATTAATAACAAAGATTGATGGGTTTTGGGATTTTGAGAAATTTATTGATGGTAAACATATTACTTTTATACAACAAAACACTTCATTGGAATGGAAAGCATCCATTGAGAAAATATACAATGACAAGAGGTTGTTTGAAGACCTTGTAGATAATGGCAAATTATTAATTCAAAATGAGTACAATTTAGAAATATTCGATACAAAAGTATTTAAAGAAATTGGAATAAATGAATAACACTATATCAATATTTACCACAATGACCAATCCTGAAGAGAGGGGGGATCCATGGAAAGAAGCTTTAGAGTGCTATCACTCTTTTGCAGATGAAGTGATTGTGGTTGGTGAAGAATGGCCTTATGAATTTAAATTTGATCATATTGGAAAAACATTTCAGGAAGGGTTTGATAAGGCTTCTGGCGATTGGGTAATTAGAATGGATTTAGACTATTTCTTTCATGAAAATGATTTTGCTAAGTTGAAAAATATTCTCAAAAAAAATATAGATTCACCGTCATTAGCATTTCCTCAATATCAGTTTTTTACACCCGATCGTTTTCAAGTTAAAACTAAATTGTGCATTGCTTTAAACAAGAGATATTTTCCTAATATAAAACTAAATGGTGGTGGTGATTTGTGCATGCCAACAATAAACAATGTTCAAATATTAAACACAAGTGTCTCTAGTTATAATATTCCAGTCTATCAATACGATTCTATGTTCAGAACAAAATCAATTATTGCAAAGGATAGGGCTAGATTCGCTAGAGCATGGTACAGGCAATTTAAAGACTGGGGGGAAAGAGGTGGTCCTAGTGAAAAAGAAGCATTTGAAGCATGGTTCACTATGATTAAAAAAAGATATGCACTTCACACAAATAAAATTTCCATAAAAAAACATCCCAAATTCATATCTAGTAAATTAGAAAATTTAAAACCGGAACACTTTGGGTATTCTGCTTTTGGGTTGCAGGGTAAAACCAAGCGTGAATTAAAACAATACCTAAAGGGCTACAGGGACCGTTATTTAATTTAAGGTTTTATAATTTTCCATGGGTTATCAGCTGGACTGATTAATTCATGAATCATCGCAAGGGCCCATGTAAACAATATTGTTCCATGGATATCGGGAGTGTCCTGTCCATTTGATATTTTTACACCATAATAATTTTGTTGGCTACTATTTGTAAAATAAGAAAAACCACCTTGGTCCTGATAAAAGTGCGCTGAAATCAGTAACTCAAGGTTTTCTAGAAAAGATACTATTTCACCCTTTCTGTAGTCCGTTTCAAGTGAACACCTGTATAAAACATATACAATATCAACCAGGTCACAGCCTTCGCTACTTGGAGAAGTATTTAAACATAAGTCAATCAGTTTTTTTGGATAGTGGATATTTATTCCTAACCAATCTAAACCAGTTAGTACTTTCATTGCACCATTAATTGCCTGTGATTTTGAAGGCTGATTGCCTACGTAATACGCACCATCATTTGGATTTACTTTATTCATAATAAAATCAGACATTTTAGCTGAAAGAAGTTCTAATTCTTTTTTATCATTTATTTGAGTAGTTATGAATACTGACAATCCAGAAAATTGCGCCCCTGCTCCCCAGGGTTGAGACCAATCAAAATTATCTAAAAATACATCTAAATCTTCTTTTGGAAAATCTAAATAGGGTTTGGATATAGTTTTACCTACTTGATTTAAAGTAGCAATACATTGTTTGGTTTCGGCTCTTACTGAATTTTGAATAAACATAGAGTTTAATTCATAATTTTTATAAGTAACTGTATTAAGAAACCTCTTAGCTGTATCTTTAGCCATTATTCTTAATCTGTGTTTTTTAAAATAATTTAGATATTCATTATCAATAAAAGAATTTTCTGGAAATAATTTGTTCGTAGTCTGAAAACTATTTATAAAATTTCCCCATTCAGACTTTTTTATTTCATCAAGAATATCCCACTCACCTGTCATATAAAACATTTTTAAAGAATAAACAGAAAATCCTAATTTAAGCTTTTCGCCTTGTTGAGTAATTCCATGATTTACAGGTAGAAAATGAAAGCCTTCACTATTAAGCATTAAACTATTGAGAAATTTCTTGTTATTTTCTTTAGCTGATTTTGAAAGTTTAAGTATCTTCATCTGCTGAGTTTTACATACAAGCCAGTAATCCTGTTTATTTCAAATTTAATTAAATGAAAATCATTTTTCAATAAAAAATTGTTTACCTCAATTATTGTATCTTTTTGCTCGTGCCCTCTCTCTGGTCCAAAGTCAACTGCAACATACTGTACTTTTTTTAGAGTTTCTACAGCTCCTTCTAGTACTTCAGGCTCAAACCCTTCTGCTTCAACTTTTAGTAGCTTAATATTATTTTCTGTTTTAATATTGTCTAATTTTTCCACTTGGATAGTGACTTTTTCATTTTCACCAAATGCAATAGCAGAGGAGTTTCCACCCATTGAATCCATAAAAAAATCTATGTTTTCACTTTTATTTGAAAGACCAATGTTATAAATAATACTATTTTTACTTGTATTGAGAATGCAGCATTCATATGCATTTTTATCAGGTTCAAATGCATAATATTTCAAATTATTGGTATCTCTACTTAAGGCCAAATATAGTTCGCCGACATTTGCCCCACAGTCGACAACTACATCTCCATCATAAAATTCAATATGATCCAAGCTGTAAGAACTTAGAAGTCTTTCAAAGTGTAAGTCTGAATTGCGGAGAACCCTAAGTATTCTTTTGTTTGGAAAGTAAATATACTTATTATTTTTTAAAATTTTAAAATATAGACCATTTGTAAATTTAATATTTCCATCGTTTTTAAAAAGTAAATTCATGAAAAGACAAAATATACGACCATTTATATTTTTTATAATTAGAGATACAATTTTTCCTCCAATAATAAGGGAAGCTTTCTTGAGAAAAGAAATTTTTTTATCTTCTAGTCCTTTTAACATGAAAGGCGGAATGTTAATTAAATATGGTAGCTCGCGTTTCATATATTTTATTTTAAATGCCATAAATTATTTATATGTCTTTATTAAATTAAAAAGAAAGTAGTCTATATTGGGTTTTGAATGAAAGTTTTAATACTTGGTGGAAATGGTTTAGTAGGATCTTCTCTTAATAAAATTCTGAATGAATCAAAAAAGGTTCAAAAAGTATTTGCCGCGACTAGAAGAGACGCCGATTTATTCTCATTATCAGATACTCAATCTTTGATAAATACATTTAGTCCTGATGTAATTGTAAACGCTGCTGCAAAAGTGGGTGGGATAAATGCAAATAACACACAGCGTATGGAATTTATAATTGAAAATCTAAAAATAAATATGAATGTTTTTCAAGCTTGCATAGATGATCCTAAAGTAAAAATAATTAACTTGGGAAGTAGTTGTATTTATCCTTTAAATGCTGAAAATCCTATTTCCGAAGATAGTTTTTTAACAGGAAAACTTGAACCTACAAATTCACCTTATGCAATTGCTAAAATTGCCGGTATTGAAATTGGTAGAGCATTAAACCTGCAGCATGGAAATGATGTTATAAACTTGATGCCTACAAATTTATATGGTCCAAATGATAATTTTTCCAAAAAAAATAGTCATGTTATACCTGGATTAATAAAAAGAATGCATGAATCAAAGAATGCAAATACAGAAAATTTTAAAATTTGGGGTACAGGAAGTCCACTCAGGGAATTCCTGTTTGTAGATGATCTTTCAAAAGCCGTAGAATTTCTAATCGATAAAAAAATTGATACTGATTTACTAAATGTTGGTAGCGGAAGCGAAATTACAATTAAAAATTTAGCAGAAAAAATTAAGAAGATTATTGATTACCAGGGAGAATTAATTTTTGATAGATCAATGCCTGATGGGAACCCAAGAAAATTGATTGACTCACAGAAAATAAATAACCTGGGTTGGAAACCTTCTATTAATCTTGAAGAAGGCTTAAAAATTACTTATTCCTGGTTTTTAGAAAATAACTAGCTAGTTGGATTTTCCCATGTTGGCTCGAGCAATCCCTCTGACACCAAGACTTTTTCTCTTTTAGCTAAATTCAAATCACTTTCAACCATCATCTCAACTAGAGAATCAAAGCTTGTTTTAGGCTCCCAACCTAATTTTTCTTTAGCTTTTGAAGGGTCACCCAAGAGATGTTCTACCTCATTTGGCCTAAAGTATTTGTCAGAAGTTTGGACGTAATCTTTCCAATTTAAATCTAATTTTTTAAAAGTTGATTCTAAAAAATGTTTTACTGTGTAGGTTTCTCCTGTTGCTATCACCCAATCATCGGGCACATCATGCTGAAGCATCATCCACATAGCCTCTACATAATCGCCTGCAAAACCCCAATCTCTACTTGCCTCTAGGTTTCCCAAGGTAAGCTTTTTCTGCAACCCCAGTTTTATCCTAGTAGCGGCTCTTGTAATTTTTCGTGTTACAAAAGTTTCACCCCTATGTGGTGACTCGTGATTAAACAATATACCGTTTGCACAAAACAAAGAATAAGAGTCGCGATAAATTGAGGTCATATGGTGCGCAAAAACTTTTGCTGCAGCATAGGGGCTTTTGGGATCAAGTAATGATTCCTCATCTAATTTTCCCTTCATCTGACCACCATACATTTCTGAAGATGACGCTTGATAATATTTTATTTCTTTATCAGAATTTTTTATTGCTTCAAGTAATGAAAGGGGTCCTAATGTGCCAGTTTGAGTTGTGAATACCGGATTCTTAAAAGATACTGCTACATGAGATTGTGCTGCAAGGTTATACACTTCATCTGGTTGAATTTTATTTATAAGAAGATTTAAAGATGATGAATCAATTAAATCAGAGTAATAAAGATTTAACTGTTTTGTGTTTTGATACTTTGAAATGAGTGGGTCAATTCGACTAGTATTTATTGACGATGACCTTCTGATTGTTCCGTGAACCTCGTAATTTTTTTCTAAAAGAAGTTTGGATAAATAATGACCATCTTGACCGGTTATACCTGTAATAAATGCTTTTTTCATATTAGAAATTTTTTTTACCCATATAATTCAATTACCTTGACTTTAATAGAGTTTTTTAAAAAGTAATATAGGAAAAAATAATAAATTAGAGGATATTGAACACCTTCCATAGTTATATCTAAAGATGAAACAATAAACGATGGTATTATATACATCAAAATTTGATAATTTTGATTATTGTCTTTCCAGTATTTGATTAACCCTATATGAAAAAGTAAAAATAATAGTAACTGAAAAATTCCGCCCCTACCAAGTATGTTTACAAAATAATTATGAACATGTTCATTTAAACCATCTCTACCTAGCCTTCCAGGGGCAGTCGGATCTAACATGGCTGGAAATATTTCGTTGTATCCATAACCTTTAAGAACATTTCCTTCATCGATCATGTCATATACAATATCTTGCCAAATATCTAATCTCCAATTAGTTGTTGGGTCTGTCGACTCTAATCTTCCATAATGCCAGTAAAAAGAAAAAAGTACAGTTACCGTTTCTTTTTCTTGGGCTAGGGAGGTAATACTGTCTGAAATGATATCAGGTGTTGCAACTTGAATTATTTTTTCTACTGTAGGTTTGTTTAATTCCTCTGCTCTATCAATTCTAAGTGTCGAAAAAATAAAGAATAATGAACTAATTAATAAATAAATTAGCACCCTTGTTTTATTGTTTACAATAAATCTTCTTGAGTAAATTAGTTCGAAACACATGTAAATTACAACTCCTAAAAAAGAGCCTCGACTTGAAAAAAGTAGAAGAGGCAAAAGAGTAAAGCTAGTCACTAGAAAATATAAAAATCTTCTATTTTGTGACCTAATAATAAATTTCATCAAGAAATTTAATGCTGCATACCCGATGAACAAATCTGATGGTTTTAAAAATTGAAATTTGTCAGAATTTTCTTTAAAAAAGTCAATAATAACATTTGGATAGTTTCCAGATGAAAATACATATGTTACAAATGGAATGATGAAAAAAAAAGTTAATATATCCTCAGTTTTAATCCAAGAATTAAATTTATAAATTACACCAAAAAACAAGAATGATATTGTCCATATGTAAGAACTTGACTTATAGGTGTAGGCAGTTAGTAAATTTCCGTTATTTAAAAAAGATACAATTAAAAATGAGATAATTATGAGTTTTTGAGAGTAAAATTGTAAATTATTAAAGTAAAAATCTTCAAGATATTTTTTAGGAGTCAAAAGAAATATTATAGAAAGAACTAATCCTACTCCGGTTAGCAATTCTCCTAGTCTGAAACCAACTATATACAACCCCACTAGAGATCTGTTAAACAGCATGATTGAAAATAAGAATATTAAAAAAGAAATCTGTGCAGATGTTGTTAAATTATTTATTGAAAAAATATTTTTTAACTTCATAAAATTATCTTAATTCTTTGGGTTATTTATTGAACTTGGCTTTAAACTTTTTAAATTCCAAATTGAGTTTCCTGGATATTAAATAAATTATCTGATCAAAGATATTTATCCTATAAGGCATTTTTCGTTTCTTAACAATCTGTTCTCTAGAATTTAATAATTCAATGAACAAATTTTCATATTCTAAACACATTTGATCTGAATTATGAGGATATGATATCATATTATCTTTTAGGTTTGAAAAATTTAAGATAAATTCTCTTAAAATAGTTTCGAAATTGTTTTCTGTAAATTTTAACCCATAGTTTTCACAATATTCCGGTATTCCACCACTATCAATGTACATGATAGGCAACCCACACAGAGCACCCTCGATGTGATGGTTTCCAGACGGTTCATTAAGCGAGCCTGTCAAATATGCGTGATGTTTTTTAATCTCATTTGCTAAAGCTGTTCCTGAGAGCGGGCTGACAACTGTTGAATTATGAAACTTAAGCTTCGAAGGAAGGTTACCAATATATGTAAATTCTAATTTGTCTTTGTATTCATTTTCTGAAAGAAGTTCATCTAATTTTTTATAGATAGCAAAACCTTTGTTCCAGTTTGCCCCCCAATGATGAGTTACTATCTTTAAGGGTTTTCCTGTGGTCCAAACATCAGTGTTTTCACTATTAAATAATTCGGCATTTGCTCCACTTAATATAACTTGCAACTTATCATTTTTAAGTCCTTGATCGATAAATAGATTTTTTAACCATGTGCTAACAAAAACCGTTGAATCTGCAACCCTGTTAGCTTCAATTAAATATTTATTTACAAAATTAGTTTTTTTTCTTTCATCACACTCGTTTACTCTGTGAACTACGAGCACATTTTGGTTTACGAGCTTTTGATATTTAAAAATATCCATATGAGTAAAAGCAGAAGATTCTGAAGTTTTCCTCGGCTCCGTTAAAAGAATCAAATCAATGTCATCATGATTTAAATGGTTAATAACAGTATGTCCTTTTTTTTCTAAATATTGAGTAAGGTTAATTGCAAATAAATTACCGCCCCCCCATGGACCTTTTTTAATATTTGTTCCAATACTTATTTTCATAAAATTTTCTCGAACATAGATTTATACATATTGAACCATTCAGGGATTACAAGCTTGGAAGAGTTTTCATATGCTTTTTGAATATTAGGCCGAGCTTGTTGATAATTATCCATATTAAATATTGAACTTTTATCCAATATGTAGGACGCTAAGCCTACATCGGTCGATATGAGAGGTGTTTTAGTCAAGCCACATTCAACAAGTGCCTGTGGGCCTCCCTCAATTCTTGATGTAACTAAATATAAATCTAAACAGTTATACAATTCGTTAAGCTCAGAAAATGTTGTCATCTCAAAAAAATTAAAAGGTATATTTGAATCCTTTAAACTTTTTATTAAATATTGTCTTCTTTTACCAGTAAGCAGGATCCTTAAATTTGGGTATCGTTCTTTATAATCTTTTATGATTGTCATAAATTGATCTGGTCCTTTTGATAGCTTTGGTGAAATAAGGTCTTTTCCTTCAGTGTCTCTTTGAAAAGATCCAACTAAAAAAGAGTCTTCAGGAATGTTGTATTTCTTTTTCAGCATTTTTTTGTTTTTTATTTCAAAGAAAATATTTTGATTAACCCAGAACGGTAAAGTAAAAATTTTCTTGGAAACTAATTTTTCTAATTGCTCTTCAGTTTTTGATGAAATAGCATGATAAAAATCCACAAAGCCATCTCTTTTGTAAAAGTTTTTTTTCTCTTTACTATCGAATTTTGATCTATCAATATGGTGGATTGTGCATACAACAATCTTGCTTTTTAAATACCTTTTAGGAATTTTTTTCCAAGTCCATGGCGCAATTATCCAAACAATGTCGGCTTCTTTAATATTTTCAGTAGTGATAAGTTGATTATTGGATACCCACTCTTCTCTAAACCTATCAACAACCCATGATTCATTTGCACTATTTAAATATATTTTCATACTTTTATAGGATTCAAATTCTTTCTCACACAATCTGCATAATACTTTTGTTCTCTTTTATAGTTCGTCGAAATATTATTATTCATGTTTAAGTAATAAAGTGGTTCTTTCATTAGAGATACTTTATAGCCACTATATAGAAGATCAGTCATTAACTTATAGTCTTGGGAATACTTAAACCTATCATCATATCTGCCTATTTCATCCAACACTCTCTTTTTTATTAAGAGAGTTCCATGTATGAATGGATTTTTGTATTTTATAATCTTTTTTAAAGGTAGATAATGTGAATAATTAGGGATAATTTTATTTGTTCCTATAACATTAGCTCTTGCACTTACCACATCTAAATTTTCAGATTCAAGTAGTTTCATTTGTTTATCAATCCTATCTATATGGCTGTAATCATCGCCATCCTGTCGAGCTATAAACTTTCCTGTTGATTTACTAATTAAAGTATTTAAAGATTTTGTGAGTCCTAGATTCACTTCATTTTGATAAAGATTTATATTTTTGTGTTTCATTGCAATTTCTTTACATATTGCAAAACTTTGATCAGTAGAACAATCATCCATGATATTAAGCTCAATATTTTGATAGCTTTGACTTAAAATACTAAATATAGCTTTTTCAATAGTTTGTTCATTATTATGAATACTCATAATTATCGACACTTTATTATCCATTTGAATCAATTACAATCTCATCAAATTCATCTAATAAACGTTGTTTGTCTAAAAACTTTGAAATATACATTTTATTCATGGCCCCCTGTTGTCTTGGTTGGTTATTTGTGAGTAATAACTCTAATTTTTTCTGTAAATCTCCATAATTAAATTGTTCGAAAGAAAATGAATAATCCAGTGGATAGAACTCAGCTATACCTCCTGATTTTGGAAAAACTGATGGTACACCTAAACGAGATGCTTCACACAAGAGAGTTGGTTGGCCTTCAAATAATTTGGTTGCAGTTACGACTCCTTTTGATTTTGATATAAAATCAATAACTTCATGGTTTGGTAACTGTCCCAAAAATTGAATTTTTTCAGAGGAATAAATCTTTTTTAATTCTTCATAGCTAGGACCAACACCAATTATTTTTAATACAGATTTGTTATTTCTAATTTTCCTAAAAGCGTCAATAAGCTCCTTGACTCCTTTTTCTGGTGAGATTCTGCCAGCATATACTATAAAATCTTCTACTGACCTATCTCTCTTATTTTTAGTAACACTAATGTAATTTGGCAATACCTTAATTCTTTGTTTTTCGATACCTAGTTCAATTAAGAAGTTCTTATGAAATGTCGTTAAAACCAAGATTTGAAAATCAAGACTTTTAATAATTTTAAAATACTTTTTTCCGTATCTATTTACTATCAGTGATTGTAGCCACGAGTCTTGAAAATATTTATTAAAGGTTCCAAGTTGATTTTTATTTAGACCACAAGCCTGGCAGAGTTGGTTGCTGATGAGATGGTTTTTTGTAATATAAGACTTCGTACAATAATATCGAAAATTATGAAGCTTTAAGATTGTATAAATATTTAAACTTTTTAGGATTCTAAATATTCCCAAAGATCCTTTAAACCAAGTGTTGTGGACATATGCTATGTCAGGAGAAAAATCTTTTAATATTTTTTTTAATTGCTTATTACTATCCATGTTTGAATTTATTAAAAACCATAATGTTTGTTTAAAGTAATTTTTTATCGAATTATCAAAAAGTAGGACTTCTACTTCAAAGTTTTGTCTAAGGAGATCTATTTCTTTACCGACTGCAATGTCTTCACCCCCAGTAAGCCTGTATTTGTTGTGTATTACTAATATTTTCTTCATTATTTATTTAAAATCACTATATCTAGATTAATATGAACTCGATGCATATAGCTTTGTTTTTTACATATGAAATATCTGTCAAAGACTGGTTAGCTGCTGGTCTTTTGTCTCGAGAAATTGAATTATATAAACAAATCTCAAATAGTACTGAAATAGAATTTACTTTCATTACATATGGTGATGATGAAGATATTAAAATTTTGAGTGAATACAAAAAGATTAAAGTGATTCCAGTAGGGAAGTATTTAAAGTCGAAAAATAAAATTGTTAAATTTATCCAATCTCTAATTATTCCCTTCAGGATAAAAAAGGATTTGAAAAATATTGAATTAATAAAAACTAATCAACTATTGGGTTCCTGGATACCAATAGTTTTGAAGCTTTTATTAAAAAAGCCACTAATAATTAGAACTGGCTACGACTTATTAGAATTTTCTATAAAAGAAAAAAAATCTATACTAAAAATTTTGTTTTACTATTTATTAACTTTATTTTCATTATTATTTTCAGATAAATATTTTGTATCTTCAACAAACGATTTGAGTAATTTGAATAAAAAATTTAGTTTAATCAAAAATAAAAATATTGAATTAAGACCTAACTGGGTAAATATTCCCAAAAAAATGAAAAATAATATAGGCAGAAAAAAAGATCGGATACTTATGGTTGGTAGGTTAGAAGATCAGAAAAATTACCACAGCGTAATTAAAAATCTTGCAGGGTCTAAATTAGCTTTAGACATTGTTGGTGAAGGGAAATTAAAAAAGAGTATTTCAGACTTTGGTCAAGAGAACGATCTAGAAATTCATTTTTTAGGAACTTTAGATCACAATTTGCTTATTGAAAAATATAGAGAATATAAGTTCTATATCCTCTATTCAAAATTTGAAGGACATCCCAAAACATTATTGGAAGCAATGTCTCAGGGTTGCGTGCCGTTGGTTCTGAAAAATCAGAATGTTGTGGAGATTGTTAACCATAAAGTCAATGGTGTCGTATTAGCAAATGAAGCAGAATCTTTAAATAAATGGATAATGTATTTGAATGAAAATAATAATGAATTTATGAAACTATCAATGAATGCAAGAAATCATGTTGCTAATACATTTTCTTTAGAAAAAAGTCTTCATGTTGAATTACAAGACTACAAAGATTTAATTAACAAATAGCTTTCTTTGCTCGTCAACTATTTCTATTTTTAAATGATTATCAACATTTTCAAAATTTTCAGGATCATGTGTTGAATTTATAATTGTAACTCTTTTATTACTCAAAATTTCAAAAATTAGCTTTCGAGAGGTGTCATCTAAATTTGCAGTAGATTCATCTAAAATTAATATATCTGGTTCTGACAATAAAGCCCTTACAAAGGCTATTTTTTGCATTTGACCAGATGATAGGCTTTTATTATCTATAGGTTTTTCTAGGTCATAATTGCTTTCTTCTTTAAAAATTTGAAATAATTTTAAATAATCTAAAATATCTTTATCTGACCAAGTTCCATCATTTCCATAAAGTATATTTTCTTTTAAGGACCCTGTGAAAATCATTGGTGTTGCCCCAATATAGCCAAACTTTTTATTATTGGCATAAACTTTACCTTTTTGTGAATAAAAAACTCCGGCAATTAAGCCTAGAAGCGTGCTTTTACCGGATCCATTTGGTCCCGTAATTATTGTATGGGTATTCTTGGCTATTTCTAAATTTATGTTTTCAAATATGTACTCATCACTGTTGAAATATTTAAATGATAGGCCTTCTATTTTTATTGCATATTTTTTTGTCGAATCCTCAGAAACGAAATTATTTTTATGTACAGAAATTTTATTTTTTTCCATTTCATTAAATTTTTCCATATGAACATGGGAATTAATAATCTGATTAGTAGAGTTAGTGATCGCACCTAGCGACTGGAAAAGCCTTAGGGTAACTCCTATAAAATCTAATGTAATAACTTTTGCGACTGAGCTAACAGTCATTAATGCTGAAAAAACAAACATGGTTGTAAAAGAAGGTAAGAAGGAATTAATTGCCCCATATTTATGATTTTTTAATGTTGTTGAGGAATACTCTCTAAATGTATCGTGGTATCTTTCTATCTCTTCTTCGTCTTTTTTAAGAAGTTTTATTAAAAACATATTTTCAATAATTCTTTGAACTTCTTGATTTGACTGCTGACCAAATTCGTAGGATTCGTGCATATAGCCCCTGGCTTTTTTTAGAAGTATTTTTGTTGGATAAACAAGAACTAATGCCCCCAGACCAAATGTAGCAACAGTTCTTATATCTGAGATCACTAGATAGACAGAAAAAGCAATGACTTGGAGTACTGAGTTTATGAAATTAGTCAGATTTGAATAAAAGTAAGAAATATGCCCTGACAGTACATTTAAATAGAAAAAGCCATCAGCAATTGAATAATTTCTCTTATCAAATACTTCTTTTAGAAGAAAAACATTAATATTTTCTCGAACTTCTAATTCAAGTGTTTTTAACATAATATTTTGCAAATATATGAAAACAAATCTGAAGAAAACAATCATTGGTAAAATTATTTTGTAGTCTAATATGAATTCTAAAATTGGAGTTAAAATATTATCTTTATCATATGAGCCAGTAAGAATTGCCGCGAATAATAAGATGATCAGAATATCAAAAAATGCACAAATTTGTGAAAATATCACAGCTTTAGCTATTATTAATTTTTTGTTATGGGTACCTGTTAATTTAGAGACGTAACTTACATCACTGATAATTTTTTTAAACAATTTCATTTATAATCAATCAAAGTATAATTTATTAAATTTCATTTGATTACTGTTATATAATTAAAAATTAAAATACTGTAATAATATTTTATATACTATTAGGTTATGAGTATTGAAGACTTTAAAGCAGTTACTTTTTCTAGTAAAGGCTACATAACTATCACAGAGAATCTATTTGAATCAATTAATCAAAACAATGTCAACTTAAAAATTGAACTTTATGCTCTTGATGAAGAAACTTATAACTACTTTTATCAAAAGTATCCAAATATAGAAGTGAATAATGAAATATTTTTCAGTGCCGACAGCAACCTTTTTAATTACTTTGACGATAAATTTGGTGAAATAATGTTAAAAAAATTTCATATAATTTTTTCTGCATTAAATAAAAGTAAATATGTTCTCTACTTAGATGGGGATATTGTCGTAAAAAAAGATATTAGAAATTATCTTCAAAAATACATTGGAGAGGCAGATATTGTATTTCAGAATGACAAAAGGCCATCCAAACCTAATCAAATAAATCTTTGTGCTGGATTTATGTACATAAAATCAAATAAAAAAACTCTAAAATTTTTTGACCCTGCAAAGATGCCCGTTAAGAAAATTGTAAATTATAAAACGCATGATCAAACACATATAAATAAATCTAAAGCTAAATTTAAATATAAAGTTTTACCTCTAGATATTTTCCCAAATGGTCCTCATTTTTACAATAACAATTCAAAATTAGATCCCGCAATCATACATTTTAATTATCTTGTTGGTAGTGATAAAATTGATGAAATAAAAAAATATGGTGAATGGTATTTAGATAAAAATATTTAATTAAGTATCGAAAACTGTTTTTCTCAGAATTTTTGTAGTGTAAATTTTTGATTTATCTAATATTTTTTTAAGAATATTTCGATCGTAATCAATTATCTCTTTTAATTTTTCATCATCGATTTCTTTAAATATAACTTCTTTCTCTTTCAAAAGTTTCACAGTTGAGAGTTCATTAAAATCAAACTCTATTTTTTTCCTGACCCTTTTTGACCATTCTACATCTTCTCCTTCACCCCAAAGTAATTGTTCGTTTAACTTATTTTTTGTCATGAAGTCCTTCTTAGCTACCCAATATGCTCCTGAAATATACATATACTTAGATAAGTTTTTTATATGATAAGGCATTAAACATCCCCTAGTTTTAATAAAATATTCATCAAATTTAGTATTATTCAGTTGCCAGAAAGTCCAATCTCTATATCTTTGATTATTATTAGTCAATATTTTGTTAGTGCAGACTTTAAAATCTTCACCGTGAGCCATATATCCTTCGTACCAACTGGCATCGAGTTTCAAATAATCATGCATGTAAACTATATTTGAATATCTTGATTCATTTGTGATGATATTCTTTTTTTTTGTTATCCAGCCTTCTTTTTTGCTTTCGTCAAAATTAATTTGTTTAATATTTTTATTTTTGTAATTTTTATTAGTTTCTCCAATGAGTACTACTTCAAAGTTAGGTATTTTTTGTAAGTATATACTATCTATTACTTCATCAAGATATTCGTCGGATAACTTTGATGTAAGAATACCAAAAGAGAAATTCATAAAAAGTTAAAGTTCTTGTGTGTCGTAAGAAGAAAGAAAGTAATTCAAGTCTTCAGGTGTTCCTATGCCCCACATTTTTTCAACATTTTTAATCAGTATTTTCTTACCATCAGTAATTGCCTCATTGTAAACAGGGCAAACATAAAATTCATTATTTACCCTTTTGTCAGAATCTATCATTTTTTCAGCATAATTAACATAGTCTTCACCCTTTTTCCAGTAATACACCCCTACTGTTGCGTTTTGACTAATTGGTTCTTTTTCAGCAACTAAATCTACTAATCCAGATTCATCTAAACGAGCATATGACCATTTTGGATGAGAGCTCTCAAATGTAAGAATCCCCCCATCAGCTTCGGTAGTTGTGAAATAATACATAGCTTCATTTTGATCCCAATTTATAAACTGGTCAGAGTTAGCTATAAGTAATGGCTTTTCATTATCAATATACTCTTTTGCTAATAAGGTTGTACAGGCTGCACCTTCTGTTAGGCCATCTGTAAAAATAACTTTGCAGTTTGGCTTTAAAATTTCTAATACTTTTTTTAGATTATATTTTTCATTATGTTCTTCTTGAATTATAAAAATAAAGTTTGCATCAATATTTAAATTTTCTACTACTACCTGAATCATTGGCTTACCATTAATTTCAATTAAAGGCTTAGGAAAAATATAACCTGCATCAGAAAACCTACTTCCTAGACCAGCCAAGGGAATTAAGACATTGAGTTCTTTATTTACATACATGTTGTTAGAATACCCTTTATTTTCATAATTAAGTAAGTTACTAAAAAATTCCTGGTCTAAATCTGAACTTTTATTGATAAACATTGTATTCGCTCCACTCATCTCTGCGCCTTTTCTACCAACTGGTGAGTCTTCAATTATTAAGGTTTCACTTGGGAGAACTTGAAACTCAACCATGCATTTCCAATAAATTTCAGGATGGGGCTTTGCAGTTTGTACATCTTCATTTGACAGTATTAAATCAAAATATTCGATAATACCTAAATTAGTTAACACCTCTTCAACAGTTGTTTTGATGCTATTACTCGCACATGCAATTTTAGAATTTTTAGACAAAGTTTTCAGATTTTCTCTTAAGAATTCATCTTTATTAATTTCCCCTAAAAGCTGGCTGGTATAGCTTTGTTTTTTACTCCAAATCTTTTCATGTAAATTTTCATCAAGTCCTTTTGTTTTCGTTAAAAGTTTAAGTTTTTTTTGGGTTGGCAGTCCGTCATAAGTCTTTAAATGATCAGTTTCTGAAATTATGAAGTCTTCACCAAATTCTTCAAGAGCTTTGTTTAGAGCTAAGTAATGAATTTCTTTTGAGTCATAAAGAACTCCGTCTAAATCAAAAATTACTAAACTTAACATTACTATTATCATATAAAGAAGAAAAAAATATGGAAATAAAACATTTTATATCTCATCGAGGAAATCTTAAAGGTCCCAACTTAGAAGAAGAAAACAGGCTCAAATATATTAATAATGCATTATCAAAAGGCTTTGAATGCGAAATTGATGTTTGGTATTTAAAAAATCAATTTTTTTTAGGACATGATGAACCGGAAGAGGTAGTTAGTCTAGATTTTATAATTGAAAATGAAAGTATGCTTTGGATACATTGTAAAAATCTAGAAAGTATTCAAAAATTTACAGAAATCAAAACCCCCAATTTTTTTTGGCACGAAAAAGATAAATATACCCTAACAAGTCAGAATTATATATGGACTTATCCAAATCAAATCACAGATAAGAGATGCATCATAGTGAATCTAGAATCTAGTATTCCAAATGGTGAATATATAGGTATATGTTCAGATTATATAAGTAAAATCAAAGAAAACATTAAATAGTTTTATGTGTGGGGTTTTAGTTTCTAGTAAGAATATTGATAACTTGAATACTGAACTTTTAAATTTTAGAGGTCCAGATGCTGCAAACCAGATAAAAAAAAACAATGTTACTTATTTACAGACACTACTTAGCATCACGGGTGAGTTTACAGAGCAGCCAATTATTAGAGATAATGTAGTTTTTTTGTATAATGGAGAAATTTATAATTATAACGATAGTTTCTCTTTTCCATCAGATATTTATGTAATTATTGAAAAATACTTTAATTATGGGGAAGATTTTATCAAACATCTTGATGGCGAGTTTGCAATCATAATTGCTGATTATAGGAAAAATATACTTTTTTTTGCTACTGATATATTTGGAACTAAACCTCTTTTCTTTTCGGATTCTGAAAAAGATTTTGGCTTAAGTAGTAATAGAGAGTCATTAGAGGAACTTGGCTTTTTGGACATTATGAAAGCTGAACCTAGCTCTATTTATAAAATTGATTTGAATACATATAAAATAATAGAAAAAAATCAGTACTTTAGTTTTGATTTAAACAACAATAAAAAACACTTCAATGACTGGGAAGATGCTTTTATTGACTCTGTTAAAAAAAGGTTCCGTAAGACAGATAAGAGAATAATACTTCCATTAAGTAGCGGCTTTGATAGCGGAGCTATTTTATGCGCATTTAATATCCTAAATATAAACTTTGCTAGTTTTTCTTTTTTTAACTATGAACATGAGAAAGTATTGAATAAAAGGCTGAAAAAAATAGTCACTCCAAATGAATTTTTTACCAAAAATAAACTGAGTAGTGAAGAAAGGATTGAAACATTAGAACTGATGAAGTCGCGATGTGCAAAGTTTTACTATGATCCCGGCTTACAGGAACAAAAAGACTCTATTGATGGGTTTCAAGATTCTGGAAGTCTTGGACTTGCATACTTATTAAATTTTATGCAAAATATAGATTCTGACTTAAGAATACTTGCATCAGGTCATGGAGCAGATGAGATAATGTCAAACATTCAAAGCTATACTCTAAATGAAAGTAACCCCAAAATTTTCCCAAAAAAATTAGATGATATTTTTCCATGGGAAAATTTTTATTTGGGAACACAATCAAGTTATTTATCAAAGGAAGAATCTATAACAGGAGGATTCGGAGTTGAGGGAAGATATCCATTTCTTGATAAAAATGTTGTGCAAGAATTTTTATATTTAGACAGTGATTTAAAAAACTCTACTTTCAAATCACCCATTGTATATTTTTTAAAAAAAAATAATTTTCCGTATAGAAAAAAAAGCTTTAGATTTCCTAGAAATGAAGATCTTAAATCAGGTTTTAATGCTTAAAATAATCTACTATATCTTTTCTATTTGAACTTTTTTTGAAAGCATAATATTTTTTTGATCAACTGAGTTAATCCACTTTGTTCCCAACTCAATGTAATTATTAAATCTATATTGATTATGTACTACATTTTTTACCATCGTTGGATTTAAGTGATGCGTGAAGAATATATTAGAATAATGAAAGTTTTTTAATTTTTTCGATGCAAGAGCTGCAGCTATTGCAAAAGTTCCAACTCCAGACGTTGCTAGGTTGTGTGCACCCATCAGCAAAGTGAAGTCAGTTCTAATATCGGATGAAATAATTTCTACATTTTTTTGATCAATAAGTTCTGAAATAACTGGATTATTAAATGGTTTGGCTGAGATAATTATTGTTTTTTTATACTGTTCAATTAAATTTTTATAATAAACAAGTGGGTTTTGCAAATAATATGGATGTGGTTTATCTTCAAAAAATATATCTCCACTTCTTATATGAATTACTAATGTGTCTCTATCAAATTCGTAATCATCATTTTTAAAAATATTTGGTTCAATATATTTCTGAAAAATATTGTAAAAGTTTGAATTATAATATTTTTGATCGATTCTTTTTAATGGGTAATCTTCATCGGGGTTTTTTAGAAATAGATCAACACCCGAATCAAAATTATAAAATTGAGATGAATATCTATAATCATTAAATACATTAGAAAATCTATTATTGATTACTGAAAAATTATTCACCATAGGATGTCTTTTGATATAAAAGTTTTTATCATACAGGTTTGCATACATGCACCCTAAAGCAATCTGTTGAAGATTATTTCCCAAACCTCCAATATAATTACTAATAGTAAAGTTATTAATTAACTTTTTTTTAATATAATTTCTCACCAATGAATATATTAATGTTTTTTACTAGGAAAATATATAAGTAGTTAACATAATAAGGTATGAAAATTAAAAGTATAATTAGCAAATTTAGACCAAAGAAGTCTGTATCTGATAATATTTCATACCCAAATTTTTGCTTAGAAGCAAGCAAGAATAAAAATGTTTTTGAAACATTTCGAAGTCATATAATTTATAAAAATATTTTAGAGCATGTTGACGGAAAACTAGCTTTAGAGTATTTCTCACTTATAAAGTCAAAATATAAACTTACAAATAATGAGATCTACAGCAGAGTTAAAATCCTAAATTCCATTGGCTCACCTGAATTAATTAAAATTGATAAAGCAATTCCTGAATTATCAGCTACTGGTTTAAGATATTTATATACTGGATTAGAAATTAAAGCTTTTTTAGATCAAAACAATCTATCCTCCAGTAACATTGTAGAGCTAGGTTGTGGATACGGTGGTCAATCTTTAATTCTAAATGATTTAATAAAAATTGAAAGTTATACATACATAGATCTACCCCAAGTCAATCCCCTCATAAAACAATTTCTTAATAATTTTGAATTTTCTTTTAATACAAATTTTGAAACAATCAATACAAGTAACGCAAACAGAATTGATTTGTTTATTTCAAATTATTCCTTCAGTGAGTTACCTGGTAGTCTGCAAAAAAAAGCTTTAAAAAAAATAGTACGTAAAAGCAAAGCGGGTTACATGATTATAAATTCTGATAATTTTTCAAAAGAATATGAATTTATGAAAAAAGATGAATACAGGACTATTAGTAACACTTATAACATTTATGATGAAAATCCTCAATCAAGCAGCAAGAAAGTTAATTTTGTTTTTGAATATATTAATTAAAAGCTTGCTACTACAGATATTATTTTTTTGTTAATGTAGTCGTCATTAAAATATTCTTTTAAACAGTATTTACCATACTCCATCATCTCTAGATGCCTATTTGTAGCTAAGATTTTATCAATCTTGGAAGGTATTTTATCAATCTCTTCCAAGCTGACAAATAAGCAAAGCTTATCCCAGTCAATTTCGCTCCCAAAGGGCTTAATAAAGTAGTCAGAAATATAAATCGGTATTGAATTTAACTGTATACTCTCAAATATACGATATGAGGTCGGCCCAAACCCTCTAGGGCAAAAGTTAAAATATGAACTTGAAACTAAATCTATATAAGATGCATTGTTTTCCTTAATGCTATCAATCGTCATAGACTTTAAATTTTCTACTTTATATTTTCTTTTAAATCTAAACTTTTTTTCTAATTCAATTCTGATTGGATGAGTATTTCTACCCAAGTAAACCCCTTTATAAATTTTTTTCTTCTCACCAATATTTTGATATTTATCAGCTAATAAGGGTATGTAAACATAAGATAAATTTTCTGCTCTAGGAGTTTCATACCTTATCGAATCTTTCTTTTTTTGGGATTCTGTAAGATAGATATTGTTTGCACCGGTAGGCGAAAAAATTATACAGTTATCAATATCAATCAAGGGTCCGCCTGTATGTCTACAGATTGTAAAGTATTTTTTACTCTTATCTAGATTTTTAATAAAGTTACTTAATTCACTTAAGTTTTCCCTATTTTCACTTATATATTTTTCCCATTGTATTGGAATGTAAACCAAATTTGAAGAACTTTCATTCTCATTCAAAAGATACTTATAAAATTTCGATTCTATATTTTTTGATTTGTTTTGTGGAGGATAGGAAACATCATTTTCAACTAGAAATATGCCGGGAACATTAAGAATTTCTATCATTTAAAAGAATAATAATATTTATATTTAGAAAGTTCATCAGGTTTTAATTTAACCAATATCAAGTTCGCAAAATTTTATTTTTAAAATTTCCTAGTTTTCTTCTGGATTGTAAATAAATATAGTTGATAAACAATAACTTATACTTAAATATAGCTTTTGTTAAACCATAGGACTTTAAATAGTTTTTCATAGAATCAATAAATTCTTGGGGATATTTTAACTGTAAACCTGAATAGAAAATAATTCTGTACTTTGGAATTCTCCAATTGGTTGTGTCACCTTTTTTTGCAGATGTAAATTGCAATCTATCAAATCTTGATACTTTTTCAATCAAACCACTAGAAGTAAGGTGTTCTTTGTGCACAACTTCACAATTTAGATATTCTAAATCATTATTTATTGAAGAATCTAGATTTATGAAGCTACAAATATCTAGGTATTTTTGCATATCGCTGGCAGGAACAACAGCGTGTCTGTCACAAATTCCAAAATAATCTTCTCCACGAGGAATCCAGATTTTATTGTTTTCTAATTTAGGATGCTTTTTTATATAAAACTGATCAAATCTAGTATAAATTATTTGCGTATAATTTTTTATATCAGTCATATAATTTTTTAAAATTATATCTTTAATCGCAAAATGGATTGAACCAGAGTTGTATAGTCCAGTATCAAATCCCTGTTCAAAATATGCCTTCCAATTACCATTAAAATTTTCTTCATAATAATCAAACCAGTTTTCTGGTTCTTCAATAATCCATTTGTATTGTGCATTATCTAGAAAAGATTGTCCATTTAACCATTTACTACCAGTACAAATTGCTAAGTCTGAATCAAGAGGTGTTAGCACATTTTCATATAGTGAATTCCAAGTTGCCTCTCCACCTCTTGGATGCCCAGCTAAAATAGTTAATGTTTTTTTCATTGATGTTAATTTTAGCTGTATATTTTAAGTACTAAGAAACCTTATAAAATAGCAATAATATGTTTAATAAAGCTATAGCGTAGATTTATTGTCATATAAGTGTGTCTTTCTAAGAAGAGCTAAAGTTCATGATTCTCTTATTTTCAGAACTTTATCTTGAAAGAAGTGTGCATAAATATTTGCAACAAGCAAACCTCCTACAAAATAAACTAGAAGTGTTTTTAGAAAAATCAAAAGAATATAAAGTATGCTGAATTCAAATACTGGAAGTGGTGAAAGTAAGAAAAGTACTATGATTAGTTTTTTTATAAAATTACTACTTTTATTGATAAATGGGTATATGGCAAAAACGAGTAGTGTTAATCTGTAGTCATAATTAGCATATAAAAAAACACTAAGAAAAAAAGCTCCCATCAGAACTTCTTCTTTTGAAAGATTTATTAATAATTTTTTATTTTTATTAATACGGTAACTAACATATACAAGTCCTAAGTTGAGAACTAGGAAAATTATAACTACGTATCTAAAGCCTCCATACCTATTGAATACATCAATCCATATATTTTGACTATATGTTAGGAGTCCAAAGGACATATTTGAAATACTTGGCCTTACGGATCTGTCAGTAAAAATAATACCGTCATAAAAAATGAAGGATAAAGTTGATATTGAAGTTATCAAATACCAATAGAAAAACTTATAATTTTTTAAAATAATTTTTTGAATTATGATGATAAACATTAAAAATACTGGAAATATCTTTAATAATGATAAAAAAATAAGTAAAAAAAGAGTTTTGAAACTATCCTCTCCAAATTTATGAATGAAAATAAAAATAGAGGAAAAAATGAAAATATCTAAATTCATCCTCATTACTAGAAAAATTACTGGTGGTGAAATAATAAATAAAGAGTAATAAATAAGGTTTTCATCATGAATCTTTGTTATTGAGAAACTGTAAATAAATATTCCAAAAAATAATACAGATAAAAATAGGGTCAAACTCCAAATATCATTATTTATTCCAATATAAGAAAAAAAGGGTCCGTATCCAACGTTAAAAGGACACGTTCCTATAAAATCAGAAAAAACAATGTCATACGAATATCCATCTCCATTAAAATTACACTTAAGCTTCGTCAACACCAATTGTAAGTCGCCGAACCTAACTTCTCCTTGAAAAGACGTAGACGCTGCACTATTCCAAAGTTCATTTAAACTTTCTGAAGTAGCTGAGATAAATATCTTTAGATACATCAATACTGGACCAAGAATCAATAAATACTTTTGAAGAGTCGATAGCTTAAATTCTAAGTTAAAAAGCATTACTACAGGGATAAGGAATAAACCTAACATATTAAAGTCAAATAAAATACTTAGGTATATAAGCAAAATTATTACGCTTAATTTTAAATTATTTTTTATTATGATTATCTCCGATTCTTTTCGAATTCTAACTCGTTAGTAATTTACCTATTTAAAATATTATTATGAATAAATCTGATTTGTCTGAAGAAATCATAAAATTATCAAATAAATACTTTAGTGAAAATTTTAAAAATACACCATTTGTTCCCCATATTTCCCCAGTACCTGTTTCTGGTAAAGTTCTTGATGAAAAAGATTTAGAGTATCTAATAAAATCTAGCTTGGATATGTGGTTGACAAGTGGAGATTTCACTAACAAATTTGAAAAAAATTTAAAAGAAAAGACGAACCATCGACATGCTCTTTTTGTTAATAGCGGGTCCTCTGCTAATTTACTTGCATTATCTGCCTTAAAAATATTTTATAAACTTCAGGATGGAGATGAGGTAATAACATCAGCTGTAAATTTTCCAACAACATTAAATCCCATTATTCAAAATAATTTGAAGCCTGTATTGGTTGATGCTGAAATGGGAACTTACAACATTGACACTAGCTTAATAGAAGAGAGCATAACAGATAGAACAAAGGGAATTGTTTTGGCTCATACATTAGGTAATCCTTTTGGTTTAAATGAAATTAAAAGAATATGTGATAAATATAATTTATTCCTGATGGAAGATATGTGTGATGCTTTTGGTTCAAAGTATGACCAAGAATTAGTAGGAAGCTTTGGAGATGTCGCGACTCTTTCTTTTTATCCCGCTCACCATATCACTACTGGAGAAGGAGGAGCAGTCTTAACCAATAACCCGAAATTAAAGAAAATAATTGAGTCACTTCGAGACTGGGGTAGGGATTGCTACTGTGAGCCAGGAAAAGATAATACGTGCAAAAAAAGATACGACTGGCAATTAGGCGGGTTACCTCATGGCTATGATCACAAATACATTTACTCTCATATTGGCTACAATCTAAAGGCAACAGACATGCAGGCAGCAATAGGTATATCTCAATTAGAAAAAATTGATTCATTTATAAAAAAAAGACAATTAAATTTTGAGTATTTATATAAGGCATTTAAAGATTTTGAAATCTTTGATTTACCTATATGGGATAAATCGAGTGAGCCGAGTTGGTTTGGTTTTCCACTTAGTTTAAATTCTAAAGCTACATTTCAAAGAAATGATTTATTAAAATTCTACGAAGAAAGGAAAATAGGAACAAGATTATTGTTTGCAGGCAATATAACCAAACAACCAGCCTACATGGATGCAGGTTTAGAATCTAACAATAATCATCCAGTTGCAGACTATGTTATGGAAAATACTTTTTGGCTGGGGGTATACCCAGGTCTTACTCAAGATATGCTGGACTTTGTGATTGAAGAAACTAGAAATTTTATAGAAAAGAATAGCTGATTGTGAAAGCACTAATTCTGGCTGGGGGTAAGGGCACAAGGTTTATGGAAGAAACCGATATTAAACCAAAACCAATGATCGAAATAGATGGAAAACCATTAATTATCCATATCATTGACCATTATGTTAAACACGGGATCAAAGATTTTATTATATTGGGAGGATATAAAATTGATTATTTTTTTAAATATTTCGAAAATCAAAAGTTAAAAGATGCTGATGAATATTTTTATCTTAGAGAAGATATAAAAATTAAAATACTAGATACTGGAATCGAGACAGCAACAGGAGGAAGAATCAAACAAGCTAAAAAATATTTGGATGGACCTTTTTTGATGACTTATGGTGATGGACTCTCAAATGTAAATATAACTGAATTAATTAATTATCACGAAAGTCATAATAAATTAGCCACAGTAACGGCTGTAAGGCCCCCCGCAAGATTTGGTAGCTTAACGATTGAAAATGATATTGTCATTGATTTTGGAGAAAAAATACAATCAAAAGAAGGCTGGATAAATGGAGGTTATTTCGTTCTTGACAATAAAGTGCTTGAATATATTGAGAATGACTCAACAGCATTCGAAGACTCTCCATTAGAAAATCTTTCTCAATCACATAATTTACTTGCCTTTAAACATAAGGGGTTTTGGTATCCTGTAGATACAATTAGGGAGAAACAAACATTGGAAAAATTTATTAAAGACAATCATGGCAAAATTCCGTGGGCAAATGATTGATACTAATTTTTGGAAAGATAAGAAGGTATTGATTACTGGCTACTCTGGTTTCAAAGGTTTCTGGTTAAATCTTTTACTCTTAATGCTCGGAGCAGATGTATATGGAATCTCTAAAGAAGGCGTACATAGTGAAATCTTTGATAAATATAACAAAATTGAAAAAGATAACAAAAATACTTTTATAGACATAGAAAATAAACACGATTTAGTACCTTACCTAAATTCGCTAAATCCTGATGTAATCTTTCATTTAGCTGCCCAATCTTTAGTAATTACTAGTAAATTAGATCCAAAATCTACTCTTGAGACTAACATTATGGGCTCTTTTAATATCTTAGAGTGGGTAGTAAATTCAGATAAAAAAATTACAACGGTTGTAGCAACTACAGATAAAGTTTATAAATACCCTGAAAAAAAGAATTTAGAAGACAGTCCCTTAGGATCTTTTGAATTTTATGGTGCATCAAAGGTTGCAGTAGAAAATATTGTTGACGTTTTTAATAATGATAAGGATTCTTTCAATAAAATATCTGTAGTCAGATCAGGAAACGTCTTAGGAGGTGGTGACGGAGGAGAGAATCGGATATTAACAGACATTTTAAAATCGATTAATGAAAACGTAAATCTTTCTTTAAGAAATCCAGACTCTATAAGACCTTGGCAGTTTATCCTTGACTCAATAGGTGGTTATGTCCTTACCGCTCAACATCATGCTCTAAATAATACTTATGATAAGTTCAACTTAAACTCTGATGAGCTAAATGAGATTAGTGTTATCACATTGACAAATAAGATTATCAAAAAATTTAAATCTAATATATCAGTAACTATTGAAAAAAAAGAGAAAATATCAGAATCGAATGCATTAAGGATAGATTCGACGAAGGCAAAAAATACTCTCCTATGGAATCATTTCTACAATGTTGAGGAAATTATTGAGAATATATATGATTGGGAAAAAAATAAGAATTCAGATGATTTAGGTACTGTAGTTACTGCTCAAATAAAGCATTATCTAGATATGTTTTCTCATTAGTGCGAATTTAAGAAAATTTCTATGTAACATTACTATAAAATAATTAAATATAAAAAATGAAACTGATATCTATAATTACTCCTTGCTTTAACGAAGAAGAAAATATACAAGAATGTATAGAAAGATTAAGAAAAGTATTTGAGGAAAATTTACCTAATTACAAATACGAACATATATTTACTGATAATGCTTCAACTGATAATACTATGAATCTTTTGCGAGATGAGGCAAAAAAAGATTCAAGAATAAAAGTATTAAGAAATTCAAAAAATATTGGCGCTTTTAAAAGTATGTTTAGTGCATTATCTTTTACAAAAGGAGAGATAATTTTAGTGCAGCTTCCGGCAGATCTTCAAGACCCTCCTGAAATAATCCCACAAATGTTAGAAATTATGGAAGAGAAGGATTCAAAAATAGTTTTTGGTGTACGAAAAAATCGTAATGAAAACTTTTTAACATCCTTTTTTAGAAATACTTTCTACTCTTTAATAAATAAGTTTAGTGGCTTGGGTCTTCCAAATGGGACGGGAGAATTTTGTTTAATAACTACTGAAATTTCCGAAATAATTCTTAATAGTAATGATAAAGACCCTTTTTTGAGAACGATGATCAAACAAACGGGATTTAAAGCTGAATTTGTAGAGTTTAACTGGCAGAAGAGAGTTCGGGGTAAGTCAAAAGTAAACTTTTTTAAAAATTTTGACATTGCAATTAATGCGTTTACATCAGTTTCTAAAAGACCAACTAGATTTTTAACAATCCTAGGGTTAACAATTTCTTTAATTAGCTTAATATATGGAACGGTTTCATTAATTTTAGCATTAGTTAATCCCTCAACGGCAGAACCCGGCATACCTACATTGATAGTGTTCTTGTTTTTCTTTTCAGGAATACAATTTTTAGTTTTGGGAATACTCGGCGAGTATATCTTTTCAATCTATAGACATGTAAGGCCAGAAATAAAACACTCTATAACTGAAGAAATTAACTTTTAAATTAGATTAATTCTCCGTCATCAGAATAACTTATATGAATAAATCGATCACTTTCATCACTATATTTAATTTTTATGAATGATTTTTTTCCTATATTTCTGCTCGATAATATCCTTAAAAAAGTCTCTTCTTTAGAGCCTTCTTCAATTTCTATTATTTCAGGGTTGCCTAATTCAAATTTTGAGTGAAAATTACCGTCACTTAACTGTTTTTTTGGTGTTAATTTTTTTTCTATAATCAACGACCAATTTTTATTAAATAGAGATACAATTTCTTTTTTTAATATTGTATGTGCTTCCCCTGCTGTGATAGGAAATGATAATTTAATATCTTTTTGTATCCATATGGGCCCAACATCTAACTCACTTTCAAGAACATGCAAAGTGACACCAGCCATCGTATTTTTACGTATCTGATGAACATGCGGGTACCAACCTCTATCTTTAGGGAGTGGGGATGGGTGAAAATTTAAAGAATTACTTTTAAACTCTTTAAGAACTTGGTTTGAAAACTTCCAAGGCCAATATGCAGAAATAAGGAAACTATCTTCATTCTCTAAATTTTCAAAAATTAAACGTTCACATTCAGTTTGATTTTTTACTTCCTCAGGAGTAATGATAATTATCTGCTGTTTATCACTGTGATTTCTTATAGTAGGAGTTATTAGCTCAACAATTTCAGGTATTCCACAGATAATAATTTTACTTTTACTCAAATCAATCTCCAAACTTCTCTAAATAATTAATTATTTTTTCTGAAATATAATCAATTTCTACTTCTTTCAATTTCACACCACTGGGTAAGTTAACGGAGTTATCTGAAATAAATTTTGCGTTTGGTTGAGGTGCATATTTTCTATTCCAAATTGGATATTGACTAATTGGTGGAAAAACTGGCCTTGTATCTATATTTTCTGTTCTTAGATAGTCGATAAATTTTTGATTATTGCTGCCGGTCTCTGGATTAACTGTAATACTGGTCATCCAGAAAATGCTTTCTGAGTTTTCTAAAGGTTTATTAATCTCAATATTTGAAATATCTGACAAGTTTTGACTATATCTTTCGTAAATTTTTCTCTTTGAGTTAATTAATAGATTAATATTTCTTAACTGTCCTAGTCCAAATGCTGCTTGCATATTTGACATTTTAAATTTGTACCCTAATTGATCAATCCAGAAAGTACCTGGTACTCTTCCGTGATCGTTTAACTTAATCATCTTGTTGTATAAATTTTCGTCATTAGTTACGATCATCCCGCCTTCTCCTGTAACTAGAAGTTTTGCTCCTTGAAAACTAAAGCAACCAATGTCACCAAAACTACCAACTTTTTTATTTTTAAAAGTCGCGCCAATTGCAGGGGCTGCATCCTCTACAATATTCAAGTTGTTGGATTTTGCGATTTTTATGATCTCATCCATCTTGCAGGGATTCCCATATAAGTGAACTGGCATAATTGCTTTGGTTTTTGAAGTGATGGCTTCAGCAATATTTTCTGAAGACATCGTCCAGTCACTTTTGTTTACATCTACAAATACCGGTTCTGCACCAGTGTATTTAATTGCACTAGCACTTGCTACCCATGTAAGTTCTGGAACTATTACTTCATCACCAGGTCCTATACCTAAAGCTAGTAGTGATAAGTAGAGGCTTCCTGTGCATGAAGATGTAGCAATTGCATACTCCGTATCAGTAAATTTTTTAAACTCTGTCTCAAATTCATGTAAATATTTTCCCCAGTCATTATTCCACCCATTCTCTACTGCATCTTGTACATATATTTTTTCATAATTGGAAACTAATGGTCCTGCAGTCAAAATTATATCTTTAGGTTTATTTACAATTTTTTCATTTACTAAATTAACTATTTTATCTTGAACATGAACTTCTTTACAAAGCAAATGCTCACTTAGCGAATTAGCTAAACTATGTATTGACTCCCTTATTAAATCCATATTTTTAGTTAATATAGATATTTCGTTTATCTCGAAAACTTCATTTTTAGCATCTTTAATTTGAACCTTTAAGTGTGCAGTTAGGTTGAAGTTATTATCGTAGATAATAAATATTTGAGAATCTTTACTATTACTTAAAGTTAAATTTTGATATATTTCTGATTTATTAATTCCAGTGGAAAAAGGAACAATGATGAAACTGTCTGTTTCAATTGAAATATTAAAAAGTGATTTTAAATTATTAATAGAATTTAAGTGCTCGAAATAGTTTTGGACGTTTGTTTGAAAATTGAACAAAATTTTACCTTATTTTTAAATACTTTCTTGTTGTAATTATAGAATGAAAAAAGAATATACCGTATAATTAGTTGATATGTCTGACAAAAAACTATTCAAAAGATTGCTGGAGATATCTTACAAACATCAACTTCATCACATAGGAAGTTATTTTTCATGTTTGGATATAGTAGATGAAATTTTTTCAAAAATGGATGAAGATGATATATTTATCTTATCAAATGGTCATGCCGCAATGAGTTTGTACGTAGTAATAGAAAAATACTTTGGATTTGATGCTGAAAAATTATTAATGGATTTAGGACAACACCCAAAAAGAGACGAAGAAAGAAAAGTTTTTTGTTCAACTGGTAGCTTAGGTATGGGAATAACCGCAGCAGTAGGTAGAGCTTATATCAATAGAAATAGAGATGTTTATTGTTTAATTTCTGATGGTGAGTGTTCTGAGGGATCTGTCTGGGAATCTTTACAATTTGCACACGAACAAAATTTAGATAATTTAAAAATATTTGTAAATGCAAACGGGTTTGCTGCATATAGAGAAGTAGATTTAGATTGGTTAGAAAGAAAAATAAAAGTATTCCATCCAAAAGTAAATTTTAAAAGAACGACTGTAGAATATTTTGGGTTAAAAGGTATTTCGGCACATTACGACCAAATTAGTGAAGAGGAATACCTTAAAGCGATTGAGTTATTATGAGAAAAACTTTTTCTGAAAATTTATATCATGAAATGTCTCATGATGATAAGATTTATTTTATTCTAGGTGATGTGGGATTTGGTTTTTTTGACAAGTTAAAAAAAGATTTTCCTAAGAGAGTTATCAATCCTGGAGCTTCCGAACAACTCATGATGGGCATGGCCAGCGGTATGGCTATGGATGGATTTAAACCCATAGTCTATTCAATCACTCCATTTATTTTATTTAGACCCTTTGAATTCATAAGAAATTTTTTGAATGAAGATGAGCTACCTGTAAAAATTGTAGGGGTTGGGAGAGATGAGGATTATGGAGCATTGGGCTTTACTCATTTTGCTAATGATGATGGAATAATTAGTGACTCCTTTACTAATATTAAAATCTACAGGCCGGAAAATGAAGAAGATCTTGATTTAAATAACTTTATTAATTATGAAAAACCTGCTTATTTGAATCTTAGAAGGTGAAAGCGTAATTAATTTATGAATTACATAGCTTTGTCAAAAAAAGCTGATAATTTAAATAGATTTAATATATTTTTATTAGCGATATTTATTTTTGGAAGTATTTTTGCCCTTAATATAATAGACCTTAATAGTTCAAATAATTGCAATTCAATTGAAATACCGTCTATATATGCAAACTACGAGAAGAAGAATATTCCTAAAGAGATTTCTGTCATGGCAAATTTTGAAAATATTCGCTGTCTAGGGAAAATTTACAATTATGAAATAATACTTGAACAGAACTCTGAGCAGGATGGTTTAATTTATAAGTATATTTTCTACAGTACAAGATTTTTTTTAGTCTTAAAATATTTTTTATTAGTTTGGATTTCGATATCTTTTATTTTTCTAAAAAATAGAGAAAATATGCAATTAGAAAAACTTTCGATAACGGTTCTGTATTTATTAATTTACTTTATAAGATACGACTACAGTATTGATAACTTTCTAGACCATGTGTCTGTTCTTTTAGTCATCCCTTTTTTACTGAGCAAAAATGACTCCATTCGTAATATTAAAAGAATAGGCTTTAACAATAATATTAACTTGTTGAGAGCTGGTTCGGTTCTCCTGGTTGTTTTTTATCACTTAGATTTTAGACTTTTTTCTATTGGTTGGATTGGCGTAGACATATTTTTTGTAATTTCAGGTTTTTTAATATCGAATATTATTATTTCAAAGTTGAATAAGGATACTTTTAATTTTCGTGAATTTTACACAAGAAGAATTAAAAGAATCCTTCCAGCTTTATATTTACTTCTAATAATATCAACTCCATTAGCTCTTATGATGTTCACACCCAAGGAGCTTTACGAATTTATAAGTATCCAAATATCTAGCCTTTTATTTGTTTCGAACTTTTTTTTACAAAATTTAGATTCTTATACCTCTGAAAATACTGAACTTTACCCATTGCTTCACACATGGAGTCTTTCAATAGAGGAACAGTTCTATATATTGTTTCCTTTTTTTATATATGTGTTATTTAAATACTTCATTAAAAATTTTGACTTTACTATAAATGCTATTTTTTTGATAATGATTATCCAGCACCTGGTACCAATATCTCCTATAGTTCAATTTTATTCAACCAGATTCAGAGTGTGGGAATTTATTTTTGGCCTATTGCTGATGGTTAAATTAGCAAATAAATCTTTAAACGTAAACCTTCATAAATTTCGTCATCTATTTTTCTTTTTATCTGGAATATTATTCTTACTGGATGACTCATTTATAAATAATATATTTATAAAAATTGTGGTCTTTATTGCAATATCAACTTTCTTTTATGAAGACAGTACAAATTCTAAATTAAGTAATTCTCAAAACTTTCTTTTTAATCTTGGAACGATCTCATATTCTATTTACTTGATTCACCAACCTCTATTTGCCTTTATAAGAAAATATTTATTAACAATTAACTATGAATTGAACAACTACATAATTTTCATATCTCTAATTTCTTTATATTTTATTTCTTGTTTTTCTTATAAAAATGTGGAAAAAAGGTTTTTAAATTATACAAATAAAAAAGCTGTAACACTTGTTTTTATTTTGTTTATTGTAAATTTAAGCACTTATTTTTACGTTATAAATAATCCAAATTTTACTGACCTGTCTTCGTCACAATTAAGTGAGCAATTTAATGAATCTAGATTCATTCAAATTGATGGTGAAAATTGTTTCCAAAGAAGTATCGATAACTTATGTGAATTTAATCAGGATCAAAACAAATCTATATTGCTTATTGGAAATTCTTTAATGGACCCGTTTGCTTTTCATGTATATCAAAATAGAGAAGATATACCTTACAAGATAACTTTTTTAGTCGGTCATGATTATTTTGCAAATCCAACTAAAACTGTAGCACCAAATAATCTTTATGAATTTACAAATTTCATAGAAAAAAATGAATTTGACTTTGTAATATACGGGGGTTTCCTCGCGGATGAAATTGAGTTAGATTACTTTGTAACAAAACTTGAATACATTGTTAATAATAATCTAAACACTATTTTGATTTATCCGATACCAAGTCCTGGTTTTAACGTTCCTAATGTAATAATTTATGATGATTATGATACAAAAAATGATCTTTTGTATAACGCAGATGAATGGTTTGGTAATAACCAGAATTTAATTAACGTACTAGATTCAGTGAAAAGTGAAAAAATTATAAGAGTTTATCCCGAAGAATTTCTTTGTATGTCAAATTCCTACGTTAATTGCTATGCGACTAAAGGTACAGAATTAATGTACTATGACAGTGTTCATTTAACACGCATTGGGAGTCTTGAAATTGCAAATTATATAATTGGACAAATTAAATAATTGGACAAATTAAATAATTATCAATTGATAAATACTAACTTTGCGAAACTATTCTATTAAAAATTTAGTGTTAAAATCCAAATACATGAATAAAAAAGTATTAATTGTTGGAGCTGGGTGGACGGGTGCAACCATTGCAAATATTCTTCAGAAAAATAATGTAGATGTTCTAGTCGTTGAAAAAGACATTATTGTCGGCGGTCACTCTAGTAGCTCTGAAATTAACAAGGTTGTATGGGAGCCATATGGAGCACATATATTTCACACATCAAATGAGGAAGTTGCTAAGTTTGTAAACAAACACGGACTTACAAGAAAGTATGAGCATAAAGTTATTACTGAAATTGATATGTTTGATGAAAAAATGTTGCTCTCGTGGCCACCTCAGATAGATGAACTTATGAGACTTCCCAACTGGAAAAATATAGAAAAAGATTTACAAAATCTACCAAATAGTCCAGAAGGAGAAACCTTTATTGATTATATAGTCTCAATGATGGGGAAAACTTTATACGAAATGTTTATAGAAGGTTACTCAATAAAACAATGGGGTGACGAATTAAGTAGTTTATCATCTAGTTTTGCACCAAAAAGAGTTGAGCTGAGGAGTGATGGTTATAAAAGATTATTCAGAGATAAATATGAGTACTTTCATCCTCAGGGTGTAACGCCAATAATTGAGTCAATATTAAAAAATACAGATGTCACTTTCTCAAAAACTTTAGATTTTGAAAATATATCAGATTATTTTTCATACGACCATATAGTCTTAACATGCCCTCTTGATGAGTTTTTAGGAGTTGATACTCTTAAGTGGAGGGGAATAAGGCTAGAACCCGAATATTTTGATTTAACAGAAGAAAATTCTCACATGACTGAAAATTATGTAATAAATTATCCCAGTCTAAAAGTCCCTTATGTGAGAACTGTTGAAACAAAACACGCAACAGGACAGCAAATCAAAGGAACTGTTGTTGCAAAAGAATATACAGGTACTGCAGATAGACACTATCCAGTGGTAACAGTAGATAATCTTTATGAAAATGAAAATAAGAACTTAAAACAAAAAATTAGTGACGAGCTCGAGACTAATGTGTGGTTTGCGGGTCGGTTAGCAAACTACACTTATATCAATCAAGATCAAGCTATTCTAGAGGGATTTTCCTGTGCTAAACAAATTTTAAATATGACAAAATGACGTTAGAGAAACAAACTCTGGCGGTATTGATACCTTTTTACAATGAACAAAGTAATTTAAAACACACATTACAGCTTATAAGTGACATAGAAAAAAAAGAAGATTTTAAAATATACACAATATTGCATGATGATAATTCAACAGATAATTCTATTGAGATCATAGAAGGCTTTAAAAAAAATTCAGAAATAAATATTATCCTGATTAGTAACAGTAATGAAAATTTAGGTCATGGAAAATCTCTAATCAGGCTGAGTAAAGAATGCCTGAATATGAATAATATTGATTTTGTATTAACAATGGATTCTGATATAAAACTCGAAAGTGCAGAATTGCTATCTCTATTGTCTCTCAAAAATGAAGGTCTTGTTATTGGCAAAAGAAATAGATTTAATGACGGTTTTTTCCGAGGAGGAATAACAATACTTCTAGAAGTGCTTTTTTTTATAACACTATTTAAAATTTGGAGAGATGTAAATTGCCCCCTAAGGCTATATACTTTTGAAAATTTTAATAAAATATGGTCTGAAATACCAAGTGAAACAACAATTCCTAATATATTTTCAACAAAAGAAACCTTGAGACAAAATATTAAAGTAAGTAGATATAAATATAAAGAAAACCTAGTTGGTAATAATCAAGGTGTCACATGGGGTAATAAATCTTTATTAAAAAAATATAAAAAAATATTAAATTTTTGTTTTCATGCTGCAAAAGAATTTATAAAAAACTAATTATTATTGGAATAAAATAAATATCCTCTTTTAACTTCTTCTACAATATTTTTATAGTCATCATTCTTAACACAAGTTTTTAAAATATAACATTTAGAATATTCATACTCTATTTCTTTTTCATCAATTAAGGCAGGGTGATTTAAATATTCATTTGTAGAATCTATAGTCTCATAAAAACTTAGAGGCGAACTTAGAAATTGTTGATAAGAATATGCTCTTGGAGTTAAACTAAGCGTAATAAGAAATAAACCAATATAAATAAATCTAAATCTGAGAGAAGTAATACTATAGTTATCAATATTGTTGTTAATTGCAATTACTGAGACTAAAACCAGGTAAAGCCCAAAACCATATCGAAAAGTTGGTCCTGTATATAGAAAACTTACTACTAGGAAACTACAATACATATATATTAAAAAAGTTTTATTTTTTTTGGATCTATCTCGCTTATTAAATAAAATGATATTAAATATTCCGATGATAATCAACGACATTAGAAAGTTAGTGAATACTTGATAGTTATAACTATGATTAATCCATTCGTTAAACCAACTATTTATAGATTCATAACCCAAAATTGAAAAGTTATTTCCTGTAGACACATCATAGGAAAACTGTGAAACTCTAGATTTGTCCGACCAAGATAGGCTTTGTAAGCAAGTTGAAGAAACTGGGAAAACTAAACAACCACTAATGAAAATATTTTTTAATAAGTAAAAAAAGAAGAATAGATTTAAGATACTAGTTTTTTTTAATATTGATAGAAAGGAATGTTTATGGATAAGTTTATAAACATAATATATTAAGAGAAATACCAGACTGGAGCTAACGATTTTAATCTGAAATGCAAAAAGTGACAGCGTTGTCAGGAAAATAAAGTGATTCAAACTGTAATAATCTTCAATAAAATCTCTTAGAAACAGCATAAAACAGATTACAAACAAAACACCTACAGAGACATCTGGCTTTCCTATCATTTGGATGTTGATAAATCCATTAGCACCCCCGCCTATACCAAAATTATCTAATAATCCAAAAATAAGTAGATTCAGTGAGGCTACTTTTAAAAATAAGTTTTTTGAGTAAATTAAGTTATAAAATATAAAATTATAAAAAAGTGTAAAAAATAACAAATTAACATAGTGTAAAAATATAAAATTATCTCCGAACCAGAAATGAGAAAGTATGTAATCATAAATCGTTGACCAGCCGTAGGCTATATATAGATTTGATAGTCCAAATATAATTTTAGATTCTCTTATCCAGTATTGAAAATTAAGATGATAATCTATAGCATCAAAATGTACCTTCAAACCGTAGGAGCTAATTGCCAAAATACAAGGTGTTGCAATTAAAGTAGTAATCAGTAGTAATTTATTATCAAATTGAAATTTTTCATAAAAGTTAAATATTAAGAATACGCCGACGATAAATATCATGATCATACGAAACTGATTGATGGACATCAAAATATTTGCAATAACTGAAATATTTCCTATTAAAAATAAACCTAGGATTGGAAAAAAAATAAAAACTGGTAAACCAAATACTTGTTGTTGATCAACAACAAACTTCTTTTTTAGTATTATTTTGTAAAAAACAATCAATCCTCTTAAAAAAAGGGTGAGCACTAAGTTAAATACAGAAAATAGGAGAAGAGTCATTTTTTATTTATCATTAAGTTTTCCAAGAGAAGATATCTTCCATGTTTTAAATTGTTAACCATAATTTGGCTTTCTTTTTTAATTCATTGGTCGCCAGAGGCAGAATCGAACTGCCGACCCCTTGTTTTACAGACAGAGGCAAACCACTTGACCTTTCATCATTTTACATTACTCATCATAATTTATCGCTCATTTCTAACAAGCTCTAAAACACAATGAGCGCTATGAAATATGGATTAAAGATACGATTATGTGACAGTTTTTATTTTTCTATAGTTTGTGAATTTAATTAAAACTATTTACTTATAAATAGATAATCTTGGTGTAAACCATCCCAAGTCGGATTATCTATCATGTTGTAGTTTGTAAGATTTATTGGTTCTTTGTAATTTTTCTTTTTAAGTAGTTTAAAAATTCTATCTTCATCATATGAATAAACTTCAACTAATAAGTATTTTGGCTTGTGTTTAACAAAATCTATCCCATTTAAGACTCTATATTCATAACCCTCAACATCTAATGAGAAAAAATCAACATCTTGATTGTCTAAACCCAAATTATCCATTAAAAGAGAGAAGGGTATCGCATATTGAGGAATTAAATTAATTTTATTTTTCTTTTTGATAATAAATTTTCTTTTTTTGTGTCTTAAGTTATTTATGGAAGCGGAAGGTCCATCATATTTTGAGTACAAAAGTTTATTCTTTTTATATTCTTTGAAACTACATAAAGCTGCTGAAACAGTTATTGAATCTTTTCTATTTTTAAGACATTCTAAATATTTTTCAAAATTTGGTTCAATTAATAAACCCTTCCAATTTAAATTTTTCTCTAAAGTTAGAGTGTTGGATGAAAAGATTCCATCATAGCTTCCAGCCTCAACAAAGAAGCCATCTGTAAAATTGATGTATTCATTTAATTTTTTGATTATATTTGACACTTGTGGCCAGAGGCAGAATCGAACTGCCGACCCCTTGTTTTTCAGACAGAGGCTAACCATTTGACCTTTCTTCATTATAACTAATTTAAGTTGATTATACGCTCGTTGCTAACAGGCTCTAGGTCGCAGTGAGCGGTAAATAAATCACAATTAAATAGTGAGTGAGTCACAGATTGGTCACAGTTTTAAGATGTTCAAGATACTCAAGAAATTCAACATACTCAACAAGGGTGTATGAGGTTGTTAGGTCATGAAACAAACTCTAAAAGAACTGAGTTTAATCTATCATCGAGGGATTATGATATATATTGTATGAGTATATTGGTCATAACTCCAACTTATAACGAAGTAAAAAACATAGAAAAGTTTATTGAGAGTATACAAAAAATCAATCTAGATCTTTTAATCATTGACGACAACTCGCCAGATGGTACAGCTAGTGTTGTAAAGAAATTTTCAACTAATTTTAATTCAATTAATTTAATTATTAGGGATAAAAAGCTTGGTCTAGGTTCTGCATATAGAGAGGGATTTAAATGGGCTGAAAATAATAACTATAAATATATTGTAGAAATGGATGCGGATTTCTCACACCAATTTTCAGATTTACAAAATCTATTAGATCAGCGAAGGCCTAACAGATTAGTAATAGGCAGTAGATACATTCCTGGTGGTAAAGTAATTGGTTGGAGTTTATATAGAAAAACGCTTTCAAAATACGCAAATTTATTTTCAAGAATTTTAAAGCAGTCAAATGTGAAAGATATGACGAGTGGATTTAGAGTTTATTCAATGAATGCTCTAAAAAAATCTAATTATTTAGAATCAAACTCTGATGGATATGCTTTCCAGATTGAAATGGTTGTGAAATGCTTAAATTCTGATATAGAAGTTGTTGAAGTGCCAATTACTTTTGTTGATAGAGAGCTCGGAATATCAAAAATGAACTACTCGATAATAATTGAAGCAGTAAAATACTTATTTAAGAAGAATAAAAAGTTATAAATTTATTAATCACAATACTAAATGAAATCAAAAATAATATATTAACTTTCATATATGCAAATACTAAATTGTTTATCATTGGGTAAGAACATATATGCAGACTTTAGATATTTTTTTTTCGAGTAAAAATTCTCACAAATATTTTAATTTAATCTTTTTAGTTGGATTCTTTTTTTTATTAAATAATTTTGGTTTCAATGAAACAAAACTAAAAAGCTCTTACTTATTGTTGCTTGGTTTTTATCTATTTTGTACGTTTATAAAATATGGACACTACCTTTTTTTCTCAATAAATATTGTTTTCTTTATCTATATGGGGATTTATAACCAGTACGATTTTTCTTTATTCTTTTTTCAAATTCTTTTTTTATCTCTCTACATCTTCGATAAAGAGATGTTACCTTCAAGCTCGAAAATTTCAGAATTTGAATTAAATGGAATTTTTGAATTAGTACCTGTTGCAATTATATTTTTATTTACTCTTTTATCCCAAAATAACTTTTTACAATATGAAATTCTTGATCATGATATAAGCACTTTTTTGTTAATTTCCCAGGAGTTTTTTGATGGTTTTCTTCCATATGAGAGACAATGGGACAACAAACAACCATTATTTTATTTCTTAAATTACATTATCTTACTAATTACAAACAAAAACTTTTTACTATTTAAAGTAGTATTTGATATTTTTACGTTTCTAAATGCTTTAGTTATTTATTTTTTTGCTAATAGGAAATTAAGAAAAAGCTATCTTGTTTCGATTGTCTCATCTTTATTATATTTACTTATCTCAAGTCAACCTTGGGCTAATGCAGAATACAGTGAAATTATGAGTTTGTCTTTTCTATCTACTGGGTTCTATTTAAGTTTTAGTAAGAGAAGTAAGTACATTTTCTATCTCGTAGGATTTTTCTTTTCTCTTTCAACTTTAATCAATATTGGGAGTGGAGTATTTCTTGTTGGATTTATATTTACGCTATATTTAAATTTTAAAAAAAATTACATAGAAGCATTTTTTAAATTTTTTTTGGGCTTTGGTGTTCCACACTTACTAGTGGCAATAATATATTCATTAAATGGATTATTTGAAGTATATTTAACTACAATTTTCAAAATACCAATTTCTTATACAACAACTGATAGTTATTTTTTTTATAATATCAGAGTTTTTATAGAATCGATTTTTAAAACAAATATTTTTTTATGCCTTTTATTTCTCATACCACTTTTCAACCTCTTAAATATATTTTTTAAATTAGCTTTTAATAGTTTTAAAGACAGTAACAATCTTTCTATAATATTATTTGTATTTTGTTCAGTACTATTTTTTTATTCAGGAAACAAAGGATATTATCATCATTTAATCTATCTTATGTTCTTTGTCTCAATTTCTTTGGCCTTGGTTTTCTCAAGTAATTTAAAAGTAGTTCTATTGACTAGTTTTTTAGTAGTTTTATTTACTTACTTTCCAAATTATGCAACAAATTCATATTCAAACCTGTCAGAGTACAATCAAATTTACGAAGAATATCCTTTACGAAATCTTTCAGAACAACTATTGGAAGAAGTAAACAATAAGGATCTTTCTATTCTTGCATTAGATAATTTACTTATTCTTTTTTATCTTGAGCAAAATAATGATATATACATAGTTCATCCTACAAATCACAATGAATATTTTATGATTGATAATTTTATCAATGGAAATATTATAAAAGCTAATTACATTGAACAGTCCCTGCAAAATAATATAGATTTAGTTATTTGTTCTACCAATAAAGAGGAGAATCTTTATTACGAGATAAACGATCAGAATTTTTTATGTACGGAAAGCTTCTTGATTATGGGAAGAGATCTTAATATAAGCCAAGATATTTTTGACAAAAGTGAATATTATTACAATTCAAATAAAATAAGTAAGATTTTTAAAATTAACAAATAACCCACAAAAAATAAAAAACACACCCCCATAAATATTGATGTTTTAGATAGTGCTTGGCACAGTTTATGGCACAGTTCTGATTCTGTTGGGAAAAACCCTGTGGCCAGAGGCAGAATCGAACTGCCGACCCCTTGTTTTTCAGGTAAGGGCAAACCATTTGACCTAATCATTTAATTAGTTTCAAAGTTTTTTTAGAACAACAGAATAGTTATGATACAAAATTTCATACAGATTTGGGTTTTTATCAAGAAAATCTAAAACTAATCGCCCTTTGCCCGGAATATAATCAAACTCATTTTTTTGAGTATTGCCAAATAGTTCATAGCTGACTGGAGTATCATCTATTGCTACTATTGCTCCTTTTTTCAATTTTTTATCCAATGACAAAAACTCATTTAATCCATGATTCTGAGATGAACTTGGATTATTTATATCTAAATCAAAACTGTCTAAATAAATAATATCTAATGAATTCACATATTTTTCTTCTAAATTATTTATAAACTTTAACGAATCTTCTGAATGAAATTTAACATTACTTGATTCTAAAAAACTATAATATAATTTAATTTCTGGATTTGTGTCAACGGTATCAAATCGTCCACCAAAAATTTTAACATAGCAAGCAAAAAGCACTGAGCTTTTAGTACCGTGTGCAGCGCTTCCCGTCTCTAAAATATTTATGCTTGAACCTTTGGAATTTTCTAATAATATTTCAAACATGTCTTTATTAATATGATTTGAATCTGAGTAAGTGTTAAAATGAAAATCTAATAACTCATCTATATTATTTATATTTTTTAATCTTTTTTCTAAAAAGCTAATTTTATTTATTTTTATTTCATTTTTATTTTTTTGATAAGAATTTATTTTTTTTATTACATATTTCAAATAATTAAGTGGATTAAAGTATTTATGCATTTTGTGGCCAGAGGCAGAATCGAACTGCCGACCCCTTGTTTTTCAGATATGGGCTAACCTTTTGACCTTAGTTGATTATAACTTATTCTACTTCTAGATACACGATTCTAAGAGAGACTCAGATGACTGACTTAGGGCAGAATAAAGAGGAATGATTCAGGCTGATGAGGGATTATTGCGTACAGTTTTTAACTTGTGCAACTTAGTCAACTAATTTAAGGGCTATTATTTTATTATGTGGGAAATACTTTTTGATAAACTTTAAAATTTTAAAGGTTGGGAAGTGGGAGAATAAAAAAGATTGATTGAAACATTTGAAGAAAGTGAATATAGTTCTAAAGCATTCAGTAACGACAAACAGATTGTGATAAAAATTATTAAATAAATAATTAATCTTTTATAGTTATTTTTTACTAATTGATGAACCTATATTTCAAGGTGTTATATAGATATTTAAATCCATCAACTAATTTAATTTTTTTGCCTTCTGTATATGACCTTCCTGAATATTTAATAGGTAATTCTTTTATTGATTTGTTGTACTTTAAAAATTTAGATAATAGCTCAATCTCGATTGAAAATCCTTGTTCTTTAATATAAATATTTCGAAAAAAGTTTGTCGGCATCATCTTGTAACAGGTTGCTACATCTGATACATAATAAAAATTAACAATTGAGAAGAAAAGAGACATGAATTTATTGGCAAAGTAGGTTCTTTTATAGACATTTTTTCTATCCTTATAACCGATAAATCTTGAGCCGAGAATCATTGAATTAGGAAATTCTTCACTTAGGGAGAACATTTCAGCAATGTCCTCAGGAAAATACTCTAAATCAGCGTCATGAATTACCACATGTGTTGTTGTAATTAAATTTTGGGAAAAATTAAGTGCTACTCCCTTACCCTGAGCTTCATCTGTTTGATACAAATCTATATTCTTATTTTTCTGAGCTAATTTTTTAGCGATTTCAAGTGACTGGTCTGAAGAGTTATTGTCAATGAGAATAATAGAATCACATACTTTTATCTTTAAAAGTCTATTGACTGATTTCTCTAAATATACTTCCTCGTTAAAAAAAGGCACAATGACTGTAAGGTTATTCAATTTACAACTACAAATTATTAATAAAATTTATTGGAAAATGCGAAAGATAACTTAAAAAATTATGAAAAAATACAAAAATAAATACTCCTAATATTATGAGATAATTTCTATAGTTTACTTTTTTAAATTGATCTAGCCATAAAGCAAAAAGAAATATAATCAAATTAAATAGCTGAACCATATATGTAGCCTTAATTGTGTCTCCTGTTGGGAGCGCAGGATATGAAATTAAAAACCATAAATAGCCATAAAAAGAAACTGCTGCAGAGATAGATATGTACCTTATGAATGTATCTTTTTTGTATTTTTTAGAGATTTTATAAAATCCAAACAATATAAGAAATGTTGGTACTAATGAAACTATATTTACTCTTGCTAGGTAATCGCCAATTAGTAATTGATTTCTACCTACATCCAAGAATCTAGAGGTGAATACAAAGTACCCCCAGTAATCCCCCCAAAAATCTGAATAAAGTATGGGTAAAAGTGTATTTCCATAATAAGGTCGAATAGGTTTTGTAAACATATATGATATTTCTTCGCCAAAGGGCAAGTAAAATGACAAAGGCTGATTAGTTAGATTAAATCCAGATGAGTCTTTATTGAATGATGTGAAAGATCCATACTCAAAATAAAGATTGAAATAAAACCACGAAGAAACAAAGAAACCGATAATAAAAACAGGAATTATGAATATCAAGTATTTTTTTCTAAAAGTTTTTTCTATAGTAAGTACAAGAATTAAAAAACCTGGAAAAAGTAAAAAAGCCCACTGTCTGCTCAAGGCAAGTAACCCTATGAGAAAGCCGAAAACTGCAATATCTAATAGAGAGTATTTAAACTTACTCTGAACTAGCTTTAAGAATCTATTTAAGAGTAAACTCAAAAAGAATAGAATATAAACCTCTCCTCTTATCATAGAAATTGTTCTGTAATTAACTGCAAGTATCGAAACAGGAAGTAAATAGCTAATATTTAAAAAGTACTTTGATTTTGTGAATAATTGCATTGTTTTCATATTTATCAATATTGTGAGTAAATAAAGAAACGATTGAAAGATTTGTGTTGCTTTGTTGTAATACGGTTTGCACGCCAGAAGCTGATCCTGAGCTTCTATTATATTTCTACATATAACCTGAACAATGGATGGAAATAAATATGCTGCAGGAGGATTAAAAAATTCTCTTGTATTTTCCTTTAAGGGTAAATTAATGCTGTCTGGCAAGTACCTCGATAAATGATCTATGTAACCATCGTGAGCTTCAGCATCGTAACCAAGAATAGGGTGGTATGAAAAAATATTGAATATTAGAATTCCTATTATTGAAAATAATAAAACGAGTGCTAGCAATTTAATTTTTGTTTCTTGAATTTCCATATAGTTATATATTATTCTAGCCAAAACCCTAGTGGCCAGAGGCAGAATCGAACTGCCGACCCCTTGTTTTTCAGACAAGTGCTCTACCGACTGAGCTATCTGGCCTTATGGCGGGGACGACGGGATTCGAACCCGCGACCTCCTGCGTGACAGGCAGGCGTGAACTCCAGACTTCACCACGCCCCCGTAGATTAAAAGTATACATTCAAAAAAAACTCAAACAAAACATTTCTTTACAATAATATGTAGGTATATGAAATTAAGTGGTTTTCTAAAATATGGACTTAGATTTGTATTTTTACAGTTACTCTTGACATATTTTACAATTTTCTATTTAAATAAATTTCTAATATCTGAAGCAAGATGTGATTATTGTGCAGGCTTTAGTTTTAGAATGCAAATAAACAATAATCTATGGGAAGACCGTAATAGATTTTTTTCATTTATTGATGAAAGATTTATAACAGTTGAATCATTTTTTATTGCTTTTATATTTATATTTTTAATAATTTTGTATTCTACAAAATTTTATACTTACGTTAATGAACTCTCTTATTCATTAGACAGAAGTTATCTAGATGAATATTTCTCAATTTATCTTCTTTGGACAAGTAGTTTTGTAGTTTTTCTTACAATTTTTAGAATCTCAAACCTTATTTCCCGAGGTTATTTAATTTTATTGACTTTTATAGTCCCTCTAATGCTTTTGATGTTTAGGAATAGTGAATTTATTTCCTCTTTACTTGGAAGGTCAGTAACAAACGAAAATTATATTACGTTTAATTTAGAAGAAGACTCAATATTTAGGAATTTAAGAATAATGACTTTTAGAAAAAATATTGGAGATTTTAATGCAATAGATTTAAAAAAAGATACAGAAATAATTAACACAATTGATTCGGTTAATAAAAAGAAGAATATTAATCTTGTTGTCTTAAACCTGGCTGAGAAAAATAAGATTAGTGAAGAACTCGAAAAATATTTAATAAAACTAAATAAAAAAGTATTAATAATTTCTAAAGCTAGGGTAGAATTTCACAACTTTTTCTTATTTAGGACTGAGGTTATGTCGAATACTAATCTAATTTACTTTAATAATGACATTCAATATGGATCTAAGTATATTCTCAAAAGAGTTCTTGATCTTATGCTTGGATTTTTTGCAATAATTATATTTTTTCCGATAATGTTTTTAATTTATGTTTATATTATTTTTCTTGACCGAGGACCAGCAATAATAAAACAAGATCGTGTTGGACTCCACGGCAAACAATTCAAAATGTATAAGTTCAGAACAATGAAAAATGAATCTCATGATCTTAGAGATGATCTTCAAGATCTTAACAAAAACGATAAGGTTATATTTAAAATCGAAGACGATCCAAGAATCTTAAAAGGTGCAAAGTTTTTAAGAAATTTAAGCCTTGATGAACTTCCACAATTGTTTAATGTAATTAAAGGTCAAATGTCACTTGTTGGTCCAAGACCTTTATTTGATGAAGATACAAATCTATTTGATGAAAATTACATGAGACGACTAAATGTTCTTCCTGGAATAACTGGACTTTTACAAATTAATGAAAGAAACTCATCTGAATTTTCTACATGGTACAAATATGATATTGAATACATAGAAAATTGGAGTCTCTATTTAGATTTAGCAATTATTTTGAAAACTCCTTTTGCTTTATTTTCAAAAAATAAGAAAGGTCTCTAAGTTTTACAGTGGGTCGGGTGGGAATCGAACCCACGACCTTGAGCTTAAAAGGCTCCTGCTCTGCCGATTGAGCTACCGACCCTAACTAATATTCGCAAGTTCTAGCTTAATATTTTTACAATCTAATAATGAAGTATTATTTCTAATTTATAAATACCACTCACCATGTGTTTTCATACGATTGAGCTTCTCATCACCTCTGACATAATTAAAGTGAACCATGTAAGGTTCGATAGTCTCATGAAACTGGTAAAAATGTGCACCATTTGGAAAATTATTTAGAGGTAATTTAATATATGAAAATTTATTTTTATTTTTATTAATGTAAGTTTGATCATGAGTCTTGTATTTATTAAATTTACGAATCAATTTTGGAGTTGGTTTGAAGAAATTTCTTGTAGTCATATTTGATTTAATATACATAAATCCTGCACAAACATTTTCCAGATCAGGTTTTGAAGGTCTCAAGTCATCTTGAAAAACTATATCTGATTCAGGAGAATAGTTTACAAGATAAGAAGAAAAGTCTTTTTTGAAAACTATATCTCCATCAACATAAACAACATTGTCGCGTTCTAAAAGTTCTTTATAAATTAATTCAAATTTTACAATCATTAAGTTTCCAAAATTTTTATCCGACTGGCTTAAGTAACTGTTTTCAAAATCTTGCTTTTTATAAAATACTACATTATCGTGAAAATCTTGAAAATAATCATATGAATACTGATCTAAAGCATAAACTCTTATGCGTGCATTAACTTTATTGTTTATATTTGAAACAATAAGATTTTTGGTGTACTCAACATAACCTTTGTTTGTAAAAGTCATGAAGTTCAAATTTGACAAGCTTGCTACTCTTCCTCTTCAGAAATATTTGAATTGATATTTTTTATAATATTTCGTTTAGAATTTTTAATTGTATTTTCAAACTCATCATATATATTGTTTATAAGATCCCTAGATGCATTTTTAATCTCATCATCTTTTATTGTATTTTCAATAACACCTGTTAGGTTTTTAAAAATATTATTTGTACTTTCAATTGTTTCTTTAAATGAAGTCCTTAAATCTTCTAATGCATTATCTTCTATAGCTCTATTTTGAAATTTATTGATTAGTTCTGATAATTCGTCATTTATTTTTGACCAATTATTGTTGTTTTCCATAACTAAATTATAAGTTAATATTAAATATTAATTTTATCCTTAAACTTTAAATTTGGTGACTTAGTAATTCTCTGCTTTGCCCAACGTGCTGGAGCAATGAGTCTAAAAAATGGAGGGAGCAGTGGCCTTGTGAATTTTAAAAGTAGTAGGTTAAAATTTAAAACATATTGTTTGAATTTTGATGTCTGTATCCCATAAATATTTTTAAATTCAACTGGAAGAGTGTGGAATGCAGTAAATGCAATAAAGGGCCAAATCGGTTTAATGTGTGTTGGAACAGGCCCTCCGGCAATAATATCTTGTACATCTTTTGCAACATCGGTATAAACTAAATAATCTTTTTCTTTTGATTTGTCAATTATCCATTGCTTTAAGCCTTCATGTGTTTTAGGAACTTTATTTATATCCACAAGGACCATTTCAGCTGCAATTGTATTTTCTTTGTGGTATTGATTTTTTTCATCATTTGTCAATCTCTTTACAGTTTTTTCATAAAAATATATGGAAGAAATTTGTAGACATGCGTGTACCCAAAGAAGCTGCTCGTGGTCTAAAGCATCATAAGTGCCCCCTGTTATCTCGTCTTTTCCATTTATCACTTCATGTAATTTATTTATCCTATGAGCACTTTCGTCAGCTTCTTCTTTTGTTCCAAATGTAACCGAATTCTGCAAAGATAGGGTTCTTATCAATCTTTTCCAAGGATCTCTTTGATAGAATGATGTTTGTCTAGCTCCAGCAGCAATTAATGGGTGTGCTGCGTGCATAAGTAGTGCTCTAGCTCCACCAAAAAGGACTGTAATCTCTCTATTTACTTTCCACATCATTGAATTTGGGCCAAAATACCCAGGATCACTTTTCATTATGAGTAAATAATATCAATATTTTTTAATATTAGTAAATTAACGCAGTCTATTAAATAGAATTAATACTTATAGAACTTATGGATATTGATATAGATTTAGTTGAAAAAAGTTGTGGATTAAATAATACAGGAAAAGAATTTCCTAAAATTAGTAATAATCCAAATTTTGTATTTGAAAATGATCCCTTATTTTCAACAGTCACATTATACGATGTAGATGGAAATGTAATTAATGTTAATTCCTGGGTTGAATGTGCAAATTATGTTAATGGTGGTTGGTCATCTATTGTTCAAACTGGTTATGTTGGCACATCTGTACTTCTACAAATAACAGCAGTGCTTTATTTAGGTTTTGGAATTTACAAATATATGAATCAAAAAAAAAGTTATGAATAAAAATATTGTATTATTGAGCCTCATATTTATAGTTATAGTAATTCCATTTACACTTCATGATTCAAATGATAGTTTTGATGCTTTAGTTCTCTCAGACACGACCGTAGGGAACTACCAGTCAACAACATGCAAAATCTCTTTATATGAGTTTTATCTTAAAAATCGTACAAAAGAATTAAATATCTATTTTAACAATAACGATTATGCAGACGTGAATTGTTATGGAAAAATTACAGGAGTAGACAAGGTAGGAAACAGCTATTTTGTTTCAATAGGTACAAATTCATCAGCTAATATTATTTTACAATCAATTATTTGGCTTATAGCATTTATGGCGATTCCAAAATCTAAAAAATTTACAAAGTTTTCGATTATGCCTGTTTTGACGTTGCCCTTTATTTTAATTTTACAATTTTTAGGTGAAGAACGATTTTACAGAAATAATAATATACTTTTCGATAATGTAATAGACGTAAATAATTATTACTTTTTATTAACTTTTTTGAATCTGTTTTTAATTTGTGCTGTATTTAATGAATTATTAACGTATAGATTTAATGAATTAATTAACTATATTCCCTTTTTATTTGTTATTACAGGCACCTATACAGGAAGCAATCTAAACATTTATTTTATTCTTGGTGCGCTTCTGGGGCTCCATCAAATAACAATAAATGCACTTAATTCAAAAAAGATTTTTTCTTATGCAGACTATATATACTTTGTATTTTCTATTATCTGGGTAAACAATACAAGTTCTTCTAATTATTATTTTGATACTGATAAATTAAGGGGGTTTATCAATTCCTCAAGCACCACTACTTCTAAAATTTATTGGATTTTAATGTTTTATTTATTTGCAAAGGGGATATTTTATTTTTTAAATCAATCAAGAAATTATCAAAATTTTTCAAAAATTAAAAATAGTTTTTTAATAACTGGTCTTTTAGTTGTGGTAGCTGGATATCTTGGTGCCAGTAGCCCTATTATTAATTTTTTCAATATGATCGTTTTTGGTCAAAATAAACGCGGGATGAAAGTGTTTTCAAGTATTGAAGGAAATACTTGGAGAGGCTTTTCTCCAAGTGCTGAGTCAATAGGAGAATTTTTTGGATTTATAATTATTTTTTACCTTATATTTTTACTTGAAAAAAAAATAAAATTTATTTTCAAGGACTTACTATTTTTAATTCCTATTACTTATGGTCTGTATAGATCTAATAATTTTGCTGTAGCTGTATCAATTTTAGTTTTAATTATTTGTTTATACTACAAATATTACTTAACAACATCTTTAAAAAGATTCCTATCATCTAAATACACCATCATTACCTTCTTGCTATTCTTTCTTGGATTTGGTTTTTATTATCTTAATAATGACTACGAGTACCTGAGTACCGAATTGCTTTATGAAGCAACCTTACATCATGATTTTTTTAGTTTTGAAAATAATTACAAAAATTACTTAAGCGTAGAACAAAAGATGATAGAGAGAGATTTTAAAACCCTATTGGCTTTAGATGATAATTATCTGAAAGCCTCCTCCACCTATTTAATGCTTGTGAATGTTTTTACACAATCAATCAACATTCCTTTGTTGCCAAATATAGTAGCCGTACTCTCAATTGTTTCTTTATACATAAACAGGACTGAAATGTGGGGCATCTTTATTGCTAAGCATAATCCCGATCCACTAGAAGGAATTTTTGGATATGGACCGTTGCAGCTTAACGAGTATCTGTTTGAACACAGTATTCGTTTAGACGTTCCCCAAAACGAATTACTGGGTCTATTTCTCCCTCACTCATCTCTTTTGGATGTGTTAATATTTTCTGGTTTTGCAGGTTTAGGTTTGTTGATATTTCTATTGTTAAAAACACTTAAAATATCTCTCTTCAATAATTCAACAACTAAATACTTACTTATCTTTCTTTTAATTAACATGCTAAAAAGTGATTCGATTTTATACCTTAACTCATTCATTTTGTTGCTTTTTACGTACAACTTAACAAAGCATCAAGATACTGTTGAGATGTATTCATGATTAAAAAGATTCACTATATTACTTATCAAACTTTTCCATCTGAAAAAGCAAATACAATACAAACGATAGAAAATTTAAGAAATCTAAATAAACAAGGTGTAAAAGTAGATTTAACCTACCCACTAAGGAATAAAAATAGTACAGATGACTTGTCAATTCTCAAAGATTATTATTCATTAGATTTTGATATTAGTTTTAAGGGTAAAAGCCATTTACTTCCCTTTGGGAAAGTTAAGACATTAGAAAAATATACTTACCTACTTAGTCACATTTTATGGTCTTACTGGGTAACTAGAAACTTTAAACCGGAAAAAGACTCTTATGTGTTTACTAGGTCCGACTGGGTTTATTATTTCCTGTCTAGAAAAAGTATTCCTGTAGTTTTTGAATGCCATCAATTAACCAATTTAAGAACACTTTTAATGAAAAAATCTATCAAATATCCAAAATCAAAAATAATTTTTCTAAATAATAATTTAGCAAAAGATTCTACTTTAGATTTTGTAAAAAATTCTCAAAATATTACAGTTATGCATAATGGCGTCGATCATGATTATTTTAAAATACCATTAAAACAACCTTCTCAACAAAATAAAATGATATTTGTTGGAAACTTGTTAAGATTCAATAAATCCAGAGGTATTGAATTTGTTTTACAATCAATGGCGAAAAAAGATTTTCCAAATAACATAGTCTTTAAAATTATTGGTGGACCAAAAGATGAAGTCGATCGTTTAAAAGAATTTGTGTCTAAATTACAATTAAAGGATCGTGTAGAAATAGTCGGTCGGATGAGCAGGCAGGAGACAATAAACCAATTAAGAAATTCTGAATTTGGTCTTTTGTTAAACAGTAATAATGATAAACATTCCACAGACCACACTTCTCCACTGAAGTATTTTGAATACTTATATGCTGGCCTAAAAATTATTGCTATTGACTTTCCTTCTCATAAAGCGTTGCCGTTTAGCACAAATATCTGTTTTTTTACAAAAAAAGATAGTAAAAGTTTCATAAAAGCTGTTAATGATGCATCCAGTCAAAGTATCTTAAATAAAATTGACTTAGAAAGTATCACATTAGAAAATAGGTCAAAGAAAATATTGTCTTTTTTAAGCCAATAGCACGCCTGGAGGGACTCGAACCCCCAACCCTCTGATCCGAAGTCAGATGCTCTATCCAGTTGAGCCACAGGCGCAAGATTTTCTTATAATCTAAATTTAATACTTATATAATAGTTCCAAGAATGAAAACTACTAAGGTACTTCAAACAAACATAAGCGAGACAAATATACCGCAAGTCTCGGACTTACTGAATAATTCAATAAAAATCCGTGTAGCGATTTGTAATGCAAATACTCTGGTGAGAAGTGTTCGCAATATTGGAATTAGAAACTCAATCAACAACTTCACAATTAAAGCACCTGATGGTTTCCCTGTTGCAAGAGCACTATCCTTTTTAACTAAACAAAAATTTTCAAGAGTTGATGGATACAAGGTCTTTATACAAACTATTGAAAATGGGTTGAGCCGCGGTACTAGACATTATTTTTTTGGTAATAGTGACAAAATAACGCAGATAATGATTAATAAATTAACTGAAAAATTTCCAGATATAAAAATTACTGGTTATCTATGTCCAGAATTCATGAGTGCAGAAGATCTAGTTAAAAACTATAAAGAAGAAATAAAAAATATTAATACAGATATAATTTGGGTCTCTTTGGGGTTCCCTAAACAAGAACTCTTCATAGATGCTCTTTGTAATGAAATAGATATCCCAATTAACTTTGTTGGTGTAGGCGCAGTTTTTGAGTGGGTAGCAGGAACAAAAAAGAAAGCTCCTGAGTGGATTGCTAATTTAGGGTTTGAATGGATACTTAGACTATTTCAAGACCCAAAAAGACTTTACAAAAGA